>Ga0315282_10016184_pt1 | contig 10926 bp, 13 predicted proteins | sample YL17G07_20_MG_FD_203693 | JGI IMG/M metagenome (GOLD analysis project Ga0315282, IMG submission 203693) | Sediment microbial communities from Yellowstone Lake, YNP, Wyoming, USA - YL17G07_20 | ecosystem: Environmental > Aquatic > Freshwater > Lake > Sediment | place: USA: Wyoming | collected...
GCGTAGAGTTCGAGGCCGTGGACGACGGCGTACACGCCGGCGCGGTCGTCGATTGCGAGCGACGCGAAGCGCCCGGGCGTGAGCTCACTGAAGCCCTGATCGAAGGTCACGGGGTCGCCGACGGCCATGCGCGACAGGGCTTCGGCGCGGTCGTGGGCGCCGATGTCGACGAACTGCTCCTTGATCGGTGCCGCTTTGCCACGCTCCGCCTCCGGCACGATGTGCGTCGGCAGACGGCCGACCACGCCGCGCACCGGACCGCCCGCGGCGTGCACGAGCACCGTGTGTCCCGGCAGAAGCTGCTGGTCGAGCCAGCCGACCGCGTCGACGCGGAGGTAGCCGGCCTCGTCGACGTGCGTCACGATCATGCCGATCTGATCGGCGTGGGCCACGGCGAGCACACGTGGACCCGCCTCAGGGCCGGTGTCGGCCCACAGGTTCCCCAGCGGGTCCGCGCACGTCTCGGCGACCCCATCGAGCCGCCGGCGCAGCAAGGCTTGCACCGTACCTTCGAAGCCGCTCGGGGCGGGGCAAAGGCACAACTCACGCAGGAACTCGAGGTCCAGACCCATGACGTCACTCCTTGCCGAGGGCGGCCGCAAAGCCGGCCGCCGCTGATCTTCCGCGTCATCCTACGCCTCGGCGTTGCAACCATGCTGAAGTAACCCCCGTCTCCCAGCTGATAATGTGTGTGTATGCAGGAAAGACGTCTCAGTCTAGTGAGGGGTCGAGAGGGCGGAGCGACACATGTGGCGACGACGCGTCGTCGCCACAAGGAACGCGGCGCCTCAGGAGGGGAGGGGAGGCGGGGGCATCCGCCGCCCCCGCCCCCGCCCGACGTTGAGCCGCTTACGCGGCCGGGGCGCACGGGGTGACCACAGAAGAAGTGGCCGGCTGCGATCGCAAGGCCTATCCCCGCGGAGGCGGCCAATGATCGGAGCCCTTGGCGACCTGTCGCACGACCGTGCTCTTCAGGAGCACGGCGCCGTTGACACTCTTGACCAGCGAGCTCACCCACGCCTGGAACTCGTACTCGTCGTGGGCCGCTACCTGGAGAGTGATGGTACCGCGCTCGAGGTCGGCTCCCAGGTAGCAGACGAGCTCATCTTCGGCCAGGGCGGTCAACGCGTCGCGCACTTTCGCGGACGGCAACTCGATGATGACGTCACCGAGCACCGGGTAGCCGATCCGCTTGTTGTCGACCACCGCGATGATGGAGATGACTCCCGAGCGCACCAGGCGATCGATGCGGTAGCGTATGGCACGGTCGCCGATGTCGCCCAGACGGCGGCTGATGTCGCGTGCCGACATGCGCCCGTCCTCCTGGAGGAGCACGATGATACGGCGATCGACATCGTCGAGGCTGACTGCCATTGCCGTGTGCGACCTCTCGCGGGACCGCTTGCCTGCGCCACTCTCGCCCCGGCGCCTGCTCGGGTCAAGGGTCACATTGCCGAACTGGAAAGCCGGGTCAACATCGCCCAAACCTGCACTTCCACAATGGAATCCTACCCGTTGACGTTCGCCGACGACGCTCTGAAACTGGGGTCATCTTGGTTACTGGGGAAAAGCGGGAGAGGCGACCGAAGAAGAGGAGCCGCCGGCCGAACACCGGGGGACCGACACGCCATCCTGCACGGGCGGCAGAGTGAGGCGGGCAGGCGGGTGCAACCGCCCGAGACGGGAGGACAGCGTGCCGACGATCCAGGGTTCGCAGGCGACGATTCACTACGAGCAGGTCGGCGCAGGACCGGACATCGTCTGGGTCTCGGGAGGCGGGGGACTGGCCGAGGACTGGGACGCCTACCAGGTCCCTTACTTCAAGGACTGGTTCCGCAACACGACGTTCGACAACCGCGGCGTCGGCACGACGCGATGCGATGCGCCTCTGCCCTGGTCGCTGGAGGACTTCGCGCGCGACACCGCCGAGTTGATCGAGGCGGTCTGTGACCCTCCGGTGGCCCTCGTCGGCCTCTCCTTCGGCGGTGGCATCGTGCAGCAGGTCGCCCTCGACTTCCCGGAGCTGCTCCGCTGCGCGATAGCGATGGGAACGGGTGCCGTCAGCGTGGGCTGGACCTGGGACTTCCAGATGGCCGAGATCGAGTTCCGCAAGGCCGGCGGACGCTTGGACGGGATGATGGCCGTCACCCATTACGCGGCGATGTCCTATCCCGCGCAGGTGCTCGGCGACCGCGAGCTGTGGCCGAAGATTCGCGAGGGATTCCTCGCCTACTACGAGACGGAGACCAACGAGGATTCACTGGTCGCCCAGTGGGAACCGTGTGTGCTCTTCGACCAGACCGACCGGCTGCCCGACTGCCGCGTGCCGCTGCACGTGATCGCCTTCGACCAGGACGTGCAGGCTCCTCCCCAGGACGGGAAGGAAGTGGCCGACCTCGCCCCCAACGCCGAGTACCACCTGTTCGAGGGGATGGGCCACTGCTCGATCTACGGTCACATGCATGATGTCCTGAATCCGTTCATCAAGGGGATCGTCGAGCGCTATCTGTAGGCCAGTCGACGGCGAGGGGAGGCGGCGATGGACCTGGGTCGAGACGAGGTCTCCACCTACCCCGCGGTACTGCGCGACTCCATGCCCCGGCACCCGCTTCGGCAGCCACCCAAGGAGACCCTATGACTCCCGAGGAACTCCGCTTGCGCCGCCTGCCGATCGAGCCCTGGTGGCCGGCTCACCGGCTGCAGATGCACGACGACGCGTATCTCGACCGTTTCGTCGACGCAGCGATGCAAGTGCTCGAGCGCACCGGGGTAAAGGTGCTCTCGGAGCGGGCGGTCGGGGTCTTCCGGCAGCACGACGCTGTCTACGAGCCCGAGCGTCAGATCATCCGCCTGCCCGAGAGTGCGGTGCGCGGCGCGCTGGCCAGCGCGCCGCGCACCTTCACGCTGGCCTCTCGCGACGGCTCCTGCGACATCGATCTGGCCTCGGGCGCCACCTACATGACCGCCGACGGCTGCGGCACCGAGGTGATCGACTGGCGCACCGGCCAGCGGCGCGCCTCGACCAAGGCCGACCTCGCCGACGCCACGCGCCTGCTCGACTACGTCTCGTCGATCGGCTACTGGTGGCCGACGATCAGTGCCGGCGACTGTGGCGAGACCGCCCAGCTGCACGAGCTCGACGCCGCCTGGAACAACACCGTCAAGCATCTCCAGGGCATGGTCCAGGGCGGACGCGAAGCGCGCTACGCCGTGGAGATGGCGAGCGTGATCGCGGGCGGCGCGCAGGAGCTCCGCCGCCACCCGCCGCTGAGCGACCTCACGTTCGCGGTCTCGCCGCTGACCATCGACCGCGACGGGGCCGACGCGGCGCTGGTGTTCGCCGAGGCCGGCGTGCCCGTCGTGCTGGGCAGCGCGCCGAGCGGCGGCACCACCGCACCGGCGACCGCTGCCGGCGCCATGGTGCAGGCACTGGCGGAGGTGCTCGCTCTGGTCGCGCTCGTCCAGCTCGCCCACCCGGGCGCGCCGGTGTTCGGCTATCCAATCCCTGGCATCGCCGACCCACGCACCGGCGGGAGTGGGCACTCCCTCGACGGGCGCGAGCCGGCGCTCTGTGTCGACCTCGTTCACCACCTGGGCCTGCCCTCGCAGCACGGCGCCGGCGGCGGCACCGACACCGAGCTGTCCGGCACCTGGACGGAGGCCGCGGAGGGCGGCCCCTCTCTGACCATGGCTGCCTGGAGCGGCTCCGAGCTGACCGTGGGGCTGGGACTCACCAACGGCGGCAGGCTCTGGTCGGCGGAAGACCTGATCCTCGACGACCACCTCTACCACCAGGCCCGCTACGCAGTCATGGACATGGCCGTCGATGACGAGGAGTTGGCGCTCGACGTGATTGACGCCGTCGGCCCCGGCGGGCACTTCCTCGGCCACGCGCACACGCGGAAGCACATGCGCGAAAGCTTCGTGCGCGGGTTGACGGGCGAGCCGGACGCGAGCGGCGGCAATCGCGATCCGGTCGAGGTCGCGCGCGAGCGGGCGCGCGACATCCTCGAACACTACGAGCCCGAGCCTCTCGACGAAGCCAAGGCTGCCGCGCTGCGGCGTATCCTCGTCGCGGCCGACGCGGAGCTGAAGCCATGGCGCACAGCGCGACCCGCCGTTGCGCCGCGCTCATCCACAGGAGGATAGCGATGAGAACAGCCAGCCCAACAGCAGCAAGACGTGTGTGCGTTGTCGCAGGCGCCATCATGGCGACGGTGTGCCTGATTCTCGGCGTCTCAGGCGCCGTCTCAGGCGCAGCATCCGCCAGCAGCCCGTCGCCGGCGGGCGCGTCGCCCGGCACGACCACCTATCGATTGGGCGTGATGGAGTACGTGGACTCCCTCAACCCGTTCATCGGCTACAGCGGCGTCGACTTCTTGGTCTACCACCTCACCTACGACTTCCTGGTCGGGTTCGACCCCGTGAAACTGCAGCCGCGGCCTGAGTTCGCCGAGAGCTGGAGCCACTCGCCCGACGGCAAGACCTGGACCTTCAAGATCCGCCCCGGCATGACCTGGCAGGACGGGCAGCCCGCCACCGCGCGCGACGTGGCGTTCACCTTCAACTACATCATCAAGAACGACCTCAGCGCCTTCGGCTCCTACCTCACCTACATCAAGAAGGTGACTGCTCTCGACGACACCACGGTGGTGTTCGAGTGCAGCAAGCCCAAGGCCGACATCCTGCAGATGAAGGTGCCGATCCTGCCCGAGCACATCTGGTCCAAAGTCTCAGGGAAAGCCGCCGAGACGTCGTTCACGAACGGGCCGCCGACCATCGGCTCGGGACCCTTCGAGGTGGTCGAGAACAAGCACAACAGATACGTGCGGCTGGTGGCCAACAAGGACTACTGGCGCGGCAAACCGCACATCGACACGCTCTTGATTGAGACCTACCAGAACCCCACTTCGATGACGGAGGACCTCACGTTGGGGGCGCTGGACGGCGTTGAAGGCGTTCCCCCGGCCCAGTTCAAGGGGCTCGGTTCCAAGGGCATCACGACCAACACGGCGGTGTCATCGTCGTTCGAGCAGCTCACCTTCAACTGCTACGACAGCCCCGACTCGAAGGGCAACCCGGTCCTGCTCGACGAGGAGTTCCGCCAGGCCCTGCAGTACGCAGTCGACCGCGAGAAGAACGCCTTGCTCGCCTACGGCGGGTACATGATGCCGGGGAGCACCCTCCTGGCGCCTTATTCCGTGTACAAGTGGCAGCCCCCGAGCGACCAGGCCTACTCCTACGATCCGGGCAAGGCGACGGCGATGCTCGACGCCGCCGGCTACAAAGACGTGAACGGCGACGGCTTCCGGGAGACGAAGCAGGGCAAGCCGCTGACATTGCGTCTCTACACCGACGCCCAAACGCCTCCCAACGTCACCACCAGCAAGCTCGTCGCGGGCTGGTTCGAGCAGGTCGGGGTGAAGGTACGCCTCGTGGTTCTCGATCCCGGAGCGCTGAACGAAACCGAGACCGCCTCCCAGGGCAACACCTTCACACCCAACTTCGACATGATCATCTGGTGGTGGCAGGGCGATGCGGAAAGCCCGCAGTTCATCTTGAGCCTGCTCACGCCGGCGCAGATCGGCGGGTGGAGCGATACCTTCTGGGCCGACCCCGAGTACACGAAGCTCTTCACCGAGGAGAGCACCACCATCGACCAGCAGACGCGCGTCGCCCAGATCCAACAGATGCAGCAAATCGTGTATCAGTCGTCTCCCTATCTGATTTTCGGCTACCTCGACTTCCTGGAGGCTTACAACACCGCCAAGTGGGATGGATACGTGAAGGAGCCGGGCGGCTACCCGGGCTACAACGGCAACGCTTTCTACTACGACACGTTTCTCGAGCTGCACCCCTCGACTGGGGCGACCTCGAAAGCCGGGGGTTCGACGACCTGGGTCTACCTCGTGGTCGTCGTCGCTGTGGTTGCGGCCGTCGTCGGGACGGTCGTGCTCCGCCGCCGCCGCCGCGGACCCGAGATTGAGTCGGGAGACTAAGCCTCAATCCACCGAGAGTCGGAGCAGGCTCCGGCCGATTGTGAGCGAAGAATGACCTCCTGAGCGGGGCCTTTCCAGGCTGTGTCGGCAGCCGGGGCCCGGCGTCAGGAGGTCACCTTCATGGTACACGATGACGCACCGGTGGGGCTGGATGGTGTGCGGGTCGTCTTCGACGACGAGCGGGTGGTCTCAGATGCCGGCATCGCGCTCGCGGCGACGCCGGCATCCCGGCTGGGGATCGAGGGCTTGGCCGAGCGCTGCGTACACCTGCGATGTGATCGCCCGGGCGCCGGGCACGCCGGGCGCAAGGTGATGGCGCTCGTCTACGCGATGCTGCTCGGCGCCGACTCGATCGACGACTGCGAGCTTCTGCGCGCCGGGCGTGCGCGCCGCCTGCTGGGCGGCTGGCTGCCGGCCCCCTCGACCTTGGGTACCTTCCTGGGCGCCTTCACCTTCGGCCACGTGCGCCAGCTCGACCGGCTGCTCGACCTGACGCTTCGGCGCGCCTGACGAGCGGGCGCCGGGCCGGGCGCTGATCGGCTGGTGGTGGACGTCGACAGCTTCGTGGGCGAGATGCACGGCTGTCACAAAGAGGGCGCCGGCTGCGGCTACACACATCAGCGCGGCTACCACCCCCTGCTCGCCACGCGTGCTAAACACCGGTGAGGTGCTGCACGTCAGGCTGCGCAGGGGGCAGGCGCCCAGCCCTCGCGGCGTGCTGCGCTTCGCCGAGGAGCTCATCGCCCGCCTGGAGGGGGCCGGCGCGCGTGGCGAGGTCCTCTTGCGGGCCGACTCGGCCTTCTGGAACAACAAGCTCATGGCCCGCCTGGAGAGGGCCGGCTGGCGCTACTCGATCAGCGTGCGCCTGCAGGCCTGGGTCCCCGAGGCGATCGCACAGATCCCCGAATCACACTGGCAGACCCTGGAGGACTACCCCGACGAGGGCGAGGCGCAGATCGCCGAGACGAGGGTCGGCCGGCGGCGCCTGATCGTGTGCCGCACGCGGCTGCTGGGCCCGCGGGCCGAGCTGTGGCCGGACGGGCGCTACTTCCCCTTCCTCACCAACCGCGGCGAGCCTCTGGAGGTGGTCGAGGCCGAGCACCGCGGTCACGCCGTGGCTTAAGCTCGCCATCCGCGACTTGAAAGGCCAGGCCCTGGCGCACTTCCCCTCGGGCGTCCTCTCGGCCAACGGCGCCTGGACGGTGATCGCCTGCCTGGCGCACAACCTGCTGCGCTGGAGCGCCGTGATCGGCCTGCCCGGCGAGACGGTGCGCGCCGCCCGCACCCTGCGTCGCCGGCTGCTTGCCGTCCCCGGTCGCCTGACCCGCAGCGGCCGCCGCTGGACGCTGCATCTGCCCGCCCGCGGGCCCTGGCAGCGCGACTTCATCCGCGCCCTGGCGCGCATACGCGCGCTACCCGCGTCTGCCTGAAGAGGCCCCAACCTCCGCCAGAGCCTTACTACGCGCTCGCCGCCACCAGCGGCGTGGCGAGAGCTACCACCACAGGCCCGAGCAGGGTGCCGCGGAAGGGCTCGCGGCCCGCGAAGGACCTGCCCCAAGGCTGCTAACCGCGCTCCGCTCCCGTCAACTCGCCTGGCGACCTCCAAACACAGTCTGCCGGGCAGCCTTGCGGTGGATTCAGGCTTAAGTCCAGCCCGAGGCCACGTCGGTCACGCAGAGCGAGTAGGCGAACTCGCCGCGCGGGTCGCCGCCCTCGTGGCCGACGAGGTCGATCTCGACGAAGCCGGGACGGGTTTGGTCCCACTTAGGCGAAGGTGCGCACCGGGATCTGGCTGCGCAGCAGGCTGCCCGGCTTGGTATGGGCCATGCCCTTGAGGCGCAGGCGCCGGCGCCTGGCGGCCAGTAGGCGGTCGATGGTCGCCACCGACATGGCCAGCAGCTGCGCGCGCGCCTCACTCGTGAGCTTGAGCTCGCCGTGGCGCTCCAGGGCCGCCACGGTGGGCGCCAGGGCCGCTGCCAGGCGCTTGCCGCAGATGCCGCCCAGGGTCGCCCAGACCTTGACGAGCGGCTCGAGCAGGTTGCTGCCGTAGGTCGCTCGCCGGCCGCGGCGGCGCTTGCGCGACGGCGGCGAGCCATGGGCCCGCTGGCATGAGCAGGCGCGCCGCGTAGCTTCTGTTGTAGCCGGCCAGAGCGCAGAGCTCATCGAGCATCAGGCCGCGCTCCCGCTTGCCGGCGCGCTTGTAGCGCCGGGCCATCTCCCTCGTGATCGCTTGCCTGTCTCGCATCGAGAGGGCCACCTTCGCCGCCCCCCTTGCCGCCGACATGCCAGGCCAGGAGTTCGGCGCCCTTCGAGTACTTTCTTATCTGAGGCAACGAATCGCTTTCGAGTACTTTCTTTGTGGCGCAATGCGGAGTGTTGACAAAGCCCTGGACGCAGCCTAGAGTGCGCAACAACGGTGCCCCGTCGGGACAATTGCATCTCGACTCGGGGTGACGGTAGTCGAAGGCGGTCTGATGCAGCACACGCAGTCGGCAACGCAGTTCCATTCGGGTGTCATTCGCTCTCGCAGCGAGTGCTTGCTGCATTTGCACGCTGCTGCCGAGTCCAGCACCTTCGACGTGCGCATCTTCGGCGGCGTCTGGTACGAGATCCTGCACACGAGTGGAGGTCTCGCCAAGCATCTTCTCCGCGCGGCCTGAGTCTCTGCCTCGGTCCTAGATAGGCAGGACGACCAGCGCCGCCTCCCGCGCCTGCCGCGCTTCGGTCTGTAAGGCCAAGCGCTCCTCAGGATCCGCTTTTTGCGGACGGCGAAACTCGCCGGCAAGGAGATGCTGCATGTCAATCGTCCAGTTCTCTGTTTGGGATTCCACCGATTGCCTTTGGGTTCACGAGGCCAGCTTGGCCCTGCTTGAAGACCCTGGGGTCGAGGTGAAGTACGGTCCAGCGGTGGAGGTCTTCGCAGAGTTCGGTCGCCCGTATCGAGGGGACGCGGATGAAGATCGGCGCGGACGCCGTCGACCGGGCTCTGTCGTCGGCCCCGCGGCAGGCGACCGTGTGGTCCCGGGATCACACGTCCTCGCTTACCCTGTCGCAGGGTCACTCTTACTCCGCCCCCGGCTCCGACTGCCTCTACATCACCGATCCGGAGATGCACGCAAATTGAGAGCTGAGGACGTTCGGCCGGCGGGGCCAATCTCTTGATTCTCTTGATTTGGTAACGGAGGAGTCCATGAGCCTTGCTCATTTGACAGTATGGCATGAGGAAGCCTGCAAACAGGTGCACGAAGCGACGATAAGGGTTCTGGCTGAGACGGGAGTCGAGGTCAGGAACTACCCTGCGGCACTCCGGCTGTTTACGAAGGCTGGGGCACGTGTCGAAGGGCAGAGGGTCTACCTTCCCCGAGAGGTCGTTGAGGAGGCGCTGGCGACTGCGCCGCGTTCCTGGACGGTGAAGTCCAGGGGAAGGCCCGAGGTCATCGAGCTGCGGGACGGGCCAAGCTACTACGGTCCCGGGTCGGATTGCCTTTATGTCCGTGATCCGGTAACGGCCGATCGAAGGAGGGCTCGAACCGCGGATATCGAGGGAATCTCGGCGCTGTGTGAACGCCTGCCGAACCTCGACTTCGTGATGTCCATGGGGTTGCCCTGCGACGTACCCACGCAGATTGACGATCTGGCGCAGTTTGTGGCGATGCTGCGAGGAACGCGCAAGCCTCTCATCATCTGTCCGCGGGAGGGGTCCGTAGTGGCCCGGATGCTACAAATGGCCGAGGTTTGTGGCGAGGGCGAGAGCTTCGTCGTGTACGCGATGTCGACGCCGCCGCTGATGCATGACTACGATGCTCTGAGCAAGGTCATCGTTTGCGCCGAGCTCAATATTCCCCTGATCTACTGTCCGGCTCCCACTGCTGGCGCCACTTCACCCCGGTCCGTCGCGGCGAGCGTGGTCGTCGGCAATGCGGAGGTGCTCTCCGGCCTGGTAATGCACCAAACTGCGAGGAGGGGAGCGCCTTTCGTCATGGGCGTGGGGGCGGGTGCAATCGACATGCGCACCGCCTTCGACCCCCATGTTGTGCCGGAAACTTGGCTAGCGCAGCAGGTGGGAGCCGACTTGGCGAGGTTCTATGGCCTACCGAGCTTCAACTACGCGGGCATGACGGATTCGAAGATCCTGGACGAGCAGTGGACTGCAGAAGAGAGCCTGACGGTCATGCTTGGAGCATTGACTCGTTCGACGCTCTTGCACGACGTGGGATACCTAGAAGTGGGACTGCAGTCATCGTACGAATCGCTTGTGTTAGGCAACGAGCTGGTCGGCTTTGCGCGTACCTTCGCTGAAGGCGTAGCGTGCGACGCGGAGAGTCTAGCGGTGGATGAGATCGCGGCCGTTGGTCCAGGCGGAAACCACCTTGGCCGCGACTACACGCGTCGGCACCATCGGAGCTTCTGGCAGAGTGACCTCCTTGACAAGACTGTATTCGACAGATGGGTAGCCAATGGGTCGCTTAGCTTAGGAGAGCGAGTCCGGAGAAGGGTGCGGGAACTAATGGAGAGCGAACGGGATTTTTGCTTGCCGGACGAGATGAACTGTGAGCTCGAACGCTTGCTTGCCGAGAGTCTCACATCGAGGGCGGCTGGTCTAGCGACAGCAGGAATCGATCCGGGCCTATTTGTAGCGAGTCTGGCGTGACAACGGCGATATCGGGGTGGAAAAGGGCAGTGATCTTGCTTATGGGGGGATGAGCGATGGCGAGAGCTGTGAGTCCATGACTGGGAGTTGAGCAAGTCTCGGTCGCAGTTGGGAGAAAGAAGGTTACAGTGGCAGACGACATCTACGCGAAGATGGCGCAGACCGTCATCGACGGCGAGGCCGAGGAGGCCGCCGAGCTGGCGCGCCAGGGCCTCGCCCGAGGGCTCTCGCCGACCGCCATCCTCGATCAGGGCTTCGTCAAGGGCATCGAAGAGG
>Ga0315282_10016185_pt1 | contig 10926 bp, 10 predicted proteins | sample YL17G07_20_MG_FD_203693 | JGI IMG/M metagenome (GOLD analysis project Ga0315282, IMG submission 203693) | Sediment microbial communities from Yellowstone Lake, YNP, Wyoming, USA - YL17G07_20 | ecosystem: Environmental > Aquatic > Freshwater > Lake > Sediment | place: USA: Wyoming | collected...
CTGGAACCTTCAAGACTTGTTCCTATGTTTATAATGTAATCTATACCCTCATCTTTTGCGCGCCGGATAACCTCGTCTCTGTCCCGGTCAAACTCAGGAAAATCGAGATGACAATGGGTATCTGTTAACATAAATATTAAGCGTTTGGTTTTAAGGTATCTATCCGGGGGAATAAGGGTTTGCCTTTTTTAATTTTATCTTTACCTAATTGCTCTCTTATAGACTCTGCAGTCTGCGGCATAAAGGGCGAAACCTGGTCAGCGACTTCTCTGAGCACATCTACTAATAAGCGGATGAAACTCCTAAGCTCTTCTGTCTTATCCTCCTTAGCCAGATTCCACGGCTTGGTATCTTCTACATATTTATTTGCCATCTTAATCGAATCCCAAATTCTTTCAAGCACTAAACTAAAATTAAAACCGAAGTCAGCACTCAATAGAGGTTCAATTTCTTTAGGCAGGGCTCTTATGCTTTCATCTATCTTCCAGCCATGTGCATCAAGCTTACCTCTGTCAGGTATAACTCCATCAAAATATTTCTCAATCATTGTAAGCGTGCGATAAACAAGGTTACCCAGATCATTTGCCAGGTCGCCATTAAACCTTTTGATTACCGCTTCTTCTGAGAAATTACCGTCTAAGCCAAAAGGCACATCGCGCAAAAGAAAATACCTATATACATCTATGCCAAATTTGTTGACCATATCTATCGGGTTAATCACATTACCGCGGGATTTAGACATTTTGCTTTCGCTGATTAACCACCAGCCATGGGCAAATATTGTCTTTGGCGGCTCTATATCTAATGCATGTAAGATAATCGGCCAATATACTGCATGCTGTCTTAAAATATCTTTGCCGATGAGATGCAAATCTGCCGGCCACCAGCGCGATTTATAATTACCCTGCCCATCAAACTCTCCTACCGCACTTATATAATTGATAAGCGCATCAACCCAGACATAAGTTACGTGTCCTGAACTGAAAGGTAAGGGTATACCCCAGCTCAACCGTTCTTTTGGCCGGGAGATACAAAGGTCAGTTAATTTATTTAGTTGTAAGAAACTTAAGACTTCTTGATAACGGTATTGGGGTCGAATAAAATTTTGATGTGTTTTGATATAATCAATTAACCAATCCTGATGTTCGGATAATTTAAAGAAATAATTTGTTTCAATGATTTTCTCTAAAGGCCTCTTGCAATCCGGACAAGTATCATCCTCAAGTTGCATCTTGCTCCAGAATGTTTCACAGGGTGTGCAATACCAACCTTCGTATTTTGCCAAATATATCTGTTTTTTTTCGTAGAGTATTTCTAAGACCCTCTTAACAGTTTTGATATGTCTTTCTTCCGTGGTGCGGATAAAATCATTGTAAGAAATATCCAGCGCCTTCCAGAGATCCTTGAATTGCACGACCATGTTATCCACAAATTCCTGCGGATTTAATCCTTGCTCCTCGGCTGCCCTTTGTATTTTTTGGCCGTGTTCATCTGTTCCGGTTAAGAACCAAACATTTTTTCCGCCCAAAATCTGACGCGTATATCGAGCGAGGGTATCAGCTGCAATATTAGTATAGGAGTGCCCTATATGCGGTGAGGCATTGACGTAGTACAAAGGAGTAGTTATATAGAACTTATTAGCCATATTTATTAAGTGAACCAACTCCTCGGGCTAAAGCCCGGGGGTTGCTGGACGATAATCTCAAAAGGTAAAATTAAAAAGTTTTTAATTTTGACTTGTGGTTTTGCATTTTGCCTTTTACGTTTTAAGTTTTATTTATAATTAACCTGTATCTGCGTGCCATCCTCTAACTCAACAGTGGCTGTGCGTTTAAAAACATTTATACTTATGACCTTACCCTTACCTTGTTGAGTATGAACGCGCTCTCCCTCGCGGGGAAGGCCTTTGGATAAAAGCTTGTATGTCTCATATTCAAAAGAAAGGCAACACATTAATCTGCCGCATAGCCCCGATATCTTAGGCGGGTTTAAAGGCAGTCCTTCTTCCTTTGCCATCTTTATGGTAACGGGCTCAAAATCTTTTAAGAATCTTGCGCAGCAAAGCTCCCTGCCGCACGGTCCGAATCCGCCAAAAAGCCTTGCCTCGTCTCTTACTCCTATCTGCCTTAATTCAATCCTCGCTTTAAAAATCTTAGCCAGGTCTTTTACTAAATTTCTAAAATCAATTCTGCCGCTGGCAGTAAAATAGAATATGATTTTAGTGCGGTCAAAAGAGTACTCCGCCCGCACAAGTTTCATATCTAACTTGTGTTCCTCTATCGTTTTAATGCAGGCGCAAAATGCTTCCTTTGCCTTAACCCTGTTATCTTCGATCTGCTTTAAGTCGTTTTCTTTTGCAACGCGTAATATCTTCTTGAGGGGCTCTTTTGTGTTAGCATCCAGCGCTAAGTTTTCAGTCGGAGAAACAATCTGTCCGTAATCTAATCCCCGGTCATGCTCAACAATAACGTAATCCCCCTCTTTGACACTTAAGTTATTGACATTGTAAAAATGAACTTGACCGGAGTCCCTTAATCTGACAAGAATCATCCCTTCCATAATGATAACTATAAAAAATTATTTTTTGATTACACCGATTAAGAAACATAGATTACACAGATTAAAACTCGCTCATAAATAAATCTGTGTAATCTTTTTTAAAATCTGCGTAATCGGTGGTCTCTATAGTTAACGGGCCAGAGACCACTTTAAATCATACAGCAATAACTTTACGTTAATATTGCGCTCTAAATACGATATTGAATCCGATATAGAATACAGAATCTCGTTTAAATCTAAGAAAGAAAAACGGCCCATAAGTCTTAACAATTCATCTTTACGGTCAAAATTAATAATTTCTGAAAAGGGCATTCCTATCTTGATTAAATAAATGTCCCTAAACCATGTGGCCAATATATTGAGGTAATTACGCACATCCTCTTTGTTCTGTATCGCCAGATTCTCTAAATTATAAGGCGGCGAAAGAATAAATTTATTGATAATCCCATTCTTTTCTCTCAATGCATCTGTATCCTTTAGTCTTAAGGCACGGCCGAATCTGCCTTCTGAAAAATAAGCTAAAAAGTGGGCAGCGTTATTGTCAAGGCCGTAATCCTTCTTGAAAACCTCTTTAAGCTCTGCCCTCTTTAACGGGAAAAACTTCAAGATCTTACATCTTGAGATTACGGTTTTAAATAACAATGCGGGCTTATCGCTGATCAGGATAATTAAACTTCCTTTAGGGGGTTCTTCTAATATCTTTAAAACGGCGCCCTGTGCCTCAACAGTCCATTTATGTGCGTTATCGATAATAAAAACCTTTCTCTTGCCTTCGTATGGCCTTAAACTTATATCCCTCTGCAGTTGACGGATACATTCTATCTTTATTTCCGGTTCAGCGCTCTCGATAACATGCACATCAGGATGCTGATTATTCTCTATTTTCATACAGGATACGCACCTATCGCAAGAATCAAAACCATCTTCCAGACAATTCACCGCTTTAGCTAATGTTTTGGCAACTAATTTTTTACCCACACCCTCAGGGCCAACAAAAAGGTAGCCGCCTTCAAGGCGCGATTGTTCAATATAGCCCTGCAGTATATGTATTGGTTTGTCTTGGCCTTTGGTATCTTTAAAGGACATATTTTTCTATAATTTTTCTTATTTTAAATTGCGTTTTATTCTTAAATTTATCCACCTTTACGACTTTTATTCTTTTAGGCTCTAACGATGCCAACCTCAGATACCCTCTTCTTACGCGAAGATGATATAAATAAGACCTTTTTTCAATTCGGTCTTTTTGTAATTTGCGATACATAAGGCCTTCCTTAACAGGAAGGTCTAATAGTATAGTTAAATCTGGCTTTATGCCTTTGGTGATGAAGTTTCCGATATATTCAATCAACTCTATATCCATGCCTAACCCATAACCCTGATAGGCAAGCGTGGAATCCAGGAATCTATCGCAGATAACAATTTTGTTTTTTTTAAGTGCTGGCTTTATTATCTCATCAACAACCTGTGCCCTTGCTGCCATATAGAGCAGGGTTTCGCATATCGCAGAAATATGATTCTTGGGATCTAATAAAACCTTCCTTATCTTCTCGCCTATCCTGGTGCCTCCCGGCTCACGCAGATAAATTACGCGCTTGCCTTTTCTTTTTAAATAGCCATAGAGAAGTTTTGACTGCGTGCTCTTTCCGCACCCCTCTGAGCCTTCAAACGTAATGAATTTACCTTTCATAACTTATAATCATTTCTTTTAGCGTGTGTCTTGTCTGTGCTTTCGCGGGGACGCTTGTTTTGACCCAGCGTGTCAAAACTGCGCTCGCCTGCGGTGCCTCGCTCTCACTGACTATCGTTTTAGCAGGTGAACCATGCCCGCTCGGCATCCTCGGACGCCCCGCTCAACCACAGCCAAGCCCCCCGCTAAATAGATTCTATCTTTATAATTTCCTCCGCCAAACAGTCCCCTCTTTTGTATCTTCTAAAATAATGCCCCCATCTTCCAATTCTTTTCTTATCCTATCTGCTTCTTTAAAATCTTCTTTCTTTCTTGCCTCATCTCTTAATTTGATCTTTTTTTCTACCTCTATCTTTATCTCATCTGTCAATGTAATGTTCTCTGTAAACTCAATTTTAAATTCATGTCTAGCTAAAGATAATCCCAATACTTTTGTTAAACTTGATAGAACTGATTTTGCATACATAATCTTTTCTATATTCTTCTTATATTGCGTAAAGTATCCGTCTGTAATACTTACCATTTTAAATAAAGCAGCAATAGCCTGAGGAGTATTAAAATCGTCATCCATAGAATCTTCGAACTCTTTCTTAAGAGAATCTATTTCGGGATTAACTTCTGGATTATGACATTTTTTGTCAAACTCAACACTACTTAACCTATCATTTAAACTTATAAAACGCCCTCTTGCTCTATCGGCTTCTTGTATTCTCTCTTCTGTAAAATCTATTGGATGAGCATAATGAGTAGATAAAAAGAAAATTTTTAAAGCATCCGCAGAGTGCCTTTTGAGAATATCGCTTATCGTAATAAAATTCCCCGATGACTTCGCCATCTTCTGGCCGTTTATGGTAAGTAATCCGTGGTGCATCCAGTATTTTGCAAATGGTTTTCCGGTGAGCGCCTCGCTTTGAGCAATTTCATTTTCATGATGGGGAAAGATTAAATCCCTGCCTCCGGCGTGTATGTCAAGGGTATCTGTTTTCAGGAATTTTTGGGACATCACAGAACACTCGATATGCCAACCGGGCCTACCCTTTGACCACGGGCTATCCCAAGAAGGCTCATTTTCCTTTGATTTTTTCCACAAAGCAAAGTCCAAAGGGTCTTTTTTAAGTTCTGACGGCTCTATTCTTACGCCTTTTTGCATCTGGTCTATGCTCTGGCCGGAGAGTTTTCCGTAGTTAGAAAACTTTCTGACATTAAAATACACATCGCCGCCTGATTCATAAGCAAAACCTTTATCAATCAGGGTTCTAATGTGTTTAACCATATCCTCTATATTTTCTGTGGCCCTGGGTTCGTGGTCTGCTTTTTCAATGCCCAAAGCTTCTAAATCTTCATTATATCTTGCGATATATTTTTTAACCAAATCCTTCCAGTCAATTTTAAGCTCATTGGCGCGGTTTATAATTTTGTCGTCTATATCGGTGATATTACGCACAAAATTAACTTTGAAATTTCTGTATTTCAGGTATTTTCTTAAACAATCAAAAATATATAGACTCCTGGCATGGCCTATGTGGCTTTCATCGTAGACAGTTACTCCGCAGGTGTAGATATTTACTTTTGGCGGGTTTAAAGGGATAAATTCTTCAATTTTTCGGGTGAGGGAATTGTATATATAAAGCGCCATTATGGAAAGTTAATTTCCAATATCCAATAAATACCAATAATACCAATGAATTTCCAATGACCAATATCCAAAAGATAATTGGGATTTGGGATTTGGGATTTCATTGGGATTTGGTAGTTATTGGTAATTATTGGGATTTTTCTTTTCTATATCTTCAATTCTTCTCTGCAGTTCCTCAATGGATTGCATTACAGGGTCGAGTATATGGGCGTGGTCTAAACTGATATCGATTTTTTTACCATCCTGTTTCGTAATTCTACCCGGCACACCCACAACCGTAGAATTCGCAGGCACGTCTTTAATCACCACCGCATTTGAGCCTATATAAGAATTATCGCCTATTGTAATATTGCCCAGCACTTTTGCTCCGCCGCCGACAACTACATTATTGCCGATTGTAGGGTGACGTTTACCTTTTTGTAATCCTGTCCCGCCTAATGTCACGCCTTGATACAGAAGCACATCATCACCGATAATGCTGGTTTCTCCAATCACTACTCCCATACCATGGTCGATAAAAAATCTTTTTCCGATTCTAGCTCCAGGGTGTATTTCAATTCCAGTCAAAAATCTTGAGAGCTGACTTATCAGCCGTGCAAGAAAAAATAGACGTAGTTTGTAGAAGAAGTGCGCAACGCGGTAAGATACTAACGCATGTAAACCCTGATAAAGCAAAAGCACCTCTAGGAAACCCTTGGCCGCAGGGTCTTTCTTCTGCGCTGCCTTGATATCTTCATAAAAGAAAATTGCTATGAGCGTGAATTTTATAATAAATATAGCGACAAGTATCAGTAATATTTGTAGAATGCAGGTCATCTCATTCCTCCCTGATTAGCATGGCTACGGAGTAGCTTGCAACGGCTTCTTTTCTGCCAATTTCACCCAGGCCTTGATTCGTCTTGGCTTTTAAATTCAGGCGGTTTTCTTTTATCTTCAAGGTACCCGCTATGCTTTGGCGTATCTGTTTTTTAAAAGGTAAAAGCTTGGGCTCCTGGGCAATTATCACTGTATCAATATTGTGAATCTGGTAATTTTGTTTCCTTACCAAATCCGCAACTATTTTTAATAATTCTAAACTGGAAATATCGTGATATTTAGGGTCTGTGTCGGGGAAATGCTCTCCGATATCACCCTCTCCTATTGCACCTAACAATGCATCGCATATGGCATGTATTAGCACATCCCCGTCGGAATGGCCCAGCAAACCTTTAACATAAGGAATTTCTACGCCGCCAATAAATAATTTGCGGTCATCAACTAAACAGTGGATATCGTAACCAATGCCTATTTTGTATTCCATGCTTTAGCTATCGCTTCTGCCAATATCAAATCCTCAGGTGTAGTGATTTTAATATTATTATATGGGCCTAACACTACGCTTACCTTGGCACCGAGTTTTTCCACCAGCATTGAATCATCCGTTACGCTAAGGTTCCCAAATTTCTTATATGCCTTTAAGATTAGAGCTTTTCTAAATACCTGCGGTGTCTGAATCTCCCAAAGATTTTCTCTATTAAGCGTCTTTTCTACAATTTTGACTTTTGACTTTTCCTGCCTGCCTGAGCAGGTGAGGGACTCTTTGACTTTTTTAATGGTTGCCTTCACCGGTACACCTGCAATCGCCGCGCCACTTATCTTGGCTTCCCTTATCACCTCAGAAACCATTTCTTTATTAATAAACGGCCTTACTCCGTCATGGATTAAAACCAAATTTGCCTCACCAGCCGCGGCCTTCAGGCCATTACGCACTGAATCCCGACGTGTCTTACCTCCTAAAACTACTTCTCTAATTTTTCTTATCCGGTATTTCCTTAAATTGCTTTTTATTTCTTCTCTATTGAAAATATTTGCTACTACAACGATATCTTTAATCTCAGGATGTTTATCTAGGGTCTTGAGAGAATAAATTATAATCGGCTGAGAGCTGATTTCAGCGAGCGGCTTAGTGATTTTGGATCTAAACCGTAAACCCCTTCCTGCTGCAAGGACTATTGCTGTTACATACATTTAATGAGGCCACAACTTAGCGAACGTAAGCGAAGCTAAGTTGTCTGGCCGAATTAATCCCGCCCTTTTGACAGGTTAGACAATATTGCCTGTCTTGTCAAAAGGGCGGGATAAGTTCGCACATATAAGTTATGTCGTTAAAGCTAACTAATAGCCAGCTCCATAACTTATGTGCTCACTTATCGTTCTATCTTGGTAAAAATCATCCTTCCCGCCTGGGTCTGCAGGACTGAGGTAACTACAACTTTTATTTCCTGGCCGATAAGCCTGCGTGCATCTTCCACCACAACCATTGTTCCGTCATCTAAATAGCCAACCGCCTGATTATGCTCTTTGCCCTCCTTGATTAATTTGAGCTGCATCTCTTCTCCCGGGAAAACCACGGGCTTAAGGGCATTGCTCAATTCATTTATGTTGAGCACCTTTATACCTTGGATACTGGCTACGCGGTTCAGATTGAAGTCTACTGTTAATATCTTGGCTTCTAATAACTTGGCTAACTTTACCAGTTTTGCATCCACTTCCAAGACTTCGGGAAAATCTTCCTCGTGTAGCGATATATCAAGCTCTGATTCCTTCTGGATACTATGCAGTATCTCAAGGCCGCGCCTGCCTCTTTGGCGTTTTATCGGGTCAGTTGAATCGGCGATCTGCTGCAACTCTTTTAACACGAACTTAGGGATAATGAGCTTGCCGGTTAAAAATTTTGTTTTACAGATATCCAGTATCCGGCCATCAATAATCACGCTCGTATCCAACAGGATTACATTTTCAGACTGGTCTTGCCTGCGCAATCTTACATAGGGGATAATAATATTAAATTCATCTTTGCCGCGCAGGCCTATCAACATCCCAAGATAACAAAAAATTAAGGTAAGAATCAGTCTGATATGTAAAAGAGAATCCGCTGATATGGGCGCAAGGCTGAACGCATCTCCAACAAGTTTTGCCATAATCAGTCCTAATATAAGGCCAAACACCGTGCTGGAAAGTCCCTTTACCGAAGTTTTACGCATGCCAATTTCAGCAATTATAATTATTCCTGCAGCCAAAACACCTATGAGAGCGCCTAAAAGACTCGCTGATTCTGGTGCCTGATAATAACCAATGATTACGCTACTGATGACGAAAAGGATACGCACCAATAATAAATCCATATATTACCTCCTTAACGCTATATCCAATGCCTCTTTTAATGTTGAGACCGGGATTAATTCCATGGTATTTTTATTAAGTTTAATATTCTTATAATTATTTCTCGGTAATACACAGTGTTTAAATCCGAGCTTTTCTGCTTCATTTATACGTAAGAGTGCCTGTGATATACTCCTGACTTCACCTGCTAGCCCTATCTCGCCCATTACTACTGTCTCAGATATTACCGGATGTTCACGGAATGCTGAAGAGACTGCTACTGCCACGCCTAAATCCGCTCCGGGGTCCTCTACTTTTATCCCTCCAGCAACATTGATAAAAATATCTTCTGCCTCAAGGGCTAAACCAATGCGCTTTTCCAATACCGCAACTAATAAAGACAACCGATTGTAGTCAAACCCCTGGGCGCGTCTCCTGGCATAACCAAAACTCGATTTACTCACTAATGACTGGATTTCCACTAAGAGCGGACGCGAACCTTCTAATATAGAGACAACCACTGAGCCAGAAACATCCTTAGGCCTCTCTGATAAAAATATTTCTGAAGGATTCTTGACTTCCGATAGACCTGCGGAATTCATCTCGAATACGCCAATCTCGTTTGTCGAGCCGAATCTGTTTTTTACCGCCCGCAGAATCCTGTATATGGAAAATCTATCCCCTTCAAAATAAAGCACCGTATCTACAATATGCTCAAGAACCCGAGGGCCAGCAATTGTTCCTTCTTTAGTTACATGGCCGATGATAAAAATGGATGTGTTGCTGGTCTTAGCCAACTGAGTAAGTATACCAGCGCATTCTCTCACCTGACTGACACTGCCGGGTGAAGAACTAATGGTCGGTTCGAACATTACCTGTATAGAATCAATGATTACCACATCCGGCTCAATCTTTTTTATATATTCAACAATCAAAGATAAATCTGTCTGGTTAACTATGTATAGATTACCGGAATCCAGCGACCCTAAACGCTTGGCCCTTAATTTTGTCTGTGCCACTGATTCTTCACCGCTTACATAAAGAACGGTGTGACCCTGTTTGGTTAATTGATTGGATATCTGTAATGATATTGTGGATTTACCGACCCCGGGGTCTCCGCCGATTAATATTACTGAACCCCTTACTATACCCTGGCCTAATACCCTGTCCAGTTCCAGAATATCTGTTTTAAGGCGATTCTCCTCACCAACTTCCACATCTTTTAATAATACGGGTTCATCTTTGTATAACGCAGTCCTTTCTTTTGTCTTAGCGGAAGGCGCGGTGTAATCCTCTTCCACAAAAGAATTCCAGTTATTACAATCAGGACATCTACCTAACCACTTGGGTGATTGGTAGCCGCAATTCTGGCAACTGAATACGGTTTTGGTTTTCACCCCGCACCTTCTTTTTTATTCATAATCAATCTTCCTCTATACGCCCCATACCTTCTAATTCCTAGAATCTCTGAATATTTAGAAGGTGCGGGGTTCATCTATCTATTTTCTTTACTCTTAATAAATAATTTCCAGGGGTGCTTTCTTATATCGGTAACCAATGCTTCCAGTTCTTTATATATTTTGTCGTCGTAAAGAAGCTTTCCGATTGTGCCTTCCTTATTCTTTATCCCGCCGAGGGTCTGCTCTAAATCATCGCCGATTTTCTTGGCTAAAACTGTCACCTCATGCATAGGCATGGGGTTCTCTCCTATTAATTCCTGATTTGCGACCAGGCATTTACTGTAATCCTTGCCAGGCATAATTTCAATATACTTCTCACCCAAAAGGCCCAATGTATTTACCCAGATAGTGGAATCAATGGGTATCTTGATACCACTTTTAACCCAGCAGAGTATCCTGACTTTGGTTTTTTCCTGACCCTTGGGAATAACAAAGTTAATGCT
>Ga0315282_10016186_pt1 | contig 10926 bp, 8 predicted proteins | sample YL17G07_20_MG_FD_203693 | JGI IMG/M metagenome (GOLD analysis project Ga0315282, IMG submission 203693) | Sediment microbial communities from Yellowstone Lake, YNP, Wyoming, USA - YL17G07_20 | ecosystem: Environmental > Aquatic > Freshwater > Lake > Sediment | place: USA: Wyoming | collected...
CCTTTTTCATCAATGAGGCTCGGAGTGATTTCCAGGCCAACTTCGTCCTGGGTCGCGGAAGGCATTTTATACGAATAACTGACGGCGAATCCGAACTCGGTCTTGAGATTCGTTTTCTCGCCGATAGAAATCGTTTCTGCAGGCTTGATGAGAAGATGCTCGATTGTAAAGGTGACGATCGGTTTTTTCTCTTCCACTTTCTCCGACTTTTCTTTTTCCTGGGCGATAAGACCAAAGGCCTGCCCCGATGAAATAGCTAGAATTAGGATGATTGGGATAAAGACGGCTCTCTTTTTTTTCATGGTCTCTCCTTCATAACTAAAATGATTGGATCCTTGGCGGGAGTGAATCGGTCCCAAGGGATATTCAAAGGCATGAATTCCGTTGTTCCTTCGGAGGACGTTATCGTTAAGAAATTGCTTTTCTCGGATTTTCCCAGCAAGACATCTCCGGCGCCTTTTTGATGTCTCTCGGAATAGAACAAGCCGGCAAAAATCAAAATCATCAAGCCCATGAAAACGAGAAGACCGGAGGGAACGCGGACCGGGGTAAAGATTAAACTCCCTATAGGATGTTTTTTCCTTGAGACCCGCTCGCGAGATGGTTCGACAAACGGCGCAGGTGAAGGGACTCGCTTGGGGTTCAAGTTCTTAAGATCCAGGCCGACACTCTCAAGAACCGCCTTGGCGTTTTTCAGCTTTTCCCGGCATGACGCGCAGGCAGCGAAATGATCTTCTGTTTGTTTTTGGCGTCTCGGAGAGAGTTCGTAATCGAGAAACGCCTGAAGGGCAGACTTTTTCGGATGACTCATGTTTTTTCTCCTTGACGGATCTCCCGGGACAACCGCTCCAACGCTCGGGCCAATATCTTTCCGATGGACGTCTTCTTGATACCAGCCGCCTCGGCGATCTCGGCATAGGAGAACCCGTCCTGATAAAGAAGCAGGCAGCGCTGGTCCCGTTGCGGCAGCGCCCTCAAGGCCTGACGCACTAACGTTGCTCTATATTCTTTTTGGAACGATTCCTTTTCATTCGTATTAGATGACGGCGGAACAGCGATCGGCCGGCCTATAAGCTTATCGAACGTTTTTTGTCGTTTCAAAAAATTCAAACAGACGTTGTGGGCAATGCGATAGATGAGAAGCTTTGGATTCCTGACATCCGAACCGTTGGCGAGAAAATCGTAGAGCCTCGTGAAAGATTCCTGAGCTAGCTGTTCGGCGTCTTGCGAATTTCCGACAAGCCGGAACGCATATTGATAGATCTTGGCGAAGAGGTCCTTATAAAAGGAATCAAACGCCTCGATACGATTCCCTGTCATATTCGCCGCCTTGTCATCTTATATATTAAGACAAATGAGCCTTCAATTTATGACATTTAATGAAGTGTCATAGCGGATAGGCTATTCTCTCATTTTCTTGCACTGATTCGCATTTTTAGAGTTGTCCAAACCGGTCGCTCTTATTGCGGCCGAGGAGCGGGGGGAGTTTTATTCATGAAAGGCGATTTCGAGAGGGATGGGAAGTCTGTCGTCTTTTTGGGGATTTCATAGTCGTTCGGAACGATGATTCGGCCGAATGCTTTGGTTCCGAGCAATTTTCTTGTTCTTGACATCGAACAGCGGGCGGGATTATCTTTTTCACATGAAGGGCGGTCTCGACTCCACGCTTAATGGGAGCATAAGTCGCGGAGTGCGAAAAAGTAAATTCTTAAAACCAGTGGAGCAATCCTCATGAAACAAAAGCGAATTCCGCGCGTGCTCGGGGGATTTTGTCTTCTGATTCTATGCGTCGCGCCGCTCGCCGGACAGGCCGGGATCTCTCCCCAGCAGCACGAATCCGTCGTCGTGAACATCGAAGTCCCTGTCCGGGTCATGAAAAAGAACGCCTTCGTGGACGGCCTGACGCTCAAGGATTTCGAGGTTTTCGAAAACGGCGTCCGTCAGAACATCGAAGCCGTCTACCTGATCAAGGACAAGCGGATTCTCAGGGAGGAGAAGGCCGCCGGAGCCGCGCTGCCGCCCCCTCGAAGCGCCCGACATTATGTCCTTTATCTGGATCTGAAGGAATATCTCCCCAAGGTCGGAGACGCCCTGGATTATTTCTTCGGCAATGTTCTTGGCCTCGAGGATACGCTGTTCGTAGTCACGCCCGTCAAGACCTACAGGTTCAAGTCCGAGGTTCAGTCCCGCCTGTCGAGACGTCAGATCGCGGACCAGCTCAAGGCCAAGCTCAAGATCGACATCCAGATGGGCAATTCCCAGTACCGGACTTTGATGCGGGACTTTTATCATCTCGAGGAGGAGGAATTCCCCTCGGCTCTTGCCGATGTCAAGGAAAATATGCTTTTCGATCTCGCCCTGCAAATGCGGGACCTGACCGAGGTCACGGAAAGCCGGGTGATGGGCTTCGCGGACACACTGAAGTCCCTCGAAGGGGAGAAACACGTTTTCCTGATCTTTCAAAAAGACGTTCTCCCGGAGCATGAGTTCGCGGAGGACAGACAGGCGGAGCTGATCAAGCCGGTGAGCTTCAACGTGGAGAAGATCAAGCGCTACTTTTCGGACGCCTCCATCACCGTCCACTGCCTCTACATCACCAAGACGCCGGCGTTCGCCCTCAATACCATGGGCCAAAGCCGTTCCGCCGTAGCCTCCCGGCTCCAGGACCTCTCGGCCGAGATCTACGCCTCTTTCAAGGAAATGGCGGCCGCGACGGGCGGTTTAACTGAGAGCACGTCCAATCCGGATTTCGCCTTGCGGCAAGCGGCCGAAGCTTCGAACAACTATTATCTCCTGTATTACCGGCCGCTTGAATACCGGGCGGACGGTCGCTTTCAGAAAATCGAAATCAGGGTCAAAGGCGAAGGCCTCAAGGTCATGCACCGCTTGGGCTACATCGCGGACTAGCGGTCCTTGCCGAGGCAATGCCTCTTCGGCCTTCACAATTTTCAAGACAATGCCGTAATTATTTTAAAGAGGGACAGAGTATTGTGTCCCCCTTTTATTTAACCTTTCCCTCTCATTTCTTGAATTCTTTATCCAACCGGCAAAAACAATCGCGAGTAATTTTGACAGTACGCCAAAATAGTAGCATTTTTGTTCCATCTTCGTCTGAGCGGATTTGAAGCGTTCTATAAAACAGCCGTCCGCCGGCTTTTCCAGGGCTTAGCCTCGGAAGTATAAGTAGGCCGCGAGAATGAACGCCAGGACAATCACGGAGCCCAGCACGTCGCGCCAATCCCAGCTCAAACGCGTGCGCCGGCGATCTTCCTCGGTTGCGGTGCCGAAGGTCAGGCTCTTGATCTTCTCGTAGTCCGGCTCGCGCGTCGCGTAGCTGACCGCGATCATGACGATGATCGAGACAATCGTGATGAGCACGCTGAAATATTGGAAGAAGATGTTGTTGATGATCCAGAAGAAAGATCCCTCTGGATATCCTTTGGCGATCGTCTGGGCGGCATCGACATACCCAAACTTGCCCAGCGCGACCGGAGTGTCGACCAACATGCGGAAAAGGCCGAGGCTTAAGCCTGTGACCAGGGCCCAGAAACAGCCCTTGGCGTTGAGGCGTTTCCAAAACACGCCGAAGAAAAAGACGACGAAGATGGGCGGCGCAAGGTAACCTTGAACCGACTGGAGGTAATTGTATAAACCCCGCCCCCCCTGGATGACCGGAATCCACATCAAGGCGATGAAGACCATGGCGACCGTGGCGATTCGGCCGGTACGTACGATCTGGTGCTGCGAGGCATGGGGTTTCCACTTCGCGTAAAGATCCACGGTGAACAGCGTCGAGGAAGCGTTGAAGACCCCGGCCAGCGAACTCATCAGCGCGGAAAGCATGCCGGCGACGACGACGCCGCGCAGCCCGACCGGCAGCATATACTTGATCAAGAGAGGGAATGCGGCCTGGGCCTGGTGTGGTATCGCAGTGCCGGCCGCCGAGAGCATGACTTCCAGCCCCGGCACCTTGCCGCTCTTGGCCAGGGCGAAAGCGATCATGCCGGGGATGATGAACAAATAGACGGGCAGGAGCTTCAGAATCCCGGCGCAGATGCTTCCGCGGCGGGCGATCCGCTCATTGGGCGCCCCCAGCGCTCTCTGGACGATGTACTGATCGGTGCACCAATACCAGAGACCGATAATCGGCGCGCAGAAGAGCATGCCCAGCCACGGGTAATAACCGTTGAAATACCAGGCCTGCTTGACTACCGCGCCGACGGCATTCTTGACTATGACGGGCGCCCAGGTCGCCTGCACGCCGTGGGGAATGAGAGGCTTCCAGAGGTTGAACATGTCCGAGCCGGCCAGCGCGCGCAACTGACCCCAGCCGCCCAGCTTGATCAATCCGTAGATCGTCAGGGTGGCCGATCCCAGGATGATGATGATGACCTGGACGGCGTCGGTGTAAGCCACGGCCCGCAAACCGCCGAGCATGGTGTATATACCCGTCAAAAGGATCACCATCACCGAGCCGATCCAGAAACTGTTGACAGTGATCGTCCCCAGATGCAAATGGAGCTCGGGAAGAAGCGTCGCGAAGACGATCCCCCCGGCGAAAATGCCGACGGCGATCTTGGTCACGATAAATGAGATCAACGATATGATGGACAAGATGTATCGGGAGTGGCTCGAAAAACGCCGTTCGAGAAACTCGGGCATGGTGAAAACGCGCGACCGGGCGTAGAAAGGCACAAAGATCCAGGCCAGCACCAGAAGGCACCAGGCGTGGAGTTCGTAATGAGCCATGGCGACTCCGTCCGTGGCTCCGGTCCCGGCCAGGCCGACGACGTGTTCCGAGCCGATGTTCGAGGCGAAGATCGAGGCGCCGACAAGCCACCAGCCGAGGTTTCGGTCGGCCAGGAAATAATCGGCGGCCGTGTCTTTTCTCTTGCGATAGACCCACCAGGCGATGCCCAGAACAATTACGAAATACGAGCCCAGCGCAAGCCAATCAAGAGTTTGTAAGGCCATGTGATTCCTCTCCCTAGGCGAGGTTGCTGATTCATGTCTGCCATCCGGCGATGGAGGGGAGCATATATTACGATTTAAAAGATGTCAACGGCAGACGAAATACGGTGGATGGATAACCCGTAATAAGTTATAATTACTACGGAAAGCACAAAATGGGTGTCATTCTGAGCGAAGCGAAGAATCTCGTTTTTATTACAACCATGAGATGTTTCGCTACGCTCAACATGACAGGGATATAACCCATTATTTGCTCTTGTTAATAACAAGGGGACACAACGCCCTGCGCCCATTTTCAATGAGGGACAGAGTATTGTGTCCCCCTATTATAATTAGGAGTTATGGCCGCGGATGTCTTTGCACGCGAGGATCCATTTCATCAATTTTGCCCGGACGCTGACGGTCACCTCCGTTTTTTTTCTCATCCCGCTCCACTTCCTGAACATCGGCTTCAACGGCCTCCAGATCGGCTTCATTATTTCCTGCTATGCTTTGGCGCCGCTCCTCTTCTCCTTTCCCACGGGCTGGATCAACGATCGCTTTTCCATGGCCGTCGTCATCCGGAGCGGACTTCTGGCCGAAAGCCTGCTCCTGCTGCTCGTCGCTTGGACCGGGAATTTTTACCTCATTGCCGCCGCGTATCTTTTCCTCGGGATGGCCAACAACGCCCTCACCATCTCCCTCAACAGCCTCTATTACAAAGACGAGAAAATCATGGACCAGAACCGGAAATACGGAATTTACGTCTTCTGGGTCGGATTCGGACCGGCGCTCGGGGTTTTCGGCGGCGGATTCCTCATGAAGTTCGCCGATTTCCGAGTCTTGCTGGCCGTTTTCTCGGTCATCATGCTCCTCGTTTTTCTTTTTGCCCGCCGCTTCGACCATGAAAAATTCCATGTGGTTTCGTTCAGGGATTACCGGCGCGACATGCTCCGGAAAAAGACCCTGCTCTTCGTCGTTTACATGTTCATCCTGGCCCTTCACTGGAGCGTCGAAGGGACCGTCTACAGCCCCTTCCTGGAGAAATGGTTCGGCTTGAACAGCCTTCAAATCTCCGCTTATATTTCGACGGGGCTGTTCTTCCTGTCCTTTTCGGCCTTTCTCGTCGGGCTCCTGAAATTCAACGTCCGGGCCAACAAACGGCTCCTTTTTGGAGCGATGTTCATTTCCGGCGCGGGTTTGGCCCTGATGGTCAATGCCAACCTCTACGTGTCGCTTGCTTTTCGCGTGGTCCACGAAATTGGCGACGGAGCGCTGGGCGCCCTGACCACGGTGTTTATCTCCCGGCTTTTCGAGAAAAAGAGCATCGGCGGGAGCGCGGGTCTGCTGACGTCCTTCCAGATTCTGGGGCAGATGGTCGGCGCGCTCGTTTTTTCTCCCATGGGCTATCGTTACGGGCTGCAGTATCCGTTTCTCATCTGCGGGGCCCTGATCGTCCTCAATTCCTTTTACGGCGCCGTCATCTTCCGCCGCCTTGAATATTGACTCAGACATATTTAATAGCTTGATTAAACGGCTAAAATTGAGTTATTAAACCCCTGGCCCCTAACATATTTAAGGGAAATTGAAAAGCCGGTCATCGCGAGGAGCAAGGCGACGTGGCGATCTCCACAGTAGATTCTTTCTTGGAGATTGCCGCGCTCCCTTCAGTCGCTCGCAATGACTGGGTAGTAATAATTTAAGCGTTCGTAATAGAAAAAAATTGTCATGATTAGCTCAAAGGGTTCGGGTTTCGACATCATCCTCGTGAGCGGCGAGCCCTACGCCGACCACCCCCTTTCGGGCGCGGGCGTCATCGCCCGGGTCCTGGACGCCAGGGGATACAGGGTCGGCGTGATCGAGCGTCCCGATTGGAAAGGGGACGCGGATTTCAGGAAGCTCGGCCGGCCGCGCCTTTTCTTCGGCCTCACGGCCGGCTCGATCGACAGCCTGCTCGTCAATTACACGCCGCTCAAGCGGCTGCGGGCCAAGAACGAACACGCCGCTTATCGATCCGGCATGCCCGACCGGGCCGTTCTCGTTTATGCGAATATAATCAAGCGCGTCTTTCCCGGAGTGCCCATCGTCCTGGGCGGGATCGAGGCCTCGCTCCGCCGTTTCGCCCACTATGATTACTGGGAAAACAAAGTCCGGCGCAGCCTCCTCCTCGATTCGCGCGCAGACATACTGGTTTATGGGCCCGGCGAGCTCCAGGCCGTCGAGATCGCCCGACGCCTGGAAAAGGGAGAAGACCTCGATGGAATTCCGGGGACGTGCGTCGTACGGAAGGAAAAGCCGCCCGAGTTTCAGGAAATCCCTTCATACGAAGACGTGAGTGCGAGCGCGGACGCGTTCTGCCGCGCTCAAAATTCATTTTCCAACCGCCGGGCGCTGGCCCAGGGCCACGAGACCCGCTATGTCCTTCAGTTTCCCATGCCGGATTACACGGCCGCAGACCTGGACTGGATCTACGGGCTGCCTTTTTCGCGAAAGATCCCGGCCCATTTTCCCGAATTCAAGATGGCCCAGTTTTCGGTCGTCACGCACCGCGGCTGCCTCGGCCGCTGCTCGTTCTGCGCCCTGGCGCTCCATCAGGGCGACCGGATCGTTTCGCGGAGCGAGAAATCCATCCTCGACGAGATCCGACGTCTGACCGGGCATCCGGATTTCAAGGGTTATATCGATGATTTGGGCGGGCCGACGGCCAATATGTACGGCATGGACTGCGCGGCGGGCGAAAGGTGCGAAAAGGAATGCCTGGGATGCAAGAGGCTCGACCGTAGCCACGGCCGCCTCATCGGGCTCATGCGGAAAGCGCGCCAGGTCCCCGGCGTTAAAAAGGTCTTTGTCCGGAGCGGCATCCGCTACGACCTGGCCATGAAGAGCGAAGAATATTTGAGGGAGCTGAGCGAGCATCATTTATCGGGGCTTCTCAAAATCGCTCCCGAGCACGTTTCGCCTGCTGTCTTGCGCCTGATGAACAAGAATGTCCCGCCGCTCGAGGAATTCCGCCGCCTGTTTAAAAAGATCAACAAGGGCCGCAGGCAGCATCTCAAATATTATTTTATGGTCGGCCATCCGGGAAACGGGCCGAAAGAAGCGCGGGAGCTGGCGCGCGAGATCCAACGCCTCGAAAAGGAAGGGGAGAAGCCGGTCGAGGGCGTCCAAATCTTCACGCCGACGCCGATGACCGTCTCGACCTGCATGTATAACACGGGAATGGACCCGGCTACCGGCGAGAAGATATATGTGCCCAGGACCTTCGCCGAGAAAAAAGAACAGAAACGAATACTTAAATCAACATAGGGGGACACAATACTGTGTCCCCAATTAGGATATAACCAGGACGCTGTGGATGGGCACCTGCGCGATGGTCGCGGTCAACCAGCCGGCCTTCCACTTCCATTTGACCGGCGTTTCAACATAGGGGGACACAATACTGTGTCCCCAATTAGGATATAACCAGGACGCTGTGGATGGGCACCTGCGGAATGGTCGCGGTCAACCAGCCGGCCTTCCACTTCCATTTGACCGGCGTCTCCTCCGAGACGAGCGTCACTTTTCCGGGTTTCGCCGCGAGCTTCATTTTTAGCTGGACCGGGCCGGCGGCTGGAATGAAATCCGTGAAGTTATAGCGGTCAGGGAGGGGAACGTTGCTGCGGTTGAGGAGGTGAAGACTCAGCTTGCCGTCTTTCGTCGTCCGGAGGGCGATATCGATTGTGGCCGGCCCGTCCGCGAGAACCGCCGGCTCTGGGAACAATTCTCCGGCCATTTCTCCTATAAACCGGCGCAGATAGGGATGATGGCTCTTAAAAAATATGTTCGCCAGCGGGCCGAATACGGCGCCGATTTTCCCCTTACCGTAATTCACGGTTGTCGCGGCCGTTTTTGGGTCTTTGCGCGTGTCGCGCGTCCCGTGCCGGAATCCGATCGCCTTGGCCGTCATGGGCGTAACCTCCTGCCAGATTCCGTTGACGCTCACAGGCCCCGAGGGCGTGGCCAGCTCGGCTGTGATATTTTGCGGCGCGCCTTCGAACCGCACGCCGAGCGCCGGCTCTAACTGCCGCGCGCATTTTTCGCCGAGCAGGAGAAGGCTTCCGCCCCGCTGGGCATAATCCAGCAAGGCCTTTTTGAATTCATCCGTCAGCTTGGGCGAGTCCGGGACGACGACCAGAGGAAATTCCCCAAGCCGCGGCTGGAGCTCGTGCTCGGCCAGGACGTCCACGGAATAATGGAGTTCGAGCAGGGCATGGAGCGCGCCCTCCAAATCATCGAATTCGCCGCCCCAAGGCGAAAACACCCGGTCCGATTTATCCCAGTGCGATTCCGAAGATAGCAGGAGCGCGACCTGGGGCACGGTCTTGCTCTTGAAGCTCGCCTCCTTCCGCTCCCGGCAAAAATCCGCCACCCGGCCTTCCTGGTCGATGATCGCCTCCACGATGTAGCCCGAGCGCGTCGGCTGATGGTAGATCTCGAACCCGCCGCCCTGCATCAGGACCACGGCCGCTTCCTGCATGAGCTGCGCGGGCGTTTTGATCGACCAGCCCTGGTCCTTTCCCTTATCGAATCCCCAGGCCATCAAGTCCCAGGGCATCCCGGTGCCGGCCAAATACCGGGCCTCGAGGCGCGCCCGGTCGAGCGAGAGCGAGGGCGAATAGTCTCCCGAGAGAAAATCCAGCTTGGCGACGACCGGCTTCGGCGCGAACGACGTGTACATCCAATTGCTCGTGATCTCGAGCCCCGGCCTGAAGGCGTGGAGCGCGTCCACCCAATGACAAAGATAATCTTCAAAAGCCTGCCTGTGGAACATTTTCCATTCGAGCCAGTCGGGGTTGCTGCGGTCCCTGGGCGCCTTCGCTTTTCCGGTCGCCTTCTTCCAGGCCGCAAGCGCCCGCGGCGAATAGTCGAGCTGCGCCGCCCAGCATTCTCCGTCCACCCACAATCCGTCAAGGTCGTAGGCCGCCGCGACTTCCTTGAGCTGGGGAATGAGGAGCTCGTCCTTGTAGGGGCCGAAGACGCTCGTGTTGTTGGGGTCGCGGCCTCCCTTCTCGTCGATGCGCGCCCACTCGGGATGATGCTCGATCGCCTGCGAATCCCAGACACCCGAATAATGGATAAAAAGCCCGATGCCGCGCTCCCTCGTCGCTTTCCGCCAGACGGTCAGGCTGTCTTTTTTTATCCCCGGAGCCGGCCAGCCCACTTTCGTCGGATAGCCGGCCCAGCCGACATGCCCCTTGCAGTCGTACTGGACGTAATCGGGCCTGACCCGCTCGAGAAGCCGGGCGATATTCTCCTCTGAGACATCCGCGCCCAAGGCGACGTCTGTCTTATTGGGATGGAGGTCAAAATGGAGCCCGAAGAAGGCGTCCCGGCGCGGAACGGGCTTTTTCTCCGGAGCGCTCGCCCCCAAGCAAATCCCCGCGGCGCATATCAAAACCGCCATTTTCTTTGTTAAAGACGGCATGTCGATTACCTCATTAAAATAGATTTGGGATCAACATAATGCAGAAATCCAGGATTTTCAAGGGGCGGTTTTTCCATTATAATACGCCTTCGCTCGAACGAGCATCATGAGAGGATTCAGAGAAGAGTTGATCCAGGCCATTTTTTCTTTAAGCATTGCCGTTTTTTTGTTTTTTTCAAGTCTTGCTTCGAGTCTAGATGACAGTTCCCGGCTTTTATCTTCATTCAGAGTAGCTATAGCTGCAGGCGAAAAACAAATGGAGGAAGGGGATTATCAAAAAGCTATTGAACGACTTGAACTCGCTCTCAAACTTTCTCAAGAACTGAAAATCAAGAATGATGAAGTTCATGTTCTTCGGCAACTGGGATTGCTTAATTGGAACATTGGCCGCCTGGATATATCATCTTCTTTTTATAAAAAGGCATTAGACATAGCTCAATCTTCAGGCTTAAAGGACGACGAACAAAAGTGCAACGTCTCCTTGGAGATTTATAAACAATATTTAAGCGGCA
>Ga0315282_10016187_pt1 | contig 10925 bp, 6 predicted proteins | sample YL17G07_20_MG_FD_203693 | JGI IMG/M metagenome (GOLD analysis project Ga0315282, IMG submission 203693) | Sediment microbial communities from Yellowstone Lake, YNP, Wyoming, USA - YL17G07_20 | ecosystem: Environmental > Aquatic > Freshwater > Lake > Sediment | place: USA: Wyoming | collected...
GAATTCCGCGCCGCAACGCGTAATCAAACTGCTGACGAGAAGCCAGGTGCCTCGGTTTCCCATAGGGTCCACGCAGAAAACGGTAGCCAGAGGGTCATCCCGATGCGATTTCAGAACGTTTCGGTGGCTTCGGATCTCGATGGCTTGGGCGCCGAAGTCGCAGGCCTTCCGCAGAGCAGAGGGGACCGAATTGAGGAAGAGCGCCGCCACCAGCGCCGCAACGATTCTTCTTGCACTCTTGCGGGCCTCGGCGCTTGCGCCGCTTCCAAGCAGGAACTCAGGCAGGAACAGAATCCCGCGGGCGGTGAGCAACGCGAGAAATGGAAGGGATTCCGCCAGGAAACGAGGGCCGAGAAACATGTCCTGGTAGGGGTAAAAAAAGTACGCGGAAACGAGTCCCGCCAGCGGAAGGAGAAGCACCCAGTCTTTGGTGGAGGCCTTGCCGCTGAGAAAGAGGATCAGTAGAAAGACAAAACTCGTGACGGGCCACATGAACATCCAGAACGAGAGGGAAACCAGATTGTTGAGCTGCTGACACAACCCGACAATCGGCGTATGGCCGTTTCCGACCGTAAAGCCGAGGCTGTGCATGGCCGGATTGGCGAGGCTATACCCGATGGTGAAGAGATTGCCCGTCGTCTTCAGGTTGACGTAGAGCATGAATAGGATGGGGACCAACCAGCCGCCCGAAGCCGCTAGCCAGGAGAACCAGGGCCGTTCGGGCTGAGACCATCCCTGCCAAGCCCATAGCGCCAGCAAAGGAGCGCCGATCGCGAAGGCGGTGAGGGGACGCATAATGGCGGTGTATCCAAGACAAAAGCCCAGCGCGGTCGCGTTAGGCAAAGTGGGCGCTCGGAGGTTGCGCAAACCTGCAACGAACGCGGCCATCAGGAAAAAGGTGGCCAGGGGATGATCCATCTGCAGCCAAGCCAGGAGCAGGGGCATGGGAGAGACCGCAAGAAGAAACGCGCCCAACAAACCCGCCGCCGCGCCGATGCTGTTCGTAGCTCCTCCTTCAGGAGGTCCAAAGAGGAGCTTTCCCGCTTCGTAGGTCAGCCAAAGGCAGCCGGCGCCCAGCACGGCGAAAACAAGAGAGACGCTTCCGATCTTAAGGCCCAGGAAGTTGAGAAGAATGGCGCCGGGCAGATACTGCGAGTACATGCGGCCATCCTGAACCACAATCCAGGCCGAGGGAACAAAGCCGCGGTATTCCGGCTCCGGCAGGAACCACAGGCCGCGGCTCCAGAGAAGGGCATGGAAGAAACGGGCGCAGCTGTCATCCCCAAAGGGATCACCCCCGAGCGAGATATGGCAGAACAGCAGAATGAGCCCGGCCCACCCGCCGGTCAAGACGCCCGTGAGCAGACGGGGACGGCGGATTCCCAGGTCCAGCAGCCACACCGCGCTCACTGCCGCTTCCCGCCGCAGGAGGCGGAAAATGGCGAACGCGGCCGCCGTCATCGGCACGAACAACTCCCAAACCGGGAAGAAATCGCGAAAGAATAGGAGCATCCCGCCGGCCACAATGGCAAAGGCGCAAAGGCGGCGCCGGCCGCTCCCCGCAAGCCACCCGCCGGCTGGCCGCAGCCATAGAAGGGCCACAAGCGCGGCAACGGCGCCCAAACTAGACCACCGAACAACATAGTGGGCAACCAGTGGGACAAAAGCCTCGAGCCCCCGCCTTGTCATCCCAAGAAGATGACGGGAAGCCAAAAAGCAAGAAAGAGAAATCGCGGCGGCCGTGACTACACCCAGCAATACACGCGGTCTCTTTAGGCTGGTGCCTTCCACGGCAAGCGCCCTCCGCTCGCAACATCCACACCGGACGCGCATGGTCATCTAATCAGACGCGCCGTCTTTGTCAAGCGTTTTCTCCCCCGACGCCGACGGCCGGAGCGGAGTGGCTCTTGACACACCCCGCGGCTCCTGCTAAGATGAAAACGATTGGTTCCCGCGGGCTCTCCGCGAAGGGTTTAGAGAACAGGGAAAGAGAGGGCGCCACAAATGGGAAAACTGCTCGGATGGGTTGTAATCCTTCTCATTATCCTTGGCGTGGTGTTTTACTACCGGCATTTGCCGGAGCCGCCTTCGCCCACCCCGACTACCCCCAAAGTGGTGTGGACACAACAGACTCTGCAGCAGCGCCTCACCCAACTCGTCCAGGCAAACGAGGACATGAAGCGGGTGAAAATGGAGGTGACCCTGCAGGAGATGAAGGACAAGCAGGCGCGGATCCGGATGGCGTGGATGGGCGACGTTGCGTCCTGCGGCGGGGACTATCTTGACAAGCTGATCACCGAGGGCATCATCAAGGACATCAACTTGAATGCGCCGGGTGAAAAAAAGCCTTGGATAGACCAGGACAGCCGCACCCACTGGGTTCAGGACATCACGGTGGTCCTGTTCTGAGCGGAATGCGGCGCGGATGCCGGGGCGTTCCTATGGGAGGTGTTGGAGGCGGGGCTCGTTTTCCACCACGAGCCGCTGGCGGCTGCCGCGTTGCCGTTCCGCGTCAATGATGTGGCCGATGGCGGCGATGGTGCGGTCCGGATTCTCATTCACAACCAGATAATCGAACAACCCGCACTGGGCGATCTCGTTGACGGCGTTGTGCATGCGGAGCCGGACGACTTCCTCATCGTCCGTCTCGCGGCCGCGCAGCCGCTTCTCGAGGGTTTCCGTGGAAGGCGGCAGAAGGAAGATCGTCACCGAGTCGGGCTTCATCCCCTTGATCTGGCATGCCCCCTGCACGTCCACGTCCAGCGCGACGTCGTATCCCTGCGAGACCAGGCTTTCCACCAGGCTCTTGCGCGTGCCATAGTAGTTCCCGTGGACTCTCGCCCACTCGTAGAACTCCTTATGGTCTATCAGGCTCTGGAATTCCTCGGTCGAAACAAAGTAGTAATCCACGCCTTCCCGCTCCCCATGGCGCGGCGGGCGGCTGGTGACCGACACGGAGTACTTCAGGCCCTCCGTGGCGGGGAGAAGCGCTCGGAGAACGGTGGACTTGCCTCCGCCGGACGGAGCGGAGATCACGAAAAGGGTCCCGCTGCGTTTCAGCCTGATGCTCATGGTGTTTTCCCCCTTTTCCGGAACCTGACGGACGGACCACGATCCCACCGGAGAACGCGGCCACACTCCTAACCGAAGGGTATCACGGGGCCATTCCACCCGCAAGCAAATATCCCCGGCCGCATATCGGGGCCCGATATGGGGCGCATCTTGACTCCGCTACCAGGAAGCACAATCGAGAGGGATGGCTGAAGCCTTTTCGAGAAGCCGCGCTGAAGCGCGCTGGGGAAAATGGGGGAAACCAGAAGCCTTTTCCCACCGCCTGAAGGCGGGGGCAAGGAAGAGCGCGCTGAAGCGTGCAGAAGAGTGCTGAGTAGGCGACACGCCTGATCCTGGATACCACGGCAGGAAAACCCTCGCGCGACAAGAACGATGGTGTTTTTCTCCAGATGGATTCAGCCGTTCTTTCCAGCCGGAGCGCATCTTCACTCCACTGCCGGCCTTCATGCCGCAACCGGGCATTCCCCGCCGACCAGTGCCCACCTTCATGCCCCAAGTGAGCATTCCCCGCCGACCAGTGCCCACCTTCATGCCCCAAGTGAGCATTCCCCGCCGACCAGTGCCCACCTTCATGCCCCAAGTGAGCATTCCCCGCCGACCAGTGCCCACCTTCATGCCCCAAGTGAGCATTCCCCGCCGAAATTGTCCGGCGCCAACCATACGGGCAGAGTTTAGCCCGCTTCAGCGAGCTCTTCCTTGCCCCCGCCTTCAGGCGGTGGGACTGTTTGCCATCCCTTCTCCTCAGCACGCTTCAGCGCGGCTTCTCGAAAAGGCTTCAGCCATTCAGTTCGCCTGGGATTTCCTGTAGCGGAGTCAAGATGGGCCCATATCGGGGTTGACCCGTTCCCGCGTCTTGTGAGATCATAAGCAAGATAGTGCAACGCGAAGAAGGAGGCGCTCCCATGAAGATCGGAAGACAATTCGGTTCCTCAATCTGCCTGCCATGCATGGCCCTGTTGGCCGCATCCTTTCTCTCCGGAGCATGGGCCGCCGACTCCCATCCGCGGCGGGCGCATGCCCGGCCCGCGTCCGCCTCACACAAGTCCGTGCCCGTCTCCTATAAGGCGACGCCGGAGGGAATCCGGGTCCTGGGGGACCTGACATCGGGCGACTATGTCTGGGACAACACGACCACCCCCTACCTGGTGGAGGAGGATATGACGATCGAGGAACCGGCATCCCTCACCATCAAGCCCGGCGTCACGGTCAAGTTCGGTGAGGGCGTGGAGCTCTGGGTGGAAGGCCGCCTGAGCGCTCTCGGCACGGAAACCAGCACCATCACCCTGACCGGCATGACCCAAACACGCGGGTTCTGGAGAGGGGTTTCGATCTACGGAGACCCGGATGACATCAACCGCTCCTGCTCGTTCCGCCACGTCCTTCTGGAATACGGCGGCCTGGACATCATGGGAGCGGGAATGGGGTATCTGGGAGGAGCGCTGTCTCTGTACGACGCGGAAGCCACCCTGGAGAGCTGCGTGGTCCGCGAAAGCGGCATGAGCGGCGTTTACGGTATTTTCTCCAGCGCCTACACGATCCGATCCTGCCGATTTGAGGACAACGAGGGCTACGCCGTGTACCTGTGCATTCAGATGCGGGATTCCGAGCTGGAGAACCTGTCGGCGAGCGGCAACGGCTACGACGGGGTTGCGCTGGGGGAAGCGTTTCCCCGCTCGGACTACGTGATGGAGGAAATGGGACTTCCTTATTATGTCTTTGGGAGTATGGCCTTTGAGGAAAACGCGACGCTTCTGATCGAACCGGGAGTCACCGCCCATTTTGACGATGGGGTGGGGGTGATGATGCAGGGAGGGCGCTTGATCGCCTGCGGAACCAAGGAGAAACCCATCGTTCTCACGGGGATCACGGAGCAGGCCGGCGCCTGGGGCGGAGTCTCGATCGCGGGGGTATGGAGTATAGACTTCGCATCTTCCGAGCCGATCAAGTGGACTTACAACGAGGGTTCGCGGCTCGAATACGTCACCATTGATTACGCGGGTGGAAACGAGGGGGCCTTGGAACTGGATCATGCCAAGGCCACGCTCTCGCACTGCATCATTCGCAACAGCGCGAGGAACGGAATCTATCGGGAATACGCCGATGGGACCGTGATCGAGCGGAGCCAGATCTATGACAACGCGGAGGCGGGAATCGCGGGCCGCCAAGGCGAAGGCACGATCCTGGCCTGCTACAACTGGTGGGGAGACGCCAGCGGCCCCTATCACAAGACGCAGAATCCCACCGGCGCGGGAAACGAGATCGAGGAGGGTACGGCTCTCTTCCTTCCCTTCCTCACCTCTGCGGACCAGGAGCCGGGTTCCACGCCCGAAACGGATATTCTCAGCCTTACCGTCACGCCCGCGCGATGGTTCGTGCCCGCCGATGGCGTGACGCACCTGGAGGTGATCATCAAGGTTTGCGATGGCGCGGGGAACCCCGTTTCCAGCAGGAAAACCCGGCTCGAAGCCACCCTCGGCGACGTCATTGACGGCGACGTCACCGGCCTGACCGGTCAGGCCAAAGCCTACGTGACTTCAAACGCCACGGGAGACTCCATCCTGACTCCAAGCCTGGAGCCCGCCGGCGCCTATGTGACGCGCGTCTCCCCCGTCGTCGTCACCTTTACCAAGCCGCCCGCCGGAGTGGAGCTCTTCTCGGACGCCGAGGCGCCCTACGTGAACCACAACCTCCGCATGTCGCCGCTGCCCGTGACGGTGGGCGTGCCGGTGACCATGACCATTGATGTGACGAACCCATCCTCCGTCTCTCTTCAACTCGACGCCAGCTTCGGCAAACACAACTACGGAATAGGCCTGCCGCTGGATATCATTGACACGGTGACGCAGGTGATTTCCGCCAACACCACCGTCCCCGTCTCGGCCCAATGGACTCCGCTGTACCCGGGACACCAGTGCATCGGCGTGTTCGGAGCGTTCACTCTGGCGCCCGGCGTGAGAAACGAGAAGATGCGGCTGATTCTTCAGGGTTCGAGCTTCGAACTCCCCTGGCTGTGCAACACACACCCCGTTCCCGCCCCGTTTATTCCACCCGAGGCAAAGCGCCAGGTCAAGCAAGTCCAGGATGCCATGAACGCCTTCGGCGACATCACCTCCAGTATGGACATGATTTTCAGCGGAGCGAACTGGATCGGCGGGCTACTCCAGGGCTTTGTTCTCAACAACATGCTCAACCAGATCATCAGCGCCTGGAAACAGGCGATTGACGCCATACGAATAGATCCGCCGCGCCAGGATTTCCGCGTTCTGGCCACTGTGGAGGGGTACGCTTTCAACCGCGTCTCGCAGAGCGCCGAACTCTCCTACGAGCGCGCCTACGCCATCAACGCCCTGATGGAATCCCATCTCGACCTTCTTGCCAAGCTCAAGGCGATGCAAATCACCTCCGACCGGTATGCCGGGGCCTGCCTCGCCGAGGAACAGACTTGGGCTTCGCAGCAGGCCGCCGCGCTGCTGTACTATTATAAGGCTTCGGGCCAAGCCATGCGCGCCGCCGCCGAAGCGATCGAGAACTATCTCTACGTCCTGCGCAGCGAAGGCGTACAGGACAAGCAGGGGTCCCGCGATAACTGTATCGCTCTCCAGGACCGCCTGCGGACGACGGGCTTCAACACCGAGGAAATGGAGGCCGCCGTCGCGCTCCGCCTGATCTCGCAGGATCTTCAGCGGATCAAAGAGGAAATCCTGGCCGTTGACCCCGACGAGGTGAGCCGGAAATACGCTATGGACGAATACAGCCGCCTTGCAAGCGAACTGCGCGCGATGGGGGACCGCCTCGCGCCTCTGGACAGCTTCGGCGGGGTCGCAGGCAGCTCCGCCTCCGCGAGGAAGCCATCCCCGCAAGAAGATTCCCCCCCGGCCAGCCTTGTTCGAGTCTACGACACAGAGATGCGCATCCCGATCGCCAACCCGCTCGACCACGCCTCGTCCATCACCATGCGCATAAGGAAACTCGACCTGCCGTCCGACTGGATGGTGCGCGTCACGCCGCGCGAGTTCTCGCTCGGCGCGGGCGAGGGGACCACGGTCACGCTGACTGTCGGCGCGGGCATGCCGGCGCCCCAGGGCGCCCGGCCCCGCGTGGCGCTCGAAGGCTACGCCGACGGCACGTTGATCGGCGGCGTGGTCGTGGACACGGTGCTTCCGGTGAAAACGCAGTTCCCGCCGCCGGCCCCCGCGCGGGTTGAACCCAGGCACTGGCCGCTGCTCAGATAGGGGGTTACAGGGACACAAAGGACATAAAGGACATAAGGGACCTCAAGGACGTAAGGGACGCTGAGGAGAGCGGGCCTTTGCGCCCTTCCAGTTCCACCCTGCGCGGTTTGTGTCCTTCTCAGATATACTCGTTGAGCAGGTTCTCGAGCATCTCCTGCCGGCCGCTTTCGACCTTCGGCTCGCCGTGTTCGAGCGTGCAGGCCTCGAGCTCCGCGAAGCCCATTTTCCCCTTCTCGATCATCTGTCCGAGACCCTTGTCCCAGCCGGCGTAACGTCTCTGGACCAGCTTCTGGAACTTTTTGTCCCGGATCATGCGCGCCGCGTTCCGCAGGCCGCGCGCGAAGGCGTCCATCGCTCCTATGTGGGCGTGGAACAGATCAACCGGGTCAATGGACTGCCGCCGCAGCTTCGCGTCGAAGTTCAGCCCGCCCGTCGTGAAGCCCCCGCTGCGCAGAATCGTGTACATCGCAAGCGTCGTGTCGTAGAGGTTCGTCGGGAACTGATCCGTGTCCCACCCCAGGAACAGATCGCCCTGGTTCGCGTCCACCGAACCCAGGATGCCGTTGTCCACGCAGAAAGCGAGCTCGTGGTGGAAAGTGTGAGACGCGAGCGTGGCGTGGTTGTTCTCGATATTCAGTTTGAAGTGCTCCATGAGGCCGTACTTCTGGAGAAAAGCCACACAGCTCGCCGCGTCGAAGTCGTACTGGTGTTTGGTCGGTTCCTTGGGCTTCGGCTCGATGTAGAGCTGCCCCTTGAAGCCGATTTTCTTCTTGTAGTCCACCGCCATGTGCAGGAACGCCGCGAGGTGGCCCAACTCGCGTTTCATGTCGGTGTTGAGGAGGGTTTCGTAGCCCTCGCGCCCGCCCCAGAACACATAGCCCAGCCCGCCCAGTTCCTTGGTGATCTCCATCGCCTTCTTCACCTGGCTGGCCGCGTAGGCAAACGCGGCGGGCGAAGGATTGGTGGCCGCGCCCGCAAGAAAGCGGCGGTGCGAGAACGCGTTGGTGGTGCCCCACAGAAGTTTCACGCCGGTTTCCTTCTGCTTCTGCCTGGCCAGCGCGACGATCTTGTCCAGCCGCTTGTTTGTCTCCGAGAGCGTGCCGGCCTCGGGGGCGATATCGCGATCGTGAAAGCACCAGAACTCGACGCCGAGCTTGCTGAAGAACTCGAAGGCCGCATCGAGCGTCATCTTCGCCACTTCCATCGGATCGCTGCTGTCGTTGTAGGCGCGGATCATCGTCGGGCCGCCGAAAGGATCGCCTCCAAGGCCCTTGAAGGTGTGCCAATAGCACACGGCGAAACGCAGATGCTGGGACATCGTTTTGCCCAGGACCTTCGCCTTGGGATTGTAATGCTTGAACGCCAGGGGGTTCCTGGAATCCGGCCCTTCATAGCGGATCTTGGAAACTTTGGGAAAGTACTCGGTGTGTACGGAATATCTGGTCATGACAAGTTCCTCCAATAGAGATAGAATTGAGCGGCCAACGAACTAGCAGGCTAATCCGACCGATCCGACTGATCCGACCGATCCGACTGATCCGACCGATCCGACCGATCCGACCGATCCGACCGGCCGACCCCTATATCCAGTTCGCCTGCCGCGCCTCCTGCATGGCGGCGCTGTAGGTCATCATCGAGTCCTCGCCGCCGTCCAGCGCCACGAAGGTTTCGACGAAAGCCACCAACTCGGCCGGCGCGGGCGTGATGCCGTACTGCTGGCCCACGTCCACGATCGCGGCGTCCAGGCCATATTTTTGCGCGGCGGCGATGAACGCGCGGATATGGCCGATCCGGCGCTTCTTGGCGCCGTAAACCCAATTGGAAACGCCCAGGACGCAATGCACGCCCGGCATGGCCGGGTCCTGGCGAATCTCCCGGATCGCGTGGAACGAGTTGTGGGTGTGCGAGGGTTTCAGATTGCCCATAGGGTCCATGCAGCCGTCCGAGGCGATTCCGAGCGTCACCGAATCAAAGAGTATCTCGTTGTTGCGGAACCCGGCCGCCGTAGCCGCCCGGAGCATTTCCCGCGCCGCCGAGACCATTTCCGCGGTGGACTTGAGCGGCCCTTCGGCGCCCACCAGAAGGCAGATGATACTGAACGCATAACGCTTCCGGAGCTCCAGGAGCGGGCGGCACTTCTCGAGTTCCATAAAGGGGACTGAGTTCACCAAGGCCGGGCGGTTCCCCTCCAGACGGTTCCACTCCTCCAGCCCGGCCTGGAGCACCCGCGCGTCCGAACTATCAACGCAGGGAGGAACCCCCTCCCCGTACTTGTGGACCAGCCGGACGAACCGCCGCATGAGTTCGGGGGCGTTCGGATCGCCCAACGCATCCAGGTTGATATCAATGTAGTCGGCGCCTTGGCGGGCCTGCGAGGAAATGAGGTCTTCAATGACCAGGAGCCCGCGGTTGGGCTTCGTGAACCCTTCCTCCCCCATCTTCTGAATGAACTTCATGGCCGCGCCGGGAAGCGGGATGGAGGCGTGGATCAACTCCGCGATCTGGATCAGGCCGCTTGCCGCGAGGGGATTACCCTGTGCCGCGCCGGCGCACGGAGCCGTACCCTGAGGCATCGGGAGGGTCGGACTGGACTTGAGCGCCTCCCAGTCGCTGATTTCCAGCGCCGCCTCGACCACCTTTTCGATTTCCCGGACTTCCGGGAACCCGCCAGCTGTTCTCAGACCCGCGCCGGCGTAACCCAAGGCGCGGAACATGGCGAGCTGCCGGCCCGCGCGCTTGGCCGCATCCTCCGCCCGCTCCATCGAAGGAACCTCGACGAACTGATCGAGAACCACGCAGCCGGCGTAACCGGAAGGCACAGCTGCAACTCCAGGGTGCAGCAGGCGCGCCGAAGCGAAGGTCTCCGGGGTCTTGCACTTGCGCAGGATCTCGAGATTGGCGGCCTTCACCAACTGGGGCAGGTCCGCCTGGGACGGTGCGCAAGCATCCTCCGTGCTTGTCCATGTCCGTCCGTGCCCGTCCGCCGCCAAAACGTGGCCGAATCCCCCCTCGCAATACGAGATCAGAAGATCCCGCGGGGCATCGGACTCCACGTCCTTGATCGTAATCCGCGGACAGATTTCCAGGCACTCGGGGAATCCTTCTTCCTTTAGAATCGCGGGCAAACCCGGATAATCCCCGGAGAGATCGCCTCCGGCGCTCTGCGCAAGCGAGACCCCGGCAAACACGATGCCGTGTTTGGAGTACTTCTCGTTGAGCGCCGGCATTCCCGCCGCGATCTTCGCGATGTGCTTCACTTCGTCCTTCGAGTGGGGGGTGAACTCCACGACAATCGTGAACTTGCCCCCCGCGATGCTCTCCAACATGCCCATGTTCGAGTCCTCTCTCCTGATGATGTTTTATTGGGTTCCGCCGCTATGCGGTATGACGCCATTTGGATGCGGTCACTTCTTTACACAGTATAGCTTGTCCGCCGTCCGGATGAAAAGACGGCCCCCGGCAATCGCGATGGAGGACGAGCAAGGACCCCCGCCCATCTGTGCGCGGGAAAGCGCCTCGAAAGCGTCCCCCGCCTTCAGAACCACCGCCTCGCCCCCCATGCTGATGCAGTAGATTCTTCCATCCGCGCCGGACGGTGAGGCCCGGAATATGTCGGCGCCT
>Ga0315282_10016188_pt1 | contig 10925 bp, 8 predicted proteins | sample YL17G07_20_MG_FD_203693 | JGI IMG/M metagenome (GOLD analysis project Ga0315282, IMG submission 203693) | Sediment microbial communities from Yellowstone Lake, YNP, Wyoming, USA - YL17G07_20 | ecosystem: Environmental > Aquatic > Freshwater > Lake > Sediment | place: USA: Wyoming | collected...
CGGAACGAAAGTATCAGCTTAGCTTAACGATGCCTCCTCGTGCTGGAGAAGGACAGGATAAAGTTAAAGAGAGGGCGGTCGGTCAGAGGAAATCATTCGAGAATGCGAATGCTGTCGCAGTCTGCCATCAGAAAGGGGCGGCGGCAAGTGCCTGGCTTTGTATCGAAAATATGTCTTTGGTTGCGGTTGCCGATGGTTTGGGAAGCGGGATCGTGGTCTTTTGGGGGGAGCAGGAAAAGGAGGTTAAAAAAATCCTTGGTATTCCAGAAGATTATGAGTTAGCTGCCGTTCTGAAGATCGGGGAACCAGGGGAGAAACCCTCTCCTCCTCCGAAGCGAACCGAATTCAGTTGGTTACACAAAAACAGGTTTTAATAGATGAAAGTTTCACTGAAATCGGAGCTACCCCGGAAAGCCTGGGATTACTTCCATTAGCGGATCAGGATCCGGTCTCAAAAAAACTCCGGTGTCAGGACTACACATTTCGTATTGAGAAGTCTACCATTAAAAGGGTGGCCCTTTTGAATCAATTTTGAATACGAAGGCCTATATGTATTTCCTCTTCCCTTCCTGGCACCAAGGCTTTACAGATAATTCTCTTTCTTACCCCTTCCCTCCTGAAGTCGTTGGCTGTCAGATTTCGACTATGATGCAAGGTTTCATTTGCTAATCGTTATCTCCTAAAATTCGAAAGTTTCACAAATTGGCGGAGAATCCTCACAAGGGAGAGTGACAAAATGGAACATGAGGTGGGAAATCTTTACTATGTTTCCTGTTCTGATATAGACATAGGTTTTAAAATGCCTAACGCTTACAGCTAATTACAACCTGATACCATTTGGGTATGAATCTTGCTCTATGAATCTTGCTGTTGGAATATCACAATTAGTGGCATCCAAGTTTGAATCAAGGATGGCACACACGTGCGTCCCTAAAAAAACCCTGACAGGAAAATGCTTAGTCTGGAATTTGAAAAGGGTTTTCAAAAGGCGGTTTAACCTTATAATGAATGAGACAAGGAGGCTATTTTGGATAAAGACTACTTTAATGTTCTTATCTTTGGCCAAAAGACTTCCAAGACTCGCCATCTCAGAATACACAAAAAGACCTTTAAGATCGGACTCTATCTCTTAACCTTCGGCCTCCTCTGCACCATTTTCTTCCTCTGTGACTATATCCAGGTTAGAAAAAAAACCTTCGAACTGAATCAATTACGACAGCAGACCCAGGAGCAGAAATCTAAGATTCATTTTTTCGCATCCAAGATTGAAGATCTGGAAAAACAGCTCTCCAAATTGAAGGATTTTGACAAGAGAATTCGGATCATTGCCAATTTGGAGAAGGGCCAGGAAACAACGCCGTTTATGGGAATGGGTGGACCGTCCGCCTCGGACGTACGAGAGAAATTGAGGGCAGAGAAGAACGAGATGGGACTGGCTCAGCAGATGAGAACCGACATCGAACGTCTCGAGTTAGAGGCAACGTCTCAGGAAGAGAGCCTCTCTGAACTCGAAAAGCTTTTACAAAGCAAGAAAGACATGTTGGCCCACACCCCCTCGATATGGCCGGTCCATGGATGGGTGACATCGGGTTTTGGTTTTCGAACCAATCCTTTTACGGGGTTGACCCAGATGCATGAAGGCCTCGATATCGCGAATAGGATTGGGACCCCGGTCATTGCTCCGGCAGATGGGATCATTTCAGACACGGGGAAGGATTCCACCTACGGGAATGTTGTCGTGATCTCCCATGGGTTCGGGATAAACAGCCGCTTCAATCACCTCAGTAAAATTCTTGTAAGGCCTGGCCAGAGGGTAAAGCGGGGGGATAAAATTGCCGAGGTCGGGACGACGGGTAAATCAACGGGTCCGCATCTTCATTACGAAGTAAGGGTCAACGGCATTCCGGTCAACCCGGGGAGATATATTGTGAATTAATACAAACGCAGTGGGCAGACTAATGCGTCTGTATTAATGTACTCGAAAGGATAGAGCAAGAAAGCATACCCGCCGCATGTTTCTTTCTTCGAGGGCCTCTGTTTACCCCATTAGAAATAATGCCACCTGCTCTGCCGTGTATCCCTCGAAACGCGGGACGGTGCAGGGCTCTGCACTGGGGTTAGATTTTGGAATAATTCCGGCAGGGTTTAATACCACGCTGGAATTTCTAACGGGGTTTGCTCGGACAAATGGGCAATCGTAAGAATCCTGGAGACGGCTCTTATTGACGCCGTATTTTATCTCGGGAGAATGGTCCCCGATGCACCGAAGAAAGGACTCGTTCCAGGAAAATCCTCTTGAGAAAGTTTTTTTATGAGAGCCCATGCTCTTTCCTCTCCGTCTCTTTTGGGACCTCCCGGAGGGAACTGGATGAAAGAAAATATCTTTCCTTTTACAAACTCGCCATTCCTGCCAAGTTCCACCCATAATAAAGGAGCGTAGCCTTTTGCCTCATCCAAACTCATTCCTCGATAGGTGCAGAAATTGCCAAGACTGTAAGCGATCAATCTGTCTCGATACACCTCCATGGCTCTGGGGACATGGGGGCCGTGCATCATGACAAGATCCGCGCCCCTCTCAACGGCCTCATGGGCAAATTGAACAAGATTCCCTCTTGGTTCGTCCAGAAAATATTCGAGCTCATTTTCGGTCTGTAAAGCGGCTCCCCCTTCCTTACCTCCGTGAATCGATAAGATCAATACATCATATTTCTTTGAAAGCAAGTCGATCTCCTCCAATGCTTTCTCAGGGTATACAATGGACCTCGGAGGCGGTCCAAAGGAGAACGCGACAAGGCCGATCTTTACCCCGTTGATCTCAAACTCTGCCACCTCTCCTGCCTTGCTCGAGTACTTTATTCTGACGGCCTCCAAGGCCTTTTTGGTGGAGGACATCCCCTGAGATCCAAAGTCCTCCGCATGATTGTTTGCAAGAGAGACGACATTAAAACCAGCCTCGACAAGGTTTTTGACAAAGCTCGTTGGAGTTCGAAAGACGTAAGAATCCTTATCCTTCACTTTTTTTGCAGGAGAGCCTCCATCGCAGAGGGGGCCTTCAAGGTTACCAAATACAATGTCTGCCTCTCTTAAGGTATCCTTTGACTCTTCGAAGAGAAGCTTTCCATCTTTCCCTGGGAGTTTTGGAGAGGGATAGTCCGTGCCCATCATAATATCCCCGACGGCGGCCACAGTGATCACCGAAGTGGGTCTTTCGGGTTCTTCATTTTCTAAACTCTCTCCCTTGATCGGAAGAAAGAAAAGGAACAATAAAATCAGAACGATTTTGAATTTCGTAAGATCCATCCGCTGCTTTCTACGCTATCATTCAAATGAGAGGGGCGTTCTTGTCAAGACCTTGTTAAACTTTTTTTTGATAGATCGAGCTTCCTCTTCTCTGGCCTCCGTGCGGTGAAGCGCAATGTTTCCTTTTGGGGATTGCAACCCTTTGTCCTCCGTTATATAATTCACTGATATAAAAGAAGAACTGACAGGAGAAAGGCATTTTTATGATTAGGTCACTGATCAGAAAGATCGTGGGGAGCAAGAATGAAAGAGAATTGAAAAGGATCCAGCCCCTCGTCGAAAGGATCAACCAGCGGGAACCGGAAATCAGCCCCCTGAGTGATGACCAGCTCCGGGGCAAAACCTCTGATTTCAAGGAGCGAATTGGGCGCGGGGAGTCCATAGAGGAGATCCTTCCTGAGGCCTTTGCCGTCGTTCGCGAGACAGCGAAACGGACCCTGGGCGAAAGGCATTATGATGTCCAGTTAATCGGAGGGATTGTTCTTCACGAAGGCAAAATCGCTGAGATGGCAACCGGTGAAGGAAAGACGCTGGTGTCCACCTTGCCTGCCTATTTGAATGCCCTTGAGGGAAAAGGGGTCCACATCATTACCGTGAATGACTATCTGGCGAAAAGGGATAGGGAATGGATGGGGGTGATTTACCGGTTCCTGGGCCTCTCTGTAGGGGTGATCCTTCACGAGCTCAATGACCGGGAACGTAAGGAGGCCTATGGTTGTGATATCACCTACGGGACAAATAACGAATTCGGGTTCGACTACCTCCGAGATAATATGAAATTTACCCTTGAAGATTATGTCCAGAGGGATCTGAACTACGGGATTGTCGATGAGGTGGACAGCATCCTGATTGATGAAGCCAGGACCCCGCTCATTATCTCCGGTCCCGCGGAAGAATCCACGGATAAATACTACAAGATCAACCGCATCATTCCCTCTCTGAAGCAGGGGAGCGATTATCAGCTAGAAGAGAAAAGCCACACTGCCTTTTTGACGGAAGAGGGCGTGGCCCACGTGGAGCAATTGATCCATGTCGAAAACCTCTACGACCCCAGAAATATTGAGACGCTTCATCATGTGAATCAAGGTTTGAGAGCCCATACCCTTTTTAAACGAGATGTGGACTATGTGGTGAAAGAGGGGGAAGTGATCATTGTCGATGAGTTTACAGGAAGGCTCATGCCGGGGAGGCGGTGGAGCGATGGTCTCCATCAGGCGGTGGAAGCCAAGGAAAATGTCCGGATCGAAAATGAAAACCAGACGCTGGCCACCGTCACCTTTCAAAATTATTTCCGAATGTACAAGAAGCTGGCCGGGATGACCGGTACTGCGGACACGGAAGCTGCGGAATTCCGTAAGATTTATAATCTGGACGTGATGGTGATTCCAACCAATATGCCCCTTATCCGGACCAACTATCCGGATGTCATCTATAAAACCGAGGATGAGAAGTTTCGTGCTGTGGTCCGGGAGATCAAGGAGCTCTACCAATCCGGGCATCCGGTCCTGGTCGGCACGATATCTATCGAGAAGTCTGAGAGACTGAGTCAGCTCCTGAAGAAACAGGGTATCCCGCACAATGTCCTGAACGCCAAACATCACGAGAGAGAAGCTGAATTTATTGCACAGGCGGGAAGAGCTGGGGCCGTGACCATTTCTACCAACATGGCCGGAAGAGGAACAGACATCCTGTTGGGAGGGAATCCCAAATTCTTGGCCAAGACCCTGGTGAAGGAGGAGGCCACCGAGGAGACGATCCAGAAGGCCAATGAAAAGGCCCTGGGCATCGTTAAACAAGAGAAGGAAAAGGTGATCCAGGTGGGAGGTCTCCACGTTTTGGGAACCGAGCGGCATGAAGCCCGACGCATTGATAATCAATTAAGAGGAAGATCCGGTAGACAAGGCGATCCGGGTTCCTCCCGATTCTATCTCTCTTTAGAGGATGACCTGTTAAGGATTTTTGGCTCGGAGAGGATCTCTCACATCATGGATCGGCTGGGAATTGAAGAGGATCAGCCCATCGAGCATCGACTGGTCACCCGGGCCATTGAGAGCGCCCAGAGGAAGGTGGAGGCCCATAATTTTGAAATACGGAAGCATCTGTTGGAATACGATAATGTCATGAACAAACAGAGAGAAGTGATCTATTCCCAACGGAGAGAGGTTCTCGGCAGCGAAGATCTGAAAGAGACGGTCATGGAGATGATTGAAGAGGAGGGCGAAGGGCTCGTTGATTTCTATACGGATGAAAAGGAACACCCCGAGGAGTGGGATCTGAAACCGCTTCAAGATGCCTTTTATCAACAATTCTGTTTCAAGTGGTCTGCTCCCTCGACAAAAGAAAATGGAATCAGGAGAGATCAATTAATCGAAATGATTGTTGAGAAGGCGAAGGAAGTATACCAGAAGAAGGAGGAGGAATTTGGAGGGTCCACACTTCGATACCTGGAGAGGGTGATCATGCTCCAATCCATTGATTTCCATTGGAAGGACCACCTTCTTGCCATAGACCAGTTGAAGGAAGGGATTGGTTTAAGAGGTTACGGTCAGAGAGACCCTCTCATTGAATATCAAAAGGAAGCCTATCAAATGTTTCTCGAGATGTTGGACAGGATAAAAAAGGATACGGTTGAAAAACTTTTTGCCGTTCAGATGGCCAAGGAAGAACAGGCAGTGGAAAATGTGAAGCTGGAACGAAAACAGACCTTTGTCATGAGCCGGGGAGAGGCCGCCCAGGGCGGGGGCGGAAAAACAGAGAGCGGAAAGGGTGTTACCGTTCGGAGGGATGGAAAGAAGGTCGGACGAAATGATCCCTGTCCATGCGGGAGTGGAAAGAAGTACAAGCGTTGCTGCTTACCCAAAGAGGAAGAAGCAAGAGCTTAGCCAATATTGCGGATTTCGGAATTCGGATTGCGGAATGGGAGAAGAGTTTAAGATGTCAGATCACGGATCACGAGTCACACATCACGATTCACGATTTAAAGTTTCGGGTTTTCTTTTTTCGGGGATTTCAGCAGGGATCAAAAAAGATGGAAAGAGGGATTTAGGCTTAATTTACTCCGAGGTTCCTGCTCAGGTGGCCGGGCTCTTCACCACGAACGCCGTGAAAGCAGCACCCGTGAAATTGGATATGGAGCGTATGAAGAAAGGTCTCTGTCAGGCGATCGTTGTGAATAGTGGAAATGCGAATGCCTGTACGGGGAGTCAAGGGTTGAGAGATGCCAATAGGGTCTCATCGCTTGTTGCGGGACAGTTGAAAATCGATGAACGGCTGGTATTTCCTTCTTCCACGGGCGTGATCGGAAACCCGCTTCCAATGAAGAAGATTGAGGAAGGAATCCCAAGATTGACTCGTCAGCTTTCTTCGGAGGGCTGGATGAACACGGTAGAAGCCATGATGACCACCGATACCTTTCCGAAAATTGAGGTGGCCACTTGCCGCATCAGGGGAAAACAGGTCAGACTATGCGGGATGGTCAAGGGCGCAGGGATGATTCGTCCCGATCTGGCAACGATGCTCTCCTTCCTCGTCACGGATGCCTGCATTAAAGCCCCCCTCCTTCAGCGGATGTTGGAAAATGCCGCTGAGGTATCGTATAACCGGATCACCATTGACGGGGAGACCAGCACCAATGACACGGTTTTGCTTTTAGCCAACGGAAAGGCGGGCCATCCTTCTTTGAATCGTATGGACCGGGATGGCGAGGTATTTCAATCGATGCTTTCAAAAGTCTGCCGGAGATTGGCTGAAAGTGTGGTAAAGGACGGAGAGGGGGCAACCAAATTCATCGAAATTCTGATCCGGGGAGCACGAAGCCTGGAAGAGGCTAAGCAGGCTGCCTATGCCATTGCCCATTCTCCATTAGTGAAGGCCGCTTTCTTCGGTGAGGATGCTAATTGGGGAAGAATTCTCTGTGCCTTGGGTTATTCCGGCGTGCATATCGATGCAGATCGAATTGACATCTTTTTTGATAAGACTTCGATCGTGAAAAAAGGGATGGGAGTAGGTCCTCTGTCAGAAGAAAAAGCAGGTCAGATTCTCAAAAAGAAATCCTTCAAAGTTATCGTAGATCTTCATCAGGGCAAGAGCCAATATTCAGTCCTCACCACAGACCTCTCCATTGATTACGTCAAGATCAACGCATCCTATCGATCGTAAAAATAGAAATGAGAGATGATGATATGGCATGGGGACAAAAGGTTCCTTCTACGACGAACTAGGAAATAAAGATGAAAATTGCGAGAAGAGGTGAGCGACTTTGTACCTCAGGATCTTACCTCTCATTTTAGCGATGGCATGAGTAGGAGGAACTTGTTTCGGACAGACCTTGACGCAATTAAAAACGGTCTTGCAGCCCCACACACCTTGTTGGCGATTTACCGCCTCCAAGATTTCTTCATTCCTTCTATCCCTGGGATCAACAAAAAAACGATAAGCCTTGGCCAGCATGGCGGGCCCTAAGAATTCGGAGTTCTTTTCAAATGCAGGGCAGGTCCCGAAACAGATGCCGCAGAGGATGCAGTTGACGTAGACATCGATCTCCTTCCGGTTCTCTTCTTCCATCAGGTATTCCACTTGTGACGAGACGGGTTTTCCTTTGAGATAGGGCTCAATTTTCCGATAGTGATTAAAAAAAGTGGACATATCGACTATGAGGTCTCGAATCACCGGGAAGAGGCGAAGGGGTTCAATTAGGGCAGTTTTTTCCAAAAGGTCTTCGACATGGGTCCGGCAGGCCAGGACATCTTTGCCATTGACTCGCATGGCACAGGACCCACAGACAGCTCCTCTACATGAGTAACGGAAAGCGAGTGTCCCATCTTGCTCATCTTGAATGCTTAACAGAGCTTCCAGAACATTCATCCCTCTCCGGATCTCCACCTGAAAGGTTTCGATCCACTGGGGAGGGTCTTTTTCTTCATTAAAGCGGTTAATTTTCAATGTCAGAAGATTAGATTTCATTGGTTTTTAGCCTTGAGCTTTGAAGTTTGACATTCATTTGGCATTTGAAATTTGATATTTGGATTTCTTCATCAATAGCTCCTCTCCTTTGGTGGATAGGAGGTGATGGATACCTTCTTATAGTCGAGCTTCACTCCTTCTGCTGTTTTGAAGGCCAAGGTATGACAAAGCCAATGCTTATCGTCCCGGGTTGGATAATCCACTCTGAAATGGGAACCTCGGCTTTCCTTTCTTGCCAAGGCCCCCTCCACAATTGCCTCTGCCAGATGGAGCATTCCCTCCAGCTCCCAGTACTGAATGAACTCACTATTGAAGGCAAGGCTTTTCTGCTTGAGGCCGGTCTTTAGAAATCTTTTTTTCAACTCTTGTATCTTGTCTCTGGCTCCGAGTAAAGCAGATTCCCCTCGGAAGATCCCGGCCTGGGAAGTCATCAGGGTCTTGATCTCATCCCGAATGAGAAAACTCGGTTCTTCGCCTTTCCGCCCAAAAATTTCTTCCAGCCCGGCTTGAAATACTCTCAGGCGCTCCTGGAAGATTGTCTTATCAGGGATCTTCTTTTCTTTCCCCGCTTGCTCGGCAGCTTTCCTCCCGGCCCGCTCTCCGAAGACCAGTGTTTCTAAAAGGGAGTTTCCGCCTAAGCGATTAGCGCCATGGACGCTCACACAGGCACATTCGCCGGCTGCAAAAACGCCAGGAAGTGGTGTCTCACCATCCGCATTGGTTGGAATTCCTCCCATGGAGTAATGTTGGGCCGGCTGAATAGGGATAGGCTGTGAAATCGGGTCCACTCCCGCAAAGTCCGTGGCGATCTGGCGTATCCCGGGGAGGCGATCCATGATCTTCTCTCTTCCCAAATGTCGAAGATCGAGGTGTACATATCCTCCTTCAAACCCGCGACCCTGATCGATCTCCGTCTGAGTGCCCCTGGCAACAATATCCCGGGGACCAAGCTCCATGAGATGGGGGGCATATCGTTCCATGAACCGTTCGCCGTTGGCATTGATCAGATATCCTCCTTCCCCTCTTGCCCCTTCTGTAATCAAGATATTCGTTCCAAAGAGGCTTGTCGGATGGAATTGGACAAATTCCATATCTTCAAGAGGGACGCCCGCTTGATAAGCTAAGAAGCAGCCGCTTCCGGTGTTGATCACGGCATTCGTGGACCTGAGATAGATTCGACCATAGCCTCCTGTTGCGAGAACAACAGCCTTAGCCCGAATCAGGATAATCCTTCCTTCGAAAAAATCGAGGCCGAGGACACCCGCACATCTTCCGTCCCCTACAACGAGAGAAAGGGCATACCACTCCTCATAGACAGGAATCTGAAGACCGATGACTTGTTCATAGAGAGTGTGCAAGAGATTGTGACCCGTCCGATCCGCGGCATAACATGCCCGTGGAAAACCTGCTCCTCCAAAAGGCCTCTGGGCGATCTTCCCATCTTCGGTGCGGGAGAAAAGAGTACCCCAGTGTTCCATCTCGATCACCCGCTCCATGGCTTCCCGACACATGATCTCGACGGCATCTTGATCAGCTAAATAGTCGCTTCCTTTAATCGTATCAAAGGCGTGATTTTCCCAGGTATCTTTCGTAGGCGTCGGTGCATTTCCCAAGGCGGCGTTGATTCCTCCTTGAGCAGCTACAGAGTGGGATCTCAGAGGATGGACTTTAGAAAGAATCGCCACATCTCGGCCGGATTTTTTCGCTTCGATAGCCGCTCTCAGTCCCGCCAGGCCTCCACCAATGATTAAAATATCATGAGCAAGGAGTTCCATATCTCCTCTGAAAATTCCCCCTCCCTTGGAGACTGTGTTGTAATAATGATGGAGGGTAGATCCGGCGGAATCCCGCCCTGGCGGGATCAGGCTCCTCAACTTTAGAATGCGGTCATTTATAGCTATTGGTAATCGAGCTTCTTGCCTATGCAATCTTTTCATGGGCTTGAAGCCCAGTAGCTGACCGATAAAGGGTTTCCGCCCTGCCTTCGCCGAAGCGGCTTCGCGCAGGCAGGTCTAAAGCTTCGTCACCCGACCGCCTGTTCCGTCTTGCAACGGAAGTGGTCCCTCGTTAATTTAGTTACGACACAGTCTCTCAAGGGGGAGAGACACCTTTATATTTTTTCAGAAAAAATAGATATAAGAGAAAACGAACAATCCGGCGCTTATAATGGTGGAAGCCCAGAACAGAACTTTTTCTTTTTTCACCATTCCAAAATCAATCAAAAAAAGTCGAAGCCCGTAAAGGGCATGAAAGATAAAAACAAAAAGGAGGAGAAGGTCAAGGGTCCTGTTGATGTGGAGATTTGAAAGCCAGGAGGCTCCTTGAATCCTTCCCACTAACGAATAGCCTGAAAGGATTTTTAATCCTACCAGAATGAGAAGCAAAGGACCACTGAATCGTACGAAGTAGTAAGGAAACATCTTTCACCCGAGGGTTCGAGGGTTCGAGGGTTCGAGGGTTCAAGGGTTCATGGGTTCATGGGTTCAAGGAATTTTCAGTTTTACGATTTCCATCTGGTCATCTCACTTGACCCCTAGACCCTTGGCCACTTTATTAAGACCGCATCTGAAAACCCCGTCCTGTGGACGGGGATGAAAGGTGCGTCTGCTGAAAGCAGAAAAAATAGGTCAGATGCTGAAACAAGTTCAGCATGACATAACGGT
>Ga0315282_10016189_pt1 | contig 10923 bp, 9 predicted proteins | sample YL17G07_20_MG_FD_203693 | JGI IMG/M metagenome (GOLD analysis project Ga0315282, IMG submission 203693) | Sediment microbial communities from Yellowstone Lake, YNP, Wyoming, USA - YL17G07_20 | ecosystem: Environmental > Aquatic > Freshwater > Lake > Sediment | place: USA: Wyoming | collected...
TTTCCGCGTTTCAGGTATATCATTCATTATATGCCCAAAAATGCCCTGTCCTCCATCCCGAAACGCATTTTCAAAGTATCCCCTCCCTTACACGTGGGATCGAGGCTTTAGCCGGTCTGGAGTGGGCTCCTCTGAATTTGTTTCGAGTTTCGATATTCGTATTTCCGCGTCTCTGGGAATGGGGTCAAATATAAAGCATTCCTTGTCTCCATCGTGACGATCATGGTAGCCATGGTGGGAGGAGTCGCCGCCTATTGGGGTCCGACCATCGGTTCGATCATCATGGTTTTGCTGGCGGGTAGGGGCGAGGTCGCCTCGCCCGAACAGGGTGAGGGTGGCGAGGTCGGTTTCCCACACCTTAATCCTCTCCCCCAAGAGGCTATCCCTTTCCCTCTTTTTCCTGCCCGGGTGGAGCCGATTGTTTCATTCTCCTTGAGATCCGGATCGATCTCTGAAACCAGAAGAGGAGGGTCACGAGGATTCCTGAACAGACCGACCCGAGGAGGGCATAGACCAGGGAGGTTTCAAATTTCCAGAACAGGAATCGAATGAGAACAGGATTGGCATTCGAATTCTGGACCGCAAAGATAGCGATAAAAATGACAACGACAAAGGCCAGGTAGAAAAAGATCGGCATAAATTTACCTCTCTCAAAATCCCTCCTCTGGGAACAAAATAGATCCCAGGAGGAGGTCGGGGGACCTCTTCTCCCCGGGTCAGGTTCGGGTCTCCTGACCCGAACCATTTGTGGTTTGCAGGTGGACCAACCGGCGGTGGACAAGTTAGTACGGGTTCGAAAAGAACTCGTCAAAAGTGTTTCTCAGGACCTGGTTGATCATCTGGGCCATCCGATCCCGATCCCAGTCCCAGCTCGCAAGGGTCATCTCCCTATCAAACTCCATTTTCCGGCTGAACACCTTTCCTTCCTTCTTCACGCCCAGGCGAATCACAAAGGAAATCTTGGTCGCCACGTGAGTACTGAATAAGGACGCCTTTGCCTCGGTCCAGAATCGTTTTATCTCTAAACTCAAGATGGAATCGGTCTCGATATTCCGCAGGACGTCGGATTCTCCGTCCCAATCTGACACAGAGATGGTTTTCACCCCCCGCTGGGAAAGGGCATGAGAGATGGAATCCCGGATCGCTTTCTCCAGGGGAAAGGGCTCGCTCTTGAAATAATTTGGAGCACCCGATGGAGGGATATAAATCCCGATAAACGAGGTGTCCGGCCGTTCGTCCTTAAAGGGACCCACTCCCAGTGTATTACCCAGTTTCTGCTGCAAAGAGGGGAAGTCTTTGACGGGTTCGTAGCGGAGGTAAAGAGAGTACGTCCCTCCTCCTCTGACACAACTGAGCATAAACAAACCCAACCAAAGAACAAGAAACCAGCGATAAGATCTCATGCATACCCTCCTTACTCGGATTTCGTCTAATATTATCACACTGCAAAGGTGAATGGAAGGGGCAGGGGGTTGACCCGGTTTAGACCTGGGAATATAATTCAGATCAATTCTCCGGAGACAAAAAGCCTTAGGTCTATCGGTCAGGCTAATGACGCCGGTTTTGTCCGGAGGCTGGCCGGCCACGAAACGTGATCGATCCCTCTCATCTTTTTGTAAAAGGCGATCCCGTTGGGTTTTTCGGTTTTTCGTTGAGAGGTCGATTCGCTAAGCTTAATCACCCTGCCCGTGTCTCATAACCTATATTGGAGGGCTACGCTATGCTCCATGCGCTATGCGCTTTGCGATCTTCTAACTGAAAGGAGGACCCATTTCATGGAAAAAACCCTGCTCAAGTACGCAGGCCGGATTGAGCGAAATGAAGTGAATCCCCATATCCGATACGACGGAAGGAGGAACGGATTGATCCTGGATCCTCTTCGGGATGAAGTACCTCTCGAAGTCATCGGGTTTGGCCTTTATCAACTGGGTGCCCAACTCATCACCGGGGAAACAAAAGAAAAAGAGATGGTCCTCGTTCCCCAGGACGGCGAGTTTGAGGCTGAGGTGAACGGGAAAAAGTTTTCTGGAAAGAGAGAAGGAGGTCCTTTTGCCCTGGGATCTGCAAAATCGAACGCCTCCGCTCTCTACGTTCCCTGTAATTCGGAACTCAGGATCCGCGGAAAGGGAGAGATCGCGTTCTTCGAAGCTCCGGCCCTGAAGGAAAAAACGCCCTTCTACTTTTCGAGTCAGGAAGCGAGGGTAGTCTCGCGAGGCGCCTGGGTCTGGAGAAGGGATATTGTTAATCTGATCAGCCCCAGGGACGCCAGTACGAACCTGGTCGTCGGCGAAACCTATAGCCCTCCAGGGTTCTGGTCTGGAACGCCTCTCCATGTCCATGATAAAGACAATCCGGCAGCACAGGAATCGGATCTGGAGGAGATCTATTATCACCGGATGAACCCCCCGAAGAGAAAAGGAGATCTGTTCGGGCCCTACGCGGTCCAATTGCTGTTTGATGGTGCAAAGATGATGAAATCGTTTCTCATCGGAGACAGGAGTATTTTCGCCATTCCTGGTGGCTCCCATCCGGTCGTCGCCTCTCCCGTAGCGGAGCTCCTCTATTTGTGGGGACTGGGCGGCAGGGGCAGCGACCTGGCCATGAGGGACATCGCTGAATTCAAATATCTCAAGTCCTTCGAGGAGATATTTCGCGAGCTCGGCAAGGAGCCTTCTCAAAAGCTCTCGGGAGAGAAATGGGAAACTCTCTGCTCCTCCTTTGGTTTTACGGAGGATCAAGAAAAGCTCCTGAAGGTGATGCTAAGCGAACAGGGCTTCAAGGTTGAATGCAAAGGGTAGATCCAGGGCGTCTCTTTTGTTTCCTTGGAAAAGTGGGGGCGGCCCACTGTGGCCGCCCTGAACTGTTACAGAATTTCAAATCTCCTTGGTGGGGATTTAGATTAAAGGTCAAATTTGATCGAGGGCGATACGCTGTCCTTTCTCTGCGGAAAGATAACCTGCGTAGACCACCTTGATCGTATCCTCCGCAAGATCGAGGCCTGACATGGGCTGTTTGCCGTGCAGGATGCTTTCGATAAAATCCTCCAGCTCCTGAGGGTACCCCCTCATCCAATCCTCATCGGGACTCGCGAAGTTCCATCCTGCTTTCGTCTCAAGCTTCTCCGAGATATATTCGTCCTTGAAAATACCTGCGTCAGGGGCATAGACCTCCACGGCATTGTTGGGATTCATATTCCCGAAAGCCACCGCATTGGATAGGTAAACCTGAATGGTATTGCGGGTTCCACCGAGAACGCCATCAGAGGCTAAAACAGTCCCCTTGGAACCATCCTCAAAGGTGATGATCACAGCAGACCAGTCCTCCACGTCCTCCCAGGCATTGACCATCCATTTTTTCGGTTCCCGCTGAAACGAGGGGATGCGGGTATGCTGCCCCATCTCGCCTGTAATCGATTTCGGCCGGATAGGCTTTCCGTCTCGGAGCTCGCCTTCGTAGTACTTGAGATGAAGGACAGCACCAATAGGATGACACCCGAGGCGGAGAAGGGCCCCTCCTCCCGAGGTCTTCCATTTTCGAGAGTAGGCCGCGTGGGAGCCGGAATGACTCTCTTCAGCCCGTATGTCCATCACCGTCCCTCCGCTCACCTTTACAATCCTTTTTATTTTGGCGAGCGGAGGGGCATACACCCAATCTTCTGCATAACCAAACAGGATGCGGTTCTTCTCAATCGCCTTTCTGATCCGGCCACAGCCATCGAGAACACCTTTCAGCATCACCTCCTTCGAGATCCGGAATCCGATCCCCTCGCCCTCCTCTCCAAAATAACCCGTGAGGGGTTTCTCACAGACGATGTGCTTCCCCGCTTCGGCCGCAGCAATGATCATCTCCTCGTGAAGGTTATTTGGAACGCAGAGGTCGACGACATCAACATCCTTCCTCTCCAGGAGCTTACGGTAGTCAGTATAGACATCAGGGATCTCGAACTCCTTTGCTGTCTGCCGGGCGTTCTTCTCAGTTCTGGAGGCAATGGCCACGACCTCCATCCTTGAGCCTCTCAATTTTCCAAAGTTGTTGAGATGAAGATGGGCCGCAAATTGTGAGCCGATCATGGCCAATCGTAATTTATCCATATCACCCTCCTCTGAATCTTTTCAATCACTGACTCAAATCTTCAATTGCTTTGCCGATTCCTGATCCAAGAAGAGCGTCGCGTTCTCATGCCTCCTCAGGATCGCGGCTGGACATGCAGTCGTGATCGGCCCCTCAAGCGTTTTCTTGACGGCTTCTGCCTTGGTCGGAGCGGGAACCATGCAGTAAATAAACCTCGCAGAAAAGATCGCCGGAATGGTGAGCGTCAGCGCCTTCTTCGGAACGCTCTCCAGATCTTTGAAGCAACCGTCATGAACCTGCTGCAGCCGTGAGGTGAGGTCCAGGTCCACGACCTTAACCAGCCGAGGATCATCGAAGTCGGCAACAGGCGGATCATTAAAGGCGATATGCCCGTTTTCTCCGATTCCGATACAGGCAATGTCGAAAGGGTTGGTTTCGAGAAGGGTCGCATAGCGGACACATTCTGCTTCGAGATCCTCCGCCACGCCATCCAGATAATGCACCGCGCCGGGATGGACCTTTTCAAACAATCTCACCCGCAAAAAATTCCCAAAATTCTGGGGGGCCGTCCCCGGAAGGCCCACATATTCATCGAGATGAAAAGCGGTTACCCTTTTCCAGTCAATTCCCGGGCTTCTGCTTAACTCGTCCAGAAATTCATTCTGGGAGGGAGCGGAGGCGAAAACCGTAAAGAGCCTTGGCTTTGTTTTAAGGATCGCTCTCATCTTCTCGGCCACGGCCTGGCCCGCCGCTTGCCCCATGGCCAACCTGTCCGGGGAAATCTTTACCTTCAGGTGGTCCACCTCAAATAAACGTATGCTTTGACTCATCGCTGTCTCCTGAAATAAGCCGGATACATCCGCCGATCCGGTCCCCCCCTCGCCTCAATCCTCTCCCGCGGAGGGGAGGTATTTTCTCCCGTTGCAAGGAGAAATCCTCTTTCCCATTCGGGGAAGGGAGATTTTTGCCTTGCAAATTTTTTCGGTTTATTATACATTATCCCTGCTTCATTTCAAATACCTTTGCAGAGGAGGAATTTATGAGAAAATGGAACGTGGCTTTAGTTGTCGGGCTTTTGATCCTCTTTTCGGCCTCTCTGGCATCTGCCCAGTTCAAATTTGAAAGGCCTATCACGCTCATCGTACCCTGGGCTGCCGGAGGAGCTTCGGATCAAACCGCCCGGGTGCTCGCAGGCGAAATGGAAAAGACATTGGGCCAGAAAATCGCAGTGGTCAATCAGCCCGGAGGCTCCGGTTCCATCGGACAGAAGGGCGTCTACGATGCCAAACACGACGGCTATACGTGGGCCGGAAATGCAGATGGAAGTGTTGTCACCTACCAGACGCTGGGCCTTCTCGAATATCCTTCCCACAAGGACTGGCATCATTATTACGCCATCTTTACACCCATTGTGATCACGGTTCCGGCAGACTCCAAGTTCAACTCCGTTCTCGATCTGGTCGCTGAAATGAAAAAGAGACCGGGTCAGGTGAAAGTCGCCTCCGCGGGAGTCGGGGCAGGGGGACACGCTGCGGCCGAGACCTTCCGAAAAGCCACCGGCATCGAGTACAAACATATTCCTTATAAGGGCGGCTACCCCGCCGTTGTTGCGACGGTCCAGGGAGAAGTGGATACGGTCATGCAACTCTCCCTGGAAGTGGCGGATATGCTCAGGGCAAAGAAGTTGAAGGCCCTGGCCGTCATGTCAAAAGAACCGCTTATGATCTCCGGCTATGGGGAGATTCCACCGGTTATGAAATTCATCCCGAATCACCTCCCTCTCGGCTACCTTTTCGGCCTTCAGGTTCCAAGGAATATCCCTGAGCCGGTGAAGAAGGCTATTGACGAGGCTTTCGAAAAGGCCTGCCAGTCAGAATCCCTTAAACGTTTGGCCGATCAGAAAGCCTGTAAGGCGGTGAACATCCGGGGCAAGGAAGCGGATGAGGCTGTCGAAAGGATCGGTTCGATTGTCAACTGGATGTTCCAGGAGATTGGCCAGGCCAAGAAGTCTCCGGCGGAATTCGGTTTCAAGAAACCCTGATCATCTTTAGGCCTTTGACATAGAGTGGGGATCTCACTCTAAAGGGTGGAATCCCCGCTCCGCACCTTATCTCCGGGAGTAAGAAGATGGACCGAAAACAGATGGCCAGGGCCGACTTTATTACCTCTCTCCTCCTGATCTCCGCAAGCCTCTTCATTATGATCTTCACCCTTTTTGGATTTCCACGATTTCCAGAATGGGGACCCCTTTACGCGAATCCGGGTTTTACTCCATTTCTTCTGGGACTCGTCCTCTTTTTTATGAGCATTTATCTTCTTGCACGATCCTTGAAGGACCAGGGCCAGCAGGTCCGAACCACGAGGGAAGCCGTCAAGAGTTTTCTTCGCGAGCCAAAGGTGGTTCGTTTCTTGATCTGCCTGGCGCTCTTCGCACTTTATTACGCCCTGCTCGGTCGTATCCCTTTTGTCGTGCTCACGGCTCTTTACTTATCCCTCTCTTTCCTGATCTTTGGAAGAGGGAGATGGTTCATTGCTCTCCTGATTGCCGTAGCGAGTTCTTTGGCCATTTCCCTGGTCTTTTCCAGAATCTTTCTTGTTCCTCTTCCGTGAGGAGAACGACTGATGGGGCCTTTGATCATCCTGCAAGAAGTATGGAAATTTGTCTCGAACCCAACCACGCTCTTCGAGGTTTTCTGGGCCACCCAGCTCGGTATCATCGTGGGAATGCTGCCCGGACTTACGGCCACGATGGGCATTGCCCTGGTCACCGGGTTGACCTTCCAGTGGGCAACAAGCGATGCCATTCTCATCCTCATCTGCATTTACATCGGCGCCATCTACGGCGGAAGCCGTTCTGCGATCCTCATCAATGTCCCGGGGACTCCAGCGGCTGCAGCGACCGTTTTCGATGGTTACCCCCTTGCCCGAAGCGGCCGGGCGGGAGAGGCGATCGGTCTTGCCACGACAGCCTCTTTTCTGGGATCGATGATCGGTCTCTTCTTTCTCTCTTTCTTCACGCCTTGGTTAGGAGCGATCGCCCTTCAGTTCAGATCTTTTGAATTCTTCTGGTTGACCATTTTTGGGATCGTTATCTGTGGTAACCTGACCGCTCCCAAAGACCCCGTGAAGGGCTGGATTTCGGGAGTGCTGGGCCTTTTTGCCGCCCTGATCGGGATGGATGTCATCCAGGCGTACCCGAGGTACACTTTTGGGAGCGTGGAACTCTCAGGGGGGCTCTCACTCATCCCTGCCCTGGTCGGGTTGTACGGTATTCCCGAGGTGCTCAATGCACTCTCCGAAATCCAGAAGCAGGAAAAAGCGATGCAGATCAAGAGGGTCATCCCAAGGATGAAGGAGCTCTGGGATAACCGGAAGAACATCGTCCGGTCGGGTATTATAGGGGTGATCATCGGAGCAATCCCTGGAGTCGGTGAAAATATCGCCGCTTATGTTTCCTATGACTTCGCTCACCGGGCGAGCAAGACCCCTGAAAAATTCGGCCACGGCGCCGAAGAAGGCTTGATCGCTGCCGAGACAGGCAACAATGCCTGTGTGGGGGGAGCGATCATCCCTGTCCTTGCCCTCGCTGTTCCCGGAAGTCCGCCCGCCGCCGTCTTAATGGCCGCCATGTGGCTTCATGGAATGAGGCCAGGCCCCCTTCTGATGATCGAAACTCCCAATTACATTTATGAAGTCTCTGCCATGTTCCTCATCGGAACGTTCGCTATGCTGATCCTCGGTCTCTCCATGGTAAGAACGATGGTGAAGATTCTGAATGTTAAAACCTCTATCCTGATGCCCATCGTCTTTATCCTCTGCGCCATCGGTTCCTTCGCAATCAGTGCAAGGACCTTCGACATTCTCATCATGTTGATCTTCGGAGTGATCGGCTACGCGATGAGAGAGTATGAATTTGCGGATGCGCCCTTCATCCTCGGGATCATCCTCGGCGATATGCTGGACGAAAATCTCCGGAGAAGCCTCATGTTGACGTCAGGGGCGATTACTCCTCTTTTCACGAGGCCCATTTGCATCATTCTCATCGCTCTTACCATATTGACCGCTGTCGCAAGAAATCCACGTTTCAAGGGCATGATGAGCGAGACACGGGAGACGGTATGGCGAGGCTTAGGAATCGGCAGGAAAAAGAAGTAGAAACGGAAGGAGAGGCCTTCTGGAAGAGAAAAGAATCCACGAATTCCTTAGAAGATCTGAGATCGAAAAGATCCACGAAGCGAGCCTCGAGGTGTTGGCCGAGGTGGGCGTGAAGATAAGCCACCCCGAAATCCGCCTCCTCCTCCTTGAGGCCGGAGCGAAAGAAGGCAAAGAGTCCGTTCTCTTCTTTCCATCCACATTGATTGAAGAATGCCTCAAGAAGGCTCCCCGTTCCGTTCGATTTGCAGACCTGAAGGGAAACATCGTGGATGTGACACCAGGAGCAACTCCGCTTTTCTGGGCTGGAAATGCCATGTTCTATTTTCGGGGAGGGGAAAGGAAGGATCTCACCCGGGAAGCCTATGTCGAATTCTGCCGGGTCGCAAACGAGCTTCCAAATCTTCATGCCATTGTGGGCACGAACATTTCCGATTACCCACCGGAAGCCAAGGACTTTGTAGGGTTTCGGGCCATGGCGGAAAATACCCGGAAACATCTCCGTCCCGTGATCTTCACTCCCAGGGGCGTGGAAGTCATCCTGGAGATGGCTGAAGTGCTCCTCGAAGGAAAGTCTTTGAAGGAATACCCCCTTCTCAGCTTCGGATTTACCGCCGTAAGCCCTCTCCGGTGGTCGGATTCAGCCCTGGAGGTTTTTCGTGTCTCCTCGGGACACGGGATTCCTCTGATGATCAACTCTGAAGTCATTTCAGGAACAACAGGCCCTGTTACACTGGCTGGCTCCCTTGTCCTCGCAAACGCAGAAGCTCTGAGCGGGGTAGCGATCGCCCAGCTTCTTGAGCCCGGAAGACCGGTCGTCTTCAATCTCGGGTTCTCCCATACGTTTGACATGAAGGCCGTAGAAACACTCACCGGAGCTCCCGAGGGGGGCCTCATGGGAGCCGCGGCAAGCGAAATCGCCCATTATCACGGACTTCCTTCTGCCTCCTGGATGAGCACGGAGTCAAAAACCCCGGATGCCCAGGCTGCGTATGAAAAAACGTTGCTCGGACTGCTCCACGCTCTGGGAGGGGTCAACCTCATCTGGGGGATCGGGAATCTCGAATCGACCCTGACGCTCTGCCCGGAGCAGGCGATCATCGATGATGAGATCGCAGCCGGAATCCTCCGTGCCTGGAAGGGCATCGAAGTGACGGAGGAGAAGATGGCTGTCCCGGTCATCAAAGAGTTGGGCCAGAAGGCTGACTACCTTTCAACCGATCACACCCTCCGGCACTATCGGGAAGAGCTAAGGTTGACAAACCTTCTCAGCCGCGAGAGATGGGCCGTCTGGGAAAAAGCCGGCAGGAAAGATCTACTGCAGAGAGCGGAGGACCGGGTCCGAGAGATTCTAAAGACCCCACCCCCAGAGCATTTGAGCGTCTCCCAGCGCGACAGACTCGAACAGATCCAAAAACACTGGCTTCAGAGGCTTTGCTGAGCCCCTCTCCAACTTATAGTTCTGCGAGTACTTTGTTATGATTGGTGACCCCATGACCATCTCTCATCAATGTCAAGAAATATGGGCTCTCTCCCAATTCATCCACCGCCCTGCCGTCGGATGCGATCCATCGCTGCCGTCGCGGGGCATCTCTTGATCGCTGCCTCTCGTGTGTCTTAGAAATTTGTAAGATTATCGCCGGTTGGATCAAGGAAGGCACAAGAATGATACGCAAGACCGTTCCATCCTCTCTCTCCAGCCTGGTGTTCGACAGCGTCCCGCCGAACGTTCGCTCCAGGGGAGAGACCTACCACCGATGGGGATCGGTTCGCCACCTGAAAGGCGACGCGTTCTCTGCTTAGGGCGAGGTTCAGGGAACACAACTCTACAACGTGACAATTCGCTACGATCCGAAAGAGGTGGAGCTATACAGCTCGTGTACCTGCCCTTATTTCGCCGACAACGGCGTGTGCAAACACATCTGGGCCGTGCTCCTGGCAGCGGAGAGAGAGAACCTGCTCTCTGCCGCTGTGAAGGACCGGTGCAAGGTGCTTCTCGATGTCGACCCGCAAGATTGGGCCGCCTCCGACGATCTGGATCCTTTCGAGGACGAGGAGTATGACGAAGAGGACGATGAGGAGTACGAAAACCCGGGCACGATGGCAGTCCAAAACGGCCGAATGAGACCGTCGGGGCAGCAGCCGTTCAATCGTTCGTCGAAGCCCGTATCGTCGTGGAAAGAGCAGCTCGATGCATTGCAGCAGCAGTTCGCGGTAAGGCAAGCCCAGGCACCCCTCATGCAAACCCTGTGGCCGGCTAATCGCCAAGTGCTCTACATCATCGAAGCAGCCGACACGGTGCTCAGGGGAGGGGGACTGGCGGTCGAAATCGCTATCCAGGACCTCAGAAAGGATGGCCAATGGGGCAAGGTTCGATCTCCTTCGATCAGGCGGGCCGAAGTCGATCAACTTCCGGACCTACAGGACCGCCGCCTGGTGACGGCGCTCGCTGGCGCGGCGGACGCAAGCTACTCCTGGAACTATTCCGGCTACCCAAACTACGGCTCCCAGTTTCAGCAGACGCTGACGCCGCGGTTTCTGCTTTGGCAGCAGCTCAGCCTCGACCTTGTGCCCCTGATGTGCGCCACCGGACGATGCTGGGTCCGGCGAGGAATGAAAGAGAATCCCGAGCTTGTCCCCATCGCCTGGGAGGACGGCCCGGCATGGGACTTTGGCGTCGACATTGTCACCGAGCCCGAC
>Ga0315282_10016190_pt1 | contig 10921 bp, 8 predicted proteins | sample YL17G07_20_MG_FD_203693 | JGI IMG/M metagenome (GOLD analysis project Ga0315282, IMG submission 203693) | Sediment microbial communities from Yellowstone Lake, YNP, Wyoming, USA - YL17G07_20 | ecosystem: Environmental > Aquatic > Freshwater > Lake > Sediment | place: USA: Wyoming | collected...
CACTCTTGGAGGGGAAACCATTTGCCGGTTTCCCCTCCAACGTTCGCTTTTTGCTCCCTGCCACCCTTTCAAGGAGCATAGAACAACGCATTTTCTTGGGACGGACAAATCCTCCGGGAAGCTGTCCTGTCTCTTTCATCATGCTGTGTAATCAGACATCCGCGGCGCCCGGCTTGGCCGGGTTCCCTCAAGGGCGGTTCGAGAAGGCTAAACCTTCCACGGTCGCTGCGGCCATTCTCGGACCTTCTCCCTCATTTTTAGCCACACTAAATGGAAGAGAACCGAGATAATTTGTATGTTTATTTCTCGATTTTAGGCTGTGTGTGTTTTAGGTTCGTCGCCCCCAGCTCATAATCGCCCAAATTTTCGGAAGCCGGCCCGATTTTGACGATTCCTATCCCGGGGGCATACCAGATGTAAAAATTCGAAGGAGGGAATGGTTTGCGGCCCACCATCCCGACCGTGCTTCGATATTTCACTTTAAGACAATCATGAAAAGTTCCGGCCGGCACCTTGACAACTTCATAATTTTCAAGCTCAGCCACCATTTCCTCCCAGATATCTTCTCCGGTAATCATCTTGTCTTTATATGCTCCGACAAGCCATGTTTTGCCTTTCTCCAGCGGAAATTCAAGCAGTGTCGCCGGCTCGCGAAAATGATATAAAAAACCAACCCCATTCCATTTTTTTATACTCCTCACGCCTCTGTCATCCACAACAAAGGAAAGTTCATTCCCATCTTTCTGCTGGATGGTGAAAGAAAGGGAGTCGTCTTCTTTATTGAAATGACTGACAAAGTAAGGCCATTCCCGCGGAACCCAATCGTTTGCTTGGGAAGACCAGCTTTTGGTGATGTACGTCCAGCGAGCGTCGGGTGCGGCCGGGAAAGAGGCCCGATCTTTGGTCAAGGCATTCTCTTGAAGCAAGAGACTGAACAGAATGACAAAAACAGGAGTGAAATGATTGAACATATTTTGCCCTCATCCCCTGGAAGCTCATTCCAATTTTTTATAATATATTTAAAAAGAAAGCAATCCTTGTCCAAAATTGCCGGCCTCAATCGCCGTTGCGGGTGTCGGCATCTTGATAAATTATGATAAATTAGGGACACAGTATTGTGTCCCGCATTTCTCGTCTTGCGGCGGGCGGTGGATGGCTTTATAATTCCTTCGGTTTCTAATGCTATGTCCAAAGAGGAGGGAGATATGGCGGAATACAAGCTTTTGATTGATGGGACATGGCGCGAATCTAAAGCTACTCGAGACATAAAATCTCCCTACGACCAGAGCTCTGCCGGAAAAGTTCATTGGGCGGAAAGACACCACATCGAGGAAGCCATTCATGCGGCGGACAGAGCTTTCGCTGAAACCCGGCGGCTCTCGAGCTTCGAGCGCGGCCAAATCCTCGACCGGATTTCCCAAGGAATCAAAAGCCGGAAAGAACAGCTGGCCAAGTCGATCGCCATTCAGGCCGGAAAACCGATACGTGATTCGCGCGCCGAGGTGGAGAGGGCGGCCCTGACCTTCGAAATCGCCCGCGATGAATCAAAGAAAATGGGCGGCGAAATCATTCCTCTGGACTTGACCGCGGCGACCAAGGGCCGCTGGGCGATCGTCCGGCGCTTTCCCGTAGGCGTCATCAGCGCCATCACCCCCTTCAATTTTCCCCTCAACTTGGTGGCGCACAAAGTCGCGCCGGCTTTGGCATCGGGAAATACGGTCGTCCTCCGTCCCTCATCCCAGGTTCCTATCACCTCGCTCCTATTGGGAGAAATCGTCAAGGACGCGGGCTGTCCGGCGGGCGGCCTGAATATCGTCCCATCGGGCTATGAAGCGGCCGAAATCCTGCTCACCGACGAGCGGGTCAAGAAGGTGACGTTCACCGGAAGTCCGGCTATCGGCTGGGAGCTCAAGCGGAAAGCTTTCCAGAAAAAAGTCACGCTCGAGCTCGGCGGAAACGCGGCCGTCATCGTCGAACCCGATGCGGCCCTCGACCAGGCCGTCGCCCGGACGGTCACCGGCTCATTCGCCTACGCCGGCCAGATCTGCATCTCGGTTCAACGCGTCTTTCTCCACGAGAAAATATACGATAGGTTCATGGCCGATTTCGCGGCGAAGACCAAAAAGCTCAAGCTCGGCGATCCGCTCGCCGAAGACACGGACGTCGGCCCGATGATCGACGAGGAAGCGGCCCGCAAGATCGAAGACTGGATCGGCGAGGCCGTGGAGAATCGAGCCCGCCTCGTTTGCGGCGGAACAAGACGAGGAACGCTCGTTGAGCCGACGATTCTCGAAAACGTAGCGCCCCAACTCCGCATTTCCCGCCTCGAAGCTTTTGCCCCGATCGTTGTCGTGTCCAAATACAAGGACTTCTCGGAAGCGCTCACGGCCGTCAATGACTCGATTTACGGGCTCCAGGCGGGAGTTTTCACCAACGACCTGAAAAAGGCCTTCCAAGCCTACGGCGAGCTTGAGGTCGGGGGAGTCATCATCAACGACGTGCCCACGTTCCGCATCGACCATATGCCCTATGGCGGGGTGAAGCAATCCGGCTTCGGACGCGAGGGCGTCCGCTACGCCATCGAGGAAATGACCGAGCTCAGGCTGATGGCCATCCATTTCGCCTGAACCTGCCGCATCCTATTTTAGTGCGGCGGCGGGGAAAAGGCCTCTTTCTTTTTGACCGAGCGGAACATCATAAACGAAGTGTAGAGGATCACGACGACGACCACCCACTTCAAAATCGTCAGAGGGAGCGATTTGACGACATAGGCCGCAATCAGCACGCCCACGATCCCCAGGGACGTCAGTCCCACGGCGGCCTTTGGATCATAAGCGGCTTCCTTGATGAATTTCAGGCTGCACCAGGGCATGAGTAGGGCGCAGGCTCCCATCATAATCGGGAAGGCCGCCCGAGGGTTCATTCCCAAGGCATAAACCAGGGCCATGCAGGGCGCATACAGTCCGATACCGATGGTCTGGAGCGCACCAAAAATGAAGATGACCACGAGGGCGACGATAAGCTTCCAGCCTGTCAGCCCGAAGGAATTCCCGCCGCTCGGGAAGAGCTTTAAAATCCCGGCCAGCATGGCGAAGGCCACAATGAGAAGCGCACTGCCCAGGCCCAGCCGGATTTTATGGACCGGCATCTTGGCGACCACGCCCGCGCCGAGGACCGCTCCCAGGGTGGCCGCGAACATCATGGAGATGAGGGTCAGGGGCGCGACTTCGACGACCGTGATGAAAATCAGGGCCTGGGCGACGACCGGCAGGCAGTGGCCGATATTGAGTGTCCCGGGGATGACCCGGTCGTGCACCAGCTTGGTGAACTTATAGAACGATGTGGTCGGGGCAAAACTTCCGATGCCCAGAGTGTCGAAGAAATTGGCGACGAAGCCTATTCCAGTGAGCGACAGCCAGGAAGCCCGGGAAAAGGTTTTGCGCCTTTTAAAAACGTCCTTGAGAAAATAAAAAGCGAATATCAATGCCGAGACACTGAGAAGAGATAGCAAAAAGTACTTCATGGTTCACACTCGCACTGGACATTTTTTTGGTATTTTATTTTTCATCAATAAGTTAGGTGATGAAAAATTCATGCGTCTCCGCATCACTATTTTTTATAGAGCACTTTGCCGCCGACGATCGTGAAAACGACCGCCGCGCCCAAAATCTCCTCCTCTGGACAGGACATGATGTCCCTGGAAAAAACCGTGATATCGGCCAGTTTTCCGGGAGTGAGCGAGCCCTTGATGTCCTCTTGGAAGGCGGCATAGGCCGCATTCAGGGTGTAGGAGCGGAGCGCTTCCTCGCGCGTCATTTTTTGATCGGGATAGAAAAGATCTCCGTTCTTCATCTTGCGGGTGACGCTCGCATAGAAATTCGGAATGGGATCGACATCCTCGACAGGCGCGTCCGTGCCGTTGGCGACGACCGCTCCCGAAGCCATGAGCTTCCGCCAGACATAGGCGCCTTCTTCCGCGCGCTTCGCGCCCAACCGTTTGAGAACCCAGGGTCCGTCCGAGGTACAGTGGATCGTCTGCATGGAGGCGATGACTCCGAGCTGGCCGAAGCGCGGGATGTCGGCAAGGCTCAGGTGCTGGGCATGCTCGATGCGCCAGCGGACGTCTTTTTTGTCCGGATGCGCTTTAAATGCTTCCTCGAAAATATTAAGCGTCTCACGGTTGGCCCGGTCCCCGATAGCGTGGACGCAGAGCTGGAAGCCGTTCTCGATCGCGATTTTAGCGGTTTCCCTGAGCGAATCGATCGAATCCGTGTTCAAGCCGGTGCTCGCCGGCAGGTCCTCGTACGGTTCGAGAAGCCAGGCTCCATGGGCGCCGAGAGCGCCGTCGATGAGGCGTTTGATGGAACGAACGCTCAGACGATTTCCGCCGTAGCCTAGAAGGCGGTATTCGGCCGCTTTTTCCAGGAGCTGTTTATTGCCCGTGCTGAGCATGACATTGAGCCGGACACCGAGCTTTCCTTGGTCGATGGCCTTCTTATAGAGATTGATGGTCTCCCATCCCGTGCCGGCGTCATGAACGCCCGTCAGTCCCTTGGAAAGGCACTCCTTGTCGGCCAGCTCGACGATCTTCATCCGTTCCGCTTCCCTTTCTTCGGGCGTCCGGGCATCGCGAGCCCTGGATGTTCCGAATCTCAGCAGCCCTTGAGCGGTCTCGAGGAAGGCTCCGATGGGGTTCCCTTTAGCGTCCTTGATGATTTCGCCGCCGGATGGGTTGGAAGTCTTGGCCGTGATCTTGGCCAAAGCCATGGCCTTGGCGTTGGCCAGGCTGGAGTGTCCGCTGGCATGGGTCAGGAGGACCGGATTGTCCGGCGACACTTTGCTCAAGGCGTTATGGAAGGGAAGGCCGTTGACGTTGGGCTCTGGCTTTTTGTCCCATTTTTCCTGGTGCCAGCCGCGGCCTGTGATCAGCTCGCCGGGCTTGGCCTTTTTCGCGGCCTCGGCAACCAGAGCCACGATGTCGTCCCAGCTCTTGGCCTTTGTCAGGTCGAGGGTGAGCTTTGATTGGCCGATTCCGGTGAAATGGACGTGGGCATCAGTGAGACCTGGGACAGCCAATTTTCCGCCGAGATCGATTGTCTCGGTCGCGGGGCCGATGTATTTTTTGATTTTCTTCGCTGTGCCGACTTCAACGATTTTGTCTCCCCGCACGGCCAGGGCTTCGACCTGAGGCCGGGCGACGTCCATGGTCACGATCTTTCCGTTCATGACCACAAGGTCGGCCGGCTCCGTCTTTTTTGAGCAGCCGCCCGCCAGCCCGAGGAGCAATACAAGGCCGGCAAGGAATGCGATTCTTGATAATTTATTCAGCATGATGTGTCGTCCCTCCTGTCCAAGGTTTTAATCCAAAATCGGTGCTTTTTCAAGTTTATCGTGTGCTTAAACTAGAAAAGCGCGGTGACGGCTTGTTTGATGATGACGAGAATATTGCCTGGGAAAAGGCCCAGTTGCAGAACGCCGTAAAGGCAGATAAAGAGGGCTAAAAAGAGGGCGGGATTTTCCATCTCGATTTCGATTTCACGCCCGGGCTCGCGCATATACATATAGACGATAATCCTCAAGTAATAAAACGCCGAGATCAGACTGGCCAGAACGGCAATGATGACCAGCGGCGTCAAGCCTTGCCGGACCGCCCCGACAAAGACATAGAACTTAGCCAGAAATCCTCCGGTCGGAGGGAAACCGGCTAAAGAGATGAGAAAAACAGCAAAAATAGCACCGATCCAAGGGTATTTGAAGCCGATGCCGGCGAAATCGTCCAATTCGCCGTATTCCTGGCCTTTTTTGTTCAAGGCCAGGAGAGAGCCAAAGGCCCCGATGCTCATGAAGAGATAAACCGTGAGGAAAAAGACGAGCCCGGTGCCGTCTCCCGCAAGAACAGCAATCAGCATATACCCGGCATTGGCGATGCTCGAGTAGGCCAACAGCCTTTTGAGATTTTTCTGCCGGAGGGCGATCAAGCTTCCGACGAGCATCGTCAGGGCGGCCAAAGCCCAGAGGAAACTGAAAATTTTTCCTGATTCAAAACCCTTGTTCCAATAGGGAACCAGGAGTCTGAGGAGAACGGCAAATCCCGCTATCTTCGGTCCGACTGAGAAAAACGCCGCGACCGGAGTCGGCGCGCCCTCATAGACATCCGGCGTCCACATATGGAATGGAACGAGGGCAATTTTGAAAGCGAAACCGATGATAACCAGGCCCAGACCGACAAGGCCCAGGATTTGCGAGTTCGAAGGGGAGCTAAAAAACGAGACGATCTCGGGAATAGTCAGGGAGTGGGCGGCACCGAAGAGAAGGGCCAGGCCAAAGACAAGAAAGGCGCCGGCGAAACAGCCCATGAGGAAATATTTGATGGCCGCTTCTGAAGATTTTTCATCTTTTCGCTTCAGCCCGGCCAAGGCATAGCTCGAAACGGAAAGGACCTCGAGTCCCAGGAAAATAACGATGAAATTCAACGAGGAAACCATGATCATCAGGCCGGACGCGGCCAGAAGAAGCAGGCCGCAGAACTCTCCGTGATCGATATTCTGGAGCGTATTGTATTTTAAGCCGATGAGAATGACGAACACGCCGCCGACGAGAACGAGGCAGGTGAAGAAGAGGGCCAGACTGTCCAAACGGAGCTGGCCGTCAAAATAAGACAGGGCGAGGTTCCAGGACCTCAGACAAACGACGGCGCAGGAGACAAGGAAGAAGAGAGAAACGAAAGCTAGAAAATTCTTGTTTTCCCTTTTGATAAAAGCTTCCAGGAGAAGAACGACCAAAGCGGCCCCGACGATGATCAGGAGGGGTGTTAGAGCGGCGAAGCTCGTCATCGGGTAGCGTCCTTTTCCGGGATTCTCATCTGTGCGGGAATCGGGTCACTTTTTTGGACGAAGATTTTCTCTCGGTTCTTGATCCGGTTGAGATAGTGGCCGAGAGAGACGTCCATTTTCCTGATAAACGTCTGGGGATAAATACCCATCCAAAACATCAAAATGACGACGGGCAGAAGATAGCCGATTTCCCGCCGGTTCATATCTTTGAAAGACAGGATTTTTTCGTTTGTGATCGGCCCCTGCATGACCCTCTGGAACATCCAGAGAAGATAAGCCGCCGTCAGAATGACGGTCGAGACGCTCAGGATGGCATAGACTTTGTTCGCGGCAAAAATGCCGAAAAAGCAGGTGATCTCGCCGATAAAACCGTTCAGACCGGGAAGCCCCACCGAAGACAGCATGGCGATCAGGAAAAACGCCGAGAAAATCGGCATCTGTTTGCTCACGCCTCCAAAATCCTTGATCTGCCGTGTATGCGCCCGTTCGTAGAGAATTCCGACGATGAGAAACAGGGCGCCGGTGCTCAAGCCGTGATTGAGCATCTGGTAGATGGCCCCCACGAGGCCTTCGATATTGAGAGAGAAAATGGCCAGCATGACCAAACCCATGTGGCTGACGCTCGAATAGGCGATCAGCGATTTGATGTCTTTTTGGATGAGAGCCATCAGCCCGCCGTAGATGATGCCGACGATCGCCAGGATGGACAAGACGGGCAGGAATTTTTGAACCGCGTCCGGGAAGAGCGGAATGGCGAACCGGAGAAAGCCGTAGGCGCCCATCTTGAGGAGCACCGCCGCCAGGATGACCGAGCCGGCGGTCGGGGCTTCGACATGAGCGTCCGGAAGCCAGGTGTGCAAGGGAAACATCGGCACCTTGACGGCGAAGGCGAGGCTGAAGGCCAGAAAGAGCCAGGTTTGGAGTCGCGGGTTGAGCAGCATCTGATAGTAATCGTAGAGATTCAGCGAATAGGTGCCCGTGGCCTTATAAAAGAGGGTGTAGAGGACAAAAATGGCGACGAGCATGAGAAGGCTGCCGAGCATCGTGAACAGGACAAATTTCAACGTGGCATAGATGCGGCGTTTGCCTCCCCAGATCCCGATGAGGAAATACATCGGGATGAGCATGGCTTCCCAAAAAACATAAAAAAGAAAGAGGTTGAGCGAGACAAAAACGCCGATGATCCCCGTCTCCAAGACAAGCATAAAAAATAGATATTCTTTGATCCTATCCCGAATAGAAGACCACGAGGAAAGGAGCGCGATGGGCATGAGGAACGTCGTGAGCAGGACGAAATAGAGGCTGATGCCGTCGAGGCCGAGGTGATATTGGATGCCGTAGCCGAGCCAGGCCGTTTTTTCGACGAATTGCGGATTTGTCGTTTGGGCATCAAAGCCGAAGAAAAGGAAGAGCGAGACAAGAAAGGTCACGGCGGTCAAGGTCAGGGCGACTCCGTAAAGAACTTGTTTGTTGTCTTTCGGAAGAAAGATGACGAGCAGCGCTCCGGCCAGCGGCAGGAACGTGATCAAGCTGAGAATAGGCATGCTCATGGTCTAAAACAATAGGACTCCAATAAAGATCACGATACCCAGGAGAAAAATCAAGGCGTAATCTTTGATTAAGCCTGTCTGAAGCCGACTCAGGACCTTGCCGAAAAAGCCCGTCGCCGATGCCGAGCCGTTGATCGTCCCGTCGACCACTTTAAGGTCGAAGTGGCTGTAAATCCACTCCGAGCCCTGAACCAGGGGATTGACGATGGTGGCTTTGTAGATCTCGTCCACGTAATATTTTTTATAAAGAAGCCCGTAGAGACCCGGGAACCACGCGACAAGCTTGCCCGGAATTCCGGGAAATCTGAGGTATAGAACGTAGGCCAGAAAAATTCCGAGAAACGCGACGGCCACGGAGATAAGAATGAGCGTCCACTCCGTGCCCAAGCCGATATGTCCTTCGGAGACGGGCTTGATCACCGGCTCCAGAAAACGCCCGAAGATATTTGCTTTTTCGCCGAAGACGGCGGGCAGTCCGACATATCCGGCGACAATGGAGAGAAAGGCCAGGATCGCCAGCGGGACGGTCATAACCTTGGGCGATTCGTGGAGATGATGTTTCGCTCCGGATTCCAGCCGTTCATTTCCGTGAAAAGTCAGGAATATCAGCCGGAACATATAGAACGCCGTCATGACGGCTCCGGCAAGTCCGAGCGCCCAGATAAAATATTGCCGCTGGGCAAAAGCCTGCGTCAGGATCGCATCCTTGGAAAAAAACCCGGAGAGGAAGGGGACGCCGGCGATGGCGATGGCTCCGACCAGAAATGGCGGATAGGTCCTGGGCAGGTATTTTTTCAATCCGCCCATTCTGCGCATGTCCTGTTCTCCGGACAAAGCGTGGATGACGCTGCCGGCCGAAAGGAATAAGAGGCTTTTAAAAAACGCGTGAGTGGTTAAATGAAAAACTCCGGCCGCATAAGCGCCGACGCCGCAGCCGATGAACATATATCCGAGCTGGGAAATGGTCGAATAGGCCAGGACCCGTTTGATATCGTTCTGGGTCAGGGCCATGGTCGCGGCGAAGACGGCCGTCAGCGCCCCGACGATGGCGACGATTTGGCCGCCCGTGGCTGAAAGCGTGTAAAGCAGGTTCATCCGGACGACCATGTAAACTCCGGCCGTGACCATGGTCGCGGCGTGGATGAGGGCGCTGACGGGAGTCGGGCCTTCCATGGCATCCGGCAGCCAGACATAGAGGGGGAGCTGCGCCGATTTTCCCGCAGCCCCGACGAAAAGGAGGATCGCGATCAAAGTCGCCATCCCCTGGGTCAGGGTGCCATGGCCGATGGCGCTGCCGATGGCCGAAAACTCGGAGCTGCCGACGGCCAGGAAAATGAATAAAATGCCGAGGATGAAGCCGGCATCGCCGATGCGGTTGAGGATGAACGCTTTCTTGCCGGCATTGGCCGCCGAGTCTTTTTCGAACCAGAAGCCGATGAGCAGATAGGAGCAGAGGCCGACGCCTTCCCAGCCGACGAACATCAGGATCATGTTCGAGGCCAGGACGAGGAGGAGCATGGCGAAGGTGAAGAGGTTTAAGTAAGCGAAGTAGCGGGCATAGCCTTTATCCTCGGACATATAGCCGATGGAATAGACGTGAATCAAGAAACCCACGCCGGTCACGACCAAAACCATGATCGCCGAGAGCGAATCGAACTGAAGCGAAAAATCGGCTTTCAAGGAGCCTGCCCGGATCCAGGTGAACAGGCTTTTGATCAGAGGCAAGTTAGCCGAGGCCGTTTTCAGAAGACCCAGAAAAGAAATGACGGCGATCGCGAACGAAACTAAGACAGCCCCGCAGGCCAGCAAAGAAACATATTTTTTAGGAAGCTTGCGGCCGAATACAACCAGGATCAAGGTGCTGGCCGCCGGGGCCAAGGGAATGAGCCAAAACATCTCGGTCATGTCAGCCTTTCATCGTGCGCATGTCTTCGGTTTTGATGGATTTTTTCTGGCGGAAAATGAGCAAAACGATGGCCAAACCGATAGCGGCCTCGGCCGCCGCGACGGTGATGACGAAAAAGACGACGACCTGAGCGTCCAAGAAATTCGACAACTTCGCCAGGGCCAGAAAAGCCAGGTTGGCCGCATTGAGCATGATTTCGACCGCCATGAACTGGGTGATGAGGTCTCTTTTGACGAAGAAGGCAATGATCCCCAGGACAAAAAGAACAAGACTCAATATAAAGAAATAGCTGGGCGGGATCATTCTTTTTCCCTCTTTTTCACGAGGACGACGGCGCCGACGAGGGCGGCGATGATCAGGACCGAAGTGATTTCGAAGGGATAAAGATATTTGCTGAACAGAAGCCGTCCGAGCTCCGTGGGGCTGGTCCCCTGAACCGCACTGATCGGCTCCGACTCGGCCGGCATTCCCTTGAAGGCGAAAACGAGTTCCATCAAGAGAACGACGGCCATGAATCCGGCCGCGGCGAGAGTCCATTTTTTCCTTTCGGGCGCAATCCCTTGGCGAAAATGGATCATCATGATGACGAAAATGAAGAGGACCATGATCGCGCCGGCATAGATGATGATCTG
>Ga0315282_10016191_pt1 | contig 10921 bp, 9 predicted proteins | sample YL17G07_20_MG_FD_203693 | JGI IMG/M metagenome (GOLD analysis project Ga0315282, IMG submission 203693) | Sediment microbial communities from Yellowstone Lake, YNP, Wyoming, USA - YL17G07_20 | ecosystem: Environmental > Aquatic > Freshwater > Lake > Sediment | place: USA: Wyoming | collected...
TTGAGGTTTGAGGTTTGAGGTTTTAGGCTTGAGGCTTGAGGCAATGGCTAAGAAATTTTTGAAGATTAAGGTTTGATGAAAAGTTTTTGCCTCCAACCTAAGACCTCTAACCTCAGTCTTGAATGAGAGGTGGACAATGATCGATCGGGTGAAGGGTTATTTCAATAGAGAAAAGGAGACGATGTCGAAAAGGAAAAGGGAAGCTTATCTGAAAAAGAGACTCTCCGAGATCCTTCGCTATGGATATCGCCATTCGAAGTCGATTCGGTCAAGGTTTGATTCATTGGGGTTAAAGCCTGAAGTGATCAGGGATCTCAAGGATCTGGAGCGTTTGCCCATTACCAAGAAAGCAGAGTTGGTCTCCGCTCAAAAAGGAAATCCTCCTTTTGGAGGATTTGAGGTCATTCCCAAGAAAGGGTTGAGAAGAATCTACATGTCCCCCGGACCGGTATTTGAACCTGGAGAGTGGGGGTATCAGGACATCCGTTGGGCTCAGGCTCTCTATGCCTGCGGTCTGAGAAAAGGGGATATTGTTCTAAATACCTTCAATTACCACGTAACACCCTTAGCCCTCATGCTCGATGAGTCCCTTCAGATGCTGGGCGCCACGGTTGTACCCGTCGGTCCAGGCAACATCTCTATGCAGATCCAATTGATGCGACAACTCCATGTAACAGGATTCTTGGGAACGCCCAGTTTCCTTATGGCCATTACCGAAGCAGCAGAGGGCATGCACCTTGATCTCAGAAAGGATCTTTTTCTGAAGGCTACCTTTGTCGGTGCAGAGATGTTCCCGGAATCGCTTCGGCAGAAATTAGAAGGGAAACTCGATATCCTCGTCCGCCAGGCTTATGGCACCGTGGATTTGGGTTGCCTTGGATACGAATGTCCGGAAAAGAGCGGGATGCATATTCCAGAGGATGTGATGGTGGAGATCGTGGATACAGAGACTGGGAAGCAGTTAGAGACCGGCGCCACTGGAGAGATTGTCGCCACCACTTTCAGCAAAACCTTCCCAATGATTCGCTTTGCCACTGGCGACCTCTCCTACTTGATCAAAGGTCCTTGTCCTTGCGGTCGCACTTCGATGCGTCTCGGAAAGATTATGGGCCGTACCGATCAGGTGACCAAAGTTTATGGGATTTTCATTCACCCCTGGCAGGCAGATGAAGTGATGGCGAGATTTCCAATGGTGGCTAACTTCCAAATTGTGGTTACCAGAAAGGACTATCGTGATGAGATGACGATTTATATCGAACTGAAGGAGGAGGTAGCTGACAAGGTCAACCTGAAGAGAGCAATTGAGAGGGAGGTCCAGGAGGTTCTCAAGGTGAAGGGGGAAGTGGTCTTTACGGTGAAGGGGGGCATTCCGGATCGAGGTAAAAAGATTGATGACCGGAGGATTTGGGAGTAGAAGGGATGGGGAGCGAAGGAAAGATTAAGGTGGGTGGAATTATGGCCAGCACCGGCCTGGCAACGGTGAGCATCCTCTCACTGCCGGATCGGCCCGATGTGACGGGGACGGTCCTTCATGCCATGGGAGAACAGAATATCAACATCGAATTTATCGTCCTGACCGCCGACATCGAAGGAAGTGGAAACATGACCTTTTGTATCGATCAGAAGTATCTGGAAGAAGCCATAGAAGTTTTAGAAAAAGCTAAACCCCTGATCGAGGCAAAGGGAATTTCCTACCAACCGAATGTGGCGATGATCAGCGTTTTCGGCCCCCATTTTAGAGAAAGACCCATGATCTCGGGTTTGATGTTCCATGCCCTGGGATCAGCAGGGATTAATGTCTTAGCCATCAGCACATCCATCTCTAGCTGTTGCTGTTTGATTCAAGCGGATGAAATAGAGGATGCCATGAGGGTTCTGCACGAGACCTTTGAGGCTCCCCATCAGGTCACAAAGTTTGCACCCTGAACCACGATTGAGGCTTGAGGTCTAAGGTTTAAGGTTTGAGGCAAATTCCTAATTTTTAGAAAGGAAAAAGATTTAGCCTCTGACTTTCGCCCTCAAACCTCTAACGGATCAGGTATGGAGCTCCATCACTGTGAGGTTTGCGGTGCGGCTCTGGACCCGCATTTCTTTGAATTCTGCTATCGTTGCAGAAGATGTCTCTGTTTCGATATCAGCGGTCAAGCGAGGGCTTGCGCAAAATCTCATCCCAACCATATTGGGTATTATTACTGTCCGACCTGCCTGGACCATCTCTTTCTTTGCAGAGGATGTGGCCAATACAGGACGAGAAGAGGCCGTTTTCCTTTGAAGGATCATCTGTGTGAAAAATGCGAAAAAAAATATGAAGATGGATAATCCCCCCTTGCCCCCCTCGGTTTCGAGTCGTACCGACTTTATTAAAGGGGGGTGTGGAGGATTAGGGAGAGACCATGGAAAAGGTACTTGAAAAACTGGCTGAGCAGCTCTTGGCCTATGATGAAGCCTCTCTGGCCAATCTGAGGGAAAAGTACCGATTGAGAATTGAACAATTCGATGGAACGAAGGATTGGGAGAAGGCCGTGATCGTCTACTGCATGATCAATGCCGTCAGCCTGAAAAATACACTCTTCAATGAGAATATGCTGAAAAAGAAGAAGGGAAAAGAGAAACCTTCTCCCTCCTCAGGGCATCCCCGATTGAAGCGAATCAAGTGAAGCCCCGCCCACAGGGCGGGGCTTCACGGATAGCCGAGACTTTCCAGTCTCGGCGAAAATGCGGTTGCCGGACAAGAATGTCCGGCCTATCGGGTTTTTGAAATCGCTGCATTCATCCCCGCCCATCCCGTTAGGACGGGACAGGCACGGAGGGGCATTATGCAGCATTTTCGTAATGAGAAATGAACGATGGATCTCGTGAAGATGGCGTTCACGCGAGGAGCGGTGGCTACCGGGATTTCCCCGGTTAAGAATTTGGTCGGTCATCAATTTGGAAAAGAGGGAAGAGTGAAGAGATGAAACTCCTTCCTCTTTTTGTCTTCTGGGGTCTCTGGTATCTTAACTTTTCCACACGGGCTGTTTTCTCACCCCTTCTCCCTCTGATCGAAGACACTCTTTCCCTCTCCCATGGAGAGGCTGGCGGGCTCTTCACTTCCCTTGCCATTGGTTATAGTCTCATCCTCCTGATCTCAGGTCGCTTTGCTGAGATTTGGGGCTATAAGAGAACGGTCGTCTCGGGATTCATCGGTATCGGCCTCGTCTTCCTCGGACTCCAATGGGTAGAGAGTTACCTCGCTTTCCACGTTCTTTTCTTCTTTCTTGGCATCGCCACCGGAACCTACATTACATCGATCCTTCCCATCATCACGGAAACTTATGAATCGAGGCACTGGGGAAAGGTTATCGGAATTCATGACTCTGCAGCCAGCCTCTCCATCTTCTCTATCCCTATTCTCGTAGCTCTTGGCCTGCACTTTCTATCGTGGAGAACCCTCCTCCTTCTCTTAGGTGCTGCTTCTTTGCTTTTGTCCGTCTACTTCTGGAAGGTCTCCGTCGAGCCAAGAAGGGGAATGTCTCAGCAGAGGAGTCGAATTTCAGACCTTTTTAAGAGAAGGACGATCTGGATCTTAGGGTTTCTCTGGATATTTGCGTCTGCCTCAAGTCTCGGAATTTACTCGATACTTCCCCTGTACCTGATTAAGGAGCGGGGGATTGACTTTGATTTTGCCAATACCCTGTTTGGAATCTCTCGTGTGGGAGGGGTATTTGTCTCCATCTTCATTGGTTTCTTGATCGACCGCTACGGATACCGGTTCATGCTCATGTTTTGCCTGGTTACCACAGGGCTAAGCACTATTGGGCTCGCGCTTTCCTCCACCCTACCCTTGATTCTGGTTACCCTCATCCTTCAAGCCACCCTGTCTGTCGGCTTCTTTCCTGCGGGCTTGGCTGCACTTTCAAATCTAACGCCTCTTTCAGAGCGCTCAATGGCCATTGGAGCAGCTCTTTCCATCGGAATGATTATTGGAATCGGAGGTGGTCCTTTAATCTTGGGCTTCATTGCGGACCATCTTAGCTTCAAGATCGGAATAATATGGCTGGGAATCTTGACGACTTCCTCATCTCTGGCCGTGAGGCTCTCGGGGAAGGAGTAGGAGTGAGATAAAATATTCAATGGTTTTCAAAGCTTTCAATTAGTGAACCTCTCGATTCCCCGGCCTGATCCTTCGACCGCGCTCAGGGCACCCCATCTCCAAAGGCGGCGCTTCGCGCCGCCGAATAGGTGAATGTTTCGCCTCCGACCCTTGGATCGTATGACTAGATGCGAAAGTCTCTCCCATGCCAAGAAAAGCTTTCTTGAGGTTGGTTTCCACACCTTCCTTACTGTCCCCTACTAAATATTGAATCTGACTTATTCCCCACCACAACTGCTTGTGTGGAAAAACTTGACAAAAGCATAGGCACTGTGTTAGTATATTCACATTCGTAACAAAGGGCTGGATACCTTTAGCAAGGAGGCTGGATATGGAACTTAATGAACCGTTAATACGGACAGGGCACCCGCCCCATCCCTCGGGGGACAAAAAAGTAAGGCTTCTCCCCCCTCGGATTTTCAAGGCCACCCTTTTCCTCTTGATATTCCTCCTCTTTTTTCACCTCCCCCCAGTTAATTTTGAATCCAAGAACAGGCAAGAAACGATCAAGGAGATTCTTGCTGTTCTTGAGAGGCATCCTACGGGACTGGCAAATGTGACGAAGGAGGAGCTGGCGGAGGTCATCTACGAGGAGGCCATCCGGCACGACCAAGACCCCAAATTCATATTGGCTGTCATTGCCATTGAAAGTGAATTCAAAACCTGGGCCGTCTCTGTAAAAGGGGCCAAGGGGTTAATGCAGATCATGCCGGAAGTGGGACAGTTCCTCGCCCAGGAAATGGGAATTGAATGGAGTGGGGACCGGACCCTTTTTAATCCCTTCCTCAATATCAGGATGGGGGTCTATTATCTCTCCCAGTTGACGCACCATTTTAACGATCCAAGAATTGCACTGACGGCGTACAATTATGGGCCCACATATGTTCAGGATCTCATCGAGCGAAACGAGGGACTCCCTCCCAATTACTACCGTCGAATCCTTTCTTTCTACCAGACTCTTTAGGTCTGACGAGGGGGAACCTTCCTCTGAAGGGTTCCCCCTTCTTGCCTCATCCATCATAATAGAATTCCACGAAGATTTATGGTAATTTAGAATTAGTTACAAAAGAGAACCCTTATTCATGTTCGAATTTGTCATTCCCGTGAAAACGGGAATCCAGGTGAAGGCTTTATGGATTCCTGCCTTCGCAGGAATGACCAACTGTTATCGTCGTATAAGGATTGTCACCAATATGGCTTTCACACCGTCCTATCTTTCGCTTTTTGAGAAAGGTGAACTCAGCCAAAGGGTCCAGGTTCTCCAGGAGTTTCTTAAGGAGTGTCGGCTCTGTCCGAGAGAATGCCGGGTCAACCGTCTGGATGGGGAAATCGGATATTGTAAGGCTCGCTCAGAACTGATGGTCTCCAGCGCCTTTCCCCACTTGGGCGAAGAGCCTCCTTTGGTCGGGAATCATGGCTCAGGGACCATCTTCCTGACCCACTGTAACCTCCGTTGTATCTTCTGTCAGAACTATGATATCAGCCATCTGGGCAGGGGGGAGCAGATCACCCCTTTCGATATGGCACGGGCTATGATGAAACTGCAGGAGATGGGGTGCCATAATATCAACTTCGTTACACCTACTCACTACGCCTCTCAGATCGTCGCATCCCTTTCGAAAGCAATTGAGATGGGCCTCCACCTTCCCATCGTTTATAACTGCTCTGGATATGAATCGATCGAAGTGATTCAGCTCCTCGAGGGAATCGTGGACATCTACATGCCTGATATAAAATTTATGGACGAAAAATACTCAAACCGTTACTCGAATGCTCCGGACTATCCCGAGGTGGTCAAAAAAGTCCTCAAAGAGATGCACCGCCAAGTTGGGGATCTCACGACGAATTCGAGGGGGATTGCCGAAAGAGGGCTTTTGATTCGGCACCTGGTGATGCCCGGGGGGGTAGCCTCTTCCGAATCCGTTCTGAAGTTCATTGCGGAGGAGATCTCCGTTCAATCCTATGTCAACATCATGGACCAATATCGGCCTGAGTATCGAGCCCATGAGTATGCTGAGATCAGCCGTCGGATTAGCCATCAGGAGTACCTGGATGCCATTCAGTTAGCCAGGAGCCTCCGTCTCTATCGAGGGTTCTGAGTGGAATCAGAAAAGATTCTCAAAGAGCTCCAATCCCTGAGGAAGAAAGTTCAACGCCTCACCAAAGAGATCGAAACTCTCAAGACCTTATCCATAGAGGATTCCTCCTCTGTGGAAGGAATGCTCAAAATGAGAGGGATCAGGGTCTTTCGAAAAAATCCCACGGATCGTCTCTTCTTTCCTCCAGAGCTTCCCCTTTCCTACAAAAATCAATTCTACGAAATGATGAAAAAGTACTCCTTTCGTCTTGTCCTCAGGGATATAATCAAACACCAAGATCGTTTCCGCATTCAGGAGTTGACCCACTACTGTTCTCCAAAGGTCGCCCAGGCATACTGCGATCTCCTTTATAAAATGGGAGCTACTCAAAAAGATAGAACAGGTAGATATCGAACACGGATCTCCCCAATTTACAGCTTCGGGCCGACTCTGGAGTGGTTCATCGCAGAGATGTGTAGAAGGGAATTTGTTTCTCCTGCCCTCTATGGGGTCCATGTGAAAAAAACCCCTTCCGGAGGGGATTATGATGTCATCTCCTCTTGGAACAGAAGATTAGTCTATGTAGAGGTAAAATCCTCTCCTCCCAAGGGGGTGGAACTCGGTGAGGTGAAAACCTTCTTTTCGAGAATTGACGATCTTCTCCCGGACGTGGCCATTCTCTTCAATGATACCCAGTTGCGGATGAAGGACAAACTTGTCGTGATGTTTGAGGAGGAATTGGAGAGGAGATATGGAGAGGAATCGAAGACGCGCTATCCTGTGGAGCGCTTGGTGGAGGAACTCTTCCATGTCCGGCATCGGATCTTCATCGCGAATAGCAAAAAGGATGTAGTGGAAAACTTTCACATCTGTCTCAGAGACTATCTTCAGTACGGAGGTAGGCAGCCATGAAGAATAGAGAGCTCGCAGATCTCTTCGATAAGATGGCTGACATCCTGGAGTTTAAGGATGAAAATCCTTTCAAAATCAACGCCTATCGAAAGGCCTCGCGCGTTCTCGGGGACCTTACACAGGATATTCAGGAGATTGCACAGAGTGGAGGACTAAAGAAGGTTCCGGGAATCGGCGAAGGGATGGCTCAGAAGATTGACGAGTACCTCAAGACCGGAAAGATCTCCAAATATGAGGAGATTAAGAAAGGAGTCTCCGATGAATTGATCGGCATGATGGAAATTCCAGGGATGGGACCGAAGACCCTGGCGATGATCCACAAGGAGAGCGGGATCAACAATCTGTCTGGACTGGAGAAGGCTATCGAGAATGGGTCTCTGATTGGTCTTCCAGGAATGGGGGAGAAAAAAGCCGAAAATATCAGAAGAGGAATAGAACTCCTGAAAGCAAGCAGAGGACGGATGAACTTGGGGATAGCCTTTCCTTTGGCCAGAAGGATTGTCGAGACATTGAGGGAGAAGACAGGATCGAGAAAAATTGAATGGGCAGGTTCCCTTCGAAGGATGCGGGAGAATATAGGGGACATCGATATCCTTGCCACGGGCCCCAATCATCAGAAGATAGTCCATACCTTTACCCATCTCCCTGAGGTCAGAGAGGTTCTGGCTTCCGGAGAGACAAAAGCCTCTGTCATTGTGGAGGGAGGAGTTCAGATCGACATCCGGGTCGTCGACGAAGATTCCTACGGGGCTGCTCTCCAGTATTTCACGGGATCCAAGGGGCACAACATCCATCTGAGAGGAATTGCCAAGGCTAAGGGGATCAAAATCAATGAATATGGCATCTTTAAGGGCGAGAAAAAGATCGGAGGGAAGGAAGAGAAGGATGTTTATCGGGCCCTGGGAATGAATTGGATCGAACCCGAACTCCGCGAAGACCGGGGAGAGATCGAAGCAGCCCAGACAGGAAACCTTGCCAAATTGATCCAAGAACCTGAGATCAAGGGCGACCTTCACGTCCATTCCAAATGGAGTGATGGTACCTCTTCCATTGAAGAGATTGCAAAGGCTGCTCAGAAGAGGGGTTATCAGTATGTCGCGCTCTGCGATCACTCAAAGTCTCTGAGGATAGCCCATGGTCTCGATGAGACGAGATTGCTAAAACAGATCGAGGAGATCGATCGGATTAATGAAAAGTTAAAGGGCTTTCAAATTCTTAAAGGAACAGAGGTGGATATCCTCACGGATGGGAAGATAGATCATCCAGATAAGGTTTTGCGAAGTCTTGACTATGTTGTGGCAGCAGTCCACAGTGGGTTCAAACAGGAGAAGGAGAAGATGACTAAGAGGATTGTTCGGGCTTTAGAAAACCCTCTGGTTCACTGCTTGGCCCATCCTACTGGAAGACTCCTGGGAGCGAGGGCTCCCTATGAGGTCGAAATCGATGAGGTGATGGAGGCGGCGAAGCGAAACGGAAAAGCCTTGGAGATTAACGCGACCCTTGAACGTCTCGATCTCGATGATATTCACAGCCGTAAGGCAAAGGAGATGGGAATTAAGCTGGCCATCGGAACCGATGCCCACCACTTAGACCAGTTATGGATGATCAGTTTAGGAGTGGGCGTGGCGAGAAGGGGTTGGCTGGAAACTCCAGACCTTCTGAATACCTTTACTCTTAAAGAAATCCTAAAATGGTGCCGTCGGCAGTGAGCCGGATAAGGGGTGACTCGGAGACACGGAGATAACTGCTTCACTTGGTCACGCCGTCATTGCGTCACCGTGTCTTTCTATTCTATACTATGCTTTACGTAAGTGCGGCCAGTTCTTTCTCATATTTCTCCACCCAGCCGTCAGCGCCGCATTCTTTCAGGATTTCTATCGCTTTGCCGAGATTCTCTCGGGCTTTTAATCTATCGCCTTTTCGTTTGAATAGCTCCGCGTAAAGGGCATAAGCTTTGCCTAAGAGAAACATCATTCGGTTCCTTTGACTGGCTTCAATGGAATTCTGAATCCAATGTTCTGCCTCAGATATGTGTTGATCATCAATATTGAGTAGAATCTCTCCGATATATCTTTGAATCCAGCCTTCCGCCACTTTTACTTTATTATTTCTGGAATGGACGTACAAGGATTCTAAATTCACATCTTTTTCTTTATTCATCACTTTTGACCTCGTTGAAGCTACTTTTCCCCATCCCACCCAGGAAGGCCATAATCGATTGTGCTCGAAAGCCCAAATCCCTTTTTCGTAGTGTTCTTTAGATGTCTGGAAATTTCCCATTTCGAAATAAGTGTCTCCAAGGTGATATTGGTCAATAGCGTCCCAACCAGAGAAACTGATCCTTTCACAAAATTCGAGCCCCTTCAGCAGGTATTTTTCAGCTTCTTCGAGCAACCCTTTCCCATAGTAGGAAGCTCCGTGGCTTGAATACGCTATTGCCTTTGAATAAATATCCCCACTCTCTTCAGCAATCTGGAGGCCCTCATGCGAGGTCTTGAATTGTAGATCTATTCTTCCATGGTACCAATAAGAAAAATAGGCCAGATTACCCTTGCTTGCTGCAATGCCCCATAGATTTTTTGCTGCCACATTAATGTCAAGAGCTCTTTGGATATAGTGTGCTGATCTTTCAAATTCGCAGTTCCCCCCTAAAGCATATCCAAACCAGCTACTTGCCAAAGCTAAACTAACAATGTCTTTTACCTCTTCTGATATTTTTAAAGCCTCCTCAAAAGCTTTAAATGCCTCTGGATAATTTTCTTCACCAGACCAATAATATGTGGCAAGAATGGTGTATATGTGGCAAAGTCTTCTTTTATAATCACGTTTAATAGCCAAATCAATAATTGGGTCGATGGCTTCTTTGGCCTCAACAAAATAGTTCATTTGAGCAATATAGAGCCCAAGAGCCACCCTTGCATCGATAATTTGCTTTTGTACATCATCTGCCTGAGGCAATTTCTCAAGAGATATTACTCTTTTGTTTGCATGGGCAATCGCATCATTAAACGAAGCTGTCTTTTCAGCCTTTCTGCCTGCCAACCTTGAATACTCAGCGCTCTTCAAATAATTTTCACTCAAGAAATAGTGCTCAGATAAAACTTCGTAATGCTTACTCAAACTGTCTTCATGCAATTCTTCGATGGCGCTTCCTATCTCCTCGTGAAGTTTTCTCTTCCTTTTGGCCAATATCGAGTCATAAACTGTTTCACGGGTCAGAGCATGTTTAAAAACAAAAGTGGATTGAGGGTATATGCCTCTTTCATAGAGAAGTTCTGAGTCCTTTAAGGCAGAGAGGTAGGAGAGCAACTCTTTTTCAGGGAGGCCTGTTACACGGTTTATCAATGGATAGCTGAACTCCCTTTCGATGACAGACCCAGTCTGAAGCACCTCTTTTGCCCCCTCAGGGAGGGAATCAACCCTGGCCATGATCACATCCTGGATCGTTGAAGGAATGGCCAAATGCTGAATATCTTTTGATAAATGGTATGCATTTTCTTTTTTCTCTATGATCTTTAGGTCTCTGAGTGACTTTATAAACTCTTCAATGAAAAATGGAACTCCTTCCGTCTTCTCAAGAATCAAATCTTCAAGAGCTCTTTCGATCTCCTTTGTGCCTAAAAGGTGGGTCACCATCTCAAGGCTTTCACGGTTGGAAAGCCGATGCAAAGTTAATTGACTGTGAAAAGACTTGGCGCCCCAGGTGTGAACGAACTCAGGCCGGTAAGTGAATACCAATAAAACCCTTGACCCAGGTATGCTCTCTAAAAGACTCCTTGCTACATCCTCTGAACTCTTG
>Ga0315282_10016192_pt1 | contig 10920 bp, 11 predicted proteins | sample YL17G07_20_MG_FD_203693 | JGI IMG/M metagenome (GOLD analysis project Ga0315282, IMG submission 203693) | Sediment microbial communities from Yellowstone Lake, YNP, Wyoming, USA - YL17G07_20 | ecosystem: Environmental > Aquatic > Freshwater > Lake > Sediment | place: USA: Wyoming | collected...
CGAGCCAGGAGTGAGGCTGAAGAGTTCAAGGATTTTCTGCCGGGTCTCCTCGTGCTTTGGGTCGCTGCGCGGTCCCAGGTATTCCAGGCCGTGTGCTATAAAGTTTGTCACGCGATGCGCGTCTGCCTGGGTAACGTAGCGGAGCAACTCGGACTCGGTAGCACCCGTCGCCCCTGTGATGCCCCGGCCGCTCCCGGCTTCGCAGCGCGCGCCCTGAGGTAAATCCAGTTCCGCCTCGCGCGGGTCAACGAGCGCCTTGCCCGTCCCGTCCTGGAGATAGAACTTCACACCCTCCACGTCCGTCCGGTGGTTGTGCCAGCTTCCACCACGGCCTTGCGAGTCAGTCTTCCACCTCTCGATCACTACCTTGTACAGGTGGCAGGAGGTGTGCGTAACAGGACTGGTCAGGAGTTCATCGGCCTTCACGGCCTGGCCGTGGATTTCCACCAGGCCCATGGGGATGCTGCGGATGGGAATCTCCGGCGTGTCGGCGAGTACGCGGTACTTCCGGAATTCCCGGAAGCCCTTGAAGAACATCCAAATCCCCGCGCCGAAGCCGAGGATCGAGTAGAAGAAGAGCTTCCCATCGTCGCTGGACATGAGCGGGCCCTGAAGGTCAGCGATGCTAACAGAGATGCAGCGGTCAGTCTAGACCCGGTAAGGGGAGCCACCCTACAGCCAGCCGAGCTTAGAGAGCATGATCGCCAGGCAAACCACGGAAAGGATGCCACCGCCGAAGATGTACTTCATTGAGCGCCAGCGCAGCGCCCCCTCGATTTCCTGCTCGCTTCGCCAGGAAATCAGGAACGTCGGCTCGTTCTCGCCTTTGACAATCATATTGCGGTCGTGCTCGTCGCGCGGATGGGGGTTCTCGGTGCACGTGCCAGTCAAGTCGTACCAGCGATCGGGAACGACGCAGTACTCGGTCAGTCGGAACCTCGCAGAGTGGACCGACCTCCGCGAGAGGCCTCCACCACGAAAAAGATTGAGAATGCCCGCCAGCCCGCTGCCGGATTTTTGGATGGCTCGGCGCGCTTGCATCTGCTCGCGGAACAATTCCAGCTCTCGCTGGGCCTCCGGTTGGCTTTGCGGGGGCATACTCTCACCTGTCACTTCGCCGGCAAACGAAGCCGGCGGGCTCGAGGAAACAAGTTTTGGAATCACCATCCCACTGCCGACTCTCGCCACGTAATCCAACAGATCGGAGTCGCTCGGCCCGATACCCAGCACCGGGTCGTTCCTTTCCCGTCCACCGAAAGACGAAGTGAAGCTCAGCCTTCCTCCGCCGATCTCGCGTTTGCAGTTGTCGTGCAGGTCGAACTCCGCATCGTGCAAGTCCACCAGCACTTTTCCGGAGGCGTCTTCGAGGTAGAACCTCACGCCATTGAGGTCTGTGGCCGAATGGGTCCAGCGGCCGCGGCCTCTCGAGTCCTTTACATACTTCTGGATGTCAACCTTGTAGAAGTAGCAGGGCGTATAGGTGACGGGGCTGTAGACCTGCTCCTCGCCCATCGCCTTCCCGTGGATCTCCACGAGGCCCATGGCCACGCTGCGGATGGGGACCTCCGGGGTATCGGCCAGCACGCGGTATTTGCGGAACTCGCGAAAGCCCTTGACGAAACAATAGAGCCCGAATCCGAAGCCGAGCGTCGCGTAGCCAAAGAGCTTGTCGTCATCAGAAGACATGGGATCACAATCCGGTGGCGGTCATGCTAAGCGGGGGACAAGGGAATGTCCAGACTCCTGGCGACAGTTTCATTTTTTTGGCACCCGGTCAGACGCCCATACCAGCCCTCAACGCCCCGCCCGGCCCGAAAACAAGCCGAGCGCATAGAGCAGGTACGCGAGAGCATAGAGCGTCAGGATGGCGCCGCCGAACACCGTGCAGCCCGACATGAAGCGGAGCCCCCGCTCGCGCCGCTTCTCCGTGCCCTGCGAAATAATAAAGGTGGGGTTGTTCTTCCCCTTGACGATCATGTTGCGATCGTTCGCGTCGCGCGGATTGGGATTTTCCTCGCAGGTCCCCACAACGACGTGAGTGAAGCCGGGCCGCAGGCAGTATTCCTTGAATCGATACGCATGGGAATAGCGGGAAACGGTTCCGATCTTGAAGAGGATCCACTCCAGAACGTCCCGCAACGGGCCGAGGCCAGGGGCCAGACGACGCTTGCGCGCAAGAAAAGCCCCGGCGTAGCCGTTCAGAACCTCATCGGACACCGGGGGCGGAGCGTGGGTGTCCGTCTCCAACTTGCTGTAAGCGTATCCCTCCGATTTCCCGCGCGCCTTCGCCGAGGTCGAACGCTCGGCGATGACCTCCAGGTCAAGCTCGGCCCCCGTCGGGTCCACCAGGATTTGACCGGAGGCATCCTCAAGGGAGAAAGGCACACCGGCCATATCTTTTGCCAGCGACGTCCAGGTGCTCCGGCCTTCCTTATCGATTTTCTCCGCCTCGATTTCCACTTTGTAGTAGAGGCAGGGGATAGAACTCACGGGGCTATCGATGAATTTCTCGGCGCGCTTGGTGACGCCTTCGATCTCGACGAGGCCCATCGATGCGCTGCGCGCGGTCGCGCGCGGCGTGTCGGCGAGCAGTCGGTAGCGGCGATAGATTGAGAAGCCTCTGAAGAAGAGGTAAATGCCCAGGGGAAAGAGAACCAGGGCCAGGATGGCGCCGCCGCTGCTCTCGCTCACGTTCGACATAGGGCCGAATGGCTCGCCATCCTAGCCAAGCGCTCGGGTAAAGGCAAGCCGCGCGTGGACGGCGCTACAAAATCCGGCCGCACTTGAGTATGATGAGGAGCCGCAGGCGTCAGCCATCCGCCGCATGTCATCTGGCCAAGACAGATCGCCGGCGGCGCAGACACCCCAGGGGCTGACGGCGGAAAGCTGATTGGTGATGGCTTGGTGATGCAGCCCTTTCGAGTTCTCGAACACCCCGCGGACGTGGGTTTCGAAGCCTTCGGCGCGACGCGCGAGGAAGTTTTCGCCAACGCGGCGCGCGCGCTGTTTTTTCTAATCACCGATCTTGAATCCATCGAGCCGCGCAAGCCCGTTGTGGTGATGCAGAAGAGTTCCGACCCGGCCAGCCTGCTCGTCGACTGGTTGAGCCAACTTCTCTATCTTCACGACGGTGAAGGCTGGCTCTTTTCCGACTTTCGGGTGGGCCTGGAGGGCGACACGGAGCTTGTGGCGGAAGCGCGGGGAGAAAAGCTCGATCCCGCAAGGCACCAGATGAAGTTGCTCGTGAAGGCCATTACCTATCACGAGCTTGTCCTTGAGCAGACCCCCGAGGGCTGGCGCGCGCAGGTCTATGTGGATATTTGAGAGCAGTCGAAAGTCGAGAGTCGAACATTCGAAAGCCCGGACGATCTCCGGTCCGTTCTCCCCGACACCTGACACCCGACACCTGGCGCCTGTTCTGAGCCTCTGGCTCCTGCTCTCTGCCTTCTGCTTTCTGCCTCCTGCCTACAGCTCTCCCGCCGCCCGTGGCCTCTACGAGGTCCGCGAAATCAAGCCGGGCGTTTTTGTGTGGGTTCCCGAGGATGTTCTCGACCAGGATGGCGACCCGCAGTTCAGCCGCGCCGGGACGGCGGGCTTTGTGATCACCAGCGAGGGCGTGGTCGTGGTCAATACAACCAACACGCCCTTTCATGCCCGCGAAATCCTTTACGAGATTCGCCGGCGCACCGATCTGCCGGTGCGCTACGTGATCAACACCGATGCTCACGCCGACCAGATGCTTGGCAACGAGGTCTTCGTGGACCAGAACGCCGTCATCGTTTCCTCGATCCAGGCCCAGGCCGCGATGCGGCGTTATCGCGAGGAACTGGCGCAGCGCATGAATGAAGACGAGAACTGGCGGCTGCAGGGACGCATGCGAGGTATTCATCCCACACTGCCCAATCAGACTTTCGATGAGGAGATGTCTGTTCGCCTGGGTGGGCAGGAAATCCGCATGCGGTGCCTGGTGGGCGGGCACTCGTCGGGCGACGCGGTCGTGTACCTCCCCGCCGCGAAAGTGCTGTTCCTCGGGCATCTCTTCGAGAACGGCTTCTTCCCGCGCCTGGCGTCGAGTGATGTGCGACGCTGGATCGAAGTCTTGCGTGAGCTCGAGTCCTGGGATATTGACCTGTACGTTCCCGGCCACGGCCCACCCGGCGACAAGAAGCAGCTCGCGGAATTTCGAGGCTTTCTGGAATGGCTGGTAGGCGAAGTTGAATCGCGCCTCCAGCAGGGCAAGACCCTGGGCGAGATCCGGCGTGAAGTGAACCCGCTCGAAAACTACCACTGGAGCGCACGAGAACTGGGTTTGCGCGCCGTCGAGGATGTCTACCAGCAGCTCGCCGCGCAGAGGCCGTCCGCCCCGGCGGACCAGGGATCGCCTCCCGCTGCCACTCCCCGGTGAGCCGCGGGACATCACCCCTTGAGGAGGAAATCGAGATGGACCTGACGAGGAGGAATCTGTGCCTGCTGGTGCCCGCGCTGGCGGTGGCCCGCGCGCCTGCCGCCGACCAAGCCAGCCTACCTACCCTGATCAAGCGGTTCGAGGACTTGAAAGCCAATACCAGCGGTGGGAACCGCTACCGGCCGATCCTGGAGGGCGCAACTCACCAGGGCTTCCAGATTGAAGCGCACGAGACAGAACTCGCACCGGGGAGCGTGCCCCATCCGGCTCACCGCCACCAGCACGAGGAGATGTTCCTGATCCGCGAGGGAAACGTGGAGGTCACGGTTAATGGCAAGGGCACGCGCCTCGGTCCGGGCGGTGTGGCCTACATCGCCTCCAACGAAGAGCATGGCATCAAGAACGTCGGCACAACCGCTGCGCAATACTTCGTGATCGCCCTGGGGAAGGATTAGGCGTCGCGCGGACCTGCCATGTAAGCGTGCGCGTTCTTCGATCTCGCTGTCGATGTGCCACGGCCTGCGTCTGCCGTCGGAAAGTCCTCCGCAGGTCTGCTCTGAAACTGCGCCAGCATAGGCGCCGGGTCGGCCTGCCGCAGGGCCGGGGCGGCGATTTGACATGCGCCTTCTGCGACGCGTAGCATGAGTCCAGAGATGAACCGTCAGGAGAAGTCCACCCTCGAAGTCATCTGCCCTTGCTGCGGTGCCCGCCTGAAGGTTGACGCCGAACTCGGCAAAGTGCTCTACCACGCCGCGCCGCCCAAACACGCCAAGGCGCCGGACATCGACCACGCCGCGCAGTTGCTGGAAAAAGAGAAGGCACGGCGCGAGGCGCTCTTTCAACAGAGTTCCGAGGAAACCAAGGTCAAATCGCAGCTCCTGGAGCGCAAGTTTGAAGAGGCCTTGAAGCAGACGAAAGACGAGCCCGTCACCCCGCCCACCCGCGACATCGATCTGGACTGAATCTGGACCGCCGGCCTGCCTCCGCTCGGTCAGGAAGTGCACCGGAGAAAGGCGTGTTCTTTGACCCGCAGTGTCTTGCCCGCCCGCGCGTGTTCCGCGCGGCGTGTACATTGAAGGCCCTCGAAGGGATGTGCTAGCATGGGCATTTGTCTTAGCCCTCATTGCGCATGCAGAGCTTCAGTTCTGCCTTCTCAAGGAGCCAGCGGTGAAAATCTACGACGGCCAGAACCTCCGCAACGTGGCGCTCGTCGGTCACGGCGACACCGGCAAGACGCAATTGGTTTCGGGTCTCCTCTACACGGCGGGCATGGTGAACCGCCTCGGGAAGGTAGACGACGGCACCTCCGTCACCGACTACGATGAAGAGGAGGTGCAGCGCAAGTTTTCGATCAGCGCGGCGCTCGCTTACGCCGAATGGGGCAAGGCGAAGATCAATTTTCTCGATACGCCCGGGTACAACATCTTCCTGCACGAGACCGAGGGGGCGCTCGTCGCCGCGGACTCCGCGCTCTTGCTCGTGCACGGCGTGGCGGGCGTGGAAGTGCAGACGGAGAAAACTTGGGGTTTTTGCGAAAAGTTCGCCCTGCCGCGCCTGATCGTCATCAACCAGCTCGACCGTGACCGATCGAGCTTCGAGCGAACTCTCGAGGCCGTGCGCAACGCCTTCGGTCGCGCGCTGATTCCAATCCAGCTGCCCATCGGAGAGGAAAAGAACTTCCACGGCGTAGTGGACCTGGTGCGGATGAAGGCCTACCTCTACGAATCCGACGGCTCGGGCAAGGCCAAGGAGGTCGCCATTCCGGCGGATCTCGCCGAGGCCGCGAACAAAGCCCACGAAGCGCTGGTCGAAATGGTGGCCGAGGGGAACGACAAACTCATGGAGGAATTCTTCGACAAGGGCACCATCCCTATCGAAGACCTCGTGCCCGGTCTGCGCCAGGCGGTGGCGGAGCGACGGATCTTCCTGGTGGCGGCGGCCGCCGGCCTCGCGAACGTCGGCAGCGAGAATCTCCTCAACCTGATCGTCGATTTCCTCCCTTCGCCCGTCGTGCGCGATGAAGTCGAGGGCCTGGATCACGAGGGCGGTCAGCCCGCGAAACGCAAGATCGCCGACGACGAGCCGGTTTCCATCTACGTCTTCAAGACGGTCGCCGATCCGTTTGCCGGGCGGGTGAGCTACTTCAAGGTGGTGTCCGGCATTTTGAAGAACGAAGCGAACCTGAGCAACTTCAACCGCGGGAGCGCCGAGCGCCTTTCGCACATCGCCGCGGTGCAGGGCAAGACGCAGACCGCCGTGGCTGAGCTGCGCGCCGGCGACCTGGGGGCCGTGGCAAAGCTCAGGGACACGCTCACCGGCGATACGCTCGGCGACAAGGGGTCGCCGATCATCTATCCCAAGGTGAGGCTGGCTGAACCCGCCATCTCCTTTGCCATCGAGCCGAAATCGCGCGGCGATGAAGACAAGCTCTCCACGGCCGTGCACCGCATCCTCGAAGAGGATTTGATGCTGCGATTTTCGCGCGACCCGCAAACCAAAGAGTTTCTGCTCTCGGGCGCCGGCCAGCAGCACGTCGAAGTGGCAGTCTCCAAACTCAAGCGACGCTTCAACCTCGAGGTAACGCTCAAGGCGCCCAAGATTCCCTACCGCGAAACCATCCGCGCCAAGGTCGAAGCGCAGGGCAAGCACAAGAAGCAGACCGGCGGCCACGGCCAGTACGGCGACTGCTGGATCAAGATGGAGCCGCTTGCGCGCGGCGCGGGCTTCGAATTTGTGAACGACATCTTTGGGGGAGCAATCCCCAAGAACTTCATTCCTTCCGTCGAGAAGGGCATCATCGATGCGGCCTCGAAAGGCTACCTCGCAGGCTATCCCGTGGTGGACTTCAAGGTGATCCTCTTCGACGGGTCCTACCACGACGTGGACTCCTCGGACATCGCCTTCAAGCTGGCCGGCTCGAAAGCCTTCAAGAAGTGCATGGAGCAGGCCAAGCCTTGCCTGCTCGAGCCCATTATGGATGTGGAGATCACCGTTCCGGAAAATTACTCAGGCGATATCATGGGGAACTTGAACGGCCGCCGCGGGCGCATCCAGGGGATGGAACCGAAGGGCGGCTCGACGGCCGTCAAGGCGCAAGTGCCGCTCGCCGAAATGCTCACCTACGCTTCCGATCTCACCTCCATGACGCAAGGGCGCGGCACGTACAGCATGGAATACTCGCACTACGACATCGTCCCGCAGCCCATCGCGGAGAAGATCATCGCCGCGCACCGACCGTCCGCAGAGGAAGAGGAGGAAGGGTAGCGCCGGCTCCCCTCGTGGCGGATGGGCGAAACAGGCTTCCGTGCGCCTGGCTACGTGTTATTCTCTCGCCGCCGTGAAAGCTCAATCCTCAGCTGAACTCTCTGATCGGGTGTGAGCCATGTTTATCCCTCAGGTCTACCTAGTTGCCCTCGCTATGATGATCCTCAGCATGCTGTGTTGGGGAAGTTGGCCCAACACCTATAAGCTCTGCAGGAATTGGCGGTTCGAACTTCTCTATTGGGACTACGTCTGGGGCATTCTGCTGACCGCCATCCTAGTCGCGATGACTCTGGGCCGCACAGATCCCCCCAGCCCCGACAGCTTCTTTCACAACCTGGGCGCGGCAGACACGCGCCACCTTGCCTACGCGTTCCTGGGCGGAATCGTCTACAACTTTGCGAACATCCTGATTGTGGGCGCGATCGCCATCGCGGGCATGGCGGTGGCCTTTCCGGTCGGCATCGGGTTGGCGCTGGTGATTGGTTCGGTTCTCAATTACATCATCACACCGAAGGGGAACCCCCTGCTCCTGTTCGGCGGCATTGCGCTCGTTTGCACGGCGATCGTGTTGGATTCCCTCGCATACCGGGGATTGTCGCAGGATATGAAGGTTTCGAAAAAGGGCCTTGTTCTGAGCCTCCTGGGTGGAGTCGGAATGGGGCTCTTTTATCCTCTCGTGGCCAAGGGTTTGACCGGTGAGGGCCACCTGGTACCGTACACCGTCGCCTTCGTCTTCACTCTGGGCGTCGTGGCGTCCAACATTCCCTTCAATTATTTCTTTATGCGCCGCCCGGTGACCGGGCCCTCGCTCACCATGAGTGAGTACTTTCAAGGCTCGGGTGCAGTGCACTTCTGGGGCGTGCTGGGCGGAATCATCTGGGCGGCCGGAACGATTTCTAATTTCGTGGCGTCTTACGCGCAGATGGTAGGGCCCGCGACCTCCTACTCCCTCGGCCAGGGCGCCACGATGGTGGGGGCGATTTGGGGGGGCTTTGTGTGGAAAGAGTTTCGGGGCGCAGGGCCGAAAATCGTTCGACTCCTGGTGCTGATGTTCGCTTTCTTCATCGCCGGCCTCACGTGCGTCGCTCTCGCCCCGGTGGTCCGGTGATGGGGTCGAGAGTCTTCTGGGTCAAAGAGCAGGGATATCCTTCCGTGGGCATCATGCCGGGGCCGCAGGGCGGCCCTCTGCTGGCGGAGGAGATTTCTTCCTTCAGAAATCAAGGCGTGGACGTCCTGGTGTCGCTGCTGACCCAAGATGAGGTGGAGGGAGCGGACCTCCAAGAAGAGGCGGACGTCTGCGATCAGAGCGGCATCGAGTTTATATCCTTCCCCATCCCCGACCGTGATGTTCCGGCTCGTGACGGTAGGTCGGCGCGATTCTTCCGAACACTCCTCGATCGTTTGGCAGACGGCAAGCGCGTGGCGATTCACTGCTGGGGCGGAATCGGGAGATCGGGTTTGGTGGCTGCGTGTCTCCTGACGGCCCACGAAATCCCGGTTGAATCCGCGATCCGCGCGCTCTCTTCAGCGCGTGGCTGGCCGATCCCCGATACGGCAGAACAGTTGAAATGGATTTCGGAGTTTGCCAAGTTGTACTCGAAGGACGAACAATCATGAGGAACGCGCCCGGCTTGCTTGCTCTCATCCTCTTGGTGTCGCCGTTGCATGGCGTGGCCGCGTCGCCCGCCACGATTCCCATCCTGCTCGACACCGATATCGGCACGGATATTGACGATGCGTTTGCGCTGGCACTTATCCTGCACAGCCCCGAACTCGACCTGCTCGGCGTGACCACGGTGAGCGGCGACACGCAGACCCGCGCACGGCTGGCTGCGAAGATGCTCTGGGATGCGGGGCGGCCCACCGTGCTCGTGGCGGCGGGCGAGCCCGGCAAGCCTCTCCCCATCGAGCAGTGCCGCTGGGCGGACGGCTTCCTTAGTCCAGCATTCACGACGCAGTCCGCAGTCGAATTTTTGCGAGACCAGATCGAGAGGCGCCCGGGCGAGATCACGCTGGTTCCCATTGGGCCCCTGACCAACATCGGCAGGCTGCTCCGGGACTATCCGGGAGACGGCAAGAAAATCAAACGCATCGTGATGATGGGTGGCTCGGTGGCGCGCGGCTACGCGCCGAACTCGCCGCCCGCCGCCGAATACAACATCGCCCAGGACCCCGCCGCCGCCCAGGTGGTTTTCTCCTCGGGCGTCCCCATCCTCATGGTGCCGCTCGATGTGACCGCGATGCTCGCACTCGACGCCGAAGCGCGACATCGCATCTTCACGCACCTGACGCCGCTCACCGACGACTTGACCATCCTCTACCACCTCTGGAACCGGCCCACGCCGATTCTCTTCGACCCCATGGCCGTCGCCATGCTCATCGACCCGAGCCTTTGCGAGACCAAGCCGCTCGCGATCGAGGTGGACGACCAGGGCTTCACGCGCGTCGTGGAGGGAAAGCCCTCCAACGCCACCGTGGCGCTCAAGACCGATCCGAAGAGGTTTATGGACTTCTACCTGGGCCGCGTGGCGCCGATGTAGGGGCGATGCCCCGATGAATGGAATCGGGGCCCCGCCCCTACGATCAACGATATGCTGCCAGCTTCGCTTCAATCCGGTCGTGAATCCAGTGCGGATCCCACCACTCGACCGGATTGACGGGGATTCCATCCAGCAACATAGTGAAGTGGAGGTGGTCACCGCCGGCGAGCCCCGTCTGCCCGCTGCGACCGATGACTTGTCCGCGCTTCACCTGATCGCCCGGTGTTGCGTGGGCGAATAGTTTAGAAATCCGGTGACAATAGTTTAGAAACGGTGGGTGAATAGTCTGGAATTGAAGGGAAAGAGAAACTACCGCTGGCGCCTCTGAACTAGGAGGACGTGCTCAACTGGCAGCGAGAGTCTACTTACAACGCCCGGTCCGCCTTCGCCCACCGCAGGACAGCGACTACCCGATTGGCGAAGGCATGGGGAGTTTCACCCACCACTCCGAGCGCACCTGTTTGGCGCCCTGGGCGGCCTGCGCCGTCTTCAGGGTTACTTCGCCCGAAACTGTGAACTGACTACCGCCCATAGAAAACTCACTGACTTCAGGGCCTATGTCACAACTGCTTTATACGCGCCGCGATAATCCTCGACGGCAACCTCGTACTCGTGGCGGAGCTTGTACGTGACGCGGTCCTGAGAGAACGTCGCCCCTTCCCTCGGGTCATCAGCTATCTGGATTGTGGGATTTTGCTTGCCCAGGAGGAA
>Ga0315282_10016193_pt1 | contig 10919 bp, 14 predicted proteins | sample YL17G07_20_MG_FD_203693 | JGI IMG/M metagenome (GOLD analysis project Ga0315282, IMG submission 203693) | Sediment microbial communities from Yellowstone Lake, YNP, Wyoming, USA - YL17G07_20 | ecosystem: Environmental > Aquatic > Freshwater > Lake > Sediment | place: USA: Wyoming | collected...
TTGAAAACTGAGATTCTTCCACAGTTCCTCTTGCTCCTCTCCACACGCCAATCACCATGGCCCGGCAACGAGAATTTGTGTGGAAGTTGCTATTTACATTAATAGACATGTTTTTGTGTGGCGAAATCCTCGGCAAAACTTTTCTGCGGGCAGAAACGCCTCTAGCGGAAAGTTTTTCGGCTGGCTGATATTTAAGCAAGATTTGCATTTTTATGTTAAAATTCAGGTGTTAGAAGCCTTTCAGGGGCTGATTTTTGCGGGGCATATTCGGCGGGCAGAAACGTTTTTGCGGGGGTCAGAGTGATTACGAGGTAGCTGCCTTTTATGCTTATGTCCATGTTTAGGTCTTGTTTTAGGAAGGGTTTGACTTTGTTGTGGAATTTGCGGGGAATGGGCAAGGACATGCGTTCATACTCGTATACTTGTTTGCTTCCGAGATAACGCTTCCTAGAAAGCCTCAGCTGAATCCTAACCAATTCTGAACAGCCTCCATGCAAAAACTGTGCTTTGTCTTTAACTTTATAAAAGCCAGTTGCTGGAACGACACTCTCGCCTAATGGAGAGAGATGAGTTAAAGTAAAGAGAACCTTCAAAATAGATTTTCCGTTCATTTTGTTCATTTTTAGCATGATTTGCCAACTTTTTAAGCAGCATTACCATCGTCGCATGGGTTGGGCTTCAGTTGATCCGAAATATTTAAATATTAGATATTTGATCTAAATACTGAGAATCAAAAAGGAGTGATCTAAAATGAAAATACGTAGTTTAAGAATCAAAGAATGGGGTTATGGGAAAGGAGCTGAACCGACAACAATCTATTTGACATCGATGAAGGTCAAAGATCTAGCAAATAGTAGAATTGATCGTTGGACGAGGGATAACAGAGAAGGGTATCAGAGACCCCCAAAAGAATCGCGATTCAGTTCAGGCAAGGGCAGCATAGTAAGATACTTGATGGACGAGCTCGGAACTTTTCCGACATCGGTATTAGTAAATGTAAGAACACCAGTTAAGTTTGTAGCTAAAGAGAGTATCGCTGACGGAATTGATTATGGTGAGCTTTCATTTGATGAAAATGAACCACTGTGGATAGTTGATGGGCAACATCGATTGGAAGCTTTAAAGCGAGCAATGGCCAGCAAACCTGAATTTGCGGAATATCCTTTACCTGTATCAATTCTTAATCTAGAGACAAGATTCGAAGAGATGTTGCATTTCTATCTAGTGAACTCTAGACAACGAAAGATTCCAACAAACTTGGTATACAGACAACTTCAAGTTATGGTTAACAAAATAGTCCTAGGCGAAAAGGAGTGGCTGAAGGAGATCATTGTTGGTCCAGCTGAGGAAAGACAAGCAATGGCGGCATTTATTGTTGACTTTCTTGAGTCTGAAGAAGGGTCACCGTTTCAAGGCAAGCTCCAGTTCATGGGAGAGGAGAAAGAACCACATCATCTTTTGAGTGATGAAATGCTGACTAGATATACGGCGAAGATTCTCACTGAAAAAGCCTATGCAGGAATGGGGTATGAAAGAGTTGCAGAAATGCTGGCTGACTATTGGAACGCGATAAAAGAGCTTTTTCCACATTGCTTCGAAAACCCAGGCGAGTATACATTGCTCAAGTCTACTGGTGTTGCTTCCTTTACATACTTGTTCCCAACGATCTTCGCATATTGTGCTGCCGACGGGCAGATATCGAAATCCTGTATGAAAAAATACTTAACGTTGCTTCAAGAAAAAACGCCAGATCCGCAACTTTCTACTGATTTTCAAAAAAGCATTACAGAAGATTGGTGGTCTAGAGCCCATGGTCCATCTATAGCATCAGCAACAAGTGAAAAAATATTTAGTGAAATATCGAAGAGCATGGCAAAAAAGATAGAGATAGGTCTCAGAGGTTCGAAATAGGATGGCAGCAGATGCAAGCCTCTTTGGGAACATGCAGGAAGCGATTTCTAAAGCCCATGGATGCCTTTCTAGCGTCCAAAACTGCTGTCGGTTATGTTCAAGGCTTGAAGATCTAAGAGATTTTGAGTCAAAGAAAGAAACAACTAAAATGATCCTTATGTTATCCAAGTACGGTTCGAAGAGCGATTTCATAGCAGCCTGCGGAAGTGCATTTGATGATGGTAAGAAAAGCCTTCAATCTTTTTCTGAATCTGTGACAGAATTAGAACGTATCAGAGAAGAAAAAACTTGCAAATGCTCGTCGTGTAATGGAATAGGCAGTTTCTCCAAAACTGAGTATCTGAGAGAAAGAGACACTGTGGAACCTATCTTGAGAAGTTTCCCATGCACTCAATGCAAGGGACAAGGGAAACTCCATATGTCAGAAAAATCTTTAGAGTATCTGTCTATGTTTCTTGAAGTTCTCCGTGGGCTCTTATCGTTTCTCGAGAATCTCTTAACTGAAGTGAACAAACGTCTTATGTCTGTCCGATTCGAGGCACGGTGACTTAGGAAACGAGTTTGCTCATGACCTTAGATACCGCTTAGACAACCAAAAACTATTATCTCCCTTTTTCTAGATTTTCTTGTTCCAGATAATCTCCTCGCTTCCTTCAATCACCAAAACATCGCATATACCTTTAAATCTGTTAAATTCTCATCTAATTCATATGTCAAGCAGTAAATCGAAAGAGGCTATTGTGAACACTTAAAATATCAGATGAAACCCACGGAAAACTCACAGCATCGCTTGGAATACTAATGGCTCAAACAGGCAAGACCAGAAGCATAAGATACTTCGCAAACTAATTTAGGAACACGCATGCGCGCTAAACGATATTTATGCCCAAACATTTTAAATTACTAAGACTATGAATGAAGACATAGAACTTGACAAATAGTAGCGTGATAGTAATTTGGAAATCGATTTGAAAAAGGCCATTATCCAATTTATTCATGACAAGGACCCTGAAGGCTCGATTGTCGTAAGAATTGATCCTAGGGCGGATTTTCAAGGAGGAACGATAGAATATAACTCTACTAACATCGTATTACATCGAGCAATTTCCTCTTTGATAGATGAGGAGTATATACGCGCATACCTTGCAGTCCGTTTGGTTAAGGAGTTAAAATGTCCAGTTTCATGCATTGAGATGGAAAAGGAATACAGTATTGGAAGACCAAAACGAGCTAAGGGCAGAATTGACCTTATAGTAAGAGACAAGAGGAAAGCGGAGAGTCCTTCAACATTTCTCTTTATCGAGTTAAAACCTCCGGAAAAATTTGAATCTCATCGTTCAATGATAAAAGGGCAATTGTTTGATATGGCAAAACAAGAGGCGCCAGTAAAGTACCTTGTGTACTTTACTGCTGAACTCGAGAACAGTACTATATCTGATAAGGCCATTTTGATTGACAATGAGCGATTCCAAAATTTTGAAAACTGGGAAAGGGAAGGTTCTCCAAGTCTCGATGAACTTCCCTCAGAATATGGAATTGCCCGTAAAACTCTGTATGTAAAGGGAATTACTGACTTAGATACTTCTTATGGTAGAGAGGATTTTAAAGCATTACGGAAAGAATTACATGAAGTCCTTTGGGGTGGAGGTCAAATGGCGTACAATCAAATATTCATTAACTTGGTTAAGTTGTTTTTCGCAAAGGTTTATGATGAGAATGAATGCGCGGATGGAGAACCCTATAGGTTTCAGATTGAATATAAAGACGGAAAGCCGCAAGCTTTGGGTGAGATCTACGAAAAGATAAACCGACTTTATAATGATGCTCGAAGAGAATATCTTGAGATCCCAGCAGACGTTATTAAGAACTCAATTGGGATAGACAAAGAGATTATTCCAGAGTATAAGACCGCCTATGTTCTAAATAGATTGCAGGGAATTTCACTTGTCGAAAACAAGCATAAAAATCAAGGAGATCTGCTCGGTGAGTTTTTTGAGAATATAATAAGCAAGGAATTTACGCAAACTAGAGGGCAGTTCCTAACTCATCCAAACATTGTACGTTTCATACTCTACGCTGTAGATCTCCCAGGACTTGCGGCTAAGTCAATTAACCAACAAACGCGACTTGCATTCATATGTGATCCAGCCTGTGGGTCTGGAACTTTTCTCATTGAAGCGATGAAACTTGTCACTAAAAGTGTAAGACAAGACAATTTTACCAAAATACGTGGCTCAAAGAGAATCAGAGAACTTACTGCAAGCTGGTTCCCACCAATCAAAGACAATATTTGGGCGCGGGAATACATTTACGGAATTGAACCTAATCCCGATTTGGCTTTGACAACGAAGGTTAATATGGTGTTACATGGTGATGGTAACCTCAATATTTTTCAAAAAGATGGACTTCTAGAATTTGAGAACTATCAGATATCTGGCCGCATTAGTGCATTGTCAGAGTCTGGAGATTATGAAACTCAAATATATGATAAGTCAGTAAATGAACAATTTGATTTGGTAATTTCAAATCCACCATTTAGTGTAACTCTTGACCCTGAAACAAAAAAAGGTCTTCGCGAAAGATTTATTTTTGCAGAAAATCCAAATTCAGAAAATTTGTTCATTGAACGTTGGTTTCAATTGCTTCGAGAAAATGGCCGACTCGGTGTCATCTTACCCGATAGTGTACTTGACACAGAAGATAATTTGTATATTAGGAAATTTCTATTCCGTCATTTTGAAATTAAAGCAGTAGTGTCTCTCCCTTTTTTGGCATTTAAACCGTTTACTCCAACTAAGACTAGTATTTTGATAGCACGTAAGAAGACAAGAGCGGAGGTTAAAGAATATGACCGATTATGGAGAGAAATATCTAAGGAATATAATTCGCTTAAAGATAAAGTCAATAGAGCGTTTGTACAAGAAACGCTAGACGATTCTGCAAAGGAAGCACTCCTTTCTTTTCTGTCGGGTTTTGTTACTGAGGATGATTCTGCTAACTTGGATGCTAAAGCTATTAAGGAAACTTATGAGGATATTTTAATAGATCTTCTGAAAAACTCTGATTGGTGGATATTTAAACGGGTCAGTTCGCATCTGGATTATAGTATATTCATGGCACATGCCAATGAAATTGGTTACAAAAGAAGCAAAAAGCAAGGAGAACTGGAGCGGCCCAATGAACTTTTCTCAGTCGATTCATCCGGAGTTGTGATTAGAGTAGATAAGCCAGAGAGTATTCTAGACCAATTCTTATCGTCGAACCCATGGAATTGACAGAGTTGACCATCCATTTTTTGACTTCATTTGCTAATCTTGGACTTCGTTCTAGTCGTCGACTAGGTGCCAGATACAGATATTTCATCGACAACATGGATGCGACAATATTTTCAGAGAGCCGACTTAAACCAAGTAGAATAATTGACCTAATTGAACCATTTAAGAAGAAGATAATAAAGAAAGGAACTCTAAACGAGCGAAGAGTTCTAATAGAACTTGAAGACGTGGAAGCAAAGACCTCAGCCATCCTATCTGAGAAAGTTGTTACAAAGATAGGTTCTGACAAGTTAGAGTTCAATAATGCGGATTTACTTCTCGCTAAGATTGAACCCGAACTTGGAAAAGTCATCTTAAATTCTAAAACGGAAAAAAGAATCGGTTCAACTGAATGGGTACCCTTGAAACTTCAGAAGGACATAGTAAGACCTGCTTTCTTAAAGTACTTGTTGCTAAATCAAAAGGTCCTAAATGCCTTGAGCCTTCTAAAGTCAGGAAAAATTCAAGCTCGGCTGCCAATGGAAGAATTGCTACAACTGAAGATTCCAATTCCATCAATTGACTTACAGAAATCATTAGAACCTCAGTTGCTAGCAATTGACAAGCAAATAACAACTCTTGCAAAGTCAATCAACCCGATTTCGAAGATCTGCGATGAAGTTTTTTTCAAAATGCATGGGTTAAACATATCAAATGAGCTGCCACGGTATTTTATGACATCATTTAGCGATGTGAGTTTGACACGGTTAATGAGAATTGGTTTTAGGCAAGGTACATTAGCAATCAAAATGCGAGAACTCCAAAAATCAATTTCTGACTGGGTTTCTTTAGCTTCACTAGCAGAAGTTAGAGGAGGAAAACGTTTAGAAAAAGGTACGGGATATTCATCTGAGCCCACAAACTTTCGTTATTTGCGTAATATCGACCTTGAAGACGGAGAAATCAAGATCGAATCTGTAAAGTACATCTCGGAAGAACAAAGCAAGTCAATTGAAAAGTACCAAGTGTTTGAGAATGAAATTGTTATGGCGATAGCTGGGACCGTCGGCAAACTATCAGTAGTGCCGAAAGAATTAGGCACATGTAATGTGACCGAAAATCTTGCAATAATAAAACCCAAAGAATCTGTAGTGCCAGAATATTTAGCTTATCTTCTTAATTCATCAATTGTACAAATTCAGATACAGAAGGAAATGAGTGAGCTGAGACAGCAAAAACTAGGTATTGCAAAAGTACGTAGTCTAAAGATACCGAAACTTCCAGACAAACCAAGACAAATTGAAGTGGCCAACACCATATCTGGTAAGGTCAAACATATGAGGGAGCAGAAAGCTAAGGTTCAAAACCTGCTAGTTCATGCTGTTAGAACTGTCGAGAATGTGATTCTTGAAAAGAAATAATAATTATAATGCGCATACATCCCTAAGATAGTGGATTATAAGACTTATTCTCTTATTGCTAACACTTTCCCGCGCGCTAACACAAACATGAGCAACTATTCTTTTTCTTTGTAGTGGCTTTGTCCTGCTGTTGCGCCTGTTGTTATGGCGAACCATATGATAGTTGCCATTATGTGTCCTTGCGCGCGCCCATCCGCTTTCAATCATGACATCGACAAAATTGTAGTACCTTCCCAGAGATTCTGCAAGAGTTTTCTCATGGGCATTTTTACGCTTGCTTCAATTAGCTTTATTTGTGGCATCGACGTCATTTTTTTAGGGAAAGTGTTTTATGAGAATCCTAAAATTGCGTTGTAAATTTTGCGGTTATTGGAACAGAGTTCCAGTGAAAAAGATTTTCCTAGAACAAACTTCTCCAGAGCCTAAGGTTAAGGCCTACATCCCAATGTATGAGCCACTAGAAGTTGTTAAGTGTAAGAAGTGTGGAAAGATTATAGCTCAACCGAAAGAATTAGTTAGAATCATCAAAGACTAGATAATCTAAATTCAAAGGAATGTATAAAACTTTAACCCCAAACCCAAATAAATAATTAAGTGTCAAGAAAAGCGTCCCAGATATCATTTATACTCCTAGGAAGCTTATCCCAGTTCCAATCATCTATTATCAGCTTAACAAAATCAGAAAAACCTTGAGGAAGCAATATGAATCACGCTCAATTCTGATATGATGTCTATTTTACTATAAAAGTTTCTGGCTCAGATAAACTGTAGCGGACGGAGTGGGATTTGCACTCGCACCCAAATGGAAATATCTCCCGCAACTCCTCTCTTTTCTTGATGGCATGGATTTTAAGAGAATTTCATGCGCTAATGATGGATGATGTGGTTACTTGCTTAGGGGTCGGGAATTTCAAGTTCTCTCATAATTTCCGCAATATGTTCAGGATTAATCCATCTTGGTGTGCTTCTTTGAACAGAGCCAGTAATACCAAGTATCTTGGTCCAGTCTCTGTTTTTCCCATTATAACCTTTAATTTGGTTTCCAACTACGCGCAACGTTCTTCCAACGCTGTCCTTCACCAATCTGCTAATTCTTATTGCATGCGTCAGGAGTTGACTTTTGGGATATTCTTTACCGATAACAATGACGCTACTCTCAAAAGAGTGCTTCTCTGAGCAGAGATTATGTTCGATGACATGAGCATTCTTGAAAAGTTGTCTTTCGTACTTCTTCAGGTACATCTTAACATCTTTATCACTAAGACAATAGAAGGGTATACTCTTTTGAACTCTAAAGTACCCTATTATGAAAATGTGGTGGGGGTCGTTTTCTATCTCGGGCCATTTTTTAAATCCTGCAGTGAAGATGAGCAAGTCGTCTTCATTAAGTTTCTCAAGGGATGCCATTTTCGCGGTCGGTTTACAATTTTTGCGTCTCTTTCTAACACATGTCGGACATTCACCGTAAGTCCAGCTTCCGTCAAAAATCGGGTCATGATGAAATGTCTTATTGACTAATCGTTTTTTCAAGAAATCCGACCAATGTTGACCGAAACAGTGATTGATTTTCCTGCATTTGTGCTCGCAGTATTTTTCAGTCTTGATATTTTCCCACCCTTCTATAGGAATGTATTCAAACTGGCTATTTTGGAATACAGGACCGTAATCACCCCCTGTCCCTGAATCCATTCCGATCCGTAGGAGCAAACCCTTAGTTAATTTAGTCATCTATAAGCCTCCTTAGTTTCACGCAATAGCTCCGCATTCTTATTGCAAAATGCTTTCTTGTTATATCTATCTCCGCATTTGCCGCAGGACCACCATTCGCCTTTATCTGCCATTAAAACCCCTTTTCCACATCTTGGACAAAAAGGATTGGTCCGAACGATTTTGTCATCTACAATCACATAATTTCTTCTCAATCATTCTTCCCTCCTGTAGCCTTTTCCAGACAGTCTTGTCGCTTTGTATCTTTTCAGTTCGTCTAGTTTGTATTCGTAACCGGCTACTTCTCCAACGTCGCCTTTCTGAAGCTCAACTGTCATCTGAATCACATCCTTTCTCTCAGACCAGACACCAAATCCTCGAACAAACTGAATGGTGATGTCTCCAAGGTGAAAATCTATGCAACCATCATCAGACTTGGATAGAATTTCAAACAGATGCTCTAGAATGACGCCTCGAGATTTGAGAAGCGTTTGAGCTTCTTCTAACGCTGTAAAACGGTCTTCAGGGTCTACTTGAGGATAAATTGCCTTATAGATAGAGGATCTGCTACTCATGATCTCACGCAAGTCACTACGATACTCTCAACCTATATGCGTTTGCGTATTTCGATGAACTACGATTCCAAGAGGAAAAACACCGTAGTGAGCCGAACATCGCTCAAAGGAACTGAATTTACATAAAAATTGAAAAAGAGAAAATGGAAGCACGGGTTTCATCCAAAAACATTGTTGATGCCCGTAGTGGGGTATGCCCTCTACGCCAAGTGGAGACATCTCCCGAAAAACCCCTTTTTTCTGTTCGTAGTTCGCTCTTAGGCTTTTATGAAATCTTTAAAATGCGAGCGCTAAATTCGGAAAAATCCGTCTTCGTCTTCCTCTTCTTCGATGGTTGGCAACCTTTTCTTTTCTCGCCAAAGGTTCCGCAGAACAATCAGTTTGGCTGTGTAAAAGTATCCGCCTTCACGAAGCTCTTTCCGTTCCGCCGTTATGCCCTTGAAATCCTCGCCCATAGTTTTAGCTTGCTCCATTTGATAAAGCTCCTGAGCCTTCTCCCAAATCATAGGTCTTACCCAAGGCCAAAATTTACCAGGCTGCCTCTGCTTCGGCACTTAAGTAACGCTCCATCGTTTCTGTTTCAGAAAAATAGGGGCAAGTTTGAAGTTTCCAGTTGTGATCTTTGGCGAAGGCTCGCATTTTCTGGCAAAGTTTCTGGGGCGTGAGCTCCGTTTTCTCTCGTGTGTAGCTTATTTCGTTAGCTTGGATGATGGGAATGAAAGAGATGTAAGGACAGTTTGGGCAGATCTTAGGTTCTAAATACTTGGGCATTGTTTTCACCTTTTAACGATGAGTACGTACATGCCGTTTATTCCCAAGTCTTGTCCTTTCGCCTGGGCTTCTTCATGCGTGAGCAACGCGTATTTTGTGTAACCTTCGGCTTTCGCCTTTTTCAAGACGTTGTTGATGACTTTTTTATGGGCTTCAAATTCTTTCTCATCTGGATAGTCTTCTGAAATCTCCTCCACGTCCATCTCATAGAAAATGTCGGCGACCTCGATGATTACCGCTTTCATGTTTTCAGTTAACTGTTTAACCTGCATTTTTCTTACGCCCTCCTCTTTGCGCCTTCTTTACGGGCTACTATGTGCGCCAACTTGTCTGCAAACAGCAAGCCTTTGCCTTTACTGCTAAATATAACCTCAAACGGAAAACTTAGGCTTGTTTGTGTTATGCCGTCTGCGTCAACGCTTTCAACTATGTCAAATCCTTTAGGAAGTTTTGCTTTGAATAGGTTTTTACTGAAGTGCATACTTTTTCAGCTCCCTGGAATGTTCATACGTAACATTTTACAGATGTCCCTATCACTCAATGCGTATATTTTCCTCATTTCCTTTAACAAGTTTACAAACTCTTTTTCACTTATTATTTTGTGTATTTTTTCACTCTCGCCTTTCTACTTTGTCGGCTTTTCTAAAAATGGGTTAGAGTTGCTTTCTTGTGAGAAAATAAGCTTCAAAAACGGCTGTTTTCACGTTTCCGTGCAGCAAAGCGGATTTTCCATGTGAAACTCCAAGATTGTGATAAGCGATTTTCACTCTTCAGCCTGAATGGGGCATGGATGAGAACGGTGAATTTTGTCTGTGGGCTCGCAAATTAAAAATGGTTGTTTGGTCAAATTAGCCTGGGGCATCCTTCGCCATGCATTTTTGTGGCTGCGGCTTTTATGTTGTGTAGAAGAGTTTTTCACAAGTTTTAAGTGCTGTTAGATAATATTTAGGTATACTTTTAGCGGTTTAGATTGGTGTTTAGGATGGGTCGTCGCAGGGGTGAGGTTCAGATTCTTATGGATATTCTAAATATATCTTTAAATGGTGTAAAGGCTACTCATCTTATGTACCGGGCGAATTTGAGTTATTCAACTCTTAGGAAGTATTTGTTTACGGCTTTGGATAAGGGGTTAATCAGTAATGTTCGCAATAGTGATGGTTCTGTTGTTTATCGGACAACGGAGAAGGGTAGGCTTCTTTTGGATAAGTTGAAAGAGGTTAAGTCCGCTTTACGTGGTTAGCTTATATTATATTGTGTATGGCGATTTCTTTCAGTTTCGT
>Ga0315282_10016194_pt1 | contig 10918 bp, 13 predicted proteins | sample YL17G07_20_MG_FD_203693 | JGI IMG/M metagenome (GOLD analysis project Ga0315282, IMG submission 203693) | Sediment microbial communities from Yellowstone Lake, YNP, Wyoming, USA - YL17G07_20 | ecosystem: Environmental > Aquatic > Freshwater > Lake > Sediment | place: USA: Wyoming | collected...
GAGCAACGAAGTCGTAGTTCGTCCTGTCTACTGGCCCCGCAATGGTGTTCTCGACGTGCACTCTCCAGGGGACCGGGAGACCGTAGTCGACGTGAACGTAGTCCGGCCAGTCCCTGTTGACGCCGATCAGACCGGTCAGCAAGCACACCGCTATTGAAGAGACGAGTGAAAGCACAATAGCCTCCATCACCGACATGGCTTGATCCGATCTGGAAACCGTGATAAGCATTTCCACCGGTCGCCTTCGTTGCCTTTCATGATGAACCTTCTCAGGCTGTGTCGATGTTGGCCCACACGACTTCCTCCTTGTCCGTCGACTTTGCCCTTGCCAGATATCCTGACCTGTCAGCTGTCTTGTCTGCCTTGCAGATTACCGATGACATGCCCTCGAACGTGAGACCGAACATTTCTCCTACCATCATCGGGTTTATCCCACAGAGCAGACTACCGTATCGCTGCACCATGCCCAGACTCCCCTTCTCCCAGCCGTGCTCGAGAGCCTCCGCCCATTTCTCCGGGTTGGCTGAGGGCTGCAGTATTATTCGTGCCCCCTGGTCAACCAACTTCCCGACGACGTCGTCCTTGTAGGCATCCAAGCAGATGGCTATCCCCAACTTCCCGGCCCCCGTGTCCGTCGAATGGATCCACTCCAACTTCCCGGGCGTCGCGTCCAGTCCCGTCTTGCACTCCAGATCAATGAGGTGGACTTTCCTCTGCCTTCCGATCACGCGGCCTTCTGGCGAAATCACTAGGGCCGTGTTGTAGACATCCGATCCGAGGGGGTCTAGCGTCTTCTCGGATGCAGTGTCAGGAAGCAGGATACTGCCCGGGATCAGATAGGACCTGTAGGCTCTGGCCATCTCCGTCATAAGCCCGAAGTACTCAAGCGCCATGTCTCTGGCACAATCCAGGAACAGCCCTCGAACGAAGCTAGCTCCACTCGTAAGCCTCCTCCAAAGCAGCCCGGGCAACCTCTGCGAGACAGCGCTCTTCACTGCAGACTCGAAGTCCTCAGAGCCGCTCAGGTGCACTCCACTCGCCGCCAAGATCAGGGGAGTGCCGTAGTGCTCTGGAAGCACTACCAGGTTGACGTCGCCAGTGGACATGTGCTCTGCAGCCAAGGACATCAGGGATTTTGTCTTCCTGCGGAAGCTCTCGTATGAGCCGTAGTCAGACGCATTCCACTTGGCTTGGACTGCGATCGCTCTGACCATCTGCACGACGCTTCTCGCACGCGCTTAAATGGTTGTGCGGACAGATGCTTGGCTAGCCGATGGCAACGATCTCTTTGCAGGAGTTGAGAGACGACAACATCGATGATCTGATCGGAGTCTGTTCTCCACTGGATCCTGAGAGCGATGAACTCAAGAGAGGGGTAGAAACCAGGAGGGAGTGGCTGACAGACATGCTCTCGAAGCACGGCTCCATAGCGAGAATAGCGTACATTGAAGGTAAGCCGGTCGCGCAGATCATGTTCTATCCCGAGAGAGCTGACCCGTCCGTCTCAGGTGCGCGTGACTACTCAACCTACCTGCATTGCATCTACAACCCGAGCAAAGCACATCAGCGAATGGGGGCTGGCCAGTCCTTGATGGGCGCCGTGATTAAGCAATGCAGGGCCGGAGTCGGGTCATGCAGAGAATGTAGGCTCATAGCAGCTGACGACTCTAACACTGGCGAAGGCTTGTCGCTGACAGAATTCTACCGGCGGTTTGGCTTCAAAGAAAGGTTCGACGAAGACGGTCAAGCGCTTTGGGGCGGGACCACGATGCACCTAGTCCTCTCTCAACCCGTGCATACGCGCCCACGCTTGCCTTTCGTCTCTCTGCAGGAAGACGAGGGGCGTGCAGTGATCTTCTACTCGCCAGCGTGTCAGTTCTCGTACGTGTTCGCTGTCAAGACAGCGCGTGTGATCTCCGAGATAGGACCCGAGCTGAAGGCAGACATCATCAACCGCTGGCAACAGCCCGCTGAGTACCTGAAGCGAGGAGCAAGATGGGCCGTGGTGAACGGGAGAGAAGTACTGGGCAATCCGATGGACGAAGCGGCCTTCAAACAGGAGCTCCGAGGGATCCTGCACAATACGGTCTGATCAAACCTAGGCGGGTTTCGTGAACGTGAGGACGTAGAATGAACCGTAGAAGTACTTCACCTGGGCATCCTGCATTTCCTTGGGCACCATTTCAACGGGAGGCCTCATCAGCTCAGCCTTGCCTTTGAAGTTCTCTCCGACGAGAGGCAGTCTGCTGTAGAATCCCTCCAGTCTTGCAGTTTCATCGCCGATCAGAATGCTGGTGTCTGGCTTCGCCACACGAATCATCTCCCTTATCGCCCTAGCCCTATCGTTGAAGAAGTTGATGCCGCCAATGTGAAACACAACGTCGAAGGTCCCGTCCCTGAAGGGAAGGTATTCGGCGTTTCCGAGAAACAACTCAACATCCATTCCGAGCTTTTCCATGTACATCTGACACCGCTTCAACATCCCCCAAGAGATGTCCAGTCCGAAGTACTCGGCCTTCCTTGGCAGCAAGCTCACGTTGAACCCTGTACCTATTGAGACCTCCAGTACCTTGTTCGCGTCAGTTATCTCCAAGTCCGCTAGTATCGTCTTTCGTGGCCAACCCCCAACGAGGAATCTGCGCGCCCTGCTACCAAGATCATAGATGGTGGCCGTGCGGTCATAGACTCCCTGATACTGCTTGTTCAGACCAGTGACCTCTGCGTAGTCGACGAACATGGGGATCCCATCTCGAATAGGGAAACTCTTTCCGGATTCAGCACCCACAAGCAGCTCACCGGTTGCTCCCCCAGGACTTTCTCGAGACACCAGCCTCAGTGGCTCATGAGTCATCGGGTTGCAGAGCAGAGATGCGGTCTCGGGTTTCATTCCCAGCTTCTTGTGTCGAGGGGCTCGTGACTTATAGGCGTTTGACAGCTGGACCCTACGAGCTCACAGAATCGAGGGGTCATGCTAAAGGCAATAGAAGGGGCGCTTCCGACAGAACTCCATTAACTTCTAAAGATTCTGGCCGTTCAGTGTATCAGCTAGAGGGCTAGTCCAAGGAAATGAGTGAGGCTTTGCATGCCTTCGCGACGATTTTCAGCAGTGAGATCGCTTCAGTGAGCAAGGACATGGCACTAGTGGGGTCCGGATATATCTTGAGGTCGTGAGATACGAGATCTCGGGCCGTCTTTTCTGCCCTCATCATGTGTTGCTCGGCGTCCCTTTCCTTTTCCCCCAATATCTTGTTCTGTCTAAGGTACTCGATCTTGTCGTCAACTCTCGTTCCTTTCTCTCTAGGTGGGATTTTGTCCAAGAGAAACCTGACGACTCTTCCAGATATTAGCGAGGAACCCAAGAAGTGTCCGGATTCATACTCATGGAAGGCCTCGGACATGTTTCTGTCCAGGTCGGGCTCTGCCAGTTCCTTCAGGACTGTGTCCAAATCCTGCCTGAGTGAGTTCAGTTGGTCTAGATTTGGAACTGCCAAAGCAGAAGCCTCGGACTCCAAGAAACCTAGTGCCTTATCGCATTCAGTAACCAGATCCAACAAGGCCGCCTTCTGTTTGCCAGTGAATTGCAGATCATCTTCCTTATAGGTGATAGGCGTCAAGTTCACAGAAGACTTCCTTTGGTAAGCCACTCGGTTGAAGCCAATTGTGGCATTGGAAAACTGTTTGATGAGAGCCACCAATTCCTCGCGTGTCAATGCTCGGTTTGTGTAAGAGCTAGCGTACTCCTTTATGGCTCTGAAGTAACTAATGAGAGATTGAACCTCGCTCTTCATCAAAGGAGTTCCTCCCGCTGAGGAAATAAGCCCTTGTCCGCGTCTCTGTCTTGTGTTTTGACGTGCCCCAAACTGTTTCTAACCCCTTCAAATCCCCTCACCCATTTGGCCAGATCTGAGCTGGTTAGGGCGGGCTAGGAGGACGAACACCCTGTTTGCGCTTGCGACCTCGTTCCCAGTACCAAACAAAGTAGAGCGCGACCGCAGTCACCAAGGACCAGATGCCGAAGTTTCGCCACACAAGCGAGATAGTGTTAACCGTGATCGCCAGTATGGGGAAACCATAGCCAATTGCCAGCACGACACCCGCTGCTGAGTGGATTTTGTCGATTTGCAGGTCAAAAGCCAATACCTTAAGGAACAGGAAGAGAAGATGGAAGAAAAAGAACCAAGTGACCCAGTCCCAATAAGTGACCATCGTGAACGGATCTCGTGTGCGAATGAGAAAATCATAGAAGGTCGGGCTATTGAACGCAGCGACAAAAAGCGCACCCAAGAGGGCAACTACTCCCACAACGTAGGTCGCCATTATGCGCTCGGATTCCTCAGGCGTTAGAGGCATCAATCAACCCCTTCGTGAATGCAGATAGTGTTCGGATAGATTGTCCCTATTGGGATAAACATTAGTGTGCCCCAAAGTTCCCCAAACCACCCTTAACCCCCTTCATCTCTTCCCCTATCTTGCTGCTATCTCGACATTCGGACCTGTTTCAGTCCTGCCCCTGTTCTGCTGACCGCTCTGCCAACCGAGTGGCATAGCCCAAGGCTTCGTTGACTGCGGTCAGGACGAGAGTCCTGTCTTTTTCCCAATCAACCAAAGCATCCATGAAAGGTTGCAGTTCAGCCTCAAGTACCTCCCGATCCTTATCTTCCATAGCAGAGCCCAGAGCCTTGCTGATCTTGTCAAAGCGTCCTCGCATCGCCAAGTGCTTCTCGCCCATCATTCGCGCTGTCTCATGCAGGTCGAACTTCCTGAAGTAGTCGAGCGTCAGCTCTTGGATCTCGATTGTAGCACCCAACGTTCTCTCAAGGGCCTCGGCGGTCAATTACCAGTTCCTTGCTTGAAAAGCGCTCTTGAACATTTGCCAGTAGGCATGGGAGGCGCCAGACTTTTCTTTGATAAGACCCAAAACGTCAGCCCGCTCTGTCATGTGGTTCCTTCTCCTCTTCTTTTCTTGGCATCGACAGAACAACTGCGCCTTGTGGATAAAAAGCTTGACAAGACAATTGCATCTTACCTACAGACTGAGATCTCCCGCCATATCTCGAAAGTTTGACGGCAAGTAACCCCCTGATATTGCCTGTGGTGCGAGTTATGACGATGAACCATGCTAGGTTTGCCGACGGATTTTGAGGTTGCGGAAGTCTGCCCAGTTCTTCGCCTGCCTCCCTGCATCCACGACACTCACGATGACCGCTGGAGACATGGCTCGCCTTCAGATACGGATCGTGAGCGCTCTGAACCAAGGCCCGGCGCAGACAGATGTGATAGTCAGGATTGGCGCGACGACTGTGTTCACTGGGGTTTCTGGAGGCTTTCCGGAGCTTTTCGTACGATATTGCAGGGCTTTTTGGGGGTTTTCGACGGCAGTCCGCAATGGCGGCGACAGCGGCAGCAAGTAGCAGGTGCTACTTCTTGAAATCTTAAATACACTAGTAAGCCCCCAACACCTGTTAAAGAAATAGCAGGGAGCGGCGTTTTGCCCCTCGCGACCATAAGGTCGGCTCCTTGCCTAATATGAACTCAATAGGTGATCTTCGGTATCAATCCGTCCAAGAGGATTACCTTGTCTGCCACAACTCGAAGTTTGCCGCCCAGACTCCTTTCAAATGCCGCAACCTCCACTCTGCGTCCCTGCATCTTCACATATTCAACGGCTCTGACATAGTCATTGTCCCCTCCGACCAAGCAGCAGACATCGAAAGCATGATTGTAACAGAGGTAAAGCATCTCTGTGACCAACGCCACATCGACGCCCTTTTCTCTGAAGAAGACATGCCCACTGTCATCTTGCCTCGGTTGCGTTGGAACCTTATAGACCTCGTACCCTATTGCCTTCAATGACTGAAAGAAGTCCTGTTGCCTCTGACTAATAGGTTCCTTGTAAGAACCGAAGAAGTAGGGCCTAACCAAGGTTCTTCCGGCCGTCAGTTCGTCCTTCAGCTTGACATAGTGTAAGCGCAAATGCCCTGCGTCCATGGCACTGTGTAGCAGGTTGGACCCATCAACGAAAATCATGAACCTTACATTAGTGCTCACTTCGAATCACCACCTGAGTTCCCTGCAGGGGTCACATATTAATTTAAGCTCTAAGAAGGCGAAAGCACTTTGGTCCTCCCACATTTCAGGGATCTTCTGCTCTATAACCCAGACCTTCCGCGACTTGACCTTGCCCCAGATCTTCTCGATCTCGGTCTACCCTGCCTCAAGTGGCCCTCCCCTACTTGATCGGCTTGACAAGCGGCTGGTGGACAGGCCTTTTTCCAAGGCGTAGAACACTTATGATTACAAACCTGTTTCGATGCCTGAGTAGGTTTCCTATGAGGAAGAAGAGCTCATGCTCAGAGGAACGAATGCGAGCGTTCTCCCAGACCTGAGACGGATTGTCAGGGTTCTTCCTCATCCACTCGTAGAATCCCCACTCAAGCACCTGTTGGTCGTGAGCCTTCTTGGCCTTACACTTGGAGCACCGATACCTGATCCTCGGTATGGTCGGGTACTGCTCTTTGGTCTTTGGCAAGGGATGCCCTAGAAGGGTCAGCTGAGTTGAGACATCGTAGTCCTCTTGCTTGGATAAGTAACACTCCTCAATGGTGGGCCTAATGATACCTAGGCTCCTTCTAGCCATACCAATCGTCTCTACACAGTCATCGACAAGGCCAGCTACTATGTTTAGACGGTCCTTGAGCCCAAGCTCCCCGACGATCTCGACCTTCTTCTCCAAACTATCCCACTCACTCTTTGCCCCCTCGATCTTCCAGCTCTCTCCCCTAGTATCTTTCGGGTTCCTCTCGACTGGAACCCTGACAATGCTCCATTGCCTAAGAGGCATCTCGATTTTGGTCGGAAAAATCCGCGTGAAGCCATGAGTAGGTGAATATCCGGCTGTACAGATGGTTGTCCGACCGTTACGTATCCGCTCAGGGCATCCTCGGCCGAGTATGATCAAATCATCTATTATCAAGTCTAGCTTGATCTTCGCCCTCTCTTCACCAGGTCAAACCGTATCATGTCAACCCGTTCGTCAGGATTCCAGCTTCCCTTTCCGTGTATGGATTCCCAAACCTCCTTAAACTCTTTGAGCGAGTACCCCCCTTCTCTCCGAGCGTCCTCCTCTGTGAAGTCTCCTAGGCGTTTCCTTTCGATGGAAGTTATGCGGAGGTCAGCGAAGCGTGGTTCCCAGACAGCTGCGTGAACTATGGCGCCAGCCTTCACCCTCGGGTCGGGGATGCCTCTGCGAGAAGTCTGAGTCTTGACACCTTTCAGTATCGGCTCCATGTGGTTGAGCCGAAACGGCATCTCGTAGGGGGCTTCCAGAACCTTCTGTATGGACTCTTCCACTGGTCTTTTTGGTGCTCGGGCAATCTCCCTAATCACCTCTCTGGCCTCTCTTTGCGGAATGCGTCTCTTGGCAATCTCTCTGGCAACTTCAATCTGCCTCTTGGGTTCCTTTATCCGTCCGACAATGTGAAGAGCGGTTGTGTAGTCTATCTTACCCTCCGGAACTTGGCGGATTTCTTTGGAAGCAACAAGCCTCTGTACTTCCTCTGGGAGATCGAGGGTTCGAACCCATGATCTGACGGTTTGGGGATCGATACCAATCGTCTCTGCTACACTTTCCCATGTAGGGTACTTGTCGGGGAACCTATCTCGGAGTTGCTTGCATGACTTTGCTTTCTCCACGGCGCTTAGATCCTCTCTTTGAATATTCTCGATCAGGTTCAACTCAATCACCTGATTGTCCGTGTAGTGTCGGACGATGACTGGCACCGTTTCCAGTCCTGCCTGTTGACAGGCCCTGTACCGCCGCTCCCCGACCACAACCTCATATCCGTCGTCTACAGAGCGCACGATCAAGGGTTGGAGTAACCCAACTTTCCTAATGCTATTCGCAAGCTCATTGAGTCTCTCTATGTTTATCTCCAGCCTCGGATTGAGTCGGTTAGGTCGGATTTTCCTCAGTTTGACGACCTGAATGGTCTGTGCCAATCACATCAGCCTCTAGAGTATTGAATGAATCCCCGAATGAGTTGTTAAGCATTGCTTGTTGTGGTTCTGTCCTCGAGTTCGTCAACTCTGGCCTTCAGATGCACCAGCATCAGCATGAACATCGTCTCGCTCGGGAGCGGCCTCGGCACTATCGAGCCAGCGTCCGACCTGATGAGAGCCGCGTCCAGCAATTCCTTTAGAGCCTTCTTCTCCTCTTGTGGTAGCATTCTGGCCATCTTGATCCACTCCTGATACTCCTCCTTCATGAGCTGCCTGACGGTAGGGACGGTCCTGCCCATGTCTGAAACCCTCAAGTTGCGCGTCATAAGGTTCGCATGTGGCCTCGTGAGGAGAGGGACGCTCGCAAGAAAGTGAAGTTCTGTGCTGTCTCGTCTCGCAAGTCATGGCAGTCTTTGAGCGAGATTAAGCGTCGCACGCGCATAAGCCATGTGCGCGAAGCCGAAATGGAAGCCATCCCTAGGTCCTTCCTTCGTATAGTATTCGCCTTTTCTCCCATAGTTGAGCCAAATCCGCTTGGTTGCCTTCATTGATCAATCCAACATGCAAGTCTCTCGTAGTCTCTGCGAATTCAATTCGCCCCACAGTCAAAAGCTTCAACGGATCTACGGACATGCTTAGTATTGCAGACGCTACAACCTTGTCTTGGGTTTCCTCCCAAGTGAGCTTCAAGCCTCTGACATACTCATAGTCTTGGAAGACCCAGCCAATGAAAGTATGCAGCCCGTTAAGGTTGTGGGTGTTGCACCATGTGGAGAATGAGTCATCATTGGATACATAGAAGAAAAGAGCATCGTAGGCTATCGCATGAATGCTCCGCAGAAACTTGAACTGAAGCTCATTTTGTCCCATTCTCTGCAGTTCGTCGAGGGACATCAGTAGTGAATTATGGATAGTCTCGAAGTTCTGGAAGAGAGAGATTTCGTAGTTCCTAAGTTGCTCATATGCGTCATCTCTTCTGAATCTACGTACGAATTCGACATGAGCGAGATACTCATCGTAGCTCTCAAGATAATCTGCCATGAAGGACACATATTCGGGGTCGTCAATGTCTGGAACCCTCAGGTAGGTGGTGGGTAGGGTTATCACGTGGCAAGCTTCGTGCAACAGGATCGCTTCTATCCCCTCCTCATCCATGGTCCCCAACACAAGGGGGTTGTACCTAAGGATGAGATTCCTCTGCTCATCCATAAAGACAAGAATAGAATCTGGCTCCTCAGTCGCCTCTATACTGATAGAACGATACTGAGCTCCGATACCTTTGAGTGTGCTCTTGAACTTCGATGACACTTGGTCCTTGGATAGGTTAGATCTCACAGGCATCTGCATTATGTGCTGTCTGAAAAACTCCTCGAATCCCTGCTTGGGTGCGCGACGGTCGTACTTCTTTTCTATTGGCGGCCTCCGGGTAGGCGAGAGCCTCGGGCGCTTGTCTGTCTTCCCTTTGTGCTGACGCATATGATCCCCTAACTCACCCTCTCGTACCGCTCTGTGACACCGAGGACAGATCACTTTCCGCGACCGTTTCGGCATCTGATGTGAGCATTTCACATTGGGGATTCTTAAGTCCTGTCACCTTCCAGAAAAGGAAAGAGGAGAGGGACAACCCCCTCCTGAAGGAAGTCTGGCTTAGCAGTCCCCGATCTTTGCGTCCTCGACGAGCTTCTCCTGTAGGTCGGCCTCCTGCTTGGAGTACGACCAGACAGAAGCCGCTTCCTTGCCCAGCGCCGACACCTTGTTGTTGTGCAGGTCCCAGAAGATCCACTCGATCTCGTTCCTCGCCTCTTCCAGAATCCTTGAGTCAGCAAGCCCCGTCAGGCATGGCACGCATGGCGACTCTGGCCTTCGGGGACGGGGAGGCATTCGGAAGCCCGGGGAGGAGCGTCATGGTCAAGTTCGCTGGGACGGACGACCACGCCACCATAGGCAGGATTATTGCGGTCCCGAGGAATCCTAGATCAGAGGAGATTTACAGCTGCGGGGAGACCGCCCCCTTGGACTTCTAGAGGTTCAACCGCGTCTATCACAAGGACTACGTCAAGAACGGGTCGGCAGGAGGTCTTGGGGATAGACGATGTGCACTCGATGATGGACCTGGCGTTGGCCTAGTGGAGCAGTTGCTTTGTGAGGTCGTCTATTCGCTCAATCTCATTTCGGAGTCCCTTCTTTATCTCACTCCTGATCTTGCCCACGCTACCGTATTTCTGGGCGAGCACCGGAAGAATCATATCCACTTTTCTGTGACACTCCTTGCTCAATTCGACCAACTTCCCATGAGTAGGATTGTCGGGATCGTAGAGGGGTATCGGGAACTCCAAAGGCTTCTTGTGGATGTGCCTTTCGCCAAAAGCCCCCTTCGCCTGCATGGGCTTTATCGCAGCATCAAGGCGTGGTGCGTTAAGGACAGCCGACATGTAATGAGCCTCATCCTCATCGTCAGTCTCATACCAGAAGGTCGTACAGTCCGCTATGAGGCCGTTGAGCCTTATGCTTGCGCCGTTTACCTTCAGAGTCTTATGTTCATTCTTTGCCACGCAGGAGACAAGGTATGTGCCGGAGGTGTTGTACAGCACCTTGAACTTCTTTGACGGATCTTGGGTTGTGAGTTTGCTTTGATAATCCAACCACTCATAGACGCTGGCCGCCTTTGCTTTCTCGCCCCTCTTCTCACTCCAGATGCTCTCGACGCGTCTCAACCACCTCTCCAGACCAATCAATCCCCTACTCTTGGCCTCAGCTGGTTGGATGACTCTATATCCTCCTCTTCTCCTATCTGGTTCTACTGGGAGTACGGCAACTATTGGTTCGAGGTGACCGAACGGCACAAGCTCCGAACCCGTTAGAAGAGCATATAGGAACTCAGCTTCAACGTTGCCACTCAGTTCGACCTCCTTGTACGCTT
>Ga0315282_10016195_pt1 | contig 10917 bp, 7 predicted proteins | sample YL17G07_20_MG_FD_203693 | JGI IMG/M metagenome (GOLD analysis project Ga0315282, IMG submission 203693) | Sediment microbial communities from Yellowstone Lake, YNP, Wyoming, USA - YL17G07_20 | ecosystem: Environmental > Aquatic > Freshwater > Lake > Sediment | place: USA: Wyoming | collected...
GCCTCTTCGCCAGGTAGCCCAGGGGGAGCCGGGCGGCGAAGGCTACGCCGATGAGGAGCCCCGCGTAGCCGGCCAGGGTCACGGCCCAGGCCTCGGGCGTCACGCTGATGACGACGACCAGGGGCACAAAGAAGAGCACCTTGGCCCGGGGGTCCAGCCGGTGGATGAAGGTCGTCCCCCGACTGAACTTATCGATGAAGGAGTGGTGCATTGCTTCTCCCGGGTGCCAAGCAACTGCAGGGGCGGGTGGGGTGCCCACCCGGTGGGCGCCCCGCCAGGCGGATAAGGCGCCGGCCCGCCAGGCGGGCGCCCCGCGGACACCCGCCCTCTCGCTACAGTTTCGTGCTGAGGATGTCAGCCAAGACCCTACGGTGCCTTGCCGGCCTGCAAGGTGATGATGAGGTCGGCGGCGGCCCGCCGCCAGGGGTCGAGTCTGGCGTTCACGGGACCACCATAGGCGGCGCCCACTTCCGCGCCTGTCTCCAGGCCCGCGGTCGGCCAGGGAGGCACGTCCCGCTCGATCTCGGCGAGGAGCTTCTCGGCCGAAGCGACCGCCTCTTTCTTCTCGGGCCCGGCCTTGGCCATTTCCTGCTTCAGGGTGAAGAGGTAGCGGTAGTCGTCGATGCCCTCCCGCGTCCACTCGTAGCCGACGGTGGGGATGGGTCCGTCGGGCGAAGCGTAGACCGCACCCGAGCCCTCGTCGAACGGGTCGAAGGGGAAGGTGTGCCACTGGTAGTGCCACTGCCAGCGGCCCTTGGCCTTGAGCCGCCAGACGCCGAAACCGAAACTCAGCCGGTCGATGCCGGCGTTATAGGTCCAGAGTTCGGGCTTCTCGTGCGTCTGCGCGTACTCGATCATCTTGGCCGAACCCGCCCACGGATGGGTCTGCATAACGTCCATCTTGGGGACCATGGGCATGTAGTCCACGCCGTCCTGGCTGTCGCCCATGGGGGTGACGGTGGAGCGGGCGCCGGGGACCTGGGCGATGAGGTCCAGGTACTTCAGGGTGTCGGGCAGGTTCCGGTTCCAGTCGTTGATGAGCTGCTCGCGGGGCTCATCCACGGCCCAGATGGCCAGCGGAAGGTTCTTCTCCTTGGCCCAGGCGACGATTCGGCGGACGATCTCGACGTAGGCCTTGTTGAACTCGGGGCTGAACTCCTTGAGGCCCGAGCGCATCAGGCGGTAGTTGGCGAGGTTGAGGATGCCCATGAGGTCGGTGTGCTTCAGGCCCAGGCCGGTCTTCCTCACGGCGTCGACCCAGGGGTCGAGGCCGGAGAAATCCATCTCGACGGTGCCGTCGGGCTTGACGGTGGGGACATTCGGCGATGGGAGTTGGGCACCCGTGCACCCGTGAGCGACCATGTCGGCGAACTCCCGCGCCAGTTCCTTCTGCCGGGCCTCCTTCATCTCCTCGAATCGGTCAAAGAAGTAGTTGAGGTTCCCCGGGTCGCTGTAGTACCAGCCGAAGGAAACGTCGGTTTCCTCCGCCCGAGCCAGCTTGAGAGGAAGGACTTCCACGGTGAACGGGATAGTCTTCTGTCCCTTTTCGCCGCCAGCGGCGAAACTCACCGTCAGTATGCCTGGGTAGGAACCTGGTTTGAAACCTGAGGGCCCTGCCGGTGTGGCGACGGCAAACCAATACTGCCTGGTCATCCCCTTCTCGATGTTGATGGACCTGGCGCGGACAAGCGCCACGTTCTGTGGGGTGAATACGCCAGCGCCTGCCGACTTAGGGACCACCTTGACCAGGGAAACGTTGACCTGCAAGGGCCCCGCTTGACCCTCTCCCTCCGGCCGGGAGTGGAACCAAAGCACCAGCACCTGCACGTCCTCGAGGTCCTTTTGCGCGAGGATGGCGATGGTGGCCGGCTCCGTCTCACCGGGGGCGATGCGCACGACGATGGGTTTCTCTATCTCCCCCTCTAACGGGACGCTCTTGACGGTGAGCGGGCGGAGGTAGGTCGGGGTGAAGACTACGGCCGGGTCGCTCTGGTGCCCTTTGACGGCCTCGGCGAGGGGCCGCTCCGGTTCGGGCATCTGGAGGTACCAGTGCTTGGCGTAGAACTCCTTTTTGCGGTCCTTGTCCAGTTGGGCGAGGACAGGCGCCACCTCCGCCTCCCTGGCCGTGGGGTAGACGATGAGGGCGGACACAGCGCAGGTGTCGAAGGTGAGGTCCAGCCGACCGTCGCTCACCGTCACCTGAGCGGTGCGGGGGACGAAGCGGGGCTCGATGTAGGTCTTCCAGGCGTCGAGGTCGGAGGTGAAGTCGGTGTCGAGCCAGCGGTAGAGCACGTCCTTGGAGTAGAAACGGGCCGCGGTCATGGCCTCCTCGATGACGGGCTTCTCCTCGGCGAGCACCCGCCAACTCCGGCTGGGCATGTCGTTCTGGTCGACGTTGCGGGCGATGACCCACACCGTGTACGACCCGTTGGGCAGTTTGACGGCGAAGGGAAACTCCCAGCGGCCATAGGTGTTCCCGTGGACGCAGTCACCGGCCAGGGAATCGGGCCAGCCCTGGTTCGAGGCCTCCACCTCCTTCGCGTCCACCCAGCCGAAGCCCCGGCTCTCCTCGTAGGTCGTCTTGGGCGTCACGGGCTGGAAGCCGGAAAAGGTGGGTGCATTCTCCGGGCCGAAGTCAAACCGGTAGAGCCCCTCCACCTGGACAGGGGCGGGGGCCTTCTCTAACCTGAGGTCGTCGAAGTAGAGGGTCACATCCTCATTCGGGTTGACGAAGAAGAGCATGAAGGCGGTGATGTGGGCCAGGTCGACGTTCCGGGAGCCGTCCTCCACCTTGAGGGAGGGGAGGTAGAGTTCGACCGTCCCAGGCCCGGGGCGAAGGACGGCGCCGCCGTTATAGCGGGTGGGGTAGCCTTTGCTCTGGGCGTCGTCGATGCGGAGCCCGAAGGAGACCGGCTTGGGTGAGGGGTTGAAGGCGTCGAGGCGGAGGTAGTCGTAGCCCCGCCAGTCGTTGGGGAAGCCGGCCTGGAAGTTGGCCGCGATGCCCGGGTACTCGATGCCCTTGTGGAAGACGACCTTGAGGGCTTGTTTGCCCGAGGTCACCGCTTCCCGGAGGGTGACGAGCGAGAGGTCAGCGTAGGACGCCTGCTCCGAGCCCTGCAGCACCTTCATCTGGGCTTCGTCCTCGAAGTCGCTCACCACCTTCACTTCCTGCGCGGGGAGAGGGCTCCGGACCACAAGCAACGTGACGAGCGCCAAGGCCATCATCTCGTGTAACCTCATGGCTTCACCTCCTCCATGTCCATCAGCAAACAGGGTGACCTCCAAGCACCATACCGCCGGGAGGTGACAGACGTCAAGGGTCAGAGCCCGCTCGCTGGGCTCTGGGCAGCGTCGGCTGGGCGCCCGGCCGGTGCGGCCGGCTTGGGTGGGTAGCGCCCGAGGAGGTCCGTCGCCGCCTGGAACACCCGGTCCGGGAGGAGTTGCTCCAGGCACTCGTGGTTTCGCGGGCAGACGGGCAGTTGGCAGGGCAGGCAGTCGAGGCCCGTCATCTGGAGGGCGACTTCCTTCTTGTGGCCGGTGTCGGTCCAGCGCGGGTCGGTGGGCCCGAAGATGGTGACCACGGGGACGTCAAAGGCAGCGGCGATGTGGCGGGGACCGGTGTCGTTGGTGACCACGAGGCCGCTCTCGGCGATGAGGGCCTTGAGCCGACCCAGGCCGAGGGGTTCGCGCCAGAGGTGGATGACCCCCGGGGGAGAGAGCTGTTCGATGGCCTCGCCGATAGGCTCCTCGCCGGGCGCCGAGACGACCACGAGGTTCGCGCTTCGGGCCGACAGGAGCAAGTCAGCCAACTGGGCGAAGTAGCGAGGCGGCCAGCACTTACTCGCCCCGAACTTGGCCCCGGGGATGAAGACGATGGTGGGCCGAGCCGGGTCGTAGTCCGCTCTCGCCAGCAGTTCGTGGAGCGAGGCCCGGGCCTGCTTGTCCACGTGGAGGCGGAGGCGTCGGTCGCCGACGTCGCCCCCCAGGTAATCGACCAACTCCAGGTAGTAACTCACCATGGAGCGGGGGAGGAAGCGCCCGTCGGGGCTGCGCGGCGGCTGGAGCATCTCGGTGAGGAGAAGGGTCCGCCCGCTCCGGGCGTAGCCCACCCGCCGGGGGATGCCTGCCCACCAGACCAGGAGCGCCGAGCGGAAACTGTTGGGGAAGAGGACGGCGAGGGTGAAGTTGCGCTGGGCCAGTTCGTGGCCCAGTTGGCGGAGCCCCCGGAGCGTCTGGGCCGGCTCGGCCGAGAGGAACTCATTGTACCAGGAGGCGGGCTCGAGCAGTTCCCGCAGGTAGTCCCGGGCGAGGAAAGTGATGTGGGCCTTGGGGAAGAGGTCGCGCAGGGCCCGGAAGGCCGGGGTGGCCATGACCACGTCCCCCACCCAGTTGGGGGTGTAGACCAGGACTCGCCAGGCTCCGGGGCGCTCGGTCACGGCGAAGCTCCGCCTTGCTCGCGAGAAAGCCCCCACCCTTCGCCGGGCTCCGGGTGCCCGCTAGCAGGCGGGCGCGACGAGCTCAGTCGAGTCGGGCGGCGGACCGTGTCGGACCCCGCCCACGTGGGCAGGTGTCCTATTTCAACTCCACCGACCAGTAGGCTGCATCCAGGAACTGCTTCCAGGACCTGTACTTCTCGTGATGCAGGTGGAGTTTGACCACGGGGCTTCGCCGGGGCTTGACCGGCTTACGGATGAGCGTCATCCGGGCTTCCCAGGGGGGTCGCCCACCTTTCAGCACGTTGCAGGCCACACAGGCGCAGACGACGTTGGTCCAGGTGGATTCCCCGCCCTGGCTCCGGGGGACGATGTGGTCCAGGGTGAGTTCGTTGGTGGGGAACCGTCGGCCACAGTACTGGCAGCGGTTGCCGTCACGGGCGTAGATGTTTCTGCGGTTGAACTTGACCTCGCTGGCGGGCAGCCTGTCGTAGAGGAGCAGGCGGATGATGCGCGGGACGATGAGTTCGAAGGATACCCCCCTGATCCAGTCGTCGGGGTCGTACGGCTCGGCCTCGAACCAGCGCTTGGCCTGCGAGACCTCTATCCAGGTCTGGAAGTTGTAGGAGTTGTACCGGTTGTCTTCGACGGAGATCACCTCGGCCAGCTGCTTGTAGACCAGCCCCAGGGCCCGTCGCACCGAGACGATGTGGACGGCCAGGTAGAGCCTGTTCAGCACCAGCACCCGACCGTCCAGAGCCGCTACCGACATCCGCCTGCCCTTTCCCTCCACACTCGCAGCAAATCCTGATTTTACCGCCGAGGCCGCGACCGATGCAAGCGCCCTTTTTCCGCAGAAATGGCTGTGCCGACCAAGAGGCCGGAACAGCGCCCGGCGGCAAGAAACCGGGCCGTGGCGACGGGGCGGGTGCCCACAAGCTGGGCCTCCGTCCGCCGGGCGGGTCTCAAGACCCGCCCCTACAGTCTGCGGCCGAGCCGAGGGCTCGTTCCAGCAGTTGGCTCAGAAGTTGGGGGTTGGCCTTCCCCTTGGTCACCCGCATCACCTGCCCGACGAGGTAGGCGAAGGCCTGCGTTCTCCCCGCCCGGTAGTCGGCCACGGGCTTGGGGTTGTCGGCGATGACCCTCGCCACCGCCTGCTCCAGTTGGCTCGTTTCCCTGATCTGCTCCAGGCCCTGCTGCCGGACGATGGCCTCCGGGTCGCCTCCCCCAGCCTCTATCATTCCGGCGAAGACCTGGCGGGCGATGCCATGGGTGATGATGTTCCTGTTGATGAGGTCGAGCAACTTCACCGTCTGCTCGGGCGGGACGGGGAAGTCGGCCATCGTCACACCCCGCGCATTCAGTTCACGAAACACCTCGCCAAGAATCCAGTTTGCGGCCTGCTTGGCCTCAGCGCCTGCGTTGACCATGCTCTCGAAGTAATCCGCTGTGTCAGGTTCTTCTGTTAGCCCGCTGAGCAGGTATGCGACGTCCCCGGCCTCGATAGGCGAATCTGGCGAAAAGGGGCCGGTACGGATAGGCATGCCTGCCCGTGTCAGCAACTCGCGGATGCGGGCTCTCCGCCGTTCGGGCAACTGCTCCTGCACTTCGCCATCCAATTCCGCGAGGAGGGCCGGGGAGATGACCACGGGCACCAGGTCAGGCTCGGGGAAGTAGCGGTAGTCGTGGGCCAGTTCCTTGGAGCGCATGGTCCGGGTGACCCCGGCGGGTTCGTCCCACAGGCGGGTTTCCCGGGCCACCGCCTCCCCAGCCTCCAGGAGGTCGCTTTGCCGACTGACCTCGTAGCGCGCAGCGGCGAGGACGCTCCGGACCGAGTTCAGGTTCTTCACTTCCACTCGGGTGCCCAGTTCTTTCTGGCCGACAGGGCGAAGGGAGACGCTCACCTCAAAGCGCAGTTGCCCCTCCTCCATCCGGCACTCACTCACCCGCAGGTACTTGAGCAGTTGCCGCAGGCCCTGCACAAAGGCCTCCAGTTCCTCGATGCTGTGCATGTCGGGTTTGGTGACGACCTCGAGGAGGGGCGTCCCGGCCCGGTTGAGGTCGATGCCCGAGGTGCCCCCGGCAGCTGTCTCCGGGTGGACCGACTTCCCCGCATCCTCCTCCAGGTGGACGTTGTCGATGCCGACCCTCTTGGTTTGCCAGCCAACTATCTGCACCATCGGACCCACAAGATCCGGTTGCTGTTTCCCGGTCTCCCAGGCCACTTGGGCTTGGCCAAACTCGACCTCCATCGAGCCCTCGCGGCCCAGGGGGTTGTAGTTCTGAGAGATCTGGTAGTTCTTGGGGAGGTCGGGGTAGTAGTAGTTCTTCCGGTCGAAGTGGGTGACGGACGGGACGGTGCAGTTGAGGGCCAGGGCCACTTTGAGGGCCTGGCGCAGGGCCTCCTCGTTGATGACGGGGAGCACCCCGGGCATCCCCAGACAGACCGGGCAGGTCAGCGTGTTCGGCTCGATGTTCGACCGGCTCGACCGCGGGCAGGCGCAGAACATCTTCGTCCTGGTCGCGAGGTGCGCGTGCACCTCCAACCCGATGACCACTTCGTACGGACTCTTCCTCGTTTGGTCACTCATGGTTCTCAACCTGGACTCAGGGCGGCGAAGCCGGAAGCGCGCTCATACGCTACGGAGAGGCGAAGCAGCAGCCCTTCGGCGAAGGCGGGGGCGAGGAGTTGCAGGCCCACGGGGAGGCTGCCATCGACGAGGCCACAGGGGATGCTGATGCCCGGGATGCCCGCCAGGTTCGCCGAGATGGTGTAGACGTCGGAAAGGTACATGGAGAGCGGGTCGGCGGTGCGCTCACCGAGCCGGAAGGGCACAGTCGGTGAGGTCGGGCAAGCCACGGCGTCCACGTTCTCGAAGGCCCGGTCGAAGTCCTGCTTGATGAGCATGCGCACCTTCTGCCCCTTGAGGTAGTAGGCGTCGTAGTAGCCACTGGAGAGGGCGTAGGTGCCCAACATGATGCGCCTCTTCACCTCGTCGCCGAAGCCTTCGGCCCGGGTGTAACTGTACAGGTCGACGATGTCCTCGACCGGCCGAGCGCTCCGGTAGCCATAGTGCGCGCCGTCGTAGCGGGCCAGGTTGGAGGAGGCCTCCGCGGTGGCCACGATGTAGTAGGTCGCCACCGCGTACTCGGTGTGGGGAAGCGAGACCTCCACCACCTCCACCCCCAGGGTCTCGAAGGCCTGGAGGGCGGCCCGCACCGCTTGTTCCACCGCCGGCTCCAGCCCCGCACCGAAGTACTCCCTCGGGAGGCCGATGCGGAGGCCCCGGACCGGTTTCTCCAGTTCGGCCACGTAGTCGGGCACGGGTTCCTGGGTGCAGGTGGAGTCGCGCCTATCGGGCTGAGCGATGACGCGCAGGAGGAGGGCAGCGTCGGCCGCGGTGCGAGTGATGGGGCCGATCTGGTCGAGGGAACTGGCGAAGGCCACCAGGCCCCATCGGCTCACCCGCCCGTAGGTGGGCTTGAGGCCGACGACGCCACAGAAACTGGCGGGCTGGCGAACCGAGCCGCCCGTGTCGCTCCCCAAGGCCCAGGGCGCGAGCCCCGCCGCCACCGCTGCTGCCGAGCCTCCACTGGAGCCGCCGGGGGCGCGTTCCGCGTCCCAGGGGTTACGGGTCGGGCCTAGACCTGAGTTCTCGGTGGAACTGCCCATGGCGAACTCGTCCATGTTGGTCTTGCCGAGGACGATGGCGTCGGCTCGCTCCAGGAGTTCGATGACGTGGGCGCTGAAGGGTGGGCGGAAGCCGGCGAGGATGCGTGAGGCGCAGGTGGTAGGTCGGCCCTCGGTCGAGATATTGTCCTTGATGGCGATGGGGACGCCCGCCAACTCCCCCACCGGCTCCCCGGCGGTCCGTCGGCGGTCGACGTCCCGGGCCCGGGCCAGGGTCCCTTCCTCATCGACCCAGAGGTAGGAGTGGAGGTCGCCGTCGCGCTCAGCGATGCGCCTGAGGTAGAAACGGACCACCTCCTCGGCCGACAGGTCCCGTCGGCCGAGCCGGGTCACCAGTTCGCCGGCTGAGAGTTCGTCGAGGTCGGTCATCCTCGCTTCCTACTCGATGATGCGGGGGACGCGGAAGAACCCGCCCTCCTGGTCGGGGGCATTGGCCAGGGCCTGCTTCCGGGGGAGCGGGTTCCCGGGCTCGTCTGGACGAAGGACGTTCTTGAGGGCGAGGGCGTGGCTCAGCGGTTCCACGCGAGAGGTGTCGAGTTCGTTCAGTTTGCCGACGTAGTCGAGGATGGCGCGCAGTTGCTCCGTGAAGCGGTCCAGCTCGGCCTCGGTCATGGCCAGCCGGGCGAGCACCGCCACGTGTTTGACCGTTTCCCTGTCGATGGCCATGGGCTTCTCCCTGGGCTCGTGCCCGCTTCCTCTTGGCTCCCGTAAGGCCCGACCGGGCTTTCTCTCCGGTGGAGCAGCGCAGGCCTCGCCACCCGCCGGGCGCATTATAGTGCGCCGGTTCGGCCGGTCAATCAGCTTCCCCACCGTCGGGCGAGGGCAATTATTCCTTTGGCGAGTGGAGCGGAGAGCGGTAGAATGCGTGGGCAAGTGGAGGAGGTTACGGTGTGGCCCGGGAAGCCGAAGGAGGGGTGAGGATGAGGCGGCTGGGGTGGTTCGCATCTCTGGTCTTGGTCGTGGGGTTGGTCGGCGCACCGAAGGCGCAAGCCCAGGGCACGGTGGAGGAACTCCTGCGGGCCGCGCCAGCCGACGCAGTGGCGACTGTCGTCATCCGCAGTTTCACTGACTTCCAGCAGGACCTGGCCATGGTGGCCAACACCGTCGTCCCCGGTGAGGGGATGACGTTGCCGATGCTGCTGCAGCAGGCCCTGGGCACCCCGAGCGGTCAGGGGCTCAACCTCGGGAACTCCCTGGGTGTGGTGGTGCTGCCCTTGGAGGAAGGGGGTGCCAGTGGAGGCGTCCTCCTCCCCATAGCCTCCTACCAGGACTTTGCTGCGAGCCTGGAGGCCGTGGGCTTCACCAAGAGTGTGGCGGACGGCCTGGACAGCTACAGCACGCAGGGCTTTGCCGGGCCGGTGACGTACTACGTAGCGGGAGAGGGTTCCTACCGCTTCTGGACGCAGGACAAGTCCGCAGCCCTTGCCTACCAGAAGAGGTTCGCGGCCCAGGCTCCGACCTTGGCGACCGAGCTTGCCGCCGGGACCAAGGCCCTCATCGCCGGGGCTGACCTTTCCATCTACGCCCCCATGAGCGAGCTGGCTCCCCGGGTGCAGAAGTTTGCCACCAGCATGGCCGAACGGATAGAGACGGTGGCCTCCGAAGGGGAGCTGCCGGAGCAGCAAGCCGAGCAGGTCAAGAGCGGCATGAAGGTGTTCGGTGTCGAAATGGAGGCGCTGGGGGCGGTGCTCGCGCAGCTCGACTGGGGCCTCCTCACCGCGGACATCAACCAGGGAGCGGTGACCGTCCGCATCCGGTCTCAGGCAAAGCCCGACACGACCGCGGCCCGCTTCTTCCAGGCCCAGGCCATAGCCGACACGCCCCTCCTGGCCCAACTCCCCGCGGAGAGTTGGCTGGCGGTTTCCGGGAAGGTGAGTTTCAGCCTGCTCCTCCCCGCGTTCAAGGACGTCTCCAGCAAGATCATTCAGGCCATGGGGACTACCGACCCCGAGGCCCTCGCGCGCTGGGACCGGCTCATTCAGGGCTCAGAGGTGAACACCGGAGAGGTGGCGTTGGCCCTCCTTCCGGGCGGAGAGAGTGGCGGGTTCCTCAACCTGGTGGAACTCCTCACCGTGACCGACCCGGCGAAGGCCCTGGCACTGACCCGGGAAGGGTTCCTCTTCTGGCAGCAGACGCCCATGAGTTCACTCCTTGGTGGCGGGCCCGTCGACTTCAGCAAGGCGGAGATAACGAGCCCGTTAGAGACCTACCGCGGGGTGGAGATCAATCAGGTTTCCGTCCCCCTCACCGTTCCTGAGAATGTCGAGGCACGGGCTCAGGAGATGGCCGCGCGGGTGTACGGCGATCGGTTCGTCTATCAGTATGCGGCATCGGGCAACACCATCGTTCTGGCCCTGGGCACCCGGGCCAATGAACTACTGAAGAAGGTCATCGACGGCCTCAAGGATGGGGCCACGGGTATCGGTCCCAGCCCCGCCTACCAGTCGGCCACGGCCGCGCTCCCCAAGAGCCGAAGCGTCACGGGCTTCTTCTCCCTGGTCAGGGTCGTGCAGGAGGGGATGGGCATGGCCGCCTCCTTTGCGGGGGAGGCGGGGGAACCGCCGGTCCAGGTGGAGTCGCTCGAAGGGGTGACGCCTTCGGGCGTGGGGCTCGCCGTCAGTTTCGAGGCAGGTCAGATTGTGGCCGACGTCTACGTCCCCCAGGCGGAACTGGCGAACCTGGGAGCCGTGATCCAGCACATGATGTCCATGAGGGGCGGCGCTCCCCCCATGGCTCCCGTCGAGCCGGGCGCGCCCGTCCCCGTTCCGCCGGCACAGGAGTAGCCGACCGGAG
>Ga0315282_10016196_pt1 | contig 10917 bp, 8 predicted proteins | sample YL17G07_20_MG_FD_203693 | JGI IMG/M metagenome (GOLD analysis project Ga0315282, IMG submission 203693) | Sediment microbial communities from Yellowstone Lake, YNP, Wyoming, USA - YL17G07_20 | ecosystem: Environmental > Aquatic > Freshwater > Lake > Sediment | place: USA: Wyoming | collected...
AAAGTCCTTGAGGGTTTTCCAGATTTCTTCAGCCGTCCATTGGATAGTGAGATGGTCTCGGGCGGTAACGATGCCAACCGAGTTGACTGGCAATATCTCCGATAGCTTCCACCCCTTTTCATATTCCGTCCGCAGGTCTCCATCTTGTGGAGTGAATAGGTAAAAGGGGGACTTAGGCGAGAGCTTGGTCCATTTCGTGGCAGGAATATTCGATTCCAGGAGAATGCGGTATTTTTTCTTGCGTAGTCCGTAAAGGTGGGCATGATAAACGCGCCGCGAGGTTTTTTTCTCTCCCGGCAGCTTGACGAAAACACCGATGGTTACCCCTTGCTGAATGTCAAAAACATTCTCGTCCTTCGAACCGTCAGGGCATCTTTCCTTCTTCTTGGTATTACCGTGCAGATCAAGGAGGTAGATCCGATCAAAGGTCTTCATTAAATTCTGACGCATTCCCCGAAAGGTCGGGTTATCCAGGTAGCTGTGATTGGTGATAAAACCAACCACCCCGGCTCCGGTCTTTTCGATGCGCCACTGCGCCCAACTAATGAACTTCACGTAGTCATCTTGCAGCCATTTCGGATTGCGTTCACCCAAGCCTTGGCCATCAACTTTCTTATAGGACTCAATCAGCCGCCCAATGAAGGTAAGCTTTCTCCTGCCTTCCGCGTCCTTCTTCCAACTGGCATTGGCTGAGTGCCCGGAATAAGGTGGATTTCCCAAAATAACCATGATTGGCAAATCTCGCTTGATGTCTGAGGCGGCGTCGGCTTCCTGGGAGATGATGCGGAGCGGGCCGAACAGGCTTTCGGAGCGCTTTTCCGCTTCTTCCAGGGTATTGGTCAAATAGATGCCCAACCGCTCTTTGCCCTCGAAGTCATAGGCCCACTTTTTTCGCAGCTCCGGCTCCAGGTCTTGTCCGGCCAGTTGCATGCCGAGCTTGAAGTGGGCCACTGCATAAGGAGCCATGAGCAACTCAAAGCCGAAGAGCCGGCGCAGGAGATGCTCTCGGACATAGCCGGACCAAAGCCCGGCTTTTTTTTCTTGCATAAACTTTTGGCGGATCAGGTCCACCACCGAGTAAAGGAAGGTTCCGGTGCCGCAGGCCGGGTCCAGGATCAAGACCTTGTGGCAGGGGCCTTCCACCCGGCCGACTTCCGGATCATCATGGAGATAGCTGGAAGGAGCGGCGTCGGCCAATCCGTCCGGGCAGTTGAACCTGGTTTTGAGCAGATGATCAACCGAGCGGACGATATAGGAGACGACCGGCTCGGGCGTGTAATAGACGCCTCTTGATTCGCGGAGCCTGGGGTCGTAAGCGGCGAGGAAGGTCTCGTAGAAATGGACTACCGGGTCTTCCTGGCGGGTGCGTTTGCCGAAATATTCGAGAACTTGTCCGATGTCGGTATGAGCTAAAAGCGAGACCAGATCATCCACAAAACCGGCGTAAGGTTCTTCGGCCAGCTCCGGCCCGGTGATCAGGTTGAAGAGGGAGCGGAGGAAAGGGTTGGTCTTGGGAATTTCCGCAGCCGCGCCCAGCCGAAGGAAAAAGCCCTTGGTCTCATCATGGTTGCACCGCGCCGCAAACAGACCATAGGCGATGGTCTGGGCGTACATGTCGGCGAACTCCCCGGTCTTGTCGGGCTTTTCCAGGTCTGGAATCAGCTTCTCGGCAAAGGCTTTGCGCAGGTCGCGCAAGGTGGGAGAAGCCGGGCCGGAATTATCAGGGCCGAACGCGGCGATGATGATGTCCCGGACCAAGTGGGTCAAGCGGGCCATGCGCACGGCCAGTTCCCTGGGGCTGGAGACCTTTTCCGGTTCATGGGTGAGGAAGCCGGTGAGCAATTGGGCCGCATCATCGAGGCCCTTCGGGTCCGGCTTGAGCTTGTGGTCTTTGCCTTCTCCGGCGATCCGCGCCGCGAGTCGGAGTTCGGCATTCACATACCAGCGGAACTCAAGATAGTCGGTGAGGATGATATTTCCGAGCGGGAAGTAGCGCTTGAGCTGGTCGGATTTGGCCGCCTCATCCAGCGGGATGCCGATGTCCTTGCACTCGAGGTAGCCGATGGTCAAGGGGCCGTGCGGAGTCGAGAGCGTGATCGTAAAATCCGGCGCGCCGCACTCGATGTGTTTGGGTTCGTTGGTGATGCGCAGGTCTTTGATTTTGGCGGCGTCGGCTGCATTGCGCAAAAGGTCTTCCAGATCATGGCGGTAAGTATGCTCGGTGGCATTGCCTTGAGCCAGGTGCTGGCCGACGGCCTTGAGGTAGTCTTTGAAGATGTCCACGGCTTCAATTTTCCCGGCAGCGATGGACTGACTATACCTGGATCGGCAAAAGAGGTCAAGAGATTTCTAAGGCCCGAAGCCTCTTGCCTGTTTTGAAGCTATCGCTCCGCCGGCGGGAAGATTAGGAGCAATTATCGCTCAGGAGAGAGCAATTCGGCTCCAGGAGGGGGCAAATAGCGCTTGGGGAGAGAGCGATTGGCCTGATTTAGAGAGAGGATGGCCCTGATTAGAGAGAGATAGGCCTGATTTAGAGAGAGGATAGCCTTGATTAGAGAGAGATTGGCCTCGAAAAAGGAGCGGTTGGAAAAGGAGAGTAGGTCGTAGGTCGCAGTTCGTAGGTCGGGGAAAAAAGAAGAAAAAATTTCGCAAGTTAGGAAATAAAGATGGATGGAGAAGCCCGGCCATTGTCCCCATTTGGACCGTCCCCATCCGGCACCCTGTTATTTTGGGGACAAAGCTCAAAAAAGACTTTAGAATCCAGCTAGTTAGCATCTTGATTCTGATCTTAGACTCATCACTCATCACTCAGCACTTATCACTCCCTACTATTGTAAAAATGTTGCAGTTTTCGGAAGCCGGTTCCTGGTGCCTGGTTCTGATTCCCTGTCTACCGCCTACTGCCTACTGCATACTGCTTTTATTTGCGGAGCCGGAAGTGGCGCAGCTCTTGCTGGACGATTTTGCGGATGTGGCGGAGGTGGCTGGATTCGGCGGGGCAGAGTTGGCGGAAGATGGCGCGGACCAGGTCCGGGTCCAGGTCGGCGCGTTGGAGCTCGAAGGCGAGCAGGCGGAAGGCGCGGACCCGGTGGCGGACGTAGCGGTCCACCGCCTCCCGGTCCTGGGGAGCGAGCTCCTCGAATTCGGCGGCAAAGCCGGCGCGGGCGTGGGGACGGCGGCGGTAGGCCGGATTGTCGCGGCTGTTCCAGGCCACGCGGCCCCGCGCCCGGATCCGGCGCGAATCGAGGATAAAGTCGAGCTGGAGCACGGCGCCTCGGGCCGGCGGCCGCGCGATATTGACAAACACCCCGCCCAGGCTGACGATGGTGATGAGCGCGGCTTGAGCCGGCTGGCCGGGCAGACGAAAGGAAGCCGGGGAGCGGCAGGAGGCGCGCTGGAACCTGCGCTCGGGCCCGCCGGCCGGAGGATTTACCACAGCGAGGTCTCCCGCCCGCGCTCGCGCAGCAGTTGGGCGACTACCTTATCCACGCGTTCCTGCATCTCGTTGGGGGTGGCGGCTTGACCCTTGTTGATGTACATGGCCGGGGAGCAGTATTTGAGGAGCTTGCGAAACTGCTCGTCGCATTGTTTGACCGTAAAAAAAAGGACCGGCACGAGCTTGTTGGCCCCGAAGGCATGCTCGACCGCCCGCATGGCGATGGCGGCATTGGCGCCGTTCATGATGGGCATGTTCACGTCCAGGATCACCAGACCCACCTTCAGCTTTTTCAGGAGCATGGTGGTGAAGGTGGAGAGAAAATTGGACCCATTGATGCAACTGACCACGTTCTTGGTCATGCGATGATTTTTTAAAATATCGCCGATGATCTCGCGGAGCAGGGTCGAATCTTCCACCACAATCACGTGGTCCAGCGGCTCGCCGGCCGGCTCGGGACCCGTGTCCTCCAGGATCGCGCTGCAGACCTCGCAGCGCTCAACCTCAACCCCGCCGGTCGTCATCACGTAAGCCGACACATACCCGCCGCAGCTTGGGCAATATTTCTTGCGAGGACTGGCTTGGTCCACTTGGCGGCTCCTGCTTTCCAGTTGTTAACTATTATACCAAATTTTCCGGGCCTGGAGCAATGCCGAGTACGGTTCAATACATTGTCAACATTTTTCCCCCACCCTTCTCAGCCCAGGGGAGCTTCGGCCGAAGGAAGAGAAGAGAGCCGTTAAAGGGGATTTTTGGGCATCGCCCGGGCAAGCATGATTTCGCTTCCGGGCGGCTCTTTGTTACAATGGAGCTGTGAAAACCCGGGAACTCTTAGCCGGCGCGGGTCTGCTGATTCTCTTCCTCGGTCTGGTTCTGGCCGGTCTTCGCCGCCACAGCCCGACGGTGGACGAGTTCGCCCACCTGCCGGCCGGCTACTATTACCTGCGGACCGGCGATTTTTCGCTCTACTCGAAAAATCCGCCTTTGGTCAAAATGATATCGGCCCTGCCCTGGCTGCTGCTGCGGCCGGCCTGGGAAGCGAACGTTTCCGATGAGCATCCGGCCTGGCGGCCCTGGGAATACGGCGCCGCCGTCATGAGGCTCAATTCCGCGCGCTACCAGAGTTTGTTTGGCTGGGGCCGGGTTCCGATCGTGGGTTTGGCGCTGATCCTGGGCCTCGGCATCTGGCGTTGGTCGCGTCGGCTGTATGGACCGGCCGGAGGGCTGATCAGCTTGACCTGCTTTTGCCTGTGCCCCAATTTTCTGGCTCATTCCGGCCTGGCCACGGTGGACGTGGGCGCGAGCTTGTTTTTCTTTGGGGCCGTCTGGGCCGGCGGGCGCTTCCTGGAACAGCCGGGTTTTTTGCGGGCGGCTGGGGCCGGGCTTTTGCTGGGTCTGGCCCAGCTCTCCAAATTTACCTGCCTTCTCCTGATCCCTCTGTTTCTGCTTTTTCCTTTGGCCGCCTGGTGGCGGCATCGGCGGGGCGCGCCGGAGCCTTCCCGCCCTCTCTCCTGGTCTCGCTTCGCGCTGAGCCTGGTCTTGCTCTTGCTGGCGGCGTGGGGAGTTCTCCTGGCCGGATACGGTTTTGAATGGGACCCCTCGGCTTTCGCACGCCTCAACTTCCACAGCCAACTCTTTCAGCACGCGCAACGCCTTTTGCCCTGGCTGCCTTCGCCGGTACCCACCGATTACCTGATCGGGCTCGACAGCCAAATGCGCGCCGCCGAACACGGCGATTTCCCCAACTACCTCTTCGGCCATTGGTATCGGGAACCCCAATGGTATTACTTTCCCGCGGCCCTGGCCGTGAAAACGCCGGTCCCGATCCTGCTCGGCTTGGCGGGAGCGCTGTTTCTGCAAAGAGGCGCTTCAAAGCCCGCGGGCCGACTCCTTCCGGCCGAGCTCGGCTTGCTCATCGTCATGGTCCTGGTGCTGGCGGGTCTGACCTTGCAAAGCCGGCTCCAGATCGGGATTCGCTACTTGCTCCCGCTCTTTCCCTTGGCTTACGTGCTGACCGGCCGGTTGGCGGTCCTGCGCTGGTCTTCAGCTCAAACCCGCTGGTATCGAGCGGCATTGGCCGGCCTGGGGCTGTGGCTCCTGATCGGAACGCTTCGCATCCACCCCCATTTTCTGGCCTACTTCAACGAGCTCGCCGGCGGGCCCGCCCGCGGCTACAAAATCCTGCTCGACTCCAATCTCGACTGGGGCCAGGATCTGCCTGGACTGGCCGCTTACATGAAAGAGCATCGGATCGAGCGCGTGCACCTGGCCTATTTCGGCCACGCCGACCCCGCGCTCTACGGGATTCAATATGACATTCTGCAAGCCAAGAATCCGCCCGGCTGGACCGCGATCAGCGCCGCCTACCTGATGGGCTTCCCTTATCCCGTCACCTACACCACCCCCTGGTCCCAGATCCCGCTCGCGGTGACCGCCTCTTACCAGAGCCGCCGGCCCGTCGCCACCGTCGGCTACTCGATCTTCCTCTTTCAGGACTGAATATGCGCCGCCAGCTAAGTTCAGTGGCCCGGCATCCGCTCCTGGTCCTGTTCGGGGCCGCCCTCCTGCTCCGCCTCCTCTACCTGCTCGACATCCACCACAACCCCTTTTTCTACGACCCCATCCTCGACCTCTACGCCTACGACTCCTGGGCCCAACAGATCGCCGCCGGCAACTGGCTCGGCGATCACGTCTTCTACCAGTCCCCTCTCTATCCCTATTTCCTCGCGGTCCTCTACCGCCTCTGCGGCCGGCACCTGCTCCTGGTCTATCTGATCCAGGCCTTGCTCGGCAGCCTCGATTGCCTCCTCATCTACGGCATCGCCAAGCGCCTCTTCGACCGCCGCGTCGGCCTGCTCGCCGGCTTCATCGCCGCCTTCTACAAATCCTTCCTCTTCTACGACGGCCTGCTCCTCAAAACCTTCCTCGAAGTGCTGCTCCTCGACCTCTCCCTCTGGCTGCTCCTCCTCACTCGCGCCAAGCGCAGCTTCGGCCCGGCCCTGCTCGCCGGCCTCGCCCTCGGCCTGGGCGCCCTCGGCCGCGATAACTACCTGGCCCTGGCCCCGTTCCTCGCCGGCTGGCTCTTCTTCGCCCTGGCCGCAAGCCCGATCAAGCTCCGCCTCGGCCTGGCCGCGCTCTTCCTCCTGGGCTTCTCTTCCCTCGTCGCCCTCGCTGCCTATCGCAACTACCGCGTCGGACACGACCTGGTCCTCATTACCTCCCAAGGCGGCCAGAACTTCTACATCGGCAACCACCTCGACAATTACTGGGGCGTCTATCAGGCGCCCCCTTTCCTCCGCGCCAACCCCATGTTCGAGGAATCCGACTTCCGCGCCGAGGCCACGCGCCGCACCGGCCAAAAAGATTGGAAACCCTCCCAGCTCAGCAACTTCTGGTTCCAGCAAACCTGGGAGCAAATCCAAGCCGAGCCGCGTCTCTTTATCTCCCGCCTCGGCCGCAAGACCCTCCTCTTCTTCAGCCACCAGGAAATCTCGGACAACATCAGTTACCAATTCTTTGCCCAAAACTTCTCCTGGCTCCTCAAATTCCCCTTGCCCTCCTCCGGCCTGATTTTCCCCCTCGGCCTCCTCGGCCTCGGCCTGGCCCTCCGCCGCAAAAAAGGCCGCCTGCTCGCCCTGACCCTCGCGGTCTATTCCGCCTCGGTCATCCTCTTCTTCGTCTTCAGCCGCTACCGCCTGCAAGTGGCCCCGGCGCTCCTGATCTTTTCCGCCTTTGCCGTGTTCGAGGGGATTGAATTCATCCGCCAGGCCAGATTCCGCTCCGCCCTGGCCGGCCTCGTCGTTCTGGCCGGCCTGATCGGAGTCACCCAACTGAACCTGCTCCATGAAGAACTCGACAACGCTTACTTCAACCTGGGCAACCACTTCTTCCGCACCGGTCGCTACCAGGAGGCCGTCGCCATGTATGAAAAAGCCAGCCAGATGGCGCCCAACCGCTATCACTACCTGCTCGCCCTGGGCTTGACTTACCTCCAGGTCCAAAACTCCGACATGGCCATTATCAGCCTCCGCAAGGCGGTCGAGCTGGAGCCCAAAATGCCCGACGCTCACCTCTACCTGGGCGAGGCCTTCCTGGCCAAAGACCTGTTCAAGGAAGCCCTCTTCGATCTCCGCCTGGCCGCTCTCCTCGACCCGGCCAACCTCGAAGCCCGGCTCTATCTGGGACTATTATTTGAAAAGGTCGGCAGGTTGGACCAGGCGCGGGATTATTATCAACAAGCCCTGGTCCTGGACCCAAATAACTTGGCCGCTCGTCAGGGCCTGGAGCGTTTGAAAGCCTCTCAACCCTAAGAAGGATTATCCGCAGATTCCGCAGATTTCGCAGATTTTGGAAACTCAGGAGGACTTGGAGGGGGACAGACAAGAGGGACAGACAAGGGGGACAGACATTCTTGTCTGTCAACATTCAAAAATTATCCAGAAATGCAAACCAAAAACAAAAGACCTGACCCCGAACTCTTTCTAAGAAGGACTATCCGCAGATTTCGCAGATTGACGCAGATTAAATCCAAAATCTAAGATCCAAAATTCTTCAGGCAGTCTTGTCTGTCAACCTTTATGCAATTCTGTAAAGTTTAAATTAACGATCTGACCCCATCACTCTCTCCGTCGCGCCGGAGGCGAAAGGCTCGGAACCAGATTCACAGCACAATACTTTCAAGGATGATCTTTTTGCCTCGGTTGTCGAAGGTCACATTGAAACGCCGGAAGAGTTCCATCCGGCCGAGGAGGCAGGGAGTGTTCTCGTTTGAGGAAAACAGGCAGGGCAGGCGACACTCGGCCTCGCCAATTTTGAGCGTGATTTCGGAGAGCCAGGCCCGAACTCCCGAACCCTCGATGCCGGTTACTTTCATCTCCCGCGCGGAACCAAGATTCACGCCCAGTTGTTCAGCAACCGAGCGGGGCATCATGGTGAAGTCTGAGCCTGAGTCCAAAAGGAAGCGAAACCGCAAGGATTCATTCGGGGTTTTTACCGGAAGCTCGATGGAGGGATCGAGCAGGATGCCGAACTCGGTCCTGATCTCGCGGAGGGGAAATTCAATACGCCCAGGCCATACCTTTTGGCCTCACATAGTCAAAGACTACTTCCTCGGTGGGCACTCCCTTCTCTTTCAGCTCGCGCACCAGCTCGCCAAGGGTGTCGGCGCTCGCAATGACCTGCTCGTCCCGGACGGCGATGTGCTTCCCCCCGTAAGAGTCCTGAAGGCTGATGTAATCCACCGGCTCCATGATTTGACCTCCCTATCTAAAAGGCTAACCCAACGCCGGATCTTTTTCAAGGAGAAAACCTCCTTGAAAAATCACTGACACCCGATCCAAGCAAAATCCATTTCCCGGTTACCAACCTGGCGAAGAGAATGCCCGTGTTTATTTCTCTCCGCTGAGGCGAATTCGCCAGGTTCCAGGGTCGCGCCGGCAATGGAATACCGCCAGAACTGTGACCGTTTGGCTGAACGGCACATAAAAAACCGCGTAAGGGAAACGGCGCACGAGCGCACGCCGAACCTCCTTATGGATAACCGGGAATTGTTGCGGGTTCGCCTGAATTTCCAGAAGGGCGGCCTCCACCCATTCGAGGAAATCGTCTCCCAGGCCGGACCGTTGCTCCTCATACCACCGATAGGCGTCGCGGAGGTCTGATTCCGCCTCTGGACGCATGAAAAGCCCGCGTTTCATCCGCGGCGCACTCGAGCCTTGATCTCCTCCCACGGAGAGCCGATTTCCGGGGCGCGGTGATACTCGGCCAGCCTCCGATCCAGTTCTTCGCGCTGGCCGTCGGTCAAGGCTACCGCCTCCGGGAGCTCGGCAATGCTGTCCCAGATGTCTTCAACCAGGAGGATCCTTTCGTCCACCGGCAAATCCAGGATATCGGTCAGCCTAACCTTGCTCATTGTTCTTCTCCTCCCTTTCCCCTTCTATTTTACCGCTCTCGAAAAGGTTAAACAAGTCGGGTTTCGATGGAGGCAAGAGTTGTCAATCCAAAATCCAAAATCTAAACCCTGACTACCCCGCTGGAATGCGGGGCAGGCCAACTACTGTTTACTGTGCACTGTCCACTGTCCACTCTCTCCCCCTCACTGACACCCGATCCGGGCGAAGTAGATTTCATTATTGCCGTCATCATTATCCCCCCAACTCACCCCATACTCGCTTCCGGTCCAGACTAAGTGAGCTATGTTACTTAGCCCCAGAGTATTGGAGATGCGCACATCGCTTCCAATCTTGGCCCCGCTCGCCGAGACTCGGGTAAAATAAATTTCGGAATTACCATCTCGGTTATCTTCCCAGACTATTCCATATTCGCTATCGGTCCAGACTGGGAATGGTTGAACGCTATAGCTGGTGGTGATGCGGATATCGCTTCCGATTTTAGCTCCGGTAGAAGAAATGCGTGCAAAGTATATCTCTTCATTTCCGTCGCGATCATCATCCCAGCTTAGTCCATACTCGGAGCTGGCCCAGACCAATGAAGTTCTTTGGCTATTATTCGGGTCATTGGTGATGCGGACATCGCTTCCGATCTCCGCCCCCATCGCCGAGATCCGAGCAAAGTAGATTTCCAAATTGCCGTCGCGGTCATCCTGCCAGCTTGCACCCCATTCTGTCCCTGTCCAAGCCAGAGAGCTTTTGCTGCTTGAATTAGGGTCATAGGTGACCCGGACATCGCTTCCAATCTTGGTCCCGCTCGCCGAGACTCGGGTAAAATAAATTTCGGAATTACCATCTCGGTTATCTTCCCAGCTTACTCCGTATTCGCTGCCGGTCCAGGCTAATATTGCCTGAAAGCTCATATTCGGGTCGTTGGTAAGACGAGCATCGCTTCCAATCTTGACGCCAGCCGATGAAATTCGTGAAAAGTAAATTTCATTGTTGCCGTCGCGGTCATCGGTCCAGCTAACTCCATACTCGGAGCTGGCCCAGACCAATGAAGCAAGTTGGCTAAAATTCGGGTCATTGGTGATGCGGACATCGCTTCCGATCTTAGTGGCCGTAGCAGAAATGCGGGCGAAGTAGATATCCCAATCACCGTTCCGGTAATCTTCCCAACTTACTCCATACTCGGTTCCAGTCCAGACTAGCCAATCTCTTTGGCTACTGGCGGGGTCATAGGTGATACGGACATCGCTTCCGATCTTTTGCAAGCAACGCATGATGATATTCACTGTGCCTGAACTTCCGCCTGATGGGACCGTAATGCCGCTTGCGCTTCCGGTGAAAAGGACGGTGTTGGAGGCGTCTTTGGCTTCTGCCGAGATGGAACGCCCGGTTCCGGCCGGGACGCCGGAGATGGTGCCGGTGTGAGCGGTGAAATCAAAGGAGAAGCTTTTCGCGGACATGCCGGGGCCGGTGACCGTGCCGGAGAGGGTGGTGCAGGTGGGGCAGACGGTGGCGGCGGAATTTTGGATTTTAGATTTTGGATTTTGGATTTGGACTCCGGAAGGAGAGGCGGGAGAGGAGAGC
>Ga0315282_10016197_pt1 | contig 10916 bp, 19 predicted proteins | sample YL17G07_20_MG_FD_203693 | JGI IMG/M metagenome (GOLD analysis project Ga0315282, IMG submission 203693) | Sediment microbial communities from Yellowstone Lake, YNP, Wyoming, USA - YL17G07_20 | ecosystem: Environmental > Aquatic > Freshwater > Lake > Sediment | place: USA: Wyoming | collected...
CGCTTACAGACTATTCCTGGGCAACGAGACTGGTCCTAGGTTGGGGCCTTTCTTAGCCAGTCTGGACAGAGATTTTGTCATCAGGAGATTGAGGATGAAAGAATGAGCCTGTCTTCAGCGCTTGATAGATGGGATAAGAAGAGAATCGAGACTTTTTCTAGGAGTTCTGTCTATGTCGCCAAGCAGGTAAACGAATGGGTGAAAGGCAAGAAGAAAGTGGCTGTGATAGGATTGGATAAGGCAGGCAGGCTCGCTGTTTTCTCTATCAACGAGGCGCTGTCGATGATGGGCCGCAAGCCGAACAAGACGCTCTTTATGAACATGAGTTACGGAGACCTGGACGAGACCGAATACCAGAGAGCGAGAACGATGAAGAAGAAAGAGTACGAAGCCTGGCGGAAGATAAACAAGTTCAGGATACAGCCTATGAAGGTGCCTGTCGAGGGGTGGAAGCCAGTGGAAGAGGAGGATGCCAAGTTCTTCGTCTCCAGATATGTCAAACAGCACGCGCCAGAATTGAAGAGATACGATGGCATACTTATAGTGGATGACTGGACGTTGGAGGGAAGGTCAGCCAAGCTCATGAAAGAGGCCCTATCGCGGGCAGCGCCTAAGGCGGACGTGAAGACGGCGACGATAGGAATGTCAGACCATGGACCAAAGACAGATTTTTACGGCTCTAAGGGCGGGTGGTATGCCTTAGAGATGGACTCTGTAGCACCTATCCGCGAGAAGACTGGTGTGTTCTATCTGAAAGGACCAAGAAGGAAAGCCTATCTCGTCAAAAAACCAGTTACTATGGCCTTTCCGCAGCGGACCAGAGAGTGGGACGCGTGGAGAAGGATAGTCAGGACGAACATCAGAAGAATGGTCTAACGCCTCTTTATTCTCTTCTTCGTCAGTATGTTCTTAGGCGCGGTCTTCAGCCATTTCTCGAGTTCCTTGTTCTCCTTTATAGACCAGTGCCCCTCCTCCGGGTCACGATAGATTTTGTAAAGCAGGTTCTTCGATATCTTAAGAGCGTTTGGGTTCACTATGTCGAGATGCACCTTCGGTTAATTCTGGTCAAAAAGAATGGAAGCTCAACACATAGCCTTTCTATGCCATGCGTTGAGGCTCTTCCTGAACTTCTTTAGGTTTATCTCCTTCTTTACGGCCTTATAGCCCTTTCCTGCCTCGATGAAGTACCACACCATTACTCATCTCACCCCCGGGAACTTTATCCCTTGCCTGACCATCTCCAAAGTGTTCTCCTGCGGATGGTCTTCGATAGGCCTGTTTTGCCACATCTCCCTCATCTGGTTCATGGTGAAGAAAAGCCCGCTGAGAGAGACCATGGTTGCTATCACGAATATCTGTAGCTCGGAGATGTAGGAGCTCGCATCCTGCTTCCCCCTTATCGTGAACCACCCCTCGAGGGAATATTCGTTCTCTGCTGGCGATATGGTCACTGTCTTCCCGCCTGTCGTCGCCTCTAGCAGGAAGCTGAACTCCTCGGTCTTCGGCACCATGAAGGCGAACTCGCTGTAGCCCGCGCCAGTCGTTACCTCTTTGATCTTCTTGACCCCCTCTTCAGTCTTTACGGTCAGGAACGTGGCGAAGCTCGAGTTGCCATAGCCCGTTTTTGGCTTCAGTAGCTGCTTGCAATAGAGATAGTCGCCCTCGACGATGATGTACTTGTTCGCAAGACCGGAGTAGCACATTATCTGCTCCTCAGCTATCGCTGTGTCAGAGTACAGGGCGATAGGCAGGTCTTTCGGTATCAGCTCCTGCTGGGTTATGTCCGTGATGAGGAACATCAGGACCAAGAACCACACTATCGAGTTCCAGAACCACCATCTGTCCTTGAACAGGATACCTGACAGTACGCCGAAGGACACTGTCAGGGCTATCGCTGTCACGTAGACGAGCACGTCCATGTCATCCACCGTACTTTATCCTCAAATCCGCCTTTACGAACGGATTGTACAAGTCTACAGGCACCCTCATGCAGACCTCGTAGCCGTCGCCATGCACGAATCGGTACTGGGTCATCACCTGTTTTCCGAAGTCTGGGCTGGCTCTGTCCGAGTCTATGACCCGCCCCATGTAGGTGTGCTCCGGCTGCTCGTGGCCGTTTCCGTTCATCCAGACCATGAGCAGGCGCTGGCTGAACTCTATCTTTCTGACTACCTCGAACTCCTTGGGTATCTTGTATCTCATGATAGTCGCCCCCTCAAATCGTTCACAGACTTTTTCAGGCTCTTCATCTTCAGCGCCGATGCTGCCGCCACCAGGACGATCAAGACTGTCACTCCTGATGCCAGCGACCCCTCGGTCAGGCTGCCTGTCGCTCTTGAGGTGAACTCCATCTCCTGCTGCGGAGTCTCATCCCACATTACGCTTTGGTTCCATTGCAGAGTCGATGCTTCGGAAAGGTCACTTTGGGCCAAAACGCACTGGAAAAGCAATAGTGCCGCTGTCAGTGCTCTTCCCGCAGTTTTCCATTCCATAACTCAACCCTCCTGAGATTATTGTGCACGGGGTTGCATTTAAATAAGAAAGAGCTGATAAACACTGTTTATCATGTTTTATAGTGTTATATCCTAGAATCGTCTTTTACCTGCCCGTTCTGGCTATAGAATTAGTTGCTTGATGGATACAGCGTTTTTGAACATGTCATCATAGATCTTCTTGCACTCGTCTGCGAACTTTTTAGATTTTATATAGATGTAGCCACACCCTGGAACATGTGCCATCCTGATAAGGACAACATCGCCCATTATGTCGAATGTGGGTATGGTCTTGGCGAATCTTATGTCTATGTTGTCGTGTTCCAGCGCCTCTTTTAGGATGTTGTGGAGGCGCGGCGGGATTGAATCCTTTAGTCGCTCCTCGATCAGTAGCCACTTGAAGTCGATCCTGTTCTCCACGACGCTGGACATCACCAGCTCCTTGTACTTTCTTCTAGGCGTTTCCAGCTCGATGAACCCGTAAGGATCAAAACTTGACTTTCGATATTCCTTAATCTCCATAAGCAGCTTTTTTCTCAACAGATACAATTCTTCATCGGACTTTATTATTCGTATCTCGAAACTGCTCTTGTTGTCGGGCTTGAGCTCCATTACTATCTTCCTCTCGAGCTCCATGAGAGTCTTTTCGCGCTTGTCGAAGGCCGCCTCAAAGCGCGTCTTCAGGTCGGTTATGTAATAGACTTTCGGCTTCTTGTAGTCGACCTGGATGAAGCACTTCTCCTCCAGCGAGTTCAGCAGGTCGTATATCTTTCCCATCGGTAGGTCAAGCTTACCGGCTATCTCTTCGGCGGTGAATTTCTTGCCCAGGTGCTCGGTCAGGAAATTGAAAATAAGCATCTCGTTACTGTTGAGGTAGAACTCGCTCTTCAGGGTCCGGTTTATCTCTTCCATCCTCATATAATCAGTATTCTTATAGAGGCGGGTTATATTTATTACTTCAGCCGTCTGGTCTAGAACAAAAGAGGGGTAGGTTATTTCTTCTCTTTAATCGCCCAAAAACCCTCAGAATCCCGCTGTATCTTGTATCCTCTGTCAACGAGCAGTTTCATTATGGGCCCCTTTATGTCCAGAACAACGACGGTGTCAACTTTCTTCTCTAGAGTCTCCAGCATCTTAGAAGCTATGCCTGTCTTCTGATGGGCTGGGTCTACGTTGACATAGGATATCCTCGCCTGGGACTTCTGGTTTGGGCTCTTAGGTATCAGGACGTAAGTGACGTAGCCTATCTTTTCTCTTCCCTTGACTGCCTGCAATTCGCCACTGACCAGATTGCCAAACGATTTCTTCTCCTGCTTCTTCAGCAAGAAAGGAGCTCTTCTTCGCGGTGTCATAATTATATTCCTCACAGCATGTATTAAAAACAATGAGGTATATTAACGGGATAAGGTTAAAATTCGTTATATGTCGTGAGAGGTTTTATATATAGCCTGACTATAATAAGTATCCGATTCTAATGGAGATGCTCATGAAGTTCGAGAAGTACATAGAGCTGCACAAGGAACAGGTCTACAAGAAGATTCTGGAGTACCTTCCGCGCAGAGAGCCGAGAGCGCACTATGACTGGGTTAGTGAATACTCTTTGAGGAGAGGGAAATACGCGAGACCCAGCTTCATCCTGCTGTGGTGCGAGCTGTATGGAGGAAAGGTGGAAGACGCTATACTTCCAGCTGCAGCCATGCAGGCGTCTGAAGATTGGATATTAGTACATGATGACATAATGGATGCGAATGAAATAAGGAGAGGCAAGCCCACGCTCCATAAGACGGCGGGAATAGATTTTGCGATTAACGCCGGCGACAGTCTGCACACAGTAAACATGAGAATGGTGCATGATGCGGCGAAGAGGCTGGGCCCTGACCGCGGCGAGAAATTCTTCGACATGTTCACCGAGATGCTGCTGGTCACTGCGGAGGGCCAGTATTACGACATGATGCTTACGAAGAGGGTGAAAGACATCAGGAATTTCACTCTCGAGGACTATTACAAGTCGATAGCCGCCAAGACCAGTTACTATACTGTCTACGGGCCGATGCAGTTCGGGGCAATGATTGCTGGGCAGAAAGACGCGGAACTAGAGAGGATTAAAGAGTATGGCTATCCGCTGGGCATAGCTTTCCAGATGAAAGATGATATCCTTGACTGCCTCGCCGATGAGAAGAAGTTCGGAAAGACCATAGGCAATGACATCATGGAAGGCGTCAAGACCGCTATCCTCTGGCATTTTGTCCATAACGCCAGCGAGCCTGAACTGAAGAAGGTTGAGGCAGTCTACAAAAAGGAGAGGCCGGAAAAGACGAAAGAGGATGTAAAGATGGTCATGGACATGTTCAAGAAGTACAACAGCTTCGATTTTGCCCAGGAGAAGATGGATGAATTCGGGAAACAGGCCATCGACAAGTTCGAGAAAAACACGAAGCACATCCCCGAAGGCGAGATAAAGGAAGCGGCCAGAGACTCAATCACCTATTCTTTCAAAAGGACGAAGTAGCATGCTTACCATCCTGAAGCTAGGTGGGAGCGTAATAACAGACAAGCACAGCGAAACGCCTAAAGTCGATTTCTCTAACCTGAACAGACTGGCGGACGAGATAGCGAAGGCCAGGCCCGAGAGGCTAATCTTCATGCACGGAGCCGGCTCCTATGAGCGCGTGTTGGTTAAGAAAAGCGATATAGTCGGGGGTTGAATAAATGCTTACGATGTTTAGGAAGAATTTTAGGACCATACCTCTAGAACAGGAATCTTTTGGGCGGGGAATTGCGCGAGCACCGCCTATATTGAAAGCGGGGCAGAAATTTGATGGTAAAAAAATATTTGTTTTAGATGAAGAGGGGAGTCTTCTTTTGGATTTCGGAAAACTAGCAGAAATGGAGGGGGCCATTTCTAAAAAAATAAACTCTAAGTTTATTTCCAATTTTTTGAGGACTTATAAGGAATTTATACAAAAATTCGAGAAAAAAAGTAAATCGCTGGGAGAAAAAACTGAGAAAAAATCGCTGGAAAATCTGCTGGACGATTTGAACAACTGGATGGGGTACAATGAACTCTACGTGCCATATCCGATGAGCACAAAGTTCCTTCCAAGAATCGTTGAAGGTAAAATAAGAGAACATCAGCATAGCTATTCTCCGCAAGAACTTGAAGAAATCATGATCATAGACGAAAGCCCTGCGCTAAAACTGGCTTGCGATTCTTTACAGCTTTACATTGATTTCAAGAAAGGCGAGGTGGAAAGTCTTAAGAAATTTGTCAAAAAATATGCGGGTACTGGACCGGGTGATATTGAAACCCCGAAATACCATAATGGAGAAACGGTTACTAGCCTGCTGAAAAGTGCTTACTCCCATCTTACGGTAGAAGAAGCTGAAAAAGAGTTGGAATCCATTAGGAGAACTATCAAAGAAAGAAGGGATAAGCAAAAAGCGTTGTTAACGAAAGCATCTGAAGACCTAAGGACGCTTATAACGTTTTATTGGGAACTTCAAAACATGCTGGACAATGAAGGTGCGGTATGGTCAAGAAATTGCTATTATGGTTATTTCCCACTTCTTAAAAAATTAGCTCAAGAATTAGTTAGCATGGACATTATTGTTCATCCTGAAGATGTGTTTATGATAAAGCAAAGTGAATTGCCTCTGTTGGGAAAAACTGATTTAAAGAAGAGGATTGGGAAAAGGAAGTCCAAGTACTGTGAGCTTGCAAGAGCGAGGGGGGTTGAACACGCAGAAGTAGCTTTGGGGGGAGTGATAACTTGAAAGAGCATATAGGAGAAACCATAGGATCGAAATACATCACAGATGTCAGGGGTAAAGCAAGAGTTGTAAATGGTTCGGAAGATTTTGAAAAAATGGTAGCTGGAGAGATAGTTGTGGCAAAGACCATACATCCTTATCAAGCACCTTATCTCCTTAAAAGTAAAGGAATAGTAGTAGAGGAAGCAACGAGACTCCAACATGCCTCTATTTTGGCGAGGGAGGTTGGCATTCCTTGTATCACGATTAAGGATGCGGTCAATATTTTTAAAAACGGAGATACTTTGTTATTGAAAAGTCAGCAAGGGAAGGTGATTTCGCTTGATTAAACCCGTGATAATTAAAATCGGGGGATCTGTAGTAACGGATAAACATAGTGAAATTCCGAAAATTAATCTTGAGAATGTTAAAAGAATTGCCTCTGAAATAGCTGAGGTATATGAACCGGGCACCAAAATGATTTTTATCCACGGCGCCGGCTCTTACGGCCATCAAATAGTACATAAATATAAACTGAAGGAAGGGGTTAAAACACAGGAGAAAAAAATTGCGTTTGGTGAGACCCAGAGGTTGCAAAACGAGCTCGATGTTCTCGTGACAAAAGTGCTTATTGAGAAAGGAATTCCAGCGATTCCTGTATGCGCTTCTTCGAGCATTGTTATGAGCAACGACGCTATCAAAACGATGGATACTTCAGCGATAGAGGGTTTTTTAAAGATAGGGTTGGTTCCAGTTCTTTATGGGGTCCCCGCCTTTGATGAAAAGAAGGACATCTCGATTCTATCCGGTGATGACATTGCTCCTTATCTTGCCGTAAAACTTGGTTTCAAAAAGATAATTCACGCCTGTGATGTTGATGGGGTCTATACCGCGGATCCCAAAAAGGATAAAGATGCCCGTTTGATAGAAAGGATAGACAAGGCAAATATCAATAAGGTTATGGGGGGAATTGGTGGAAGCACTGCGGTAGACGTTACAGGTGGAATGTGGGCTAAAGTCAAAAAGTGTATGGATGTCACAGATAAAGGAATAGAAAGCTTGATTACAAATGCGCTCAAACCGGGTAATGTGAAGAAAGCGTTGGCTGGTGAACAAGTCGTGGGGACAGTGATCAGGGCATGAGTTTCGCGCAAGCCAAAGAGCTAGTCAGGAAGAAATTCGAGAGGGAGAAGAGAAGTTCTGATCATGATTTCACTCATGTACTGCGAGTTCTGAAATACGCCGAGATGCTCGCCAAGAAAGAGAAAGCGGATATGGAGATAGTAAGATACGCGGCTCTGTTCCACGACTATGTGCGAGAGGCTAAGCATGAAATAAAAGGAGACCATGCAAATCTGTCTGCGGAAGCTGCTAAAAAGGTACTGCCGAGATATGTTAACGGGGGGAAGATACCTGCTATCCTAAGAGCGATAAGGAGCCATAGTAGAAAGTCCGGAGTTAAACCAAAGAATCTAGAGGACAAGATAATCTGGGATGCGGACAAGCTTGATGGTTTCGGGCCTATGGGTGCGGCAAGGTATATCATCCTGATGGCAAATCTTGGCTGGACTATCAAGAAAGGCACAAAACATGCGTTGGACGAGCTCATCAACATCTACAATACCGATTTCCTCTATACCAAGATGGGGAGGAAACTTGCGCGAGAAAAATTCAGGAAAAGCACTAGGATTTGCCGCGAGATATTGAAGGAGGCGATTGAATGATAGACAAGAATACGCAAGACATGGTAATACTGGTTGACAGGAACGATAGAGAGATAGGCTATGAGGAAAAGATGAAACCGCATAAAGAGGGGAGACTGCACAGGGCCTTTTCTGTCTTCGTGTTCAACTCTGATGGAAAGATGCTTTTACAACAGAGAGCCAAATCTAAGTATCATTCCGGCGGGTTATGGACCAATACCTGCTGCAGCCATCCGAGAAAAGGAGAAAAAACGGAGGAAGCGGCTCACCGGCGTCTATCGGAGGAGATGGGTTTCGACTGTCCGCTAGAGGAGAGGTTCACATTCATCTATAAGGCTAAGCTGGATAGAGGACTTACAGAACACGAGTTTGACCACGTTTTCACCGGTACTTACGATGGAGAAGTCAAGCCGAATCCTGAAGAGGCTGATGGCTATGACTGGGTTTCTATCGCTGACCTGAAAGATGGCATGAAGAAGAATCCGCAGAACTATACTGTCTGGTTCAAGATAGCGCTGCCGAAAGTCCTGGAAAACCTCTAATTATATATATCGCGCTTTCTTTACTGAAATCATGACGTTCAAGCTAACGCCGTGGGAAGTCTCTGGAGATATAGACTACAGCAAGATAGTGAAAGACTTCGGCCTAGAGGTTATCAACGAGCATCTCCTAAGGCGCATAGAGAAGCACGCAGGAGAGTTACATCCTTTATTGAAACGTGGCGTGTTCTTTGCCCATAGAGACCTGAACTGGATTCTTGACGAGTACGAGAAAGGCCATCACTTTTTCCTCTATACTGGGCGAGGACCATCCGGCCATACTCACTTAGGCCATATGCTTCCCTGGATTCTGACAAAGTGGCTGCAGGACAAATTCCACGCCGACCTATGGTTCCAGATGACCGACGATGAGAAGTTTGTCTTTAACGATAAGTTAGATTTGGACCAGACCAAGAAGTTAGCCTATGAAAACGCGCTGGATGTGATAGCGTTGGGGTTCGATGAGAAGAAGACCAAGATATTTTTAGACACGGAATACGCCAAGACGCTATATCCGCAGGCGCTAAAGGTTGCAAAGAGGCTGACATTCTCGACTGCCAAGGCCACTTTCGGGTTCTCCAACGACTCGAACGTAGGGGAAATATTCTTCACTTCTGTCCAAGCGGTTCCAGCGTTCCTGCCCAGTGTCCTAAAGGGAAAGAACATGCCCTGCCTGATACCACACGCTGTCGACCAAGACCCCCATTTCCGCGTGGCTAGGGACATACTGCCAAAGCTAGGGCATTACAAGCCGGCATCTATCCAGTGCACCATGCTGCCCGGGCTTAAGGGCGGGGGCAAGATGTCTGCTTCTGAAGAGAGCAGCGCGATCTATACCACCGATTCGCCCGATGTAGCAAAAAAGAAGATAATGTCTGCGTTCACTGGAGGAAGGGATAGCGTCAAAGAACAGCGGGAGAAAGGCGCCAATTACTCTATCTGTCCTATCTACCACTATTACAGGCTGTTGTTCATGCCGGATGATAGAGAATTAGCTGATTTGGAGCGCGAGTGCAAAGGCGGCTCTATCCTCTGCGGCGAGTGCAAGCAACGGCTATCGGAACGAGTGGCTAAATTCCTGTCCGATCACCAGCACAAGAGAGAGAAGGCCAGAGCCCATATAGAAAAATTCATGATAAGGGACTAGTTCTAGAAAGGCTTATATAACAGTTATATAATAATTATATAATGGTGAAACTATGGTGAATGGGGTTCCGGTGCTGATCTATTATCCGAAAGAACTGATAAAGGATGTTGACGAGCTTATAAAAAGAGGAAAATACATGTCGAGGAGCGAGATGATCAGGTCCGCTACTCGTCTCGTGATAGAAGAGCAGAAAAGCGAGGCCCTCAGAGAGACGAGAGAGATTAGAAGGCGCATAGAAAAGGAATATCTGAAAAAGGCTGATGGAGATAGAAACAAAGCGATAGACATGTTCTTTGATGACGTTATGGAGCGGCAGGAGAAAGATCCGTTTTATAACCAGTGATAGATGCCTAACGGGGATGAATCTCGGTTATAAATTTTACCTCGAAGTTGAATTCTCTGGCTATTTTAGGCCAATGATGTATATCGATAGTCACTGCGGTCAGATCGTTCTTTTTTGCTAATAAGATATGCCCTATGTCTGCCCAATGAAACCTGAGCCGTTTAGAATAAAACTTAGCCTCTAACTTGCTCTCTTCCGTAAATGCGATTGCTTTGCAGTATTTTCTGGATAAATGAAGGTAGTCTTTATTGTAAGGCGTATCTTTTATTTCGCAATCCACAAGATTGGATATGTATAACTCATGCTTCTCTTTCCTGATCTTATCGAACCAGAGCAAGGCCTCTTGGTGGTACGGCTCATTCTCGTTGAAGTAGGCTATCCACACAGAAGTATCGAAATAATACTTCATCTGTACTATTGCGCGCCATAGGCAATAAGAACAGCTTTCGCCATAGCCAGGTTAATTTGGCAGGTAGTTTTTAGATGTATCAAAAACAATACAGGAACTTTTCTGCAAATAAGGCAAAGTTTTATAAATGCGTCCTCGTATTTCTATACACGCCTGGAAACAGGGTGTTTTAGATATGTCAAAAGGTACTAGGGCCGAGATATTCAGGATAATAGAGAAGGACTGGCCGCTGCACGAGACAGAGATAGCCAAGAAGCTCGGGCTGAAGGGCGAGCAGAAGAAGGTTGTGGCCATGATTAACTACCATGTCAAAGCGTTGGAGAAGGACGAGCTGGTTATGACCAAGAAGATAGGACGGGCGAGGGTGGTATGGCCCCAAGAGATTGAGAAAATAAGGTTCATCCATGATATGTTGAAGTGAGACCATGTTCGATATAGTAAAGAAACTGATGATGGCAAGACAGCTCAGTATGGAAGAAGGTCGTTTGACGATGTTAAACCAAAATATTTTAATGATGCCAGTAGCCGGTCTT
>Ga0315282_10016198_pt1 | contig 10916 bp, 10 predicted proteins | sample YL17G07_20_MG_FD_203693 | JGI IMG/M metagenome (GOLD analysis project Ga0315282, IMG submission 203693) | Sediment microbial communities from Yellowstone Lake, YNP, Wyoming, USA - YL17G07_20 | ecosystem: Environmental > Aquatic > Freshwater > Lake > Sediment | place: USA: Wyoming | collected...
TCTGGGACATGTTTAGCTCCTTCCCATTTGAGGTTATTCTACTACCTCAACCGGAGCTCACTCCACTCCCCAAACTGTACGATTCTCTTAACCCCTTTTGTGTCCCATTATCGCTGACGGTCTACACTAAATGCCATTCGTGAGGCCAAAGCCGAACGGGATCAGCAGCAATGAGGGCTATGGTGGCGACAACTGAAAGGAGTATCGGGCGTGAATATCAAAGACGTACTTGAAAAGGCGAAGAGGCAGTTATCGGAGGCTACCGGACTTAAGCCCATGACCATTGCCGAAGTTTTCAAAGATGAGCGGGGGTGGCACGTTTTCCTGGAAATGCTGGAGATGTCCAGGATTCCCTGCGCTACTGATATCCTGGGTGAGTATGAGGTAATATTAGACAATGAAGGTAACCTGCTGAGTTTTGAGCGGAAGAGGACCAGGCTCCGCTGCCAGGCTGTAGAGAGGGAGGAAAAAGTAAAGGTGTAGAAGACCTGTACAGCGAGGGCGTGGTCTAGCAGTGGTGGCGACTTACAGGGCAACCGGCGAAAGGGGGAAAGGTAGCATGGTCTTGCAAGCACAAAAGGATACGCCCGGCACCCTGGCCGATGTCATTGACAGAATACTCGACAAAGGCCTGGTGATCAACGCGGATATCGCGGTCTCCGTAGCCGGCGTGGAGCTTCTGGGTATCAAAATAAGGGCAACCCTGGCATCATTCGAAACTGCGGCCAAGTACGGGCTGGAGTTTCCCACAGGCACCAAGATGGAAACGTCAGCCTGGCATGAGGCAATGGTTGGTAAGGAAACCTGCCCACAATGCGCCAAGCACGTGCCGGTGGAGGAACTGATGGGCCAGGGCTGCCCCTGGTGCGGCTGGGTAAGCGCCAAAGCAAAAAGGGCAGTTGCTGTTCCATCAGGCAATGGGCATCACGAAGAAGAGATCCCTCAGATAGCAAGGTAGGGGGACACTTGCGACATGGTTGTGGATATCGATGAGAAGAGTCTCAAGCAAGGCGTGCTGGGGCTGGTAATCGCCCTTGTTGAGGTAATAACGGATGCCCTTAAACTCCAGGCGATGAGGCGAATGGAGGGCGGGAGCCTGACTGAGGAGGAGATGGAGAGGTTGGGGCAGGCGCTTATGGACCTCGACATCGCTATCGAGGAGATAAAGCAAGAGCAGGCGCTCATAGAAACCGTGAAATCGGTAAGAGAAGGCCTCGACGGAATCGTAGACGATGTCCTGGACAAGATGTTAAACCCCCAGAGATGGGTAGAGGGGGCTAAGCAATGAGCTTAAGAATACAGCAGAGTGGCAAGGCCGAGAGGAAACCAGCCGTTGAAACCAACGTAAAAGAAGAGGGTAGGTACCTCTATTGTATTGTTGAAGCCCGGGAAAGAGTAAGCTTGGGAGAAATCGGTATAGAAGGTAAGGAAGTTTATACGCTCCCTTATGAAGATATTTGTGCTGTGGTTCATAATTGCCCGGCGCAGCCATATAGATCAGACGACCATGAGTTGGTAGAAGCATGGGTAATAACTCATCAGAAGGTAGTCGAGGCGGCATGGGGAAGGTGGGGTGTGGTGCTCCCGTTGAGCTTTGACACCATAGTCAAGGGGGAGACAGCGGACAGCGTAGAGCAGAACCTCAAGATCTGGCTTGAGCAAGAGTATCAGAACCTCAAGATGAAGATGGAGAGAGTGCGGGGAAAAGCAGAGTATGGGGTGCAGGTCTTCTGGGATCTCAGACTAGCTGCCCAAGATCTGACGGAGACAAGCCCGGAAATTAAAAAGCTGGATGAGGAAATTAAAACCAAGCCGAGAGGCCTGGCATATATGTACCGGCAGAAGCTGGAGAACCTTATAAAGAAGGGGATGGAAACCAAAGCCGACGAATGCTTCAAGGATTTTTACCTCCGCATTCGGAAACACGCTCATGATGTGCATGTGGAAAAAACAAAGAACACAGAGCCGGGATGGCAGATGATCCTGAATCTGTCCTGTCTGGTTCATAAAGACAAATGCAGAGAGCTGGGTGAGGAGCTGGACAGCATAAACCAGTTGAAAGGTTTCTCAGTACGCTTTACTGGACCCTGGCCTCCTTACAGTTTTGTGGGGAGTGCTTGAGAGCTACCATGGAACCAACCCGTAGTTGCCACGCCACCCTGGTTGACCTGTTGGATAGAGTCCTGGATAAGGGGCTGATAATACATGCTGACATCATTATCTCAGTCGCCGGTGTTCCCCTCATCGGGGTTAACCTCAGTGCTGCCCTGGCCGGTATGGAAACTATGCTCCAGTACGGGTTGATGAAAGATTGGGACGAATGCATTCGAAGCCAAGAAACGGAGCACAGGCGTGCTCTTATGGCCACTGGTTCGCGGGAGGCAATCGCTCAGACAAATCTGGCATCTGTACAGAGGTAGCACATAGATGGCAACAGCAGTCGGGATCGATCTGGGAACTACTTACACCGTGGTGGCTGTCATCGAAGATGGACAGCCAAAGATCGTACCTAATGCCGAGGGCCAGCACCTGACGCCCTCGGTTGTTGCCTTCACTGAAGGCGGAAAGCCTCTGGTGGGGCTGCTGGCTAAGAGGCAGGCCGCTGCTAACCCTGCGAGGACGGTATTCTCCATCAAGAGGCGCATGGGGACCAACTATAAGGTGAAGACCGCTCAAAGGGACTACACACCTCAGGATATCTCCACTTTAATTCTACGGAAGGTCAAGGCTGATACTGAGGATTATCTAGGTGAGAAAATAGACAGAGCGGTAATCACTGTGCCCGCCTACTTCAATGATCGGCAGCGTCAGGCGACCAAGGAGGCGGGCATCTTAGCCGGCTTGGACGTCATCCGGATCATCAGCGAGCCCACCGCCGCTGCCCTGGCCTATGGACTCAATCGAGAGGACATCCATACCATTCTGGTCTGGGACCTTGGTGGTGGCACCTTCGATGTCTCCATCTTGGAGCTTGGGGAGGGCATATTTGAGGTCAGAGCTGTTAGCGGCAATACCTGGCTTGGTGGTGATGACTACGACCAGCGTGTTATGGATTATCTGGCACAGCAGTACAGAAAGGCCTACGGGCTTGATTTTACCCGGGACGGAACGGCCAAACAGATGCTGAGAGAGGCAGCAGAAAAAGCCAAAATCGACCTTTCCACCAAATTGTCAACCTCTATTTGTCTTCCATTTATCGGCAGGAACCCAGGTGCTCCTATTCATTTCAAGGACACCCTAGCCAGGGAGAAGTTTCAGGAACTTACCAGAGACCTTTTGGAGAACATGATCCCCCCTACCCGCCAAGCCCTGGCCGATGCAGGTCTAGAGCCTAAAAATATAGACCGGGTGATTCTAGTGGGAGGAGCTACCAGGATGCCTGCCGTCCCAGAACTTGCCAGGAAACTACTGGGCAAAGAGGCTTACCAGAGCATCAATCCCGATGAGGCTGTAGCTCTGGGAGCAGCTATTCAGGCGGGGATGCTGCTCGGTGTGATTGATAAAGCAGTCCTTTTGGATGTGCTCCCCCTCTCGCTGGGGATCGAAACACAGGGGGGACTTTTCACCAGGATCATCCACCGAAACACACCTCTGCCCGCTTCAGAGTCGCGCGTCTTTACCACTGCGATGGACAACCAGACCTGCGTGGACATCCACGTACTGCAAGGAGAGCGAGAGCTCGCCCTGGACAACATCTCTCTGGGACAGTTTCGACTTCAGGGCATCCCGCTAGCTCCCAAGGGAGCGCCCAAGGTTGAGGTCGCCTTTGATGTAGATGTTGACGGGATTGTTCATGTGTCTGCCAGGGATATGCTCACTGAGAACGAGGAAAAGGTGAAAATTGTCTGCTTAAAAGGGCTTCGGCCAGAAGATATACAACGAATAATTGCTGAAGCAGAATCCTGTATTGATGAGGACAGACAAAAGCGAGACACAATAGCGGCAACCATACAAGCAGATAATGTCATCGCTGGTGCTGAGATGGCCTTGCAAGAGGTTGGCGGATTTGGAACAGAAGATCAAGAAGTGGAAATCGAGGGGGCCATGCTCAAAGTCAAAGAAGCTCTGGCCACTGGCCAGAGTGACCAGATAATCTCCCGAAGCAGAGAGTTACGGGTACTGCTGGGGATGATTCATAAGGAAGTGCCAAATAGTGCCCTAGAGAGGTCCCGATAGACAGGCGGTCTTCGTTTTACCAGTTGCTGGCTCCGACACGACTCAAAGTATTGACATATGATATAATACCTGTTATAATACAAGAAGAAAATTAAGGAGTCGGCAACTATGGAAGAGAACGATATTAAGAAACTGCGCCTGGGACTCAGTCTGTCGCAGGAGAGATTTGCACGGCTTATCAATGTCTCACTGCAGACAGTAAGACGCTGGGAGGAGGGCCTGACTAAGCCACTCCCCGTCATCAGCCTCAGGTTGGAGGAGTTGCAGAGAGAAATAAACGCCCAGCGAGGCAAAGGAGAGGTTCCTATGGCTGACAAAAAAAAGAAACCCGCAGAGAACATTGACCTTGGGATTGAGTTAGGACTTGGTGGCTTGTTCAAAGGACTTGGCGGCCTGTTTGACCTGGTCTCAAAAATGGCTGAGGAAGGTAAACAGGAGCAGAGCCAAACCGGGGAAACAGAGGTCCTGGGTGGCAAGGGGAAAGCTGTTTATGGCTTCAGTGTAAGGATGGGGCTGGGTGGGAAGCCAGTCATTGAGCAGTTTGGCAACATTCAGGCAACGGAAAAAGGAGCAGTGGTGGCGGAGGTTCGTGAACCGCTGGTTGATGTTCTTGATGAAGGCGAGCGCTTGCTGGTTATTGCCGAGCTTCCCGGTGTGCAGGCCAAAGATATCCAGGTCAAGATAAAGGAGGACATCCTGGAGCTAACAGCCGAGAGCGGGGATCGAAAATACAGCAAAGAGGTCTTGCTGCCCTCTCCGGTGGATGCTAGCACGATGGAACAGTCTTATAAGAACGGAATTCTAGAGATAAAGCTTGTGAAAAAGAAGTAGTCCGTCCTGGACTGACGAGCAGGAAGGTGTGAACATGGCACAGGTAGAGGATAAAACCTTGAACCTCCGGGTCTCTGAAGCCCTGACTAAAGATGTAGGCAGAGCAATAGCTAGACTCGATCCCCAAGATATGTCAAGGATGGGAGTTGGAGTCGGAGATATCGTCCGGATCCGGGGCAAAAGAGCCATGGTGGCTAAAGCCATGCCAGCCTACACTCAGGACCGAGGCAAGGAAAGCATTCAGCTAGATGGAATCGCGCGGGAGAATGCGCAAGCCGGACTCGGTGAGAAGGTAGAAGTCCAGAGAATTGACTGTCAAAACGCCAGTGCTGTGCTCATCGCCCCCTTGGCGTCGTCTAGTGCTCTAGTGAAAGAAAGGGATAGAAAATATCTGGGACGGTTGCTTGAAGGGCTGCCGATAACAGCGGGAGATAAACTCAGGGTCACCCTTCTGGGCAGCCGCTATCAGGAGTTCTCTGTAGTGGAAACCAGCCCCAAAGGAGCTGTGCTTATTACATCTCTTACCACTATTAAGGTGAAGGGGGAGGCAGCCGCGGGCAAGGAGAAAACTGGAATCACCTATGAGGACATCGGTGGGCTTCGGAAGGAGACCCAGAGAATAAGGGAGATGATTGAGCTTCCCCTCAAGTACCCAGAGCTATTTGAGAGGTTGGGGATAGAGGCCCCCAAAGGGGTACTCCTCCATGGCCCGCCAGGGTGTGGCAAAACTTTGATCGCCAGGGCGGTGGCCAATGAAACCGATGCCTATTTCGTCCACGTAAGTGGGCCGGAGGTCATCCACAAATTCTACGGAGAGAGTGAGGCCCACCTTCGGGCCATATTCGACAAGGCCAGAGAGAATGCCCCGGCTATAGTCTTTCTGGACGAGATTGATGCCATCGCCGCTAAAAGGGAAGAGATCAGGGGCGACCAGCAGGTGGAGAGGAGGGTTGTAGCCCAGCTTCTAGCCCTGATGGATGGCCTGAAATCAAGAGGGCAAGTGATTGTTATTGGAGCTACCAATATACCTAACGTGCTCGACCCAGCTCTGAGAAGGCCAGGACGCTTCGACCGGGAACTCTCCATAAGCATCCCTGACAAAAATGGAAGACTGGAAATACTTAACATCCATACCAGAGGGATGCCACTGGCTGCTGACGTGAACTTGGGCAAGCTGGCGGAAATCACTCACGGCTTTGTCGGAGCAGACCTGGAGGCTGTGTGCCGGGAGGCGGCCATGGCCGCTTTGAGAAAGGTTATGCCCAAAATAGAGTGGGAAGCTGACTGCATCCCTTACGATCTGCTCTTAGAGTTGGAAGTGAGGATGGACGATTTCCTGGAGGCGCTGAAGGAAGTTGAGCCTTCAGCTATCAGGGAGGTTTTTACTGAGATTCCCGATGTTCAGTGGAACGACGTGGGGGGTCTTGAGGAAGCCAAAAGAGTGCTCATGGAGGCCATTGAGTGGCCCCTCAAATATCCAGAGGTATTTGAGCGGGCCAATACCAGGCCTCCCAAGGGCATCATGCTCACCGGCACGCCCGGCACAGGCAAGACCCTGCTCGCTAAGGCAGTGGCCAGTCAGAGCCAGGTGAACTTCATCTCGGTCAAGGGACCAGCCCTTCTCTCCAAGTGGGTGGGCGAGTCTGAGAAGGGTATCAGGGAGATCTTTAAAAAGGCAAAACAAGCCAGCCCTTGCATCGTCTTCTTTGACGAGATAGATGCTATTACTCCTGTCAGGGGGGGTAGTGCCGACTCTCATGTTACCGAACGGGTGATCAGCCAGTTCCTGACTGAACTAGACGGGATAGAGGAGCTTAAGGGGGTGATGGTTCTGGCTGCCACTAATAGACCGGATATTATAGACCCGGCCCTGCTGAGAGCCGGCAGATTTGATCTCCAACTTGAACTGCCTATTCCTGATAGGGAAGCCAGACTGGCCATACTTAAGATTCATACCAGAGGTAAGCCTCTGGCTGAAGATGTCGACCTCGAGTCCCTGGCTAAGGCAACCGAAGGAATGGTCGGCTCAGATCTGGAAGCGGTCTCAAGGAGAGCTTCTATGCTAGCGATAAGGGAGTTCATAAATCAGCAGGAAAAGGACTGGAATAAGTTCAAGATTGAGGCCCGGCATTTCAGCGATGTGCTGGAAACAATGTTGAGTACTAAAGACCAGCCATGAGGCAACTTCTTTATGTCCCTATCATCCATATGGAGTCTGATCTGGGGGAGATGGCCTCTGCCATTGACAGCCAAAGCGCCTCTTTATGTGGGGAGGATAGGTGGGCTAAACACAAGGAGACGGTAGCTAAATTTTGGGACAACATTGAAGACTATTTCGCAGCCGTTGACACCGCCAACCTGAAAATATATCAGGATGGGCTACCGGCAGATGGTGAGCTGGGCAGGAGAATTATTGAGCAAGCAGCAAAACGGGGAAGCAAGAATCATCGGATTATCCTCGATTTGATCGAGAGAGGTGCCGAAATAAGGAAAACCGAAGACCCCGCTCTTCTCAAAGCTGAGTATGAAAATATCACTGGACTTATACACTGTAAATCGGCCTCTGAAAAAACTAGGGCTTATGCCAACTATGAACTCCAGAGGGATAAGCTAACGAAGCAAAGGGACAAATTCGTAGCTAAAAAAATCGGTGAATCTCTAAAGGAAGGTGAAACTGGGGTTCTCTTTATGGGTAGCTATCATAACATATCTCCTTATCTTCCCAAAGATATCATGGTAGAACAACTCAAAGAGCGGAAAAGAGTCAACGCTTATTTCAAGGAGCTGGTCTCACGGGGAGAGGGAAAAAGTTTAGAGCAATTGGCTGAATACCTTGTTGCTCCCTGCGTATGTCCCGGGAGCATTGCTCTTCGGGTTCATTAGACCGCGCTACCGATACAACTGTGTGGACATTACATGAGATCGGGCCACACGGTATTTGGTATAAATGATGATATGCGGAGTGGCAGTAGGGCAGATACTGGCAGCACCTGAGAGTTGTTAAGCTATCGCCAGTAACGTTGTGCTTTTCTGTGCTCGATTATACTTGACTGGCCATATCCACAGGTTTATACTTCGCCTTAAGAAGCTGAAATCTTACTTCGCGTCTGGGAGGTGAGCGGAGATGAACGGAGAGGAAAGAGACAGCGGCATTGACCTCTTAGGCCACGTTCCCTGGGGCACACATTTCTGCCAGTTTTATGAGACCCGGGAAGACCTGACCAGTATCCTGATCCCATATTTCAAAGCAGGCCTGGAGAATAACGAGTTCTGCATTTGGGTCACTGCCAAACCGCTAGGGAAAGAGCGTGCCTTAGCAGCAATGAGAAGAGCCATGCCCGATTTTGACCTCTATCTAGTGAGGGGACAGATAGAGATTATCCCCCGCGACCAGTGGTACCTCCGAGACGACATTTTTAACCTGCAAATGGTGCTTGAACGCTGGATTGACAAACTTGACCACGCTCTGAAACAAGGCTACGACGGTCTGAGGGTAACTGGCAATACCTCCTGGTTGGAGAAGAATGACTGGAAGAGATTCACCAAGTATGAAGAGGAGATAAACAAAGTCATTGGCAAGTACAGGATGATAGCCATTTACACCTATTCTCTCAACCGCTGCAGTGCAGCGGAGGTTATCGACGTGGTCAATAACCATCAGTTCGCTCTCATCAGGCGGCAAGGTCAATGGCAAATGATGGAAAGCACCGAGCACAAGCGGGCCAAAGAAGCATTGCGAAAGGCTGAAGAGAATTTCCGCCGCTCCATGGATGAGTCCCCGCTAGGCATCCGCATCGTGACACCGGAGGGCAAGACTGTTTACGCCAACCCGGCTATTCTGGATATCTACGGTTACAGCAGCATTGAAGAGCTAGAGGCAACACCCAGGAGAGAGCGCTGCACTCCTGAAAGCTATGCTGAGCACCAGGCAAGAAAAGAAAAGAGGCAGCGGGGTGAGTATGTCCCATCCAAATATGAAATAAGCATCGTGCGAAAGGATGGAGAAATCCGTCATCTTGAGGTCTTACGCAAGGAAGTGCCGTGGAATGGCAAGCCGCGTTTTCAGGTGCTCTATCAAGACGTCACCGAGCGCAAGCGGGCGGAGGAAGCTTTGCGGAGCTCGGAAGAAAAACTGCGTATCATGTTTAAATCTGTGGCAGAGGGCATTGTCGTCACTGACTTGGAAGGCAACATTCTGGAGGCAAATGAGGCGGCAGCTCGCCAGGGTGGATATAACAACAAGGAGGAGCTGATAGAGCTAAGCAGCTGTCAAAGGCTCTCACCTAAAGACCTTGCCAGAGCCAAAGAAGATACGAGAAGGAACCTGACAGAAGGATATACTGGGACAAGAGAGTATACTTTTCTCAGGAAGGATGGAACAGAATTCCTTGGCGAGGTGAACGCTTCTTTCATCAGAGATGCGTCTGGAAATCCAGTCGCTGTGGTTAGCATTACAAGGGACATCACCGAGCGCAAGCAGGTCGAAGAGGAGAGAGTGAGAGCGGATAAACTCGAATCGGTAGGCACTCTTGCCGGTGGTATCGCTCACGATTTCAACAATCTGCTTACCGGTATTCTAGGCAATATTGAGCTGGCAAAGAGGTATTCAGAAGCTGGAGAAATGAGCAGGGCTTCCGCCACATTATCTGAGGCAGAGAGGGCATCCTTACGAGCAAAAGATTTGACCCAGCAGTTGCTCACCTTTGCCAAAGGTGGAGCGCCAATCAAGAAACTGGCTTCTATCACAGAATTGGCGAAAGAAACAGCTACCTTTGCGCTGAGTGGCTCCAAGGTCAAGTGTCAGTTTGACTTACCGGATGACCTCTGGGCAGTAGAGTGTGATGAAAGGCAGATTGGCCAGGTAATCAGTAACATTGTTATCAATGCCGACCAGGCCATGCCTCGAGGTGGGATATTGAAGCTGAGTGCCAGGAATACTGTCATCGGACCAGGAGGTACTTTGCCGTTGCCCAAAGGCAACTATGTAGAGATAATCATAGAAGACCATGGGATTGGCATACCCAGAGAACACCTAGACAGGATATTTGACCCTTATTTCACCACAAAGCATAAGGGAAGCGGTCTGGGCCTGGCCACCAGCTATTCCATCATCAGGAACCATGGTGGTCATATCAGAGTTGAGTCTGAACTTGGCGTTGGCACGACCTGCTATGTCTATCTTCCTGCCTCAAAGAAGCCAGTCCGCAAGATAAGGAAGAAACAAGCACTACGATCTTCACTGATGACTCAAGGCAAGATTTTGGTAATGGACGACGAGGAGATTATCAGAGAGATGCTTAGTAACTTGTTGAGCGTTATCGGATACAAGGTAACACTGGCCAAAGACGGTGTTGAAGCAATCGAGAGGTATACCGAAGCTAAGAACTTAGGGCAGCCCTTTGATGCAGTTATTCTGGACCTGACTATTCGAGGAGGTATGGGAGGTAGAGAAGCAATTAAGAAACTGATTGAAATAGACCCTGACGTTAAAGCAATTGTATCCAGCGGCTATGCCACAGACCCGATAATGGCTGACTATAAGAAACATGGTTTTAGTGCTGTGGTAACCAAGCCTTATAGTGCTGGAGAACTGGAAAGGACGCTGCGAAGCATATTAAAACCAAAGAAGTGAATGAGAGGTTTGAGCTGTCATTGTGAAGTACGCCTGAATAATTTGCGATATGGCTGAACTAACAATCGCTTGTTTTGTCAGGTAGGGTGGTGAAGCCAGTGTCGTTCGCAGCTCAACAAAAGTGCAGATTGTGAGGCTGCCTGCACAGAAGGCGCAATTGATTACTATATCATTTGTCAATGCTTAGCCATGGCAAAACGGCTATTCTCCTCCCAATTTGGATCGTAGGCTACGCCTCTCTTAAGTATGGCGTACAGCGCAGACAGTAGCTTGCGGC
>Ga0315282_10016199_pt1 | contig 10915 bp, 11 predicted proteins | sample YL17G07_20_MG_FD_203693 | JGI IMG/M metagenome (GOLD analysis project Ga0315282, IMG submission 203693) | Sediment microbial communities from Yellowstone Lake, YNP, Wyoming, USA - YL17G07_20 | ecosystem: Environmental > Aquatic > Freshwater > Lake > Sediment | place: USA: Wyoming | collected...
GCCTATAGAGGGTTTTGGTGGGGAACCAATCCTCTCTGGCCGATTTTGTTCGTGACCATGATGTGCGGAGCCGTATCCGGCTGGCACTCTCTCGTCTCCAGCTCGGGTACCGCCCGCATGCTCGAAAAGGAAACGGACACCCTGCCCGTGGCCGGCGGGGCCATGCTCCTGGAGATGATCATGGGTCTCCTGGCCCTGATTATCGCGGTCTCGGCCTTCGGGGGTTTTGAAGGTTTTGCGGGGGCTATGAAAAAGGGAGCCGGCACCGTCTTTATGGTGGGAGGAGCCAATTTCCTGGCCAAGATCGGTATCCCTCCGGAGGTCGCCGGTGTGTATTCCAACGCCATGTTTGCCATCGTCGGTCTGACCCTGATTCATTTAGGGGTACGGTTCATGCGCCTGTACGGGGCGGACGTGCTGGGAGAATACTGGCCGATCTTTAAGAACGTCCAGTTCTCCGCGGTCTTCACCATCATCCTCTTCGCCGTTTTCTGCTTCACCGGAGTGCTGTCCACCCTCTGGTTCCTGGGTGGGGCCTTTAACCAGATGCTGGCCTCCATGGCCTTGCTCATCGCCACCTGCTGGCTCGCTTACGAGAGGAAAAATTACAAAATCACTCTCTATCCCTCGATCTTCCTCTTTGTGACCACCATCGCGGCGGCCATCTGGATTTCCTATGGAACGATCAAACATTTCTTCGTCACTCCGAACATCACCACCGACCGGGCCATCGGCGACTGGCTCACCGGCTTGATTGCCCTTTTCCTGGTCTTCTGCGCGAGTGTTTTGATCAAAGATGGTTTCGCGGCCATCCGCAAATTCACCAGTGAAAAGAGGGAGGGAGCCCCGGCTCCAGCACCTACCGGAGGTGCCAAATAAGCAGATCAACTCCTTGCCGACGGGAGAACCTATCTCGGGTTCTCCCGTCCCTTTTGGGCAAACAATGAAACCGATCACCCTCGAAGTCATTTCTCTGGTTCCGGGCCTTTACAACACCTGATTTACTTGTAATATTGCTACAGACCAGGTGGGTCTCAGAGAAAAGGGGGACAGCAGGGATCTCAACGAATATCCTGAAGAATTGAAGGAGGAATATCTTTTTCTTTCAAATTGGATCAAGGAATTAGCCCAAAAATATCGTGAGCGAATTTTAATTAAAGTCATCGATGTCCAATCTCTCCAAGGAGTAATGAAATCGCTCCGCTATTGGGTGCACCGCTATCCGACCTTCATTATCAATAAAAAAAGGAAGTACGCGGGCAAGGACAAGAATCAATTGGATACTCTCCTGCAGGAACATCTGGGAAGCTCCTGAAACGCTCCAGAAACCATGCCCCTTGAATTAACCAAACATATCATCGCCGCAAGAAATATCTTATTCGGAACGGGCTACTTCTTAATTCTCTCTCTTCCCGAGGGCTGGAAGATAACCCGAAGCTACCTGGATCCGGACGTTCACTCCGCAGTACAAAGAGAGCACATCACCTGGGTAGAGGCCGGCCAGACAGATCAGATTGTCTTTAATCCTTTAAAAAGGATTGCTTTTGACTTAATGATCCAGATCAAGCGGGGAAAGCATGATGGCTTTCAGGTCAAAAACGTCCAGATTTCCTCCCAGGGTACAATAATGGTTTGCGGCCATCCCGCATCCTATTGTATCGGGGAAATGAAACAAGGCTTGATTAAGAAAAAAACGGTTAAAACTCTGCGCCTCTCTTTTTATTGCCCGGACCTTAACCGCACCCTCATTCTGCATTTTACCGGCAATGGCCAGGATGCTGATCTGAGAGAGATTTACGAATCCATCCCCTCCCTGGAATGCCACTGATAATAAGTGCCTAAAATGCCTAAAGTTGTTGGAAAGGAAATTCCTGCGCTGAAAAAATGCGGGGATCCAAGCCAATCAATCTTCTTGACATTCTTTTTCTCCCTCTCTTAAGATAACAATGATCAAAAAGAAACTTTCCCCTTACCCGCTCCCTCTCCCCAAGGGAAGAGGGGTGGGGTGAGGGGGAAGATGAACGGAGAGAGATGATGAAAGGGAAATCTTATGCTGTGGCTGTTGCCGGGGCCACGGGGGCTGTGGGCCTGGAGTTCATCAAAGTCCTGGAGCAACGCCAATTCCCCGTGGGATCCATCAAACTTCTGGCTTCGGAGCGTTCGGAGGGAAAAGAATTGACCTTTGCCGGCCGGCCCGTAAAGGTCGAAAGGCTCACCAAAGATTCATTCAAGGGTATAGAGGTGGCTCTCTTCTCAGCCGGCGCATCCCGCAGCCTGGAGTTCGCCCCGGCCGCTGCGGCCTCCGGCGCTGTAGTGGTGGATAACAGCAGCGCCTTCCGCATGGACCCGGAAATCCCCTTAGTCGTGCCGGAGGTGAATGCCCATGCGATCGCCCAATATAAAAAGCGGGGGATCATCGCCAATCCCAATTGCTCCACGATTCAGATGGTCGTGGCCCTAAAGCCCATTCACGACGTGGCCCGCATCAAACGGATCGTCGTCTCCACCTACCAGGCGGTTTCCGGAACGGGTCTCAAGGCCATCGATGAGCTCTTGACTCAGACTCGGGCCATCCTCAATTCTCAGGGAATTCAGAAGAAGGTCTATCCCCACCAGATCGCCTTCAACTGCTTGCCCCAGATCGACGTTTTCCTGGAAAACGGGTACACCAAAGAAGAGATGAAGATGGTTAATGAAACCCAAAAAATAATGGAAGATCCGACCATCCGCGTAACGGCCACTACGGTGCGGGTCCCCGTTATCCATAGTCATTCGGAGTCCGTGAATGTCGAGACGGAGAAAAAAATCACGGCGCAGCAAGTGAAAGAAATCCTCTCCCGGGCACCCGGTGTGCGCGTGGTGGACAACCCAGCCTTGAGTGAGTACCCCCTGGCCATCCATGCCGCCGGACGCGATGAAACTTTTGTGGGCAGGATCCGCGAAGACGAGTCCATCCCCAACGGCATCAATATGTGGGTCGTCTCCGACAATGTCCGCAAGGGGGCAGCCCTGAACGCCGTGCAGATCGCCGAGATCTTGATCGAAAAATATATTTAATGGGGAAGCCGCAAAAAATCAAAACACCCCCTCTCCCTAGAAAGACTGTGTCGTAATGAAAAGAAAGAGCCGTCATTCCCGCGAAAGCGGGAATCCAGCCGCGATTTTATTCAAGATTTAAGCCCCTGGATGCCCGCCTACGCGGGCATGACGAATTACGACACAGTCTCAGACGGGAGAGGGCCGGGGTGAGGGTGAAGAAATGAGAGATTTCAGTCTGTCATTTGTCCCCCTCCCCCGAATCCCCTCCCGCGAGGGGAGGGGAAATTTTATTTTTTACGAGACCATCATTCCATGAAGTTTTTGCAGGACATCACCCTCGGACAGTACCTGCCCGGGGATTCTTTTCTTCACCGGCTGGACCCCCGGACCAAGTTCATCTCCCTGCTTCTCCTGATGATCATAACTTTCCTGGTCAAGGCTTTCCTGGCCCTGGCCTTGCTGGGGGCCGTTTTTTTCCTGGCCCTGCTCTCCTCCGGGCTCCCCTGGGCTTTTGTATTCCGCGGGGTGCGATTTTTCCTCTGGCTCTTCCTTTTCACCGGCGTGGTCCATTTTTTTTTCACCCCTGGACCTTCCCTTCCCTTCTTTCCCGTAGGATTTATCAACCTCACCTGGACCGGCCTGGAAAGGGGCGTTTTTGTTGCCGCCCAACTTTTTTTGGCCATCCTCATCTCCTCGCTGATGACCCTGACGACTCCTCCGCTGCAATTGGCCCACGGCCTGGAAAAGCTCATGGCTCCCCTGAAGCGTTTTCGGGTCCCGGTGGAAGATTTTTCCTTGATGACGATGCTGGCCATCAAGTTTATCCCCATTCTTCTCGGAGAGACCAACCGGATCATTAAAGCTCAAAGCGCCCGCGGAGTCGACTTTGAATCCGGAGGCTTCTTCCGCCGGGCAAAGAATATCATCCCGATTCTCACCCCCCTATTTCACAGCGTCTTCAAGCGGGCGGATGACTTGGCCATCGCCCTGATGGCCCGGGGGTATGTCAGCGGAGCCCCGCGCACCCATCTCCACCAGTTGAAGATGGCCAGCCGGGATTATTTCGTCCTGGCGGGGATTGTGGGTTTGGGAATACTGGAAATGAAGATAAGCTAAATGGGACGCAGATTTTCGCAGATCGCCGCAGATAGAGATTTTGAATAACTGCCGTGAAGCCAGAGGAAAAATCATCGCTTGCAATGACAATTCCACAGGGGTAGAGCTATTTAAGTCCTTCGCTAAAAATCTGAATTTTCTGCGCCAATCTGCGTCCAAAAAGGAATTTTCCGTGAGAAAAAAAGCATTGTTCAAAGGATTCATCCAGGTTTACACGGGAAGCGGGAAGGGAAAGACGACCGCCGCCCTGGGTCTTGCCCTGCGAGCGGTGGGCCACAGATTTAAGGTCCTGGTCATTCAATTCCTCAAAGGCGGCATTGCCTACGGAGAATTGCGGTCGGCCAAGAAACTGGCCCCCTATTTGACCCTCGTCCCCATGGGCCGGGAGCATTTCGTCAACAAGAAAGACCCTCACCCCAAAGACCTTCGCTGGGCCCAGAAAGGGTGGGAGCTGGCCAAACACTCTGTGCACAGCCAGAAATATCAGATCGTAATCCTGGATGAAATTAACGTGGCCGTCGAATACGGAATGGTCCCTTTGCCGGAACTCCTGGCCTTGATGAAAACCAAGCCTGAGAATGTGGAATTGGTGCTCACGGGAAGATGGGCCAGGCCGGAAGTTCTCAGATTGGCAGACCTGGTCACCGAGATGAAAGAAAAGAAGCACTACTACCGAAAAGGAATCGAAAGTCGAATCGGGATTGAGCGGTAATTGAGGAACGCTTTCTTGCCTTGCACCCACACCTTGCATTCTTGCCGGAATGGACATGTGGACACGAGAAAGGGTATTTTCCCTGGGATGAAAAGGGATCAACCCAATCCTTTGGCCTGTGAAAGGCGGCGTAATAGCCGTAGCAAATCGCCAACCTAAAATAATCACTCCAGATTAAGAATAATCCCGCCGCGATCACTCATCTGAATCCATTTGGACATTTTCTTGGCTGATTGGTAAAATGAATTGAGTGAACTCCTCAAGGGAGGGCTCGGATTGAAGCTCGGAACCCGGTTGACTCTCTATCTTTCCCTGGTCATCGTCGTAGTCCTTACCGGATACGGGTATTTCCACATCAATTCGCACAGAAAAGTCCTCACCAAAATGATGAAGCTGGAAGTCAGGTCCATCTCTGAGACTTTGAGAGTTTCCCTGCAAAAGATTTCCCTTCCCAGGGAAATGGTCAATGTTCAAGAACTGTTGGATGCGATAAGCGAGCCGGAACGGACTGTGGGGGCGCTCTTTTACTATCAGGAAAGAGACGTTGTCTTCCGCTCCCATTCTCTCGGGGGAGAAATCGGCCACTTCCTGGAACGAATCAAGAACTCCATCCGCGAGGACCGTCCCCGTGAAGATTTTAGCGTCCATCAAAAGGGCCCGGTCTTTTTCTATACTTTCCCCCTCAAAGACCAAAAAGGGAGGACCATCGGAGGGATCGCAGTCCTTCAGCACACCTCGTTCCTGGAGGAGAATATCCAGGAGAGCAAGCGGACTATTCTTGTCATTATTCTGACCCTCATTGGAGGGACGATCTTTTCGGTCCTTTTTATCACCCAGAGGTGGCTCACCCTTCCGATTTATCGGCTGATGGATGGAATTCAAAGAATGGCCAAAGGCCATTTAAATACACGGATCGGATTGGAAAGGGGGGACGAAGTCTCGAAACTGGCCCAGGCCTTTAACCAGATGGCCTCGGACCTCCAGGAGGCTCAGCAGAAAATCATTCGAGAAGCGGAAGGCAAATTGGATTTGGAAAGGAACCTCCGGCATTCGGAAAAATTGGCGGCGATTGGTCAATTAGCTTCTGAATTGGCCCATGAAATTGGAACCCCTTTGAACATTATCGGGGGGAGGGCAGATCTGTCTAAAAAAAAGTTAGAGGATAAAGAGACCCTCAAAAAAAACCTGGATATTATTGCCAGGCAAACTGAAAGAATTACCAAGATCATTCAACAACTCCTGGAGTTTGTGCGGAAAAAGCCGCCGGAGAAGTTGTCCCTGGATATTCATTCCGTGCTGGAGGGCACCCTCGATTTTCTGGGCCAAAAGATCGAAAAACAAAGGGTGCGAATAGAAAAAAATTTCATGGCCCATCCTCCTGCGGTGCAGGGAGACCCAGACCAGCTGCAGCAGGTATTTTTGAATCTCACCCTCAATGCTCTCCAGGCCATGCCCGAGGGGGGGACACTCCGCATTTCTACCCTATCCAGGTGGGTTGCCAGAGAAAGCCCGGAAAGCCCCAAGAGACCGTATTTCGAAGTGGGCGTGGAAGATACCGGATGCGGGATGGATAAGGAAGTCAGGGAAAATATTTTTTCCCCCTTTTATACGACTAAAATCCAAGAAAGAGGGACCGGGCTGGGTTTGACCATAACGCAGGGCATCGTTCGGGAGCACGAGGGATGGATAGAAGTAGAGAGCGAAATCGGGAAGGGTTCTTTATTTAAAGTTTATCTTCCTTCGATGGACCCGGGCGAAAGAGTAGGTTCGCAAGAATTCTTTTCGGAACGCCAGGGGGGAAGTTGAAATGAAGGAAAAGATCCTGGTAATTGATGATGACCTGGAAATGTGTGACCTGGTCTCCGATGGCCTCCGGGAAGAAGGTTTCCGGGTCACCACGAGCGGAGATAGCCTTGAGGGGTGCAGGATCCTAAAGAGGGAAGAGTTCGATGTCCTGATTACGGATTTACAGATGAAAGGCTTGAAGGGTCTAGACATCCTGGAGGAGGCCAGGAGAGTTGCCCCCTCTACGCCCGTGATTATCATCACGGCTTTTGGGACCATAGAGTCGGCCATCCAGGCCATGAAGATGGGGGCCTATGATTATGTCACCAAGCCCTTCCAAATGGATGACCTCGTCCTGACGGTCAAAAAAGCGCTGGAAAACCGTCTCCTGAAGAAAGAAGTGGTTGGCTTGAGGGAAGAGGCGGGGTCCCACCATCAATTCCATAAGCTTATCGGCAAGAGTCCGGCCATGCAAAAGATCTACGATTTGATCGAGAGGGTCACTGACACCCCCAGCAATATCCTGATTACCGGGGAGAGCGGGACGGGAAAGGAGCTCGTGGCCAGCGCCATTCATTATAATGGCTTGAGAAGAGAAGGACCATTCATTGCCCTCAATTGTTCCGCCATCCCGGAAAACCTCATGGAGAGTGAGTTGTTTGGTTACAAGAGGGGGGCCTTTACCGATGCGAAAGCCGACAAAATTGGCCTCATCGCCGAAGCCCATGGCGGTACGCTATTCCTGGACGAGATCACGGAAATGCCCTACACCCTCCAGGCCAAATTGCTCCGGATCATTGAAGAGAAAAAGATTCGGCCCCTGGGAGGTACGGATTCCCATATCGTCGACCTGAGGGTCATCTCCACCTCAAACAGGGATATGAAATCCTTGATCCAACAGGGGAGGTTTCGGGAAGACCTGTATTTTCGCCTGAAAGTCATCGATATTGAAATGCCGCCTCTTCGTGAGAGGAGGGAGGACATCCCCCTGCTGGTGAAACATTTCATTCATAAATATAGCGTCGAGCTGAACAGAAAAATATCTGGCGTGTCCGAACAGGCCCTCCAGCTCTTATCGAATTATTCCTGGCCGGGCAATGTGAGGGAATTGGAAAATGTAATCCAGCGCGCGATAACTCTTGGGCGGCAGAATGTGATCCTCCCGGAAGATTTGCCCCCTCCCCTGATCCAGGAAGCCGAAGAAGACCTTTTGGAGAAGGGCCTAAAAGAAAAGCACAGACTCGATTGGTTCGAGAAAGAATACATAAAGCGGATACTTAAGGATGTGGGCGGGAATAAATCAAGGGCGGCCGAGATTTTGGGTGTGGACCGCAAGACGATCAACCGAAAACTCCAGGAACAAGAATAGCCCTTAATTCGAGCTGCCCCATTTTGCCCCGGCCTAGCCCACTTTTCCCCACCTAAAAAGTCCCCAGTTTTCTCGGGAAAACCCCTAATGAATTGAAATCGTGGAAAAATCGAATTTTCCCCTTCTTGGCATTCCTTTTGCGTTTTCCATCCCGTCCGAGATGGCTGAAGGGGAGAGGGGCCATTTTTCATGATAAGGGTCCAGGCCTGATTCTTATCTTAGGCCTAAAGGAGGAAAAAATGCGTTGGGGAGAAGATGATTTTGGAGGAGGGGGCCAACCGATCGGCGATCTGGCATTGAAGATTCAAGAGAAAATTGCCGGTTTTGGAGGGAAGAAGGTCTTTTTGATCCTCTTAGCTATCCTGATCGGGCTATGGGCAGCTTCGGGGATCTATATGGTTGGCCCCGGGGAGGAAGGTGTCATCCGGCAGTTCGGGAAGGAGGTGGACCGGACCCCCCCCGGTTTGCGGTACCGCCTTCCCTGGCCTTTCCAGACCCATGATGTGGTCCATATGGCCAGGGTCAGAAGAGCGGAGGTCGGCTTCCGGACCGATGCCACCGGACGGATCAGGCCCGAGCTGAAGGAAGCGCTCATGCTCACCGGCGACGAAAACATCGTGGATGCCCAGCTGTTCGTTCAATACATCGTAAAAGACCCCTCCCAGTTTCTTTTCCGGGTAAGGGAACCGGAAATGACCTTGAAGACCGCGGCCGAGGTGGCCCTGCGCAGTGTCGTGGGGAGGAATACTATCGATTACACGATGACCGAGGGAAGGGTGGTGGTCCAGGACGAGATCAAGAAATACCTCCAGACCCTCCTGGACGATTACCGGACGGGCTTAATGGTGACCGAGGCCCGGTTATTGGTGGTGGACCCTCCCGATGAGGTCAAGGATGCCTTTCATGACGTGGTCAGGGCTTGGGAAGACCGGGAACGCCTGATGCGGGAAGCTGAAGGATACCGGGAAGACCTGATCCCGAAAGCCAGGGGCGAGGCGGCCCAGATGGTCCGGACGGCGGAGGCTTACAAAGAACAAAGGGTCATCCGGGCGCAGGGGGACGCAGCCAAATTCATTGACGTACTGAAGGCCTACCAGAAAGCGAAAGAGGTAACGAGGGAGCGGCTCTACCTGGAGGCTCTGGACAAGATCCTTCCCGGCAAGGAGAAGTACATTCTCCCTCCCGCGGGGAAGGATTCGGTCATGAAATGGCTTCCCCTGAAGGAAGCGATTACCCTGAAAGAAGAGAAAAAAGAAGAGAAAGGGGGTAAAACCCAATGAAGGATAAAAAGAAAATCTTGATCATCATTCTATTGGTGATCGCCCTGATCGTTTTTGCGGGAGCGGCCTTCACCATCGACGAGAAAGAGCAGGCCATCATCACCCAGTTTGGGAAATACATCCGCACCATCAAAGAACCGGGGTTACATTTTAAGGTCCCCATCGTACAGACCCTGCATCGCTTTGAAAGGAGGGTCCTGGCCCAGGACGCTGTCGCCGTGGAATACATCACCCTCGACAAGAAGAGGATAGTGGTGGATCACATCTCCCGGTGGAAGATCGACGACCCTCTGGAATTTTACCGGAGCGTCCGGACAGAGGCCGGCGCGCTGGCCCGCCTGGAGGACATCCTGGTGGCCCGGTTGCGGCAGGAGATCGCCAAGCATGCCTTCATCTCTTTTATCCGGGAGGAGCGGGAGAAGATCGTCGAGGAGGTGGCCAAAGGAGCTCATGAGACGGCCAAGCGGTTCGGCATCCAAATCATCGACGTTCGCATCAAGCGGGCCGACCTTCCCAAGGAAGTCCAGGCCAGCGTTTACGCCCGCATGCAGGCCGAACGCCACCGGATCGCCATGCGATACCGCTCCGAGGGGGAACAGCGGTCCCGGGAGATCAAGGCCGAAACCGACAAAGAAAAAGAGATTATTCTGGCCAAAGCCTACCAGCAGCAGATGAAGCTTTTCGGAGAGGGCGACGGCCGGGCCACGGATATCTTTGCCGCTTCTTACCAGCAGGACCCGGAGTTCTATTCTTTTCTCCGACGACTGCAAACCTATGAAAAGCTTGCCGAGGGAAAAACCATGCTTCTTTTGGAAGCGGATTCCGAACTGCTTAAATATTTCCGGAGCCCCCGAATACCCGGTAAATAGCGCCTTCCGTAAATGATTTACCGGGGAAGGTAAGCATGGAATTCAGAAAGATGCGAATATTGGTGATCGAAGACGACGAGGAAATGAGGTCCCTCCTTGAAGATTTTATCGAGGGGGAAGGGTATGGCGTAGAATCTGTTGAAGATGGTTCTGAGGGATTCCGCAAACTTGCCAAGGAGAATTTTGATCTGATCGTTACGGACATCCGAATGCCCGGGTTGAACGGTTTGGACATCCTCCCCGGATTAAAACAGATTCAACCCAGCATTCCTATTATTGTGATAACTGCCTTTGGCAGTGAGGAAGTGCAGCGCCGGGCATTGGAGAGGGGAGCGGACGCCTATTTGGAAAAACCCCTGCAATTAGATCAATTGAGAACCCTAATTCAAGAGATGGTCTCCTCACAGGGGAAGAGATAAGCGGAGGTTAGAAATGGTTGGAATTCTGATCGTCTCCCATGGGAACTTGGCTGAAGCTCTGATCTCCTCCGTTCAGATTCTCGTCGGAAACCTGCAGAACGTAAGGGGAGTTTCCATATGGCCCCAGGACGGGAAAGAAGAAATTCAAGACCGGATCGAAAGGGAAATCGCCGAAGTCGATGCCGGGGATGGGGTCATCATTTTGACCGACCTGTTAGGGGGAACACCGGTCCGATCCGGGCACATAGGTTACACTTTATTCTAGGTACATGGGTTACAGTAGCTTTGTTTTACAATTGTCGGTCTTGTTGGTATCCGTTCGATAA
>Ga0315282_10016200_pt1 | contig 10914 bp, 10 predicted proteins | sample YL17G07_20_MG_FD_203693 | JGI IMG/M metagenome (GOLD analysis project Ga0315282, IMG submission 203693) | Sediment microbial communities from Yellowstone Lake, YNP, Wyoming, USA - YL17G07_20 | ecosystem: Environmental > Aquatic > Freshwater > Lake > Sediment | place: USA: Wyoming | collected...
CGAGCGAGCCCAGCGACAACCTGACGGTGAGCAATTTCGTTATCGAGGGCCCGGTCGAACCGAGGGTCGGAGACCAGATCAGGGTAACATTCCGCCTGAAGAACACGGGCGCGCAGCCGATAAACCTCACGGACAGGGGCATGTTCGGGATGGCTAAAATAAGACACGCGGAAAACAGGGAGTTCGGCAACTCCTTCGCGAACCAGACGCTTTCGCCCAACGGCTACAAGGACTTCGACAGGAACATCACAATCGATGAAGACGGCTCGTGGCAGGTGTGGCCATCATATGAAATCTGGTTGCGGACATATTCCAAACCGCTGGAACATTATGTTTACCTGAGGAAAGAAGGCCCGAGCCTCTGGCACGCCTGCCAGCTTGCGGCATGCCCTGATCATTGTGAGAGCGGCACGAGATACCATTATACCGCCTTGAACCAGGACGGCACGTGCACATACCATCAGGAGACCTGCGCGCTCGGCTGCGACGAGCAGGGTAAGGACTGCTCGAACGTGAGCAGGATCGCGATAACGGAAGGCCCGACCATAAAACTGGAAGAAGAGAGCTGCGCGCCAAGGGGCACGGCCAGGTGGAAGACGAACATAGAAGGAAGCGGCGTCGTGTTCTACAGGGAGTTCGGCTCGCCTGAATGGAAAAATGTAAGCACGCCGTATTATGAAAATACCAGCAGGCCTTCGCTGTATCTCTACGGCCTTGAGCCCAACAGGACCTATTACTATTACGTGAAAAGCTGCGGGCCGGACGACTGCATAGAATCGGCCCCGCAGGAATTCACGACTATCAATTACCTCCGCGTACAAGACGTGAGCGTCTCCGCCGCGCAAAGGCTCGCGACCATCCGATGGACCGCCCGCTGCTACGAGCCGGACGGGTTGCCTTCTGATTGGAACAGGGTCAGCACCAACTACACGCTTTATGTCGTGCTTTCCTCATACGCGAATTTCGCCAGCCCGCCCTGGAGCAATGCGAGCAACTCGACATACAACATGACGCACAAGGCGAATCTCAGCGGCATGCTGGACGACGGGAAGAATTACACGTTTTTCATAAGGGCATGCAACGCAGGCGGCGTATGCACGGACAGCGACAGATACGCGTTCGAAACGAAGGAGCGACCATTCCCGGAAATTTTTGATCTAAGGACCGAGCCTGCCCACACTTCCGTAAACATATACTGGAACACCTTCCAGCTTGTCAACACGACAGTCTATCTCATAAAACAGCAAAGTCCGCCCCCGAACCTGACGTCGTGGAATAAAACGTTAGACCCGTCAGACAGGACAGACCACTCCGCCTCCTTTGCCGCTCTGGAGTCCGGGACGCTCTACCTTTTCGTGATAGAGCACTGCGGAGGAGGAAGATGCAACAAAACCAGCTACAATGCTTTCGAGACAATCGGATGCTTTGACGGCATACTTAATGGCGGCGAATACGGCGTCGATTGTGGCGGCCCGTGCGAAGCGAAGTGCCTCAACTGCACGTGGTGCGGCAGGAGTATAACGCCCGTCTATCTGCAGGGCCCGCCGGAGGAAAAGATAGACATAGTCTTCGTCGCTTCGAACACTTCATGGGACAGGCTAAACAGCGTCAAGGTCCCGAAAAATACGTATTCCTATTACAAGAACGAGTTCATCGCGGCTGTCAACGACCTGGTCCAGAACTGGTATCTCAAGCTGGACACGCTGGTGAGCGAGCCGATATCATCCGATTTCAGGCAGAGGTTCAACTTCTATTATTATTGGGATTCCAGCAAATTCGGCGACGCCTTCGAAGGATGTTCGGGCACGCTGCCCGAAGGCTTCTGGAATGACGCACGTTTCGCTGACGTTGGAGGCATTTTGTATCCGGCGCATTATGTAGGCGGCTTCACCGAGGCAGGAGGCTGCGCGAACGCATTTGGCCCGCCCAGCCAGTTCAAGGGCCCGGGTTTCAACGGTTACGTTACGATACACGAGAGCGGCCACGCTGTTTTCGCGCTCGTCGACGAATACTGCGGGGAAACCGCCTATTTCCAGAACGATCCTCTAGCGAATGTCTGGGGCTCGCTCGAAAACTGCACCGGGGACGTGGCCTCTACGACGAAGCAGGACCCCTCCGGCTGCAGGCAGATAACGTACGACGACCCGAACACGGCCGGCGTCGACTGCACGCGGGACTGGTGGAGGTGGAACCCCAACGACGAAATCATGGACTGCGCCTGCGGCAGGTTCGGGCCCATGTGCGTCAGGCATATAAACTACATGTTCGAGAGCAGGGACAAGTGGAGGAGATGAGATGAAAAAGATAATAACCCTTCTGATGCTTGCGTTCTTGTTACTGCCGCGTCCGGCGTTTGCCGGAGACCTGACGAAAACGATAATTGTCAGCCTCAACATCAAAAACAACACTTTCGCTGAAATCTCGAAGGAAATCGTCTACGCCCATCCGCCAGACCTCGGCTTCCAGCAGGGGCATTTCAGTGCAAGGTTGATCTCAACAGGAGGATCGCTGCTCGGAGAATTCGGCGTGTGGGACCCGAGGGTGCAGGTGGGCGACGACATCGTGATGTACGAGAACGGGACTCTCGGGAGAATAAGCGGGAAGGTCGTCCGCGCCGACGAGGCCGGCCTTTCGATTGCGATGCCTTTCTCCCGCGACACCGGCTCGCTCGAAATCCGCGACAGGGAAACCGGCATAAAGATGATTTCGGTCGAGCTTGGAGCGCTTGTCAGCGGCTTCTGCGACGCGCACAAAGACGATCCCGACTGCGGAGCGCCTAACTACGCGGTTGTCGTAATCGCCGCGGCAATAATCGCTGCCATAGTAATCATAGCAATCGTGCTGGGCCTTGCCCTGAAAAGCCAAAGGCGCGGAAAGAAGAAATAAAAAAATCGCACCGCTAATCGCGCCGCTTATATTCCACTCTGCTCATTATTCCCCCTCGAAGACGAACAGCTCCTCCATCCCCTCGCGTTAAGCGCCTTCATCGCCGTCCTGACGGCCATGATTGACCTGTGCAGGGAAGGGCTGGAGGACTAAGCGCAGAGCCGATTACGAAACGTGTATATGTTTCCGTAAACTGCCTAGAAAGGATTTTCATGAAATTTTAGCGTGACTGAAATGTCAACTCACCTAAGTCTACATCTCCATGTACTGCGATCCCACGAGCAACAACCCCGATACCACCAAAGGAGAGGTCATACACCCCCTCAGGGACATTGACCTGGAATCTGCCGTCCTTACCGGAGCCGAATCCTATGCATCCGCTAATACTCGCTCCTGTCCGGGTGTTAACAATAGTGCCTCCTGTCGAAACCGGATTGCCTTCCTGGTATGCAAGAACTCCGGACACCCGATGCCCTTCCTGCAAAACGAAGTTCACGGATGTTATCCTGCCTTTACTGACCCGGACACGGGAAGCCTTGGACTGTTTCCCAGAATCGCTGATACCATCGTATATTTGGCCGACAAAGCGCATATTTCCGCGGTTCGTGCTGACCCAGAGCATGTAGTCTCCTTCGGGCACGGGGATCCAGTAGCCGGCCAGCCTTGGGTGACGTGCGGCGAATCCCGTCGAATTGAAATCACCTTTAACCCCCTGGTCATACGGCGTGAAGCCTACCGGTATTTCAATAGAGACCGGCCTGCCGTTTCTGTCAGTTATCGTAGCATAGACAAAACCCATACCCTCGATCTGAATGGGGATAATGTCCACGACTTTCTCGGTCTGCGTGTCGATAACAGTTATGTCATCGCTATTTGTATTGCTGACATAAAGCCTCCGGCCATCTTCAGTGAGGGCTATGTTGAACGGGTCGAGGCCGACCTCGATATAACGTGTGGCGCCATCCCCTATATCCAGGATTACGACGATCTCACCGTCAACGCCGCCAAAATATGCACGCTTTCCGTCCGGGGAAACGGCGACCTCCCAGGGGTTGCCGAAGCCGACCGGCTCATGAGCCCACCGCTGAATGACCTTGTGCGTGGCAACATCGATGGCCACCACATGTGTGAATCCCCGAACCTCCGACTGCAGCTCAATGACATACGCTACTCTACCATCAGGGCTGATATCTATGCCGACGGGTGTGGATTCCATTTTGATGGTGTCGATGACCCTGTTTTCAGCCGTGCTCACCACGGAGATGTCCTTTGAGTAGCCGTTGCACACGAAGACTTTGTTCCCGTCAGGGGTGACTGCCAGATCAAATTCCGGATCACCCATATTGCCTACAGGTATATTTGCTATCAATCGCCAATTTTCTAAGTCGACGACCTGCAGAATGTCTCTCTGGGAATCCGCGATGTAAGCGATGCGTTCATCCTCTGACAACTCAATCTTTAAACTCCCTCCCTCAATGTCCGGCATATCAGTGTACCTGGCCGTAAGGCTTGGGATGTCTATAACCGCGAAGCGGACTCCTGGAACGTACGCTCGCTTTCCGTCAGGGCTGATGGCAATCGCGTTTGAAGACGCGTCGAAGCGGTCCAATAGCGCATGAGTAGCGGTGTCCATTACCAGAACCTGGTGGATGCCGTTGGCAGAGACGAGGACCCTGGAGCCGTCTGGCGTGATAGCGATATCGCCAAGGACGTATGTTGTTGGACGGACCAGTAACACGGAATCCGTGAGCTCGTCGCTGGCCGTGTCTATGATGTAAATTCTGTTCATGCTGTCGCCCGCGTAAATCCTGGTTCCATCCGGAGAGATATTCACGAAGCGGGGGGACCATCCAGGCATTATCTCTTTGACGACGGTGTAGTTTGCGGTATCGACCACCACCACCTTGGACGGGGGTTCACCGGCTGCGTGTTCAAGCGCTTGGGCTGTGACGGCCACGTAAAATTTTTGGCCGTCAGGCGTGATTGCCATCCCCAGGGGGTTAACCCCGACTGGAATGGTGGTAATCACATTCCTCGCATCGAGATCAACGACCGCTACATCCCCGGATTCCCAGTTGGATACATATGCACGTTGGCCGTCCGGGGAAATTAGGATGTACTGAGGAGAGTTTCCCACGGGAATTGAATCAATCAATTCGCCATTGCTTGGGTCGATTATATCCAGAGAGTTTGTTTTCGTATTCGCGCCCAGAATGCGCCCTTCCGGCGTGAAGACCAGGAAAGCTATACGCCCGATATCTGATATTCTGGCAAACTGCCCGCTTTCGATGTTCATGCTGCAGATTCCATTGAAGCTGGGAACATACAGGAACTGCCCGTCCGGGGACAGAGCGATGAATGGCCCGTTCGAGGCAAATGCAGTTTCACATTCTTCCGGGAGGGGAATCAGGCGATCAATCTTCTTGATATTCGTGTCGATTACAACCACGTTACGATTCCCAACCAGGCCTGCGCTGAGGGTGTACATCCACCGGCCATCAGAGGAGAAAACCATTCCTGTGGCTTGGGCCCAGAACCCCGGCATCTTTATGTCTCCTATGACAGTCCGGTTCTCGATATCCAGCACAATGATGTTGCGCGAGTCCATGTTGAAGACGTATAAATACCTGCCGTCCGGCGAAGGCCTGGCATAATGGGTTTCCTGGGCGTAGACCTGACCTACCTCGGACTCGGCCCACAGAGACGTTTGCGAAGGCCCGATTATTGGCGAACTCTCCGCCGGCCCTTCCAGCGGCTTTTCAACACAGCCGCTCACAAAAACAACCAAAAGGACAAAAAAGACCCGAGGAATTACGAAAACTAACTTTCCCGTCCCCATAATAAAATATTCAATAAAGTTAGTTAATAACGCCCCCGGCCGCAAGAAGACGACGCCTGGTTTTAATCCCCTTCGAATATAAAGATATACTCGATCTTCGCCTTCAAGACCTTCGCCACGTCATGCGCAAGGCGAAGCGAGGGATTGTACTTCCCCTTCTCGAGGAACATTTGGAGGGATGGTCGGGCGGAGGGGGTAGCGGGTGAGATTAACGAAGAGTAAAACGTAGCCGTTATAAATCCTCTCCACAGTATTATTATCGAAAGGCCAAATAAGAGATGCAAGACCCGAGCTAGCCCAAAGCTAAATAGTAATAAAATAATAATAAATATATGGAGAACAAAAAGGAGAAATTCATGCGCATATTTGCCAACATCCCCGAGAAGATAAGGAACGAAGATGTCATCGCTGTGGTTGATGACAAGCCGTTCACGTGGAACAACGCGATGATTGAGATCAAGAACGGCACGTCTTTGGGCGGAAAGATTCTGAAAATGCTGGAAAAGGTGGGCGTGATATGAGCGGAGACAGGATGGATCCGGAAGTAAAGAAGCTGATTCTGTGGAGAATAGACACCAGCGTGCCCAAGCATTTCAAGCTGGTCATGGGAGACAAAGGCGCTCTGGGAAAGGAAGATCTCAAAAAGCACGTGGAAGCAGAGGATGAAATAGGGATGAAATTCGTTAAGATGGAACTTAATTTCATAAAGGCGCTATCTAGTGGCGAATTCACGAAAACACTGGCCGACTGAACCGTGATGCCCATGAAAAAAATGCTTGTCACGAGACCAAAATACGACGAAGCGACCAGCTATTCCTACTATTATGCTGGCATTGTGATCAAGGAAGCCGGCGACAAATGTATAAGGGTCATAGACCTGAGAGGGCGTCGGCTGAGGAGAGCCGTTTTCGAGCAAATCATCGGCAAAGAATCGCCGTCTTTCCTTTTCTTCAACGCGCACGGAGACGAAAAGACTATATACGGGGACAAAATCGATGGCGATGAAGAGTTCCTCGTAAAGGAGGGCGAGAATCAAGGCCTTCTCGACTGCAGGCTGGTATATTCGCGCACGTGCTGGTCGGCAGCGTCGCTGGGGAAAACCTGCAAAGGCGGATGTTTTATCGGGCATTGCGTGCCTTTCAGCTTCTGGCTGGACGAAAAATGGTCGACCAACCCGAACAACGATAATGTCGCAAGGCAGTTCTTCGAACCCTCGAATCTGATAGTAAGTTCGCTCCTGAAAGGCAACACGGCAGAGGAAGCGGTGGACAAATCAAAGAACCTGGCGAAGAAGACCATCATGAGGCTCCTGAATGAAAAAGAAGAGCCCGGCGCGATGGCCTCGGTCCGGTTGCTGTGGAACAACATGGAAGGCACGGAGATTCACGGCAACCGGCACATGAAATTTGAATAGCCATAAAATGTTTTTCAGGGTTCCGTCGCTTCTATTCCTCGAACTCCTCGAACACGAACAGCTCCTCTATCCTCGCGTTAAGCGCCTTCATCGCCATCCTGACGGCCGTCATTGACCTGCGCAGGGGCGGGCTGGTGGATTAGCAACAACCCCCGTGTAGTCACATTATCAGTAATATATTTAAATATGTAGTCACATAAAATTAATATGCATGTGGAGATTCGTGAACAGGGAAAAAGAAAATTATATTATCTCGCACATTCCTTCAGGGATAACGGCAGGGTAAGGAAGATCAGAAGGTATCTTGGAGCCGACCTGACAAAAGAGAAAGTAGAAGCGCTCAGAGAACAGGCTGAAAAATCCATTCTGGAACAGATAGAAAGTTATAGGAAAATAAGAGACCCGCTTCATACCGTTTTATCCCCAAGGGAAGCGGGAATCCTCGAAACGCTGATAGCAAAGGGCGAAATAAAAATCGGGCACCTTTCGGATGAGGACTGGCAAAAATTCACGACACTTTTTGCATATGACACTAATGCCATCGAAGGCTCGACTGTCACCGCTTCAGAAGTCAAAAATATAATCCAGAAGGACAGGTGGCCTGAAGAAAGGTCGAAAGAAGAGATATCAGAGACATACGGCGTCGCCGAGGCCATAAGATACATACGAAGAACAAGAGAGCGTATATCGCTTGACCTGATAAAAGAGCTGCACCGGATTGTTTTCAAAAATTCCAAGACCTTTGCCGGCCGCTTCAGGGAGGAGGGCATCGAGGTTGCGGTCGTTGACGCGAGAGGAAACGTGATGCACAGGGGCGCGCCCCAGCGGCAGATTATCAGTCTTCTTAAAGAGCTCGCAGACTGGCATGAAAAGAACAAAACCAAATACCACCCGCTTGTCCTTGCCGCGGTCGTCCACAACCAGTTCGAGAACATCCATCCATTCCAGGACGGCAACGGAAGGGTCGGCCGCCTTCTCATGAACAACATCCTGCTGAAGCACGGCATGCCGCCCGTGAACATCGAGCTGAAAAACAGGAAAGGATATTACTCCGCGCTTCAGGCGTACGAAAAGGAAGGGAACCTCAGGCCGATGATAGAGCTTATTCTCAGGGAATACAGGGCCCTGAAAAGGGCGCTGAGATAACATCAAAATACACGGGAAGTTGAAATGACACAGGACGTTGAAATGGGAACTTTGGATCCATGTGACTACAAATCATGAAATGTAGTCACATATAAATGGCGGTAATCGCTCTGTGCATGAAAAGGCTGGAGAATTATAAAAAACCAAGAGAACAAATCGCGCCGCTTCTATTCCACTCTGCTCCTACTCCCCATCGAACACGAACAGCTCGTCTATCGTCGTGCCAAGCGCGACAGCAACGTCATGCGCGAGGCGAAGGGACGGGTTGTACTTCCCCTTCTCCAGGAACAGAATCGTCTCCCTCCTGACCCCGACCTTCCGCGCCAGGTCCTCCTGGGTGAGATTATGCCTGGCCCTGAGCTCTTTTATGCGGTTTTTCATGCCGCACCTGCCTGTCTCGTCAGGCTCATGCGTCTCCCTTCCTCCCGAAGTAGAGCTTGAAGCCGCCGAAGAGCGCGAGAATCACGAAGAACACGATCCAGATGAAATATCGGAGGGGAATGTCCGGCAGCCCCAGTTCCTCCATGAACATCTGATAAAACGCCGCCGCGAGCAGGAACCATACAGTCCCTATCATCGCGTATCTGCCTGCCCTGTTCTCGATCCTCTCGGACCTCTCGTCACGAAGGGGAACCCCAGCTTTCACTGCCTTGTCCCGCCTCCTCACAAAGAACACGAGCAGGGCAAGTATCGCGATAAGTGGTATAAGCGTGAAAAAGAACATTGGACTGAGCGGCCCGTAGCCCATCTCAACATATAATATGAGCAGCCAGAACGCTACCACAAGGGCTCCGAAAATCCCCGCTGAAATCTTCATCATCTTCATTCTTTTTCGCTCTTTCATTCCACATCACCTCGCCATCCGTGCGCCATTTCACCTTGGGCGCTAAACCGTATTAAAATATTATAATATTATATTATTCTAACTTAATGTTATATATTTATAACATAGGATATTTAAAGGTTTTTGGAGGGGGAGGGCTGGAGGACTTATATTGCCGGATATAAATGTCGTTTCGAATGGATTATAATAAGCTTTTTAAACCCTGCAATTTATATGTTTAAATAAATTAAACAATTGTTTAAAAAATGAAAACGATATTGAGGCCTGGATGCGAGAAGATAATGCGCCTTTTTTACAATAACAAAAATATCAGAATCCATTTAAGGGAAATCGCAAGGAAAACCAAGCTCAACGAGAACAGCGCTACCCGCTTTTTGCTCGAGCTGGAAAAGGAGAATCTTCTAATATCGGAGAGGGAAGGAAATATGAAGAAGTACAGCATAAGAAAAAATGACGTCACATTCGCGCTTTTCGCGCTATTCGATGCTGAAAAATTCAGCAGGCTTCCCGGCATCAGGAAAAATGCGATATCGCACTTCCTGGATGAACTCATGGAAAAACCGGTAATCGCCGTTTTGTTCGGCTCCACTGCAAAGGAAACATACAGAAATGAATCGGACATGGACCTGCTTTTGGTGGTCAATAAAAAGACCGCCACTGAAAACGCTGAAAACTATGCCGAGTCGCAGACAGGGATAAGGATAAATCCCGTCCAGATAGCGTTTCCTGCATTTTTGAACGAGCTGAAGACAGGGAACGATTCCGTCATCAAATCCGCACTTAGCACCGGATATCCGCTGACAAACCATATACTATATTACCGGGAGGTATTGCGATGAAACTGCGCGACCTTGAAAAGCTCATGTCCGACCGCGAGCTGCTGAGCCGCAAAATAAGCGAATACGAATCCGAAAGGATTATCGCAAGGGCCGCCAGGGACGAGTTTGAGATGGCAGGTCATATGGCGAAGGCGGAACGCAACCTGAAGTTCGTCAGGGACAACATGGGACTCGGATATTTCGACTGGTGCATAACCGGCTGCTACTACGCGGTTTACCATGCTGCCCTTTCCCTTATCATCTCAAAAGGATACCACTCGAAAAGCCACGATGCCACGGTCTGTCTGCTGATCAGAGAGTTTTACAGGCACGGCGTTACGCATGAAGACATTCTGCTGATAAACAGGTTCTTCCTCGATTATCAGGACCTCGTGTTTTACGTCCAGAGCAAAAACAGGAGAGAGAAAGCGTCGTATTCGAGCAGCTATTACTTTGACAAATCCGAGGTCGAAGAGCTGCGGCTTAAAGCGATACTTTTCGTCAACAAGGCCAGGGAAATCCTAAACCCTGAAAGCAGGTAAAGCTCCATGACCAGCCGGCATGCGGCTGCGGCAGCCGTCCTGATGGCCGTCATTGACCTGTGTAGGGGCGGCCTGGAGGATTAGAGGACGGCTGCAAGGGTTTCGTGTAGGATTTCTGCACGGCCGTTTAAACATAAACAATATAATTAGAGTCAGCAAATTCTCAATATGAACGATTTGCAGATGATGACATGCCGAAAATAACTGATACTGATTTGGAATTATTGAAAGAGATACTGGAAAAGGAAAGAGAAACAATTCCGCCAAAAAGGAGCCTGGAAATATTGCAAATTAAATTCCGGAATACATTGAAAACTTTTTATGATCTATCAAAAATGGTGGGTGTTTTTTCACCTTTCGAATCAATGGTGCCCACAATTGACAGAGGTTCTATCAAAGGTGAGAATTTGATTAAAAAATTATCG
>Ga0315282_10016201_pt1 | contig 10912 bp, 11 predicted proteins | sample YL17G07_20_MG_FD_203693 | JGI IMG/M metagenome (GOLD analysis project Ga0315282, IMG submission 203693) | Sediment microbial communities from Yellowstone Lake, YNP, Wyoming, USA - YL17G07_20 | ecosystem: Environmental > Aquatic > Freshwater > Lake > Sediment | place: USA: Wyoming | collected...
TACGCACAACCTCTACATCCTACGCGACCTCTCGATGACCTTGGCAGTGGTACTAGGCTTGGTCGTCGTGCTATCGCGGCAGTACGCGCAGCGCCGGCAGGAGGCCGGGCTAGCGGCCGGCGCGTGGGAAGCAACGCGGCCGCTCCCGCGTTCGTGATGATCGGTTTCCATCGGCGACAGCTAGCCGAACCGCCCGCCTGTATCCTTAGCTAGGCAACGCTCTGCCGGGCTGCAGTCAAGGAAGGCCGCCAGCGAAGATGAAGGTCGCCATGCTGGGCGTGAAGGCGGTGCCGGCTATTGGCGGCATCCAGCTCTACACCGAAGAGGTGGGCAAGCGACTCGTGGCCCGCGGCCATGAGGTGACCGTGTACTGCCGGCGCCAGTACATGGAGGACAGCGTCGCGCCGGACTACTGCGGCCTCATGCGCCGGCTGACTCCGGGGATCCGCGGCAAACACCTCGACGCACTCACGCATACCGCCACCGCCGCCTGGCACTGTCGGCAACACCCCCCGCAGATCGCGCACTTTCACGGGATCGGGCCTACCGCCTTCGCGCCGTTGGTGCGACGCGGCGGGCGCACCAAGGTCGTGATCACCGTCCACGGTCTGGACTGGCAACGCGGCAAGTGGGGGCGCGCGGCCAAGGCCTGCCTGCGCAGTACCGCGGGAGCCTCGCTGCGCTGGGCCGATGCTGTGACCGCTGTCTCGCGCAGCGTGCAACGCTTCTACCAGGAGCAGTTCGGGCAGGAGATCGCTTACGTGCCCAGCGGCATCACGCCACAGTCGCCGGAGCCGCCGGAGGAGATCATCAAGCTGGGTCTGGAGCCAGAGCGGTACGTGCTGTTTCTGGCGCGGCTGGTACCCGAGAAGGGCTGCCACTATCTGCTGGAGGCCTTCCGCGAACTGGACACCGATCAGCGGCTCGTGATCGCCGGGGGCACCAACTACCGCGATCCGTATGTAGACCGGCTGCACGAGCTAGCCGATGAGCGGGTGCTGTTCCCCGGCTATGTGCGGGGCCGCTTGCAGCGGGAGCTCTACGCCCATGCCACACTCTACGTGCTCCCCTCGGACCTGGAGGGGCTGCCCCTGACCGTGCTGGAAGCGCTCAGCTACGGACGCTGTGTGCTCGCCAGCGACATCGAGCCCAATGTGGAGGCACTGGGCGGCTGTGGTTACACGTTCCGGCAGGGCGACGCGGCCGATCTTCGGCAGCAACTGACCCGCCTGCTTGGCCACCCGGAGCTGGTAGCGGCCGAACGGGAGAAGGCGCAGAGCTACATCGCGCGCGAGCGTGACTGGGAGAAGACAACTGACGCCTTTGAGCAGTTATACTCGCAGCTCTGAGCAGTGCCTACCCAGCGGGCATACCGGTCTGCGCTGCAGCCGCCGACCGTGTCTCTGCATGGACTATAGCCTCGGCCTCATGAGCGCCATGGCGTCAGTCGAGTGCACAGGGACACCGGCCCGATGAGATCCGCCGCTCTCCGCGACGGAGCACTACTGACGTTGGTGGCCCTGGCTCTGCGTTCCTGGGGTCTGGGGGCCCAGAGCCTGTGGTTGGATGAAGTACTACAGGTGCGCATGTCCGGCTTGCCGGTGGGGGACATGATCCACCGGATCTTAGCTGGGGGCGACAACAGCCCGCCGCTGTATCATCTGCTGCTGCATCTCGTACTGCGCTCTGGCGGAGAGACGGAAGCCTGGGTGCGCGGTCTGTCGGTGCTCTTTGGTACCGCCGCGATTCCTCTGCTGTATGTGCTCGTACGGGAGCTCGCCGAGGAGCGTACGGCCCGGATCGCCGCGCTACTGCTCGCCCTGTCGCCGCTGCACATCTGGTACTCGCAGGAAGCCCGCATGTACGCCTTGGCCGTGACGCTGGTGCTGGCAGCGACCCTGGCTTTGGTTCGGGCACGGCGCGCGCCTTCGCTGGGGGCCTGGGTGGTGTACACGCTCTTGGCCGCGGCGGCGCTATACACGTATCTGTATGTGGCCTTCGCACTACTGGCGCACGGTTGCTGGTTGCTCAGCGGACGGGAGACGCGGCGTCTGCTAAGACCATGGCTGGTCAGCCAGGGCGTGGCGGTCGTCCTGTTCCTGCCTTGGGCGGCCGCCTTTGTCCAGCGCCCTGAGTTCAGCGCCGGGTTGGAGAAGCACATCAACCCAGTGCTATCCCTGGGCTACACGCTAGTGACGTTCCTGGGCGGCTACAGCATTGGCCCGTCGGTGGGGCAGCTCCATGTCCTGCACGGCTGGGGAGGGCTGCGGCCTCATCTGCCCCTGTTGGCGGTCTATGGGGCCGCTGGCCTCAGCACTGCCCTGCTGGCGCTATGGCAGTGGCGAGCCGCGGGCCGGCTCCTGCCCCTCACTCTGTGCATGCTCGCCGCGTGCCTCCTCGGGCCGCTGGTGGTGTCCGCGCTGCTGCCGGGTGTCACCTACAACGTCCGCTACGCGCTGCTGGCGCTGCCCTTCTTCCTTATGGTCCTCGCGAGCGGGGCCACGAGCTGCGGCCGCCAGGCCGCCGTCGCGATCACCGCTCTGCTAGTGCTGCTGTCGGGGTACGCCGCGGTGCGAGGGCACACGCTGCCGGTGTACTTCAAGGAAGACAACCGGGCCGCTGCGCGCTATGTGGCGGCTAGAGTCCGGCCGGACGACGGCGTGCTCCTGGAAACCCCCGAGCCGTTCCGCTACTACTTCCGCGACCGCGAGGCCACTACGTACGACTTGCCGCGAGGGCTCAAGACCGCAGAGCTGGAGCGGGAGGTCGCCCCGTTGATCGCCAGGCAGCGGCGAGTCTGGCTGGTCGAGTGCCGCGGGTGGACGGTGGACCCCACGGGAGCACTGCCGGCCCACCTGGAGCGCTCTCTGGAGCAAGTGGGAGTACCCGCGGAGTTCCCGGGCGTGCGCGTGATAGGCTATCGCCGTCGGGTCGCGGAGGACGGGTCTGCGCTGCCTGCCGACCGGCAGTGAGGGACAGGGTGGTCTCCGGATGAGCGAGCCGCAGAGATGTGGTGGCAGGCTGAGGTTAGGGGCAGGGCCCCATGGCGTCTGTGGCGAGGGCGCGCAGCACCTGTTCCTTGGGGTGCTCTGCCTGTGTTTGGCCCTGTGTCTCACCTTGGCCAACTGGCAAGTGGTGACCAACCAGAACGTGGTGGGGCACCAGGACCGGGCGGAGATGCACCGTGAGGTCTTGGCCAATCGGGCGGATCTGCCCTACCAGTACCACATGTACCTCATCGCCCATGCCACGCAGTGGCTGCACGACGCCCTGGGTGTGCCGCTACGGGGGGCGTTCATCGCCATGTTCGGCCTGGTCTACCTCTTCGCTCTGGTGAGTTCCTGGTACTGGCTGGCGCAGCTGTGGAAGGGGCCTGCGCCCATTGTCCTCGGTCTACTGGCGGTGGCGGCCTATGGCGGTGTCATGCTCGGGTGCAGTGATCACCACCCCTCCGATCCCTTCGGGGCCGGCCTGCTTGCGCTCACCCTGGCGTGGGCTGCTCAGGGCAATTGGGGTAGAGGCGTCGGCGCCGCGCTCATCGCGGGGTTCTTCTGGACGAAGGGGGTTCTGGTCGGCCCGGCCATTGCGCTCTACGGAGGTCTGTCGGGCTCCTGGCGGCGGGGCTGGGGTTGGGCCCTTGCGGTGACCGCGGCGGCGGCCGTGGGGCCTGCGATCTACCGTCTGGCACTGGGACCGCACCCGCTGGTGGAGGAGGGGACTCTCGCCTCGCGGGAGTGGATAGCCGCACTGCCCAAGGCCGCCGTACTCCACCTCGGCCTCGCGGGTCCAGTGCTTTGCACGCTGGCATTGAACTGGGGCAAGATCCCTGCGGTTCTGCGGGCGGCGATGGCGATCTACCCGGCGCAGGTCTGTGCGTACGCCGTAGCCGGGCAGTTCCTGTACGAGCCAAGGTCGTTCTGGGCGCTCGTACCAGTCTTCGCCGCCGTGCTTGGCGTCTGGGGGGAGGGCGTCTGTCCCGGGGCGGGTAGCAGCGGACCACTCCGCGAGTGAACCGTCGGTGAGGAGGGGAAGGGCATGAGGCTATCGGTGGTCGTGCCGGTCTACAACGAAGCGGAGACGATTCGCCAGATCGTCGGCATCGTGGTGGAGGTGGAGGTGGAGAAGGAACTGGTGATCGTGGACGATGGGTCCACTGATGGCACGCGCGAAGCGCTACGGGAAATCGAGTGCACTTACCCGGGGGCGGTGCGGGTCTTCCTCCAACCGCAGAACCAGGGCAAAGGAGCAGCGGTCCGCCGCGGCATCCAGGAGGCGGCAGGGGATGTGGTGTTGATCCAGGATGCCGACCTGGAGTATGACCCGCACGACTACCCCGCGCTGTTGGGGCCTATTGAGGCGGGCAAGGCCGATGTGGTCTACGGGTCGCGGTTCGTGGGACCGCGCCGCTGCTTCATGTTCTGGCACTATGCCGGCAACTGGTTGCTAACCGGCCTCACCAATGTGCTGTTCAACACGATCCTCAGCGACATGGAGACCGGCTACAAAGTGTTCCGGGCGGACCTCATCAAGAGCATCCCGCTGCGGAGCAGACGGTTTGACATCGAGCCGGAGATCACGGCCAAGATTCTGAAGTGCAAGGCGCGGGTCTACGAGGTACCAGTCTCCTACTCCGGTCGCACGTACGAGGAGGGCAAGAAGATCCGCTGGCACGACGGCCTGGTTGCAGCCTGGACGTTGCTGCGCTACCGGTTCACGGACTGAGGGGGTAAGGGTGTCTGGCGAGGCGCGAAGCAGAACCGCGGGCACGACGCTGGCCCCTCCGAGACGTCCCGGGGGCTGCGCTACCGCGATCGCTGGTTGCCGTTAGGCTGCCCGTCGCTGTGGAACCTCGGCCAGGTCGGTCAGGAGTTGCTGCTCTGCCCGGCCACCGCCAATGCAGCAGAGCACGCCCACGAGGCCCAGGCCCAGTCCGACAACGACCATCAACACAAGTACTGTCAGCATAATGATTCCCTCTACAACCTTTATGCCCGGAAACGCCTCCGCTGTCCTCACTCAAGTGTGCGGCCGGCGGTATCCGGATTGTGGGACGGTAACTCGATTCGGGTACATGCAGTAGGGGGTCAAGGAGCGAGTGCATCACGATGGACCTAGCACAGAAGATCAACAGCCACAGCGCCGTCTGCGGGGTCATTGGCCTGGGCTACGTGGGCCTGCCTCTGCTCACACGGCTGGCCCGTGTGGGCTACACGGCGGTAGGGATTGATGTGAACGCCCAGCGTGTGGCGCAGTTGCGGACGGGACGCTCCTACGTCGGGGACGTCGCCGACGAGGAGATCAGTGCGCCGCTCGCCGCCGGCAAGCTCCGCGTCACCACGGACCTCGCCGCCGTGGCTGAACTGGACACCATCAACATCTGTGTGCCCACGCCTCTGGGGAAGAGCCGCCAGCCGGACCTGTCCTATGTGAGCGCGGTGCTGGAGGCGGTCGCTCAGCATCTGCACCACGATCAACTGGTGGTCCTGGAAAGCACTACCTACCCGGGCACGACCGAGGAGGTCGCCGCGCCGGCCCTCGAGCGCAGCGGCCTCAAAGGGGGCGAGGACTTCTTCCTCGCCTTCAGCCCAGAGCGCATTGACCCGGGCAACCGGAGTTACCCCCTCGAGCGCATCCCCAAGGTAGTGGGTGGGCTGACGCCTCGCTGCACCGAGCTGGCGGCCTCGTTCTACCGCCAGTTCCTGCCCCAGGTGGTGCCGGTCTCATCGGCGCGTACGGCGGAGATGGTGAAGCTGCTCGAGAACACCTTCCGCATCGTCAACATCGGCCTGATCAATGAGCTGGCCCTGCTCTCCGACCGCCTGCAGGTGGATATCTGGGAAGTGGTGGATGCTGCCGCTACGAAGCCTTTCGGCTTCATGCCCTTCTACCCCGGGCCGGGCTTGGGCGGGCACTGCATCCCGGTGGATCCCTTCTACCTGTCCTGGAAGGTGCGCGAGAACGGCCAGGAGGCGCGCTTCATCGAGCTCGCCGGCGACATCAACCGGCGCATGCCGTTGCACGTGCGGGAACGGGTCACCGAGGCCCTGAACGACCAGCACAAGAGCCTGAATGGCGCGCGGGTGCTCATCCTTGGGGTCACCTACAAGAAGGACGTCGCCGACACGCGCGAGTCGGCCGCTCTGGACCTCATGTTGCTACTGCAGGAGCGAGGCGCGGAGGTGGTGTTCCATGACCCGTTCGTGGCCACCCTCCGTTTCGACGGCGGGGAGCAACACGGCATAGAGTTGAGTGCCGAGGAGCTGCGGCGGGCCGACTGCGTGGTGATCGTCGCTGACCACTCGGCCTACGACTACACCTGGATTGTCACCGAGGCCCAGGCCGTGGTGGACACCCGCAACGCGACCCGGGGCGTTGCGGCACCCGCGGGGAGGGTCTGGAAGCTGTAGTACATGCCGGTCCGAGGCGCCCGTCGCGCCGGGTGTCCGGGCTCTGCCAGAGGGGGCATGATCGGTGAAGGGTGTCATCCTGGCCGGGGGCACTGGTAGTCGTCTTGATCCCCTGACGCGCGTGATCAACAAGCACCTGCTCCCCGTGGGGCCGGTGCCGATGATCTACTACCCGCTGCGCACGCTAGTGGAAGCCGGCCTCCGAGACATCATGATCGTTACCGGCGGCAATAACGCCGGGATGTTCCTGGAGCTGCTCGGCAACGGCCGCCAGTTCGGCCTGCGGCACCTGGACTACGCCTACCAGGAGCGCCCGGGCGGCATCGCCGAGGCGCTGGGCATGGCGCGCGATTTCGTGGGCGACGGCCGGTGCGTGGTTCACCTCGGCGACAACATCCTCAGTGATAGCATCGGCCCGTACGTGGAGCAGTTCCGCGCGCAGCCGGCGGGAGCGATGATCCTGCTCAAGGAGGTGCCGCACCCGGAGGTCTATGGCGTGCCGGAGTTGGCGGCCGACGGATCCCTCACCCGGCTCATCGAGAAACCGGCGCAGCCCCCTAGCCCGTACGCGGTGATCGGCGTCTACATGTACGACGCCCAGGTGTGGGAGATCATCCCGCAGTTGGCCCCCTCCGGCCGCGGCGAGCTGGAGATCACCGACGTCAACAACGCTTACCTGGAGCGTGGGCAACTCGCGTACGGCATCCTGGCGGGGGAGTGGGGCGATGCGGGCGAGTCGCCCGAGAGCTACTTCCTGGCCGGAGAGATGGCGCGGCGCCACGGGCTGTTTGCCGACCTCGAGGAGCACTGAGATGAAGCTGCTCGTCACCGGTGGCGCCGGGTTCATCGGGTGCAACTTCGTCCGGCACATGCTGGGCCGCGGCCACTGCGCGGTCCGGGTGCTGGATGTACTGACTTACGCCGGCAGCCGCAGCAACCTGGAGGACGTGGCGGAGCACCCGGCGTTCGAGTTCATCGAGGGCGATGTGTGTGACCGCGAGACGGTCGAGAGGGCGACCGCGGGCGTCGAGGCGGTCGTGCACTTCGCCGCGGAGAGCCACGTGGACCGCTCTATCCATGGGCCCGGTGGCGCCGTCTACACCAACGTGATGGGGACCCTGCAGGTGCTCGAGGCAGCTCGACACGCTGCCCTCCCGCGGGTGATCGTCATCTCCACCGATGAGGTCTACGGCGACGCGCCGGACGCCGCCATGACCGAAGCCTCTCCCCTCAACCCCCGCAATCCCTACTCGGCGGCGAAGGCCGGTGCCGACCGGCTGGCCTACGCGTACTTCGTGACCTACGGTCTGCCGGTGATCATTCACCGTGCCACCAACAACTACGGCCCCTACCAGTTCCCCGAGAAGCTGGTGCCGCTGTTCGTGTACCGGGCGTTGCGCGGTGAGCCGCTACCGGTGTATGGTGATGGGCAGCAGGTGCGCGACTGGCTGCACGTCAGCGACAATTGTCGCGCTGTTGAACTGCTACTTACGGCTGGGCAGCCGGGTGAGGCCTACAATGTGCCGGGCGGCAACGAGCGCCCCAACCTGGCGGTGATCCGGCTGCTGCTGGATGAGCTGGGCCAGCCGGAGAGCCTCATCCAGCACGTTGAGGATCGTCCCGGGCACGATGTCCGCTACTCGCTGGACGGCGCCAAGATCGCGGCGCTAGGCTGGCAGCCGCAGGTGCCGTGGGAGCCCGGCCTGCGGGCTACCGTGCGGTGGTTCGCGGAGCACAGCGAGTGGCTCGAGCAGAGTGTGCAGCGCGGAGCGGAGTTCCTCGGACAGTGGTATGCGCGCCGGGCGTGGTGATCGGAGGGTGACCCGTGCCGGACCTGCAGCGCCTAAGGGAGCAGGAGCGGGCCAGCAGGCCTGTCGACTCTAGTCGGCCAGAAGGGGATAGCGGACATGGTCATTGAGTGCCACGCACCGGTACGGGTCGATTTCGCCGGTGCCTGGACCGATGTGTCCTACTTCGCGGAGCCGTTTGGTGGGGCGACCCTCAACGCCGCTATTCAGATCTACGTGGTCGGCAGCCTGGAGGAGCAGGACCGGGAGGCTCCTGTGCTCCGCAACGGGGAGCTAGCGGTATCCGGGCCCAGCGGCAAGTACCTCATCACCTCCACGCCGGCGATGACCGTTACCTACGGCAGCGACATCCCGGCAGGCAGCGGATTGGGGACGTCCGCTACGCTCAACGTGGTGTGGCTTGCCCTGGCGCGGCGCGAGGAGGTCACCTCGCGCGAAGACCGCATGCGCATGGCCGCGCTGGCCTATGACATCGAGAAGACGCTGGGCATCATCGGCGGCAAGCAGGACCAGTACGCCTCGGCCGTGGGAGGCATCAACCTCTTCGAGTTCACCGCTGAGGGTGTCACCTGTCACCCGGTAGAGCTCAGCGAACCGCGGCGCCAGGAGCTGGAGCGGTTGCTGGTGCTGGTCTACACCGGCCGCCCGCGGCTCTCCTCGAACATCCACCGCAACGTGTGGGGCAACTTCCGCGCCGGACGCGAGGACAACATCCGCGCGCTCTTCAGCCTGCGCGAGTCCGCCTATGAGGCGCGCCAGGCGCTGCAGGAGTGGGACCTGGAGGCCTTCGCCCGGATCGTTACCCACCAGCGGCACTACATGAAGCGCCTCGACGCCTCCACCAGCAACCAGCAGATCGAGGACCTCTTCGCGCTGGCCGAGCCGCACATCCTGGGCGGCAAGCCCTGTGGGGCGGGGGGTGGGGGGTGCCTGCTGTTCATCGCCAAGAGCACGGCCGCCAAGGAGCGCCTCCATGAGGCCTTGCGCGGTCTGGGCCTGAGTCCGCTAGACGTGCAGTTCGACTTCGAGGGGCTGGTCGTCACGCGGAAGTGACGCGTTGGCAGTGCCATGCTGAGCGCAGCGAAGCATCTCGTCCGAGATCCCTCCCTAGCGCTCAGGGAGACACGATCCCCGGGATGGCCAGGAACCCGCTGTGTGCGTCCGGCCCGTCCGGAACACCGCCAAACACATGACTGCCACCATCGTCACCCCCACCTACAACGAGCGCGAGAACATCGCGGCCTTGATCACGGCGATCATGGAGCTGGACCGCGGCCTGCGGGTGCTGGTAGTGGATGACAACTCGCCGGACGGCACGGCGGACGTGGTACGCGAGTTGGCCACGCGCCACGCGGGGATCGGCCTGCTGGAGCGACCGGGCAAGCTCGGACTCGGAACGGCCTACGTGCAGGGCTTCACGCGGGCCCTCGCCGAGGGGGCGGACGTCGTCATCAGCATGGATGCCGACCTCTCCCACGATCCCAAGTACCTGCCCGACCTGCTGAACGCGATCAGCGAGGGCGCCGATGTGGCGGTCGGCTCGCGCTATGTGCGTGGCGTGAGCTGCGTGAACTGGCCGTTCCGGCGCATCGCGCTCAGCAAGGCCGCCAGTCGGTATGTACGCACGATCACCGGAATGCCGCTCAAGGACGCGACCGCCGGCTTCATCGCCTACCGGCGGGAGGTGCTGGAGGCGATTGACCTGCCCAGCGTGCGCTCCAACGGCTACTGCTTCCTGGTGGAGATGAAGTACCGTGCGTGGCGGCGCGGCTTCCGGGTGGTCGAGGTGCCGATCGTCTTTGTGGAGCGGCGCGCCGGCGGCTCCAAGCTGGGCAAGCGCGTTATCTTCGAGGCCGCCTGGAAGCCGTGGGCACTGAGGTTGCAGACGCTGACCGAGCGCACAGTGTCCAAACCAAAACCGAGCCGATGATCCAGGCCTGACGGAGCCCCCGACCGAACACGGGCGACGCCGGCCCCCCCGACTATGAACTTCATCTCCGCAGCCTACGCACTCTTCCTTGTGGCTGTGGCCGTTCTCTACTGGTGCCTGCGGTCCCGACCTCTGTGGCGCAAGCTGCTGCTGCTGGGTGCCAGCTACTTCTTCTATGCGCAGTGGAACCCCAAGTACCTGGGCCTCCTTCTGTTTGCGACGCTCCTCAACTTCGAGGTCGGCCGTCGTCTGGGGCTAGCCGAGCGACCGCGACAACGCCGGTGGCTGCTGGCGTGCAGCGTGGTGGGAAGCCTGGCCGTCCTCGCCGTGTTCAAGTACTACAACCCCGACGCTCCGAGTGCTGCTGCCGGTAGGGATCTCGTTCTTCACCTTCCACACGCTGAGCTACACGATTGATGTCTACCGGGGGACCATGGCCCCCACGTCGCAGTTGCTGGACTTCGCGATCTTCGTCGCATTCTTCCCTCTCCTGGTGGCCGGGCCCATCATCCGTGCCGCCCAGTTCCTGCCGCAACTGGCGCGGGACCCCGAGTGGTCCGACGAGCGCGCCAGCGTCGGCCTGTATCTCATCCTCAAAGGGTTGGTGAAGAAGGCACTCGTAGCCGATGTGATCGGCGCAGCGCTGGTGGATGGTGTCTTCGCCGCGCCAGGCGCCTCGCACGGCTGGCCCGTACTGCTGGCCATATACGGCTATGCCTTCCAGATCTACGGCGACTTCGCCGGCTACAGCGACATCGCTCTCGGTA
>Ga0315282_10016202_pt1 | contig 10912 bp, 11 predicted proteins | sample YL17G07_20_MG_FD_203693 | JGI IMG/M metagenome (GOLD analysis project Ga0315282, IMG submission 203693) | Sediment microbial communities from Yellowstone Lake, YNP, Wyoming, USA - YL17G07_20 | ecosystem: Environmental > Aquatic > Freshwater > Lake > Sediment | place: USA: Wyoming | collected...
GTGCCTCTCCCTTGGTGCCATTTCTAGCCCGTGTTAACCCACTACGAATGCAGGAGAGCCCTATATTGTATGCTGCGGAATCAGATCCCAATAATGCCGCTTGCATGAACCATGATTTGGCTAATTTGATGTTTTTCTTTACACCAAAACCATTCAGATAATGCCAGCCCACCGCAAGAATTCCATCCAAGACCGGAATTGGCGATTCGGCTGATTTCTTTGCCAAGAAAAATGCCCTTTGATAATTCTTTGAAACTCCATGCCCTAAAAAATATGCCAACGATAGATTGTAGCAATCCACCGCGTCCGCTAGGTGCTTGGTACCCGTCACGTTTATTGGCTTGACGAGCTTCGGACTGCAAGGCTTCCTATGATGGGGAGCTTCGATATTGCGACCATTCCCCCTGAGACGAGTCATCACGTTCACCTTGCGCTTGCCCTAAAATACTACGATTCCGGCCAGGGGGCAAACGGGACTCAAGACAAGGGGGTCTCAGGGATGAAGCAGTTTCTCGATGTGCTTCACGAGGACCGGCAGGTCGACGGTCACGATGTGCCAGATCTGGTCGATATCCACACCGAGATAGTCGTGGACCACTACGTTGCGGAACCCGGATATAGCCCGCCAATCCACTTCGGGACAGCTTGCCTTCAGCTTATCCGACAACTTCTGGGTGCTTTCGGTCAGGGTGTGCAGGTTCCGCAGCACCGCGTCCTGCGTCTTGGTGTCCTGGATGAAGGCGTCACGGCCCGGATGGATGTAATTCTCGATACGTTGGATGCACTCGAGGATGTGCAGCAGGTAGACCCGATCGTCCTTCACAGGGGAACCGCCTCCTTGAGCACCTGATCGCGGATGGCTCGATGGAGCGCCTTCTCGGTCACGATGTCCGCGGGACGTCCGAGCAGCTCCTCCAGATCGGCCAGAAACCCGCCCGGAAAGAAGGGGGACGGATTCGGTCCGATCTCCACGAGGAAGTCCACATCGCTGTCGGGACGCTCTTCTCCGCGGACGATGGATCCGAAGATCCGGACGTTCCTCGCGTCGTGCTTCCGGGCCAGTCCCAGGATCTCTTCCCGCCTGGACCGGATTTTCTCCAATGTCGTCATGCTCGACCCCCTACTCGGGTTCGACCCGTCATTCCTGAAAATACTCTAGCATACTTCGACATTCTGGGACAGCGCGCGCCGTTCCAAAGGTGCCGGACACCCCTTGAACTGAAAATGAGTGCTGTGAAGCAGATGGGGTATGATGAACATGACAGGACGCCTTGAACGGAGGAACATGATGAAGCACAAGGGCATTTTCGTTTGTGCGATGGGCCTCGCGATTGGGCTGCTGGTCGGCTGCGGGGGTGGTGATAAAGAGAGCGCAAGCGATTCCGGAACCCAGGGTGGCGACGGCGACACGGACGGCGACGCCGAGGCGGACGCCAATGTGGACTGCGACAAGGAAGGAGCCAAATGCATCGCCCTGTGCGAGGCCGCCCAAAGCGAAGCCGAGTGCAAGACTGCAAGCGCCCGTCTCACGTTCCCCTCGGACTGGGCCGACTTTGTCCAGGGCTGCGAATGGAAAGAGTTCGTCGAGAGCCGCGTCGTCTACGAGGACGGAGGTTCGGCCTGCGAGTTCGGAGAGAAAGCCTTCCTCTGTCTCTATGAACAGCACGGTGAGAACGAGTGCGACCCGGATCCACCCTGCGGCGATGCGGGCGCGGATCAAGGGGTCCGGCCCACCATCCTGTATTTCAAGCAGGGAGATAAGACCTTCCTGAGCTACGACTGTTTCATCTCCGCCACCAAGGTTCAATTCCTCGATGAGGACGACGTGATCTCAGGTCAGCCCTACTACTGCGTCTGCGACCCCGCCTCCCCGCTCCCACACGAGCCATAATTGTCCCTACGGAGCTGATGGATCCGGTTCAGCGTCGCGGAGAGGGGGGGAATATTTTCAAGCGGATCTCCACAGGACGGAGAGCGGCAGCGCCAATAAATTGTCGCCGAAAGGCAGGCGCTGTTCTCCAAGGTAGAGCACCACGCCGCGCACGAACTTGTCGCCGGCAGCCTCGGCCAACGCACGCAGGCCTTTGAAGTCGTTCTGACCCACCGTGGCCGATGCCCTGACCTCGATGCCTCCCACGCGCTGACCCGGCGCTTCGAGCACCAGATCCACTTCCTGCCCGGCTGCCGTACGGAAGTGATACGGCGTGGCCGAATGGCGGCTCCATCCGAGCAGCTTGCGCACCTCCTGCACCACGAAGTTTTCCAGCAGCGGCCCGAGGTTGGGCGACTGCGCCAGTGCGGGCGCATCCACATCACCGCGCAGGTGCGCCGTGAGGCCCGAGTCCAGCAGGTGAATCTTGGGCGACTTGACGAAGCGCTTGCCGATGTTGGCCGACCACGGCGGCAGGAGCTGCAGGATGAACGTGGCCTCCAGCAGCGCCAGATAACGTCTCAGGGTCGAATGCGCAATGCCGGACGCACGCGACACTTCCGACATGTTCATCAGCGCGCTCGACCGGGCCGCCAGCAGCCCGAGCAGTCGCGGCATGTCGGTCAGCCCCTCGATGTTGGCCATGTCGCGCACATCCCGCTGCAACAGGCTGGCGATATAGCTGCGAAACCAGGCATTGCGCCGCTCGCCCGACGCACGCGCCACCGCCTCGGGAAAGCCTCCTGCGATCACACGCTCGCACACCTCCACCCGGTTCAGCGCCAGGGAACCCATGGGTTTGGGGTCAGCATCAAACAGCGCATCAACCAAGTTGCCCTCATCGCCCTCCAACTCACCCTGCGATAATGGATTCAGCGACAGGATTTCCATGCGCCCGGCCAGTGACTCTGACAGCCGCGGCAGCAAAAACACGTTCGCTGAGCCGGTGAGCATGAAGCGTCCAGGACTGTTGTCCTCATCCACCACCCGCTTGATGGCCGGGAACAGCGCCGGCGCGTGCTGCACTTCATCGATCACTGTAAATTCGCCCGCCGACCGCACCAGTGCAGACGGATCGGACCGGGCCAATCCGGCTATCGCCGGGTCATCCAGGGTCAGGTACTGTCCGCTCCGTTCAGATGCTATCTGCTGGGCCAGAGTGCTCTTGCCGGTCTGGCGGGCTCCATTGAGCAACACCACTCGGGTGTCACCCAAGGCGTTTCTGAGTCTTTGGCTAATTAATCGCCTGAACATGGCTATATATTAGCCACTATGTGGCGAATTTACAAGAGCGATCCTGCTCAGCAATGAAAAGGACTTTAATTTCAAAGTGATCCACTCACATGTCCTTTGAAAGGATGGGGTGTCATCCGGTTGCGGGCAGCTTTTTCACGCGTGCCGCCACCCGCTTTCTGATCTTTTCATACGAGGGGGGCGGGCCCAGCGGCATTGGTTTGCCGTCGATGAACAGCGCATCGGCGTAGCCCCACTCCCGCACGGCGTCCTTCTCCGAGGTGTCGACGGCCGTGTAAACCGCCTTGTCCCCGAACTCTGCCACTGCCCGCCGCGCCCGCTCGTGCCCGAGGTTCATGGCCATGCACCAGCCGTGGATCAGCGACGTGACCGCCACCTTGCCGGGCAGGAGGGGTGGCTTCTTCACGGGCTGGATCCATTGGGGCGGCTTGGCGTCCCTGGCAAAGGGTTTCCAGACCAAGGCCGAGATTCCGTTGCGGCCGGCCTGTCTGTAGCCGTGCTTCTTGAACCAGCCGGCCTTCATCCAGAACGGCAGCAGCAGGCCCCAGGCCGCCATCCCCTTGGCGCCCAATTGCAGCGCGTCCTCCTCGGCCGCCTTCAGCAGCTCGGCGCCCATGCCGTGGCCGCGGAAATCGCCCCGGCCCTTCTTGTGGCCGTGCACCCAGATGCAGGGTATGAAATACAGGCCCTCGCCGTCCACGAACGATTGCTCGATCGGCAGGTACTGGATCATGCCGCCGACGACGCCCTTGTCGTCCAGGGCGATCTTGGCCCGCAGGCCCCGCTCCCGCATCTTGGCGAACCAGCAGGCCCGGTGGCGGCCCGATTCCTTGGCCTCATCGGACCAGTCCTCGAGGCAGAGGAAGAAGAGCTCCTCGTGCTCCTTGGTGAGGTCGGAGATTTTCATGTCACATATGCAGCCCGCCGTTGACGCCGAGCACCTGGCCCGTGATGTAGGACGCGTCCTCGGAAGCGAGGAACGAGACTGCGGCCGCCACCTCCTCTGGCCTGCCGTACCGGCCGGCCGGAATCAGGCGCTTGAGCTCGGCCTTGGGGATCTCGATGGTCGCCGCCATCTCGGTCTCGATGATGCCAGGCGACACCGCGTTCACCAGGATCCCCTGCCTTGAGAGCTCCTGGGCCAGGCTCTTGGTGGCCGCGATGATCCCGGCCTTGGCCGCCGCATAGTTGGACTGGCCGCGGTTCCCGCGCTCTCCCGAGATCGACACGATGCTCACGATCCGGCCCCAGCTCTTCTGGATCATGAACGGCACAACCGCCTTGGTCACGTTGTAGAACCCGCCGAGGTTCGTCTTCAGGACCTCGTCCCACTCCTCGTCCGCGAGCCAGGCGAAGAGGTTGTCCTTGACGATGCCCGCGTTGTTCACGAGCACATCCACCCCCCCGGCCTGCTCGAGGAGCGGCGAGAGCACGCTCCTCACCGCGTCCCGGTCCGACACATCGAAGCGGACGAGCCGGCACGCTCCGCCCGAGGCTTCGATGAGGCGCCTGGTCTCCTCGGCCTCGGCCTCGCGGGACCTGTAGTTCACCCACACCTCGAGCCCGTCCTTGGCGAGCCTGAGCGACACGGCCCGGCCGATGCCCCGGCTTCCGCCGGTCACGAGCGCTTTTTTCTTCCCGGTCATCTATTTCTTCCTCCGGTCCTTGTCCGCGTCCTCGGCTGCCTCGGCGATCCGCTCGATGCTTTTTTTCCCCTCCCGGCTTCCGGGAAACGACTCCAGCGCCGCGATGCGCCGAGGCCTCTTGAACGAGGGTAGATCGGATCGAAGCCTGTCCTCAAGCTCGGCGAGGTTCGCGGAAAGCGGGGTCACCGCGGCCCGGAGCTCCAGGTCCGGTCTGGACCGCCGCTTTCCGGCCCACACGGCCGCGTCCTCCACGAGGCCTGTGGCCAGGATGGCCCGCTCGATCTCATCAAGGCTGATGCGCTTGCCGCCGATCTTCACGATGCGATCCGTGCGTCCGAGAAGCGCGAAACCCTGGCCGTCGATCCGGGCGCTGTCGCCCGTGCGATACCATCCGTCCGGATCCTTCAGGGCGAACCATCGGCCGCCCGGTCCAACGGCCTGGTCCGACACGACCAAAGAGCGCACCTCGAGCTCTCCGTCGTGGTCCGGGTCGGTCGCGATACGCCACGCCACGTGCGGAAACGGGATGAACGCCCCTTTCTCTTTCCGATACGCCACGCCGCCGGTCTCGGTGGAGCCGTAGATCTCGATCACCTCGGTCTTCAGATCCCTGCGCCACAGGTCTCCGACCGTCTCGGGCAGGGACGCGCCCGAAGAGACGATCCGAGCGAACCGGCCCTGACCAGCGGACAGGGCAAGCCTGGCGAGCGGACCGAGCTGGGCCGGCGTGGACAGCACCACGTCCGATCGATCAGCGCCCATCACCTCGAGCATCTCGCGAGGCGTGGAAACCTGGGAGAGAATCAGGTCGCATCCGCTCGAGAGCGGCGCGAGAAGCCCGACGATGAACCCGTACGCATGGCTCCAGGGCACGAGCGACGCAGCGCGCACGCCCGGTCCCAGGCCCAGGAGGGTCTGAAGGAACAGGGCCTCGGGCATGAGCCTCTCGCACGAGGTGAGCACGCCGCGGGGCTCGCCGGTCGAGCCCGAGGTGAAGAGCATGAGCGGGCCGGACGGAACATGGGCCAGACCCGGTTCCTTCCGGTCGATGCCGGAGAGGATTTCCGCCTCCATGGGCTCGCCTTCAAGAACCGCAATCTTGGGTCTCAAGAAGTCCGTGGCCTTGCGGATGTCCGGGCCTGATCCGGAATCGACGAGCAGGGCTTCGGCCCCTTGCTCCCATGTGCCGAGCAGGGCGGCGAGAAACAGCGCTCCGTTCGGGAGCGCGATGAGGACCCGGTCCCCCTTGCCGACGTTGACGCCGAGAGCTACTGCGCCGGCCCGCGCCAATGAATGAATATCTAACGGGCTCAAATCAATCGGGCCTGCTTGGGGGGGCGAGGGGGGCCCTGATTCCGCGATTTCCTGTCGATCGACGGGACGGCCTTCTGGGTTCAGGGACACGAACTGCAGATCCCCTTCCGCGACCAAGTCGCCGCCGATCATCACCTTGCCCTGGCCCATGCCGAACGGCCGGATGGTGCGCTCCTCGTAGATCTCGACCCGAAGCGCTGTGCGGGCCGGGACATCCCTGTGGAACGAGAACTTCCTGCACGAGACCAGGAGCCCCTCCTCGCGCGGCAGGCGGTCCACGAGCGACTCGTAGCCCACGGCCGCAGCCACGGTCTGGGCAATGGCCTCGATGAGGAGCGGCCGCGGCACGGTCTGGGCGTCCGGCCAGAGCCACGAGGGGTCGATTACCGCCTCGGCTGCAGCATGGTGCCGCCGCCACTCGAGCAGTCTCCTCACGAAAAGTAACGGCGGCCGGTGGGGCAGCAGCTCTTCAACGGGCACCTGGTCGGGCGGCAAGACGACAGGATCAGGCATGGTCTTTCTCCTTGGGCTCGATGCGGAGCGCAGCGGCCTGGCCAGAGAGATCAAGGTTCAGGATCAGGAAAGGACCCTGTGAGATAACGAGCGCGGCCAGGGTGAGCCCCATGACCGGGTTGGCTCCGAGCCGGGACTGGATGAGATCCAGGTGCAGCTTTCCGTCAAACAGCCGATCCATGGCCCTGAGGAGAACCGCGTCGCGGTCCCTGTTCCCCGAGACCACCGGGATGGTTCTCGGGCATCCGTCCGTGAGATCGGCAGCAGCCTGCATCACGGTGTCCTCCGGCGCTGATGCAGGTCCGGCAGCCAAGGAAACGGCGACCCGGACGCCCGACCCTTCGGACTCGGGAGCCAGGACCATGGCCGCAGCCGACTCGCCCCACACCACGCCGCGCGATTCGGGATCGAACGGAACCAGTCCTTTCCGATCCCGATACGGCGAGGGGTCGATGACCCTGAGCCACGCCGGGTCAAAGCTTTCCGCAGCCACCACGAGCGCCCTTCGGCAGGCACCCGACTCGAGCAGGGTCGCTGCCGCAGCGAGCGCCGCCTCGCCCGAGATCCAGCCTTGCGAGACCGTGACCGCAGGCCCGGTCATCCTGAGCCCCATGGCGATGTACGAGGCCGCCGCGTTGTGCACCGAGTTCTGGAACAGGGCCGGGCTCGCAAGGAGCGGCCCGCGCTCGGCCATGGTCTCCAGGAACTCCCGCGTGACCTGCATCTCGCCCAGGCCCGTGCCGAAGACAAGCGCGGTACCCGAGAGATCCTCGCCCTGGATCCGGCCGTCTTCCAAAGCAAGGCTCGTCGCGGCATAGGCGAGCCTGGAGAGCCGGCTCATGCGCCGCCTCTGGCCTGCAGGCACGAGGTCCTTGTCGAATCCGTCCGGCGCCAGGTACGTGAACATGCCGGGCCCGGTCTCGTCGATCGCCCGAAGACCGTCGTCGCCGTTCTCGAGAGCGGTCCGGATCGCATCGCCGCCCATACCGAGCGACGTCACGAGGCTCGCCCCCTGGACCCTGAACCGGTAAAGGGATCGGCTCACGGCTCCCCCTTCCCGAACGCGAGCACGGCGTTCAGGCCGCCGAACGCGAACGAAGACGAAAGCGCCGCATCGATCGACGCCTCGATCCCGGCCTTGGGAACATGGCGGATTCCGCATTCCGGGTCCGGATCCTCGAGCCCGAGCGTGGGCGGCGCAAACCCATGTTGGATCGCCATGACCGTGACCGCAGCCTCAATCGCACCGGCCGCGCCGAGCGTGTGGCCGAAAACCGGCTTGCTCGACGAGACGTACGGCGCATCGCTTCCCGACCCGAACACGCGGCTGACGGCCTTGGCCTCCATGGCGTCGTTCTGCAAGGTGGCGGTGCCGTGCGCATTGATGTATCCCACGCGGCCCGGATCGAGCCTCGCGTCCTCGAGCGCGGAGCGGATCGCAGCCTCGGCACCACGCGCCTCGGGATCGGGCTGGGTCATGTGGTGGCTGTCGCACGAGAGCCCTGCGCCGAGCAGAAGCGCATGGGGCCTTTTGCCGCGTGCAAGGACGCGCTCCAGCGGCTCGAGCACCAGGAACGCGGCCCCTTCGCCCAGGTTCATGCCGCTTCGGCCCTTGTGAAACGGCCTGCATACCTCGTCGTCCATGACCTTGAGCGATCGGAAACCGAAGAAGGTGAGCCTGCAGAGCGCGTCGGCTCCGCCCGCGATGGCGACCTCGGCCTTGCCGCTCCGGATGGACCACAGGGCGAGCGCAATGGCCTGGGCCGACGACACGCATGCCGCGCTCACCGTGATTCGGGGCCCGCCCAGGCCGAAGCCCGAGGCCAGGGCGTCGGCCACGCTGCCGGCCGGATGCATGCGCCAGAAGTCGTAATCGATTCTGGTTTGAATCGGCCGCGCCGGGGGAAGGTGCCCCGAAAGCTTGGAGGGGTACCTCCCCCCAGGCAGGCCGTGTATTTCCTGTTCCCCCCAGACTTGGGGGGCTAGGGGGGCTGACATCGCCTCGAACTTTATTTCGCTCTCGGTCATGCCGGATGTGCTGGTGCCCACGTAGAGAGCTGTCTTTCCGAGGTCCTTGGGGTTCTCGATCCCCGCGTCCTCGAGCGCGTCAGCGAGCGCCTTGGCTGCAAGGAGCGCGGTCCGGGACCGGGTTCGGGGATCGAGCGCCGGGCACGCGTCCGGAATCTCAAGGACCCTTCCCACGGCCACGGCCGTCTCCATGCCGAACAAGGCTTCCTTGGAGAGCGCCGAAGCTCCTCTTGCGAGAAGGGCCCAAAGCCCGGGCAGAGCCGAGGCTCCGGCATGGATGAGCCCCAGCCCCGAGATTGCGACCGTGGTCATGGGAGATTCTTCTCGACGTGGTCGGCGAGCGCCTCGACCGAGGCGAAGACCTGCCTCGCAAGCGCCGCGTTCGTGATCTTGATGCCGTAGTGCGTCTCCAGGGCCACGACCAGCTCGAGCGCGTCGATGGAGTCGAGGCCTAGACCCTCGGCAAAGAGCGGCGCTGCATCGTCGATGTCCTCGGGCGAGGTATCCTCGATCCCGGTGGCCTCGATGATCATCTTCTTCAGATCCTGCTTGAGCGCTTCCCGATCCTTGGCCATGCCTGCCTTCCGCCCGAAGAGATGTAGACCACCCCTTGCAGGGGCGTCAATCCCGTTGATGGCTCGATTCCACGATAGCAAGCTGAAAATGTTAAAAATATATATTGTTATTCCATGACTACTATCTATCTGTTCACCTTGCCAACCTTTGGGCCCTTCACTAGAATCGACACGCTCTGGAAGGGATCGGCACGGGCCGACGAGGTTAAGTGCTTGAAACAACGGCTGAACATCGCTGAACTGATGTTTTGAGCAGGCAGGATTTTTTCGTTTCAACCGTGAGTTCCGAAGCTCACCCGAACCTTGAGGGGCCAAGTCATGATGGAAGAGCTGCTTTCCCACATTCGAGATCTCGAGAACGATCCCTCGAACGCGGACCTTGTCGCGAGGCTGGAGGAGAAGATCCTCGAGAAGGATCCTTCCGGCGACGAGGCCGATTCCCTCGCCGATGCTCTCGACCTCTTGTGGAGAAAGCTCTCCTCGGACGGATACCACGACGCCGCGGCCCGGCTCATCGAGATGGAGCTCATGCTGGTGCAGGACCCCCAGCGCTCGGCCTCTCTTTACGAGGAGGAGGCCCAGATCTTCCGCAAGCAGCTCCTCGACGATCGGAGCGCCCTCGAGAAGTTCAAGAAGGCGCTCTCCCTGGCGCCGGACAATGAAGCGATCAAGGAGATTGTATCCGAGATTGAAGCGGAGCGATCGAACTGGGAGGGGATCGCCGCAAGGTACGAGGAGGAGGCGAGACGGGCCTCGGATGCGAAGCTCAAGCTCTCGCTCCTCTGCCGCGCCGCCGAGCTCGTGTTCAAGAACTCCAAGGATCGATCGCGGCCCGAGGCGCTCCTCCGCGAGTGCCTGGACCTGAACCCCACCGACGAGCGGGCCATCCGGCTCACCGAGCGGGTCTTCCGCGAGACCGGGAACTGGGCCGGCCTGGCCGAGCTCGACGCCCGGATCGCGGCCGAGACCACGAGCAACCGCGAGCGGGTGGAGCGTCTCCTCGCCGCGGCCGAGATCCACGCCGGGCAGCTCGGAAGCCCGGAGGTGGCGTGCCGGTTCTACACGCAGGTGCTCGACGTCCAGCCCGCAAACGACAAGGCGATCCGGTTCCTGACGCAGTACTACGAAAGCAAGGAGGACTGGGATCGGCTCGCCTCCATGTACGAGCGGGCCCTCACGAAGCACCCCCAGCCCGAGACCGAGAAGGGGCTTCTCGTGCAGGTCGGCATGCTCCACTGGAAGGTGCGGGGCGATCTCGGCGCGGCCGAGGAGCATTTCAAGCGGCTCCGCAAGCTCGACCCGGCCCATCCCGGGCTCCTGAACTTCTACCGATCCTTTGCAGCGGAGAAGAACGACTGGACGAGCCTGGTCCAGGTGCTCTCCGAGGCGCAGCGTGCAGCCCAGGACCCGGAGACGAAAGACAAGATCTCGCGCGAGCTGGCCGAGGTGTCGGGGGGGCGCGGCGGAAACCCGGACAAGGCGGTCGAGGCGTGGAAGTCCGTGCTCAAGTCCAGGCCGAACGACGCCGAAGCCGTGGCCGCGCTCAAGCAGATCTACCGAAGCACCGAGAAGTGGAACGCGCTCGTCGAGGTCCTGAAGGGCGAGCTCGAAGCGACGCCCAAGGAGGACACCGGCAGGCGGATCGCCCTCAT
>Ga0315282_10016203_pt1 | contig 10911 bp, 10 predicted proteins | sample YL17G07_20_MG_FD_203693 | JGI IMG/M metagenome (GOLD analysis project Ga0315282, IMG submission 203693) | Sediment microbial communities from Yellowstone Lake, YNP, Wyoming, USA - YL17G07_20 | ecosystem: Environmental > Aquatic > Freshwater > Lake > Sediment | place: USA: Wyoming | collected...
AGGAAGCTCTTCGACAACCTCACGAAGGGCATCAAGTACTACCTTTCAGTCAAGGTGGCACTAGTGCTGATTTTCCTCCTGCCTGCTCTGCTCAATATCCCTCTGCCGTTCAGCCCGGTCCAGATAATCGTGCTTGAGCTGTTCATGGACCTAGCCGCCTCTGCAGGCTTCGTAGCGGAACCTGCGGAGAGAACGATATACAGCAGGCCTCCAAGGAATCCAAAAGAGAGATTCCTAAACTCCGACATGATCAGGGGCATTTCCATTTCGGGCCTGAGTCTTTCCGCGGCTGTCGTGGTCTCATACATATACGCCCTCTCCCAGAACTTCACCGACATTCAGTTACAGACGATCGCGTTCACGACTTGGATGATAGCTCACATCCTCCTTGCCTTTGTCTCACGCTCGGAGAAGGAACCACTCTACAGCCTCGGCGTGTTCAGCAACCGATTGATGGATCTCTGGGCGCTGGGTGTGGCTGCCTTCTTGATTCTCGGTTTGAGTATTCCCAGCATAGGCCTGAATCTAAGGCTGGCTCCCTTAACTCTCGCACAGATAGGTATCGTTATCGCCATCTCGTTCGTGGCCACATTCTGGCAGGAGGTAGGTAAGACAATCTCCTTCAGAAGAACCACTGAGGTCATATGAGTCGTTTCACAATTCCACTGGGGAAAAAGTGCCACCTCGCTTCGCCGGCCGGATCACACCTCTCAAGAAGAAATAAGAACGGCCGGTTAGACATATTTCTTCCTGGACATACCATGGCATTTTGGACATCGAGAGAATCAGTTGTTGTAGCTCTCTTGTTCATGCTGATTGTCTTGGGCGTTCTGATCAACAGATATCCTGCTGCAATTCCAATGCCGACACCTAGTTTGTCATCCATAAAATCACTGGCTTCAGGCGAGCCTATGCTCCAAGGGATGGGCCCTACAACCATAGCAGCTACAGAGGATGGGAAATACGCCTACATCGGTTTTCATCTCTCGGACGTCGTTTTCAAGGTACTTCTGGCAAATCTCACCGTCGAAGCGGTGGCCGATCTATCCGACTACTTTCCGCTACAGTGCTACCACATTGTACTGGACGCTAGCGGAAAGAAGCTCTTTGTTCACAGTGCGTCGTGGAGGAGACTGCTCGTTCTCGATACTCAAACAATGAGTGTAGTCCACACCATTGACAACATCGGAGCCCAAGACATCATTCGATCGCAACATGGTCCATTCCTTATCGCTTGGGACGGTGGAAACACAGTGAAATTCATCGACACGGAAACCTATGAGGTGACAGAACTCACGGACAACCGGATAGGGTTCATTCAGATTGAGGAAAGTAAGTCTGATCAAGACAAGTGGTATGTCGCTACTCAAGAAGGGGATCGGTGGGTCGTGGGGATCTATGACCACAAAGCTAGAGCATGGGTCCATACGCCTACCGTCCTCCCGCAGAGCGGAATCTCAGGCATAGGTGACCTCATGGTCTTGCCAAACGAGCTGAAGCTCTACGGCGCTATCTGGGGCGGCTACTACCCAGAAACCCAAACGCATGGGTATGGTTGGCTCTTCTCAGTTGACTTGACGGGGTGGCAGGTCAAATTCATCCCCATAGATGGCAGCGAGTTCAGTTTGGAGACTACCCCCGATAGCCAGTGGGTATACGTGGGTGCAAACTGGCCCAAACCGCCGAACACCAACAACATCCAGATAGTCGATGTCCAGACTGATTTGGTAGCTGGTTCGATAGACTTGAGTGGGTTATTACGACCGCAGTTTACAGAAGTACGTGATCTGCAGATCGATCCCGCAAATCCCCGTTTCCTCTACGCTGTCAGTAATGACGCTAATGCTTTCATAAAGATGGACTTGGATAATCTCACCCTTGCGGACGCACTGTTTTTCAATGAGGAGGATCTGCAGCCAAGTTTCTTTGTCAAGGGACCAAAGCAAACTACCGGCTATGTCCTGATCACAGAAAGCCCAGAGGCTTTTGAGCTTGACCTTGATGAAGCGACCATAAGAAGCGTGGTCACTTTTCCCGCGATTCGCGCTGACGCTTCTACTTATGATGTCGCGGTAGATGACGCCGGAAACCTCCTCATCGCCCAAGGGGAATACATGTTGGAGGTCGATGGGGAAGACATGCGTCTCCTCGCTACACATCCGCTTCCTTCGAACATAAGCGGACTATGGCACTTTGTTCTTTCGGCCGACCGAAAGATGGTGTATTCGGTCTGGCCGGATCCAGCCTCAGGATGGGGATACCCAGACACCTTTCTGGCTCTCGATGCCACAACCTTCGAGGTGGAGGCACGCATCAAGTTGGAGGGAGGGGTCTTCAATGAGAGACCCTTCGAGCTGCCAGGCGGCTCCAAGCTATACGTTCTGGGCGGATGGGATTGGGGCTCAATAGTTGTTCAAGTGATTGAGACGGACAACTACACGGTTCAGAAGACGATCACATATGATCCTGCTGGGGACCTAGGAATTTCTGCAGGGCCATACTACCCGTTTGCCTATGATTCCCGCTCGCACACCCTCTTCGTAGGTGCTGGCACCGTGGTCCTGGCGATAGACACAGAGGTAGACGTGATAGACAAAGTAATCGACTTGGGGAACGTGGCGAGGGCTATTGGTCTCGAACCCGACCAGTTCGTCTACGTCAATGCGATTGGTCTCGTCTATCAACCTCAAGAGAACTATCTCTACATTGCGCACCTCGATCGCGCTTTCATAAGCATCTATGACTTGAGCAGTGACCGGTTCTTGCAGAAAGTTATCCCCATGAAGGGGTTCTTCCCGAATCTTCTGTTTGCCGACGGGAATTGCAGTAGGATCTACACTCTGAACACTCGTTCTGACAGTATCTCGGTGATAGACGTGAAGACCAAAGCGGTGGAGAAGATCATCAACCTTGCCGAGGTCACATTTGTTCCTGATCCGCCTGGGGCTGAGATCGCTTGGTCCCAGATGATCTGGCCCTGTTTGGTTTTGGTCATTGTCGCCGCTGGGATTGCAGCAGTGTTGCTGCGATCTAGGATGCAGAGTGCCGCAAGTAGAGTATCAAAACGACAGTGATGAAGCATGCCGGACCGAGCTTCAGGCAACCAAGGAAACCAGATTCCAGCTTGGCGACATGGCCAAAAGCTGTTATCGTGGTATTCCGGTCACTTGGGGAGGACTGACGCTTTTCGCGTGTCCTATTTCTGCGTTCAACGGTGCCTATATTGTCATGATACTGTGGGCGGTGCTCATGGTATCTGCCTCCAGAAGTGGCGTGCCCGGCGGGATTCGAACCCGCGTCTCTTCAGGTAGTGTAGGTAGCACCGAAGCTGGAATCGGCGACTCCGCTTGATCTCGCGGACCTCTGTGCCTTGTTAGAGTAAGTAGATCTTGATGAGTCCGAGGCTGACTCCTCTTTGAAGGAACGCTTAATTAACCCTCGTCTTGTTTCCTCTGTTGTTGCACGTGATGGCAACATCTGTTCCGGGGAAATTCCCAGGAGAAACGAACCTTGGCGAATGCCTCTGTCTCTTGTAGGAGAAGTCTGAAATGAAAAGGATAAGGGAGAAGATAAGGGAAGCCATTAGACGCTTCACCGGCGATGACGATATCGCCAGGATTGCCAGAAGATATCTCGTGATGAATTCCTTCGACGGCGTCTTGACCATCCTAGGAGTGGTCGTCGGAACCTACTTGACTGAGGTAGCAGTTCACCCTAATGTTATCCTAAGCGCGGGTTTTGGTGTAAGCTTGGCGATGGGCATCTCTGGATTCGTAGGAGCCTACTTCATCGAGTGGTCTGAACGAATGAGGACCAGCGCCAATGGTAAAGAGGAACCAAACAGCGATGTGCATGGAGAATCCTTGTTTCTGGCCTTAGTGGACGGCCTATCCCCAGCACTGGTCACGTTCATCGCGATAAGTCCTTTCTTCTTAGTCTTGGGACACATAATCTCGATGGAAAATGCTTTCATCTCATCAATGGTTATCATCCTTGGGGAGCTCTTCGGCCTTGGAGTATTCCTTGGGAGAATCGCCCGAAGGAGTGTGATCTTGCACGGGTTGATAGCACTGCTTGTCGGATTAGTGACGTTTTTGATAGTATCCATGTTACCTTTCTGAACACATAGGAGCATCCATGGGAAAAGAGCGCGCACGAGACCTAGAACTCAAACATGTTCAATACGCTGGCTGAGCTTGTCGGACTGACTACCAGTCGCTCAGTCCCAACATCCGGCTGAGGGACCGAATTCCAATCTGAAGCTTTGACCTTCCGTTTGGGATCTCGGGCGGTAGACTGCTGGAATAGTCTCGCATTCCTCTCGCGTTGGTCCGCCCGACCGCACTACAGAGAACTGTAATGTCATCACGGAAACCTGTAACGCATGGATGGCAGAACCACTGAAATCTGAAGCTCTGGCGGGCCCGGCGGGATTTGAACCCACGGTTATCGGCTCCGGAGGCCGACGCCTTGATCCGTACTTGGCCACGGGCCCGCAGATCATTGGTTCTCGACGGATAAAACTCTGCTTCTGGTGCCCGACCTGAGTCGCTATTGAAATCGATAGCACTTCCACTATTGTCTCCGATAGCGGCCTGAAACAGAGGTCCAGCCCACTCGTTGGCCATGATCGCCGGCAAGTCATTCTCTCGAAGGGCCCTGATCTTTCGTCTGACACAATGCTTTAGGTATCTGAGCTGCTGCGGCTTGGCCTGCTTCTCGCCCCTCAGAAATTCAGTCTCGGCCCTGCTCAACATCTTCGAAGGACTGAGATTGCGAAAGGCCATAAAGGTGAGGCCAAGGGTTCAAATACGAACGGAAGAAATCCAATAGGTTCGCTTCTCCTGAAGCTCCACCATGGCTAGCGAGGAAGCGGAACACATTCTGACCTACAGAGAGCGAAGGCTGGGGTGATCTAGGTGCCAGCCCACTTGTGAAGGACAGCCAGTTCCCGCTCAAGCCGGGCGAGGTCAAGATATCGATCCAAGGGAAACATCTCATTATCGAACAGATGTAGCTGTTCTTCACAGTGAGACCTCTCGCAAGGTGAAAATGCGCACACAGTAAGCCATATCAAGGTACAGATGGAACGAAACCAAAAGATGAAGGCGTGGCTAATAAGATACTCCAGTTGGGTGGCATGGTGCTTCTACGGTTCTGCAATTCTTGTGTCTTCTCTGACAATCCAATCGGAGACGATGGGGCAATCGGCGCTAACTCTCGAGTTTCATCCCGATGGAACCGTGATATTCCTATCCCTGATCTACGAACTGTTTCTCTTCTGGCTACTTATGCAATGGTTGGCTGACGAAATTGTCGAGAGACACCCCATGGCACTCCTTCGGATGGAGGATTTCAACTACACGGTTGCAACGATCAGCGTCCTCTCTCTTCTTGCTCTATTGGGAATGGCGGTGGGAGGGGTTACTCTCGGCTTCCTATCGAACTTTATCCCAAAGAACGTATTGGCCAGTGTCGTCGCACTCCTACCTTCCCCTGAGGCTCTGGCGACGGTCGTGGGGTTCTTCCTAGATGTAGTATTCTTTCTCCTTTTGATATCTCTCCCATATGTTTACGTAGTTCAACATTCTGTTTTCAGTATCCCCTTAGATAAGCGATTGACGATTTACTCAGATTTTCTGACTGGGCAATTGGAATTCGTCGTTAGAGCCGATGGCACGACCAACAACGAGAAGGGCAAGCATGTAGGAATAGATGAGGTAACGCGCGTATTCAGAGATTGCTTGAAATTGGCGAATGATGAATTCTACTTCAACCATGGCATGAAGATCCGGAATATCTCTCGATTCGTTGCAGCGTTCCAACTCCTTGTGTCTTCAACCCAACAACGGGGTTCAACTCGATTGGCGGAATTGACTCGAAACGCCCTCCTGTCGGCTGGATCATTGGGTTCTCCATTTGACTTTGTCAGAAATCTCGACAGAATAACTCAAGAGTTGGATCTGCGCACACGGGACCTGTCCGAGGATATTGAATCACCATCAGATGCTGCTCTAATCGCTGATATGGCTGGCCGTATTCCACTTCTCAGGTCGCTCATCCTTTTCTTCCTGGCCAGGCTTCTATAGGCAGGGTTCTCCCTCAGCGGCCGAGAATAGAGAAAGACAACGGAGTAAGTTTCGGCTTCACCGCCACCACCTAAACCCATACACACGCTAAGATCCTGGCAGAGGAGAATACGCGTTTCTCGTCTTTCGGTCAAGTTCGTTTATCTCGGCCTTCAGACGCACCAGCATCAGCATGAACATCGTCTCGCTCGGAAGCGACCTAGATGAGAGACACCGCCACTGCCGTGAGACCGAGCACACTCATTGCAAGCACCCCCAGCAAAAAACCGAACAACTTGGGGTCGTCAACCTTCCATTTGACGAAGACTATCAGGATCAGAATCGCGCTGATGAGGCCTATCACCTCAGGCATCCAGTGTACCAACCACAGGTCGCCCGGCGCGGGCAGCACAGGAAAGAAGCCCTCCACATCCGCTATGTCTCCGGTCCAGCTCCAACCTGCGAAGCCCGTAAAACTGAACACATCGGTGACTTCAACGAGGAAACCCAAGATCCTGACCCCTGTCACAAGCCCTCCGAAGTGCTCTATCAACGCGATGTGGATCGCCTCGTGGACAAGAAGGGTGAAGAAAGCGCCAACGAAGAAGAACATGGCTGCGATGGTAACGGAGGTAGGTCGCACTGGCTGACTGGAAGGCTCTTCGTATGGTGCGCGCGCCGCGTACTTGACGTTGGGGGTGGATTGTATCGCTACAGGGATTTTTCTCCCGCAATGAGCACAGTGCTCCCAATCCGGAGAAACCGGATTTCCACAGAACGGACAAGTAGGCAAATAACTTTCGACGCGAGTTTCTCGTTTTTGTTTATAAGACTGCACGCACGAAACCAGTCGCGCGTATCCCTCACAGCCCGTTCTCACGCCCGTGAAGGAATCCTCCGCGTCGTTGTGACGCTTCGAGTCCCCTTCATATTGAATTGTGACCTCACGCGCGAAACTGGCCAACGCCCGCACTCTCCCATCTTATATAGCTGGGCACAGCCGGAGGTCCTCCAATGAGCATATTCAATGTTGATAGCTACGTGGTCAAGTCAGGGAAGCAGGAAGAATTCACGGCATGGCTGCAGACGTTCCGCAAGTACAAAGAGGACCATCCCGAGGCTTTCAAAGGGCTGAAATCGTGGAGGCTCTTCCATCGGGAATACGGGGGTATAAGTGGATCGTATGTATCCTTGTTGGAATTCGATAGCATGACAGACCTTGTTAGGGTAATGACGTGGATGCAGCAAGAAGAGCAATTCCTCAAGATCGGGCGTGCGCTCGAACTACTCATGGATCCTGCCACCTACTCTAGCGAGATCTGGAGCGCCGTTGTCTAACATGCCCAAGTGATGTGACTCGCGCGCCAGCTGGTGGGCAGCGCATCCTTGATGGGAGTCATCAGTTCTGGATTAGACGTGAAACAGCAGAAAGAGCACTCCGGATACTTCTTGGTGAGGCTGCAGGACGAAGCGGAAGAGCAGAGGATTCTAAGAGAACACGGGGTCACATCGAAGTGGTGCCTTTAGCAATACATCGACGGAGCCATTCCAAGATAAGATCTTTGTAGGACAGACTAAGGGGGTTCATGCTCAGATAGGTGTTCATGCTCGCTTTGGCAGTCGCAAGCCAGCTGAAGGAGAGGGCAGAGTGCTTGGGTGAATACACAGCCTGGATACTGGACCTACTTCACAATTCCTTGGTCCAACTCGGAGCGTGGATTCTGCGGCCTCTCTGACCAGAAGCCATCAAGTAAGTCAACATATGTTTCTTCTGTTCCTCGTCCGTGCTATAGTTCTGCTTCGCGTCAATGCGCGTGCGCCAACCGGTGATCTTCTGTCTCTCCCCACCAATGATGGGGAAAATGAGGCCTACACTAGTGAACTTGTCACACAGGGTAGCGAGCCCCTTTTCAATCCTTTGATCTGAGGGTTCTGGAGTCACAAGGTAGGAGTAGTTGGCTCCCTGCATCAGCAGAGCCAAAGCTTGGTCCAATCCCGCGCCGAACGGTGGAAAGGAGACCTTAGTTCCCTCCTTAGTTCTCTCCTTCTGCATTCCCTTAACCTCGTATCCTGTTAGAATCAAGTTGCTATATTGTGTCTTCTCGAATCTGGCAATGTCAAACTCTCGGAAAAAGAGGTATTGTTGCTTCCTATCTCCAGGCTTTATCCACCATCCCTTCCACATCTCGACGATGAGATCACTACTGTGGTAGTTCACCAGGTGGTCGAAGAGTTCATGCCGCAACACACTCTCCTGCATCACGACACCCTCTGACAATCCGTATGCAAAACGGGTCATATTCAATTAAACCTTTCCGAAGCGGATTTTGGTCTGGAAAACATGGACTATGGCCAGAAAAATAGTTGGAGGCTATGGGTGCTGCCTATTCTCATCGCTGTGAAGGAATCCTCCGCGCAATTGTGGGAAATATCTACCAGCGTATACTCATAGCTTCTTCCCCCAGATGGACCACGATCCCGCAGGTGAGTATCCGCATGCTCTGCTGACCAATTGAGCTACATCGGGGTGACAGAGCAAAGAGGCCCGCTTGTATCCGGCAAGATGAGCGTGCGTCAGCAATTCAGAGATAGCCTCAGTCGTGAGCGTCTCCGCCCAGCAGTAGATATCTACGTGGGTGGCACGCCCCCATTCAGGAGAGAGGAATCCAATGAATTCATGTTTCGCCGAGTACCTGCCAATTGTGTGAGGCCACGCGGCGCGCTCTCGTAGGATAGCATCTCGTTTTTCCATCTTGTCCACTATTTCGATCCACTTCTGGCATGGGTTTTGATATCGCCCGACCCACAGGGGCGATTTGGGCGGCATCTCGAAATCCTCTGGCGCGTATGGTTCGCAGCTGCACGGTGCTGTTTCCTGCCGAACGCCGCAATCTATGGTTGCCAGATCGAGCAAGTGCTCAAAACCGAAGCGAGCGTAGAACCCTGGGGCTCCTAATCCTCCGCTCACTGTCACATAACGACAACCGCTACTCCTACCCTTGGAGATCAGTTCCTCCATCAGCATCGTCCCTGCACCGCGACGCTGAAAGCCTGAGTGCACGTATATGACAGAGATGTCCAGAGTAGTATCGAGAGGAGGTATGTCGCGGCCAATGTAGAACTCGGCCTCCGCGATGACCTTGCCCTCTTTCTCAACGACTAAAGGTGCATGACCCCAAGCGAGCAGGTTGTTCAGGTGGATTGCGCAGCTCTCCGGGCTCATCCAAGGCCCACCATAGTCATGACGCTCAGCAATGCTCATAGCCTCAACTGGTCGATCGAAAGGCTTGTCAGGATTTGTCAGATAAATGGCCACTATATCCTGCGTGTCGTCTAGAGAGGCTTCGCGGGCGATCATACTCTCACATCCTAGAATGCACGATATAAAACCAGTCTCTCACATAAAGCCGGTTTTTGACCCTCTTCTTGCCATTCCTTCCCGTTGTCATGCGGAATATGGCGTAGGACGCAGGGCATTCATATCTCGGCAAGAGAAACTGACTGGGTGGCTTCGCAAACTTTATAGGTCAAAAGACACTCGATTTCCCGTTACCGTGACGTTAGTGTCGTGTCACATATGCGGAAAGAGGATGGAGCCAAAGGACAGCATAGACACCGATACGGGCAGGTTCTGTGGCGATTGTTATTGTGAGATAACACGTGATATTACCGACGAAGAACGGGAGAGGGCCGGTGGGGTGCCATGGGAGTCCCGTTTCAGGACTTCTTCGTTATGGGCGTTCGGGGTCTGGCAAGCGGTCATGGCGATCCTTCTTATCGCGAATCCAGGTGCAGACAGCTTGGCGTTCTTCGGGGCAGTCCTGTCCATGTTCGCGGCATACGCCCTTGGGGTGCTGATGGAGGTGTACAACGACAGGCGCAGGGTAATCCTGACCTTAGCTGTCTTTCTTGAGGCGGCCGGGGCCTTCTTGTGGGTAGCTGGTTGGCTTCTCATGGCGACAACAAGGAGCGTTCCCCAGTTTCTCGTGGGAATGATTGTTTCCCTAGCGGCCATTCTGTCTGCTCTCGCGACGATCCACAACTTGGTCAGGGCCTACGAAGGAGCACGAAAGTAGAGCAAGGCTTCAGTCGAGCATAACCTCCCAAACGGAGACTCGCCCACTCTTGATCTTATCGCCTCAAGATCCACGGGAATTACTCCTGCGCTCTCAATTACAGATGCCTGACCGACGTAATGCCACCTCTGATAATGTTTCCCAGTCTCAGGGTTCTTCGATGAATGGGCGAAGTAAACACACTCGCGTCCCTTGTTTTCTTCCCATGAGGCGTGGATCTAGGAACATGTATCCCGGCGATGATTCAAGGAGGCCTCAGATAGCTGGATGTTTCTCAGTGCCTCTTTGCAGGACATATGCCGAATCCAGCATGAGTTGCCACGTGCTTGGACGCTAGGATCAGTTGTTTCGGATGACAAAAGCAATAAACCCACACAATCATCAATAACAACGGGTGAAGACTGGTGTCAGAAAAAGCGGTGGTCAAGACCGAAGTAATATTCTATGACAAAGAGAAACCCAAAATGACCGGACCTATCGGTCAACTGATTCTTACTGATCGCAGGCTCGCGTTCGTCAAGCCCTCTTCGCGTGGGCTCATAGCTAAGGTGTCTCAGGACTACTCCGCCAACATGGACGATGGCTTGAGGAACGAGGGAAGTTTTGCGATTCCGTTGGGGCAGATCATTGAGGCCAAGGCCGATTCCACTTGGGGCACGCCGTACCTAAGGGTGCGCTATAGAACTGAGTCAGGTGAGAACGCATGCTCCTTCATCTTCAGGGGTGGATCCTTGGAGACAGGCGGCGTTTTCCTCGGAAGGAGGGCC
>Ga0315282_10016204_pt1 | contig 10911 bp, 7 predicted proteins | sample YL17G07_20_MG_FD_203693 | JGI IMG/M metagenome (GOLD analysis project Ga0315282, IMG submission 203693) | Sediment microbial communities from Yellowstone Lake, YNP, Wyoming, USA - YL17G07_20 | ecosystem: Environmental > Aquatic > Freshwater > Lake > Sediment | place: USA: Wyoming | collected...
GCCCGCAGACCGAGCAGCGGGGAACCAGGTCACCTGTCCCGTCGGGGTCGTTGACCCGCTCTGCCGTGCGGTCCAGGAAGGACCGCCTGAACCGCGTGGAGTTGCCGAACTTCCAGTAGGAGAGCCTGCCTGACTTCATCCAGCGGAATATCGTTGCCTCGCTCACCTTCAGGTAGCGGGCAGCCTCTTTCACTGTGAGCCACTCGTCATCCCGGCCCACAACCTGACTTCTCTCTGCTTCCATGTACTATCAACCCCAATCTTTCACTCTCACCAACTGTCTTACGATAGCATCAACTCGCATCCATGCAAGCAAAAAACCAAAAGAATTCCGGAATTTTCCTGAGACGCTCTGCCCTGGCCCGCCTCCTCGCCTGCCCTGACAATGAGGGACACCCGGAAACTTCTATCCCCTTAGTCTCTCCCTGGCTGAAAAAGTTCCCGGAAAGAACCGGCAAGAGGCAGGTGCACGATGACTGAGGGTAGGGTCTCGCCAGCCGGTCCTGGTTCCATCCGCCAAGGGCGCCGGCGGGCCACAGGGAGCAGCCGCACGGCTTGCGGGGCTCGGCTGGCTATTCGGCGTGACGCTTGAGCACGCCCTCGTCGATCTCCACACCCAGGCCGGGACCGTCGGGGACCGTCATGTGGCCGGCAACGACGGGAACAGGGTTCTTGAAGAGCCGGTCGCCGATGGGGTGGGGTTCGATGTTCAGTTCCTGGTAGTATCGGCAGACCGGCGTGGCGGCGACGAAATGCAGGTTGGCGATGGTGCCTAAGGGTTGCGTCTGATGAGGGGTCAAGACGCAGCCGAAGGCCTCCGCCAGGGCCGCCACCTTTCGGCAGACCGTGAAGCCCCCGGCTTTGATGAGGTCTGGCTGGACGATGTCCACCGCTTCTTTCTGGAGCATCTCCCGGAACCGGCCGAGTTCCCAGTCCTGCTCGCCGCCGGCGACAGGCACATCGAGGGCGCGGGCCACCTTGGCCGTGGAGTCGAGGTCAATGTAGGGACAGGGCTCCTCGAAATGGAAGATGCGGTACTCCTGGAGGCGCCGACCGAGTTCGATGGCCCTCGCCGCCGTGAAGCAGCTGTTGCCGTCCACCATGATGTCAATGTCCTCCCCCAGCGCCGCCCGCACCTCGCGCACGACGCCCAGGCTCCGGCCCGGCGCTGCATCCCGGTCGAAGCCATAGGTGCTTCCCACCCGCACCTTGACCGCCCGGAAGCCTTTCTCTTCGACGAGCTTGGCCAGGCGCGCCGCCTCCTCCTTCGGGTTCGTGTCCCGCCTCATGCTGGACGCGTACATGGGGATGCGGGTCCGGTAGGCACCACCCAGGAGTTTGTAGATGGGCACACCGAGGGCCTTCCCCATGATGTCCCAGCAGGCGATCTCGATGCCGCTGGCGGCCATGGCCTGGGTCTGGCCGGCGATCTTGTAGGTGCGGACAAACATGCTCTCGACGAGCCGTTCGACGTCGAAGGGGTCCTGACCGATGACGAGGTCGGCAAGGGAATGACGGACGTGGGCCGCCACCACCGGCCCGTTCATCGGGCTCGATTCCCCCCAACCCACGATGCCCTCATCCGTCCCCACTCGCACCAGCACCGTCGGCTGAAGCAGAAACACTTTGACGTCCGTAATCTTCACAGCTTCCTCCTCAGCACCCCCCGCCTCCCCGTGCCCGTCGGCCGCTCCGAAAGAGCTGTCTCGGTTCCTTCCGTTAGAGCCGGTCTCATGCAAGCTGCTCGTCTCGATGCCCTGAGCTTTGAGAATGGCTTTTGTCCGTTGGTGCTTCGATGCCTGGAACAGGACGGCTATGGTGCATTCGGCGCTTAGCTCCCGCGGCCGAGCGTGCCTCACTTCACCTCCAGTGCCAGGTCCTCGGCCTTCCAGGCGAAGGGGCCGGCGTCGACGTTGATGGTAGCGGTGACGTTGCCACTGACGTTGGTTGGGACTCGCCACGAGCCCGCGTAGCCGGCTCACCCATATCCCAACTGGAGGGAACCGATCTCGTTGCCCGAGGAATCTTTGATGACCATCCTGAGCGGCCCGGGGATCTGCTGGTCGCTGCGGCTTACCCGATAGGTTTTCCCCTCCGCGCCGAGGAAGTTCCCCTGGAAAGTGATGGTCTGCCCGGCCCGGTACGGCCCTTCCGGCGACGGTTTGAGGGAGACGCTCAACGGTGGGCCGAAGGCGTACCGGTTCTCTTGACCCGCCTTGACCTCGAACCTCGGGTACGGCCCCCCGTACCCGGCCTGGGCCTTCCAGGTGTTGCCCTGGGCGTCCTTCCCCTCCACCCAGCAGAGGTAGAGGCTGTACTCGTCCACGGGCAAATCCACCCGGCCGCCCGTGCCTTCGACCTGCACCGAGCCCGCGTTGTTCTGCGAGGTGACCTGCATCCAGAACTTCTCGTGACCCACGACGAGGGGGGCGAACTCGAAGTCGCCCGGGGCGAACGTCACCTCGGTTCCGTCGGTACTGAAATGGAGCCGGTACCACTTCCCGTTTCGCCAGTAGCGCTCGCCGCACATCACGTACTCGTTGGCGTTCACGTCGAACTTCCCGTCGCCGTTCCAGTCCACCAGGAGGAGGTCGCCCTGGCCCAGTCGGCTCCAGCAGACGTCGTTGAACCGGCCGTTGGTCCAGGCGTCGACCATGGTCGCCTGGTAGGTCTTGCCCTCGAAGGTGATCTCCCCCACGTTCGCGCACCCGGGCCGGAGCGCCCAAGACTCCGGCGGCGATGGTGCGACCCCCGACGGGGCAGCAGCACCGGGTGTGGTGGAAAGGAAGGTGACGTCCGCTCTCATGCCCGGTAGACGTTCCATCCAGCAGTGATAGAGGCCGACGAAGCCGTCCCGCTTCAGTTTGACGGCGATGGGGCCGAAGTTTTCGGCCCCACCCCAGGACTGGGGAAGGATGGGCTCCTCCTCGGCCAGGTCGCCGTCCTGGTCCAGGTCGAAGTAGATGCAGCCTTTGCCCCCGCCGCCCGTCGGGTCATAGGCGGCCACGTGCGGCGGGCTTCCCTTCTCCCCCAAGTCGATGAGGAAGTAGACGGGCGTCCCCGCATACGCAGGCTCCGCCTTGACCTCGGGCTTCTCCGTCGCCGGCGTCAACTCCCGGCTGCCCAGGTAGCCCACCTCCTGCTCCAGCACCGGAGGCAACCCCTGGCGGTACCTGAACGTTCCCCCGTCCGCAGCGAAGGACGGTGCACTGAGGAAAACAGCAGCAAGGACGCCCCACATCACAGCCGCGACAGGTCTCATCGCCTCTCCCCCTATCTCGACCCAAGCTTCCCTGTGATGAACATCACTCTATTCCCAGGAGCTGCGTCAAGCAACTCCTTCATCCACGCGAAACGCCCTCCTCTCCTGCTCGGCGTGCCCCCGCGCTCAGCGCAGACTGGCCCCGACGGATTCCACCTTTCCTTCCGTGTCGATGCGAACGACCGTGGGGAGTGCACTGACCCCGTAGGCGCGGAAGGTGGCACTGTCCCAGCCTTCACGGGGGCCGTCGGGGACGCGGGCGATGGGGAAGGAGATGCTGTGGTCTTTCCGGAACTGCTCGATCTCTTCCGGCGTCGCTGTACGGTCATGGACGGCAATCACCCCAAGTTTGTCCGCTCCTTGCTTCTCCTGAAGCGCCTTGAGGTCATCCAACACCTTCACACATGGCTTCGCGTAGATGCTCACAAAGGCCACCACCGCCGGCTTGCCCTTGAACTGCGCCAATGTAACGCCTGCCCCCTCCTCCAGGACCAATTCAGGCGCTATCTCACCGGCCTTCGGGGCACGCCGCACTTCGGCCTTCTGCTTGATGCCCATCACGAGCCGCAGGTCCGTGGTGCCCGCGGGGACGGTGTCGCTCATTTGGTGTCTGATAATGCGGGTCTGCGGCTCGACCAAGTAAGTCTGCACCTCGATGGTATCATTGGGCAGTTTGGTCAGGTGGAACCTGCCGTCCTTTCCCGTCTCCGCGGAGGCGTATCCCTGCTTGGTCGCGCCGCGGGCGCTGACGTGGGCGTCGGGGACCGGCTCGCCGTCGATGTCTACTACGATGCCGGTGACCTCCTGGTCCATGCGCACCATTGCCAGCACGCCCACGTCGTGCGCCTCTCCCGAAGCAAGCGAGAAGTGCTCCGAGTTCTTATCCCCATACCCGGCCGCCTCGGCGCACACGTAGGAATCGCTCACGGCCTGGAGAGCCCTGATGGTGAACGTCCCGTCAGGCGCTGTTCGGTCTCGATACCGGCCCACCCAGCCTCGGTCCCCGGTCGGCTGGAAGAACACAACCCATGCGCCAACAACTGGGCGACCCGATTCGTCGACCACCTTCCCCATGACGCTGCAGGGCTGCACCTCCCGCAGGGTTATGACCACCTCGTTGTCGGCTCCTGCCCGAGGTGCGAAGGACTGCTCGCCCACGAGCGTCCCTTCGTCATTGCGGGCTGAAACATCGACCGTGTTTCCCGGCCGTTCCCCGCGAAACACGGCTTCGCCGGCCGCGGACGTATGCTCCGAGAAGCCGTACGGACGGACGCCGTGCGTGAGGTCCACCTGGATGTCGACGGCGGGCCGGCCCTGAGGCGTCAGCACTCGCGCCCTGATGTCGGCTCCTGGTGTGAGCTTGACAACTGGTGCTTGGGTTTCCTGTCCGTCAACGACCGTCACCTTGTCGGCTGGCGAAGACACGCCCTGGTCGTAGACGTAGCCCTCAGCGTAGCCCGGGCGCAGGTCATACTCGTTGGCCGGCAGGCGCAACGCGTACACGCCGTCTTTGTCGGTCTTACCCCAACCGTAGTACTCCTGGCGGTTGAGGACCGATCGCGTCACTTGCACGCTCGCCCCCTTCAGCGGAGCTCCGGTTACAGCGTCCACCACCCGGCCCTTGAGCGCCCCGCCCTTGACCAACGTCACGGTCACGCCGCTGGTAGTCTTCCCTGGGGTGACCTGAACGTTGAAGACCTTCTCCGTCGTCCAATCCTCGACAGGGTAGCGCTGGTCCAGTTCGACTGTCCCCGAGCACTCCGGCATTGGAGTGAGCCGGAAGTTGCCCGCCTCGTCGCTGGTGGCGTACGCGGACTCGTCATAGATCATGTTGCTGTCCCCTTCGGGGAACGTCCAGGACTGCATCGCCACAGCCACTCCGGGAGCAGGTTTCCCGCTGTCACCGTAGACAACACGGCCTTCCACCACACCCGCAGGCAGAAGGACGAAGCGGTTGTCGACGCCTTCCACAGGGGATGCCCGCCCGCCCAGGTATCCTTCCAGCTTCAGTTGGCAGACCGGCTGAACGTTAGCCGGAAGACCCTTGAGCACGAAGGAGCCGCTCTCGTCCGTCTTCAATGCCTCGTCAGGCGCTCCCGTCAAGGACAGCGTGTCAATCCTCCCTGGTGTGCTGAGGTAAACGGGCCGGACGGAAACCCCAGTCAGCAGCTTGCCATCCTGGTCGACCACCGTCCCCCGGTAGTGCCCTTCCGGCCTCAGCGCCAGGTCGTACGCCACGTCCTGCTGGTCGACGTACAGCATGAACTGGTCCTGGCGGACGGGAGTCGCAAACGTCAGTTCCGCACCCCAGAGCCCGTAGCCGGGGAGTCTGGCCTGCAGGTAGGCCCAGGGCTTCTGGCCATCAGCCTGCACCGTCACTGGCAGCAAGCCAAAATCATAGGCTCCGTTGGCGTCCGCGGTCCGTTCTTCGTCGATGAGCCACCGCTTCACCTGATAGTCCCGGCATTTCAGCACCACCGTGGCCCCGCTGGCGGGGCTGCCGTCCGGGAGCAGCACCCGGCCGTGAAGGTGGAACCGTTGTACCTCGGGCTGAGCCTCGCTTGTGCTGCCATCCTTTACGTCGGCACGAGAGGACGCTTCTTCGAGGGCGGCGCCCGTCGGGGGCGTTGGCTCCCCAGTTGTTCCCTTCTCACCAAGCGGCAGGGCGGCGGCCAGGAACAGGGAGAGGAGGGCGGCGAGGATGGTGAGGGCGAGGGCGCGGCGGGAGAGTCGGCGGAGGGAGTCCCGGCGGTCGGAGAGGATGGCTTCCACCCGACGGAGGAAGGCACTCTTGGAGAGGACGATGCCCGCAGCCAGTTCGGTCGTGAACGAGCGCTGGCGCAGCTCCTCAGCCAAGCGGGCCAGCATCTTGGCGTAGGCGATGGGCTCGCCCGTGGCGTCGAGCACCGCATCGTCCGCAGCCTGCTCCGCTAACAGCGACACCTGGCGACAGGCGAACCAGACGAGGGGATGAAAGAAGAGCACGGCGCGGAGCACCGAGGCGAGTTCCAACACCAGCGGGTCCCGCCTCCGGATGTGGGCACACTCGTGGAGGGCGACGGCCCGGAGGTCGGAGTCGGAGAGCCCCCTGGCGAAGGCTGCCGGCAGGAGCACCGCCGGGTGAAGGGCGCCGATGGTCAGGGGAGCCTGGACCTCCCCGGCGGCCACGATGAGCGGGTGCCGGTTGAGGCCCCGTTGGCGGCCCGCCTCCCCGAAGGCGCCCAGCACCCGCTCATCCGTGACCACCCTCCCCCCAGCCCGCCACCTGCTGATGCGGTAGCGACCAAGGAACACGAGGAAAAGAAAGAGGACGGCACCGGTACCGTACGCGGTCAGCGCCAGCGCCCAGGGGTAGTCGCTGAGGCGGAACCGGGGCGCGGGAAGCGCAGGCACCGGCGGTGCCGGGAGCGGTGGCATCTCTACCGCCGGCATCGGCGCGCTCGCCGGCACTACGGGCATCGCCGCCGGCTCCAGGGCGTAGGTGGGCATGACGGGTATCTTGGCCTGGGGTACGCCCACGCTTCCGCCCAGCCAGGCCAGAAGCGGTAAGAGCGGCCCCGCCACCAGGGCCGTCACCCACACCAGGTGCCGCACCGACGCCTGCCGACGACGCAGAAACCAGGCCAGTCCTCCTGCCGCCAGCAGCACCAGGGAGGACTGCCACAGGAGTGACAGGAGCACCCGCATGGCCTGGAACCCCACACCGTCAAGCGCCCCCCAGAAGCTTGCCGCCGTCATCCCTCTTTCTCCCCTGTCCGCCCTGCGCCAGGCTCAGGGCGGGCTGTCTGCGAACCCGAGGCTCAGACCCGAAGGGAGCTTGCCGAGGCCCGTGCGGCGATGAGGCGCCTGATGGCGTCCAGGTCCCCGTCATCGACGCCGCGACTGTCGATGAGGGCGGCCACCATGAGGGCCGGGTTGCCCCCGAAGCCCCGCTGGAGGAGGTCGGCCACCAGCCTACGGCCGGCCTGCTCCCGCCCTACCGTAGGCCGATAGACGTAGCCCCGCCCCTGCTTGCGGCGGGTGACGAAGCCCTTCTCCATCAGGATGGACAGCATTTTCCGCACCGTGCCGTCGGCCAAGTCGCGCCCCTTGTCAGCGAGGGCCGACACCACGTCCTCCGTTGTCGCTTCCCCCGTGCTCCAGAGGACCTGCAGAAACTCCAACTCCACCGCTGTGGGCGTCCTCTTCCGTCTCCCCGCCATCCACCCGCTCCTTTCCTCAACTTTCCCAGGCCCACTCAACGAGAAGCCTTTCTCGCCAAAGCATAGCCCGCCCCCCCAGCCTGTCAAGGGAAATCCCGAGAAAATCTTCTCTATCGGCGCTCGCCACGTCCCTGGGCAAAGGCATCGGGCGGGCAGTGATCCCGGGAGGAGATGCTTTCGCCTGCTTCCTGACGGGTCGTTTCGAGCTGGCCTGGGCTTTCGGTGGGCTCCTGGGCTCCTCGCTGCGGACACGGCGCGGGGTGCCGCAGGCGCGCACGTCTGCTTCAAGGCGTGTCCCCGAAGGGGGACGAGACGCCGTGTGTCGCGTCACGGCTCCACATTGAGCGGGAGGTCTTCCGGGAGAACGGCCTTGACGCTCAGGTCACCGTACACGGCGCGGTAGCCACTCGCGTCTTTCAGTTTGTACCAGCAGACAATGCGGCCTTTGTCGCCGAGCTTCACGCCCTTGCCAAGGTACCGGAAGCTGTCGGGCACGGCGTGCTCTTGAAGGAAATGGGAAATGGGCATCTCGTTGAGCCCGGCCATCTTGTAGTGCTCCATAGTATCCAGGAGCTTCTGCTCAGCAGCGGTCCGCTCCTCCTTCGGCTTATGCCAGATCCTGTTGATCTCGTCGGCCGGGAGGTTGAAGCCGAGGACCTGATCGGGGAACGTCCCGTTGTGGTACTCGGCCAGCACCCTCAGGTAGTCGACCATCTCCTTCTCCGTCACCTGGGGGCGTGCTATCTCCTGCACCGTGTAGCCCTCGGGTGGCTCCAGTCGGAAAAGGGAGTCGTCCAGTTCAGCGTCGAAGTTGATGTCATGCTGCACGGAGCACACGCCTGTTCCCGAGTACCATTCGGTTTCGCGAGGATTCGTGCGCGCCGGGTCTTTTTCGGGGTCATAGATGTCGGCTCCAGGAACCTGGACGGCAACCAGCCGCTTGGTCTTCGCATCTATCCAGAAATCATAGCTCCAGGCTTCGTTGTTGGCTTTGTCCCAGAACGCGGTCCGGAACACGTTGGCCTTTCCCGTTGGGGTTTCCCGCGTTCCCACCCACTGCAAGTCATTGGTCTTTCTCAGTTTCTCCCCAACCCAGACGAATGGCCCGCTGGGGTCGCCTGCGTAGCAGGAGAACGCGGAGGCGAATTGCCGCACAATCGCCCGCTTTTCGCGCGGGACCAGAATCAGTTGCACCCGATTCAGGGCATCTGCAATTACTACAGAACGGACCTGTCCGCCGTCGGCCTCCCCGAAGGTCTCGCGGTACAAGCCCGGCGACTTGTACGCCTCTTGCCGGGTCTCCGTCTCGATCCACGTCCTCTGCCCGTCCTTGCTGGTGACCCGCGTGTACATTGTTAGTCTCCACGTGACGGCTTTGGCCTCCTCAATCTGCTTCACGGCCTCGGACGCAAAGGCAGCGCCATGGTTGGTGCCCGGACTGGCGAGGTGCACGACGCCCAGGCCGACCAGGACCAGCACAGCAGCGGCTGCAACCTTCGCGGTCCTGCTCTTCGTGAGTGCTCTCCAGAGCCTGGCCGCTGGACTCTCGCAGCGAATCGCTGGTTGTCTCGCCTCTTCCGCTGCGATCGTGCGCAGAAGCCCCTCTCTGGCCGAGGCACAGGTGGCTTCATCGGCCGACAAAGAGCTCAGGGCTGTGGTGTGGATGAGGAGCTGGTCGAGCTGCTTCAACTTCTCACTGCACTGGCGACATGCGTCGAGATGGGCTCTCACCTCTGAAGACTGCACCGGCCCGAGTTCGCCCAGAGCGAGGGCAGCCAGAAGTCCGTTGGTTTTCCTGTGTGCATCCATCCCCCATCCTCCGCTGTCAGGTCAGGTAGTCGCTCAACTCGCGACTGAGTCGCCTCATCGCGCGGTGCAGGTGAACCCTTACGGTGGCGTTGCTGCATCCGAGCGCTTCGGCGATTTCCTCATGGCTCAAGCCCTCAAGTCTCGAGAGCACGAACACGTCCGCCTGGCGTTGAGGCATCTGTGCCAGGCACGCCAGAAGCTTCTCCCGGAGTTCGGCAGCCCGCATCCGGCTGCCCGGCACCTCTTCCTCGCCGGGTATATCCTGGTTTTCCAGAGTGTGCGGAGCGCGCTTCAGCCGCTTCGCGTGTTCGATGGCCTTGCGCACGGCGGTGCGGTACAGGTAGGGCCTCCAGTTCGTCCGGCCGTCGTAGCTCTCCCAGCGACGCCAGATGGCCAGAAACACTTCCTGGTGCACGTCGCAGGCTGCGTCGGCGTCCCCCAGAATCCGGAGTGCCACGTTCAGCACCAACCTGCCGTACTCGTCCACGAGCGCCTCAAACCGACCGTCGGCCAACGGTTCCCTTTCGCGGCTGCCAACCGTTCTCGGGGGATGGTCGGCCCCCGTCGAAGAGCTCTCGACCATTATAGAGGGGTTGCCTGTCCCGTTCGTTTACCCGGATTACCGAAATCCCGTTGCGCGAGCTTTCGGCCTCACGGAGACGTCTTGAACAGGGGGGCCTTTCCTCGGGTCCCAAGTCCGTGCCGAGACGGAAGTTGCATCCGTCTGCGTGCGCCCGGATGACGTGGCGTTGCGGCAGCGCGCGGGTGGCCGCAGACGTGGTCAGCTGTCCAAGAAGTCAGGGCTGGCTGCCTGGCACGTGGAAGGGGGCGGCGGCGTCGGTCGTAAAGAGGCCAAGGCTGGCGGAGGCCCGCGGCGTGGTGGTGGGCGGGGCCGGAATTGAACCGGCGACACCAGGATTTGCTGTCCTGGTGTTCAGGGGTCGGGAATGGCTTTCTGACACGGCTGGTCAGCCGTAGTGTCAGCAGAAACTGTAAGCAGAAGGGGTTCTCGGAGGCTGGAGCGAGCTCCGCACCCGCTCCCTGCGCCCAGGATGCATGGGCACCTGCCAACGCAGTTGCACCCAGCCTGGAGCCACCAACCAAAGAGCAAGCAAAGAGCCAACCGCCAAAGCGAAAACCCGGAACAGCACTCAAACAGGGCGCACGTAGCCAGTCAGCCCCAGCCACTTGGAGCAAGGGCAAGGGCAAGGAGCGGGAGGACCAAACGCAAGGCAGCGGGGGTCCCTGCCGGCGAGAACCTGAACCACGCCCCCAAGCCTTCGCGTCCGCCTGGCACTCGATTACCCCGTGTCCCCACGCGCCGGTTTTGCGTAAGGTGTGGACCCGTAGACAGGAGGGGGGCGTCAAGCAGGTGCCGGACTGGAGCAGCCGGATAGGCGAACAGGAGGTGGTGTTCCGCATCGACGGTGAGAGCAACTTTGACTGGAGCCGCCTGAGACTGGAAAAGCGGGGCAGACCGGGGCTATGACGGAGCTGCGAGCGGCCTCATTGCCGACATCTTCTCGGGCGCCGCGCGGCCTATGTGGGAGAGCCAGGCGTCAGCGGGGCGAAATCTCCACTGTCGCCCCCCGGACGAGGGATGTCGACCCTTACGTACACGATGGTCTTGGAGCCGTC
>Ga0315282_10016205_pt1 | contig 10911 bp, 9 predicted proteins | sample YL17G07_20_MG_FD_203693 | JGI IMG/M metagenome (GOLD analysis project Ga0315282, IMG submission 203693) | Sediment microbial communities from Yellowstone Lake, YNP, Wyoming, USA - YL17G07_20 | ecosystem: Environmental > Aquatic > Freshwater > Lake > Sediment | place: USA: Wyoming | collected...
TCCTAAGCTCGGTTCGCCCTCGCTGACGCCTCCCTGACACTAAGCATCCGCCGCTCTTTCGTCCTGCGTCAATCCTCAGCGTTCCGAAAATGCCTCCCCCAGTGTCTGAATCACAGGGAAAGCCCGGCTCTCCTTGACTAGATTCAGGGTTTCCTTTAAGATATACCCGCTCTTAGACGTCACACATAGGCGCGTAGCTCAGTGGGAGAGCGCTTCCTTGACGCGGAAGAGGCCGTGGGTTCAATCCCCTCCGCGCCTACCATGAACGAAGGAGAGTCTTCAGACAGACATAAATGGTGCGCACTTTTGTCGGCTTGCCGGCCCTGTTTTATTGAATGCTCGGGCCGGATTCGGTTAAACGAAGGAAGGGGTCCGATCACAATATGAGGGTGGGCTTCTTTTTTTTATTCACCCGGAGAATAAAAGGGTAGAAAGGGATATGGACAAAGAAAGCAAAGAAGACATCGAACGGGATCTGGATGTCCTGAGGCACAGCGCTTCGCACCTCCTCGCCCACGCTGTCCTCGAGCTCTTCCCCCAAACCCAGCTCGGCGTAGGACCCGCCGTGGAAAACGCCTTTTACTACGATTTCCTGCGCGAGGAGCCGTTCAGCACCGAGGAACTCGCCGCGATCGAGGCTAAGATGCGGGAGTTGTCCCAGGCCGACATCCCGATCGAGAAGCTGACGATGACCAAGTCCGAGGCTCTCCGGCTTTTCGCGGACCGAGGACAGGAGCTCAAGGTCGAGCTCATCCGGGACAAGGCCGGCGAAGAAGTGACCTGCTACCGCCAGGGCGCCTTTATCGATTTCTGCCTCGGCCCGCACCAGCCCTCGACCGGGCGCATCAAGTTTTTCAAACTCCTCTCCGTCTCCGGCGCCTACTGGAAGGGCGACGAGCGAGGGCAGCAGCTGCAGCGGATCTACGGAACCGCTTTCTTCACCCAGCGGGAACTCGATGAGCATCTTCATCTTCTTGAAGAAGCCAAGAAGAGAGATCACCGCCGGCTGGGTCCGGAGCTCGATCTCTACAGCATCTCCGAGGACCTGGGGCCGGGGCTGATTCTCTGGCACCCCAAGGGCGGCCGGATCCGGGCGGCCATCGAGCAGCACTGGCGCGAGCGCCACTGGGACGGGGGATACGAAATCCTCTACACCCCGCACATCGGAAGGGAGCTCCTCTGGCAGACCTCGGGCCACCTCGATTTTTACAAGGACAGCATGTACGCCCCGATGGATATCGACGAGCAGCACTACTACATCAAGCCGATGAACTGCCCGTTCCACATCCAGGTCTACAAATCGCGGCTCCGCTCGTACCGGGACCTGCCGCTCCGCTGGGCCGAGCTCGGGACCGTCTACCGCTACGAGCGGTCGGGAGTCCTTCACGGCCTCCTGCGCGTCCGCGGCTTCACCCAGGACGACGCCCACATCTTCTGCACCCCGGAGCAGATCGAGGACGAGATCCTGAGGACCCTCGATTTCTCGATCTCGATCCTGGCCGACTTCGGCTTCGCCAAGAACACGGTCGTCCTGTCGGTCCGCGATTCCAGGAACTTGGATAAATACGCGGGCTCGGACGACATGTGGCGCCGGGCCGAGGCGTCGCTCGTCAAGGCACTCAAAGCGCGCGACCTCGAGTACGAACGGGTCGAGGGCGAGGCGGTGTTTTACGGGCCGAAGATCGACATCAAAATCAAGGACGCCATCGGCCGGCAGTGGCAATGCACCACGATCCAGTTCGACTTCAACAATCCCGAGAGATTCGACATGTCGTACGTCGGCGAGGACGGCCAGAAGCACCGGCCGTACATGGTCCACCGGGCGCTCCTGGGCTCGCTCGAGCGGTTCTTCGGGATCCTCATCGAGCACTACAACGGGAACTTCCCGTTGTGGCTGGCGCCCGTCCAGGTCGAGGTCATCCCGATCGCCGAGCGCCACACCGAGTATGCCCTGAAAGTCGCCGGGCTCGTCCGGGGCTGCGGGCTCCGCGTCCACGCCGACTCGAGGCGGGAGAAGGTCAACTACAAGATCCGCGAAGCCGAGCGGCTGAAGGTTCCGCTCATCCTCGTCGTCGGGGACAAGGAAATCGCCGCGGATTCCGCCTCGCTGCGCATTCACGGCCAGGGCGACCGGGGACAGGTCAGCCTGCCCGATTTTCTTGCAAAAGCCAAACAATTGAATGACAATAAATCGCAGACTCTGATTTTTTAAGGAGGACGATCATTATTAGAGGAAGACAGCCTTATCCGCCGGGAGCCCGAGCGAAACCCCATCGGCTCAACGAGATGATCCACGCGCGCGAGATCCGCGTGCTCGACGAGGACAAGAATCAGCTGGGTGTTTTGCCCACGGCCGAAGCCCTGGCCATCGCCCGCCAGCGCGGCCTCGATCTCGTCGAGATTGCCCCCACCGCCAATCCCCCGGTCTGCCGGATCATGGATTACGGGAAGTTTCTCTACGAGCTCCACAAGAGGGACCACGATGCGAAGAAACACCAGAAAACGGTTCGCCTCAAGGAAATCAAATTTCGCCCGAAGATCAGCGTTCACGATTACGGTTTCAAGCTGAAGCACGTCCTGCGGTTCCTGGAAGAAGGCGATAAGGTCAAGATCACGGTCATGCTCCGCGGCCGGGAGAAATCCCGGCCGGAGATGGGCCGCGCGGTCATCGAGAGAATCCTCACGGACGTCCAAGGAGTCGGCAAGAGGGATGCGGATGTGAGGCGGCAGGACTGGGCCGTATCGACGCTGCTCGTACCCGCGAAGCCAGGAGGAAGAGATGCCAAAGCTAAAGACGCACAAGGGAGCCCAAAAGAGGTTCCAGGTCACGTCGAACAAGAAAGCGGTCCACAAGAAGGCCAATAAGAGCCACATCCTGACGAAAAAAGCGTCCAAGAGGAAGAGGAATCTCGGCCGCAAAGCCGCCGTCAGCCGGGCGGACATCAGGACGATCCGGACCATGCTTCCTTATGATTTCTAGGACTGACGACAGGAGAGTCCCCTCTCCGTTTTATGTCAGGGAGGGGATCGCCGAATTTCGAAGGAGCTGACCATGCCAAGAGCCAAACGCGGATTCAAGAAGAAGAATAGACGGGTCAAGATCCTGAAGCTCGCCAAGGGTTATTGGGGAGCGAGGAGCTCGAATTACCGCACGGCCAAGGAAGCCGTGGAGCACGCCCTGCTCTACGCGTACAGAGACCGCCGGGCCAAGAAGCGCGACTTTCGCCGCCTGTGGATCATTCGGATCAAGGCGGCCGCCAAGCTGAACGGCCTGACCTACAGCCGGTTCATCCAGGGCCTCAAAAAACTCGACATCGATCTCGACCGGAAAGTCCTGGCAGAGATCGCGGTGAGCGCGCCCCAGGCATTCGGCCGCATCGCCGCGAAAGTGAAAGATGCCGCCGCCCAGTCTCAGGAAACTTAAGGCCGAAATCGAGGCCCACAGGACCCGATTGGCCGAGCGGGCGGCCTCCGTCCGCGACGCCCGGTCCCTGAACGAGCTTCGGAACGAGTTCCTCAGTCGCAAGCGGGGACTCGTCACCCTTCTCTTCGAAGATCTCAAGTCCATCAAGCCCGCCGAAAAGCCCGCCGCGGGACAGATGATCAACGCCTTCAAGAACGAGATTCAGGACACCCTCTCGGCGCTGGAAGCGAAGGCCGGGGCGGCCGCCCCGGCCGTTCAAGAAATCGACATCACGCTTCCGGGCGAGGCTCCCTATCTCGGGGCGGCCCATCCGATCCGGCTCTTTCAGCAGGAAATCGAATCGATTTTCCTCCAGATGGGGTTTTCGATCGAGGAAGGCCCCGAGATCGAGACGGACTACTACAACTTCGAGGCTCTGAATTTTCCTCCCAACCACCCGGCCCGCGACGACTGGGACACGCTCTACATCACGGACGCGCTGCTTCTCCGGACCCACACGTCGCCCGTCCAGATTCGGGTGATGGAGAAAAAGAAGCCTCCCATCCGGATCATCATCCCGGGGAAGGTCTTCCGCCGCGAGACCCCCGACCCCACGCATCTGCCCATGTTCTTCCAGGTCGAGGGCCTCGTCGTGGGCGAGGGAGTGACGTTCGCCCACCTCAAGGGCACCCTCGAGCACTTCTTGAAAAGACTCTTCGGCGAGCGGATCCGGATCAGGTTCCGGCCGAGCTTTTTCCCGTTCACGGAGCCGTCGGCGGAAGTAGACATCGAGTGCCTGGCCTGCGGGGCCAAAGATCCCGGCTGCCGCATCTGCTCCGGGACGGGTTGGAAGGAGATCCTGGGCTCGGGGATGGTCGATCCCCAGGTCTTCAAGAACGTGAACATCGATCCCGAGAAATATTCCGGCTGGGCGTTCGGCATGGGCATCGACCGGACGGCGATGTTCGCCTTCGGGATCTCGGATATGCGCTTCTTCTTCGAGAACGACCTTCGGTTCATCAGGCAGTTTACCCTCAAATGAAAATCAGCTTGGCCTGGCTCAAAAAATACGTGGAGTTCGACCTCCCGCTGCAGGAACTCCTCGACCGGCTGACCATGATCGGACTGGTGGCCGAGGAATGGACGGAGCGCGGCGGGGACATCGTCATGGATCTGGAGACCTACGCCAACCGACCCGACACCCTCGGGCACCTCGGCGTCGCCCGCGAAGTCGCGGCCATGCTGAGGCTGCCTCTCAAAGAACAGCCGTGGCCGCTGGTCGAGCTCCCCGTCCGCAACGCGGAGCTCGTGGACGTCCAGATCCTGGACGACGACCTCTGCCCTCGGTACTGCGGACTGGTCGTCAGGGGCGTCACGATCGGGCCGTCGCCCGATTGGCTCCGGACGAAAATCGAAGCCATGGGGCTCAAGCCCATCAACAACGTCGTCGACGTGACCAACTATGTCCTGTTCGCCACGGCGCAGCCCATCCACGCCTTCGATCTGTCCAGACTCGCCGGTCCCCGGATCATCATCCGCCGGGCGAAAAAGGGCGAGACGATCCGCACCCTGGAGGGCAAGGACGCGGCCCTCACGCCCGAGATGCTCGTCATCGCCGACGAGAGAAAGCCGGTGGCCATCGCCGGCGTCATCGGCGGCGAGGAGTCGGCCGTGAGCGAGACGACGCGCGACGTCTTTATCGAGAGCGCGTACTTCGATCCCGGTTCCGTGCGCCGGACCCGGAAGGCGCTCGAAATCCAGACCGACGCGTGCTACCGCTTCGAGCGGGGAGCCGACATCTCCTTCGCCCCCAAGGCGACGGTCATGGCCGCATCGCTCATGACCCAGTTCGGGGGAAAGGCGGCCAAGGAGCTCATCGACGTCTACCCCAGGCCCCGCAAGAACAAGGAGATCGTCCTCCGCGACCGGAGGATCTCCGACCTGCTGGGCGTTGAAATCGACAACGAATTCGTGGGACGAACGCTCGTGGACCTCGGCTTCGGCCTGACCTCGCGTCCGCCGGGCGTCTGGCACGTCCAGGTTCCATCTTTCCGCGTCGACATCGAGCGTGAGGCGGATCTGATCGAGGAGATCGCCCGCTTCTTCGGCTATGACAAGATTCCGGTGGTCGTTCCGCCGCTCGAGGCCCTCGAGCCCGTGCCGTCGTCCAAGGAAAAGGTCCGGAAGCTCAGCCTGAGGCTCTTTCACCACGGCTTTGACGAGGCCGTCAACATGAGTTTCGCCGATCCGGAAAAAGAGGCGGTCCTCCGCACTGGCCGGAAACCCATCGCCCTCCGGAACCCGATTTCGTCCAAGGCCTCCGTGCTGCGCACGACGCTCCTCGGCGGACTCCTGGAGAATACGGAGTGGAATAAGAACCGGGGAGCGGAGGGAGTCCACCTCTTCGAGATCGGAAACATTTATTACGGGTCCGATGAGTCCACGTGCGAGAGGCTCTTTCTCGGGCTGACATCCACGGGGCCGCTCGGCGCCCCTCACTGGAGGGCGAAGCCGGACCGGGCCGCGGATGTCTTCCACATCAAGGGAGCGCTCGAGGCCGCCATGGACGGCCTGAGATACGCCCCCTATTCTTTTGAGGCCGAGGACCACGCGGGTTTCGAACCAGGATCGTGCCTCGCCCTCATTTATAAGGGCGAAAAGATCGGCCGTCTGGGCCTCGTCAGCCGGCGGCTCCTGGACCTGTATTCCCTCAAGGACCCGACGTTTGCGGCCGAGGTGGACCTGGAACTCCTCTTCAGCAAACAGCCCCGGCCCTTCGAATACGTTCCCCTGCCGAAGTTTCCCGCCGTCTCCCGGGACATCTCGTTCCTCGTGGACCGGAACGTTCCTTACCAGGAGATCAAACAGGCCATCGACAAGCTCGCGCTGCCCTATCTCGAGGAGTTTACGGCCGTCGACTGCTACGCCGGAGAGCCCGTTCCGCCGCCGAAGAAAAGCCTGCTCCTCCGGTTCGTCTACCGGAACTCCAAGGGCACGCTTCTGACCGAGGATGCGGACCGGGCGGAACAAAAGATCATCAAGATTCTCACATCCGCGTTTGAGATCGAACTCAGGGAAGGAGGGGGAAAACGGTGACCGACGAGCTCGAACGAATCAAGATTCTCGAAGGGAAGATCGCCCACGTCATCGACTACGTCACCAAGCTCTCCGGTGAAAACGAGAAGCTGAAGCAGCAGATCAAGGACCTCCGGATCGAGAAAAAAGACATGGAGGAGCTGGCCAAACGCGCGGCGAAGCTTGACGAGGACATCAAAAGATACGAGAATGAGAGGGAAGCGCTGAGAGGCAAAATCGAGACGATCATCGGCCAGATCGACAAAATCGGGATATGATCGAAAAAATCATCGACATCGAAGTTTATGGAAGGAAATATAAAATCCGAGTGAAAGGCGAAGAAGACGAGAAGTATATCAGCCATCTCACGTCGTTCGTTGATCAAAAGATGCAGGAAATCGCGGTCAAATCGAAATCGACCGACGCCCTCAAGATCGCCGTTCTGGCGCTCCTGAACATCGCCGACGATTTCTTTGTCTCCCAGAAGAAGCTGGATCAACTGGACTCGGCCCTCGGCCAGATGGAGACGGAGATGGACAGCCTGGAGAGCCGTCTTTTCAGAGAAGACCATGAGTATGCCAATATCGAAAAAACGACATCCTAGAACGAACAACACTCCATTCCTGGGCATAGATGCTCCTCGGCGGACTCTGAACCCCTAAGCTTCTCCGGCCGACCTTCCCTTCCTCTCGTCCTCACTCACCGAGGAGGTGAACTGCTGTGACCGGACCCATCATTTTATACGCGGGCTTAGCCGTCCTGATCGTGCTGGCCTCCGTGATCATATTCGTCCTGTTCAAAAAGTCTTCGGGAACCCGGGGCCTGTTACGGGCCGGGCAGGAGGCCAAGGCCATCCTGGAAAACGCCCGGATCGAAGGCGAGAAGATCACGCGCGACGCCCAGCAGCAGGCCAAGGACAAGCTGGCTTCCGCCGACGCGGAGTTCGAATTCCAGACGCGGGAGAAGAGGCGCAAGATCAACGAGATGGAGCGCCGCCTGATCAACAAGGAAGAGAACCTCGAGCGGAAGCTGCAGGGACTGGACCGGAAGGAGAGGGACATCGCCGCCAAGGAGCGGCGGATCGCCCAGAAGGAGAAGGAGCTCGAAGTCCAGGAGGAAAAGATCAACGGACTGGTCAAGAAAGAAATGGAGGAACTCGAGAGGATCGCCGGGCTCAGTCAGGACGAGGCCAAGGCCCAGCTGATCAAGAAGATCGAGGAAGACGCCCGGATCGAAGCCGTTCAGGTCGTCCGCCGCGTCGAGGAAGAGACGCGGGCCAAGAGCCAGCAGCTCGCCCGCGAGATCATGAGTCAGGCGATCCAGCGGTCGGCGGCCGAACACGTCGTCGAAACGACGGTCTCGGTTGTGGACCTTCCCGCCGAAGACATGAAGGGCCGGATCATCGGCCGCGAGGGCCGCAACATCCGGGCCCTCGAGATGGCCACCGGCGTCGACATCATCGTCGACGACACGCCCGAGGCGGTCATCCTTTCGAGCTTCGATCCGATCCGCCGGGAGACGGCCCGGCTCGCGATCCAGAAGCTCGTCGTGGACGGACGGATTCACCCGGCCCGGATCGAGGACATCGTCGAGAACGTCAAGGCCGAGCTCGAAGAAAAAATCAAGCAGGAGGGCGAATCCGCGGCCTACGAGCTCCGGGTCCAGAATCTCCATCCCGAGCTGATCAAGCTCCTGGGAAAGCTCCACTACCGGACGAGCTACGGCCAGAACGTCCTCCAGCACTCGAAGGAAGTCGCCTTCCTCGCCGCGGCGATGGCCAACGAACTCGGGCTCAACACCGGCGTTGCCCTGCGCGCGGGGCTTCTCCATGACATCGGCAAGGCGGTCGACAAGGATGTCGAGGGAACGCACACCGAGCTGAGCGTCGAGATCTGCCGCAAATACGGCGAGTCCGAACCGGTCATCCAGGCGATCGCCAGCCATCACCGCGACGTAGACTTCCCGTCACTCGAGGCCGTCCTCGTCCAGTCCGCGGACACTCTTTCGGCGGCGCGGCCGGGAGCCCGGCGCGAGCTGCTCGAGTCCTACATCAAGCGGCTCGAAAAGCTCGAGGGCCTGGCCAAGGGATTCGACGGGGTCTCCAAGGCATACGCCCTGCAGGCCGGGCGAGAGATCAGGATCATGGTCGAAGCCCAGAAGGTCTCGGACGACAAGGCGGCCCTGATCGCCAAGGACATCGCCGCAAAGATCAAGAGCGATCTCGATTATCCGGGACAGATCAAGGTGACCGTCATCCGCGAAATGAGGGCCGTGGAATATGCCCGCTAAGGTCGTCGTTCTGTTCGTCGGGGACATCATCGGCCGGCCCGGCCGGAACGCGCTCAAGAAGTGCCTGCCCGGGCTGATGGAGAGGTTTTCGCCCACGTTCATCGTCGCCAACGGCGAAAACGCGGCCGGCGGCGCGGGCATGACCGAAGAGGTGGGGAACGATCTGTTTCTCATGGTCGACGTCCTAACGTCGGGCAATCACATCTGGGACAGGAAGGAGGTTCTCTCCTACCTCGATAAGGAGCCGCGGCTGCTCCGTCCGGCCAACTACCCGTCCCCGAATCCGGGTAGGGGCGTATTCCTGACCGCCGACCCGGAGGGACGGAAATTCGCCGTGCTCAACCTGCAGGGCCGGGTGTTCATGGAGCCGATCAATTGCCCGTTCCGGACCGCCGATGCCGAGCTCGAAAAACTGAGGGGCGGCGCGTCGGACGTCATCATCCGGCCGATCGTCATCGTCGATTTTCACGCCGAGGCGACCTCGGAGAAGCAGGCTCTGGGCTGGTATCTGGACGGCCGCGTCTCGGCCATCTTCGGAACGCATACGCACGTCCCGACCGCGGACGAGCGCATCCTTCCCGGCGGCACAGCCTATATCTCCGACGCCGGCATGACCGGAGGTCTGAATTCCGTGATCGGGATGCGGCGCGACCAGGCCCTCCAGAGATTCTTGACCGGCCGGCCGCAGCGGTTCGAGCCCGAAAAGGAAGGCTTTATGGTGTCCGCGGTTTGCGTCGAGATCGACCCGGATACCGGCCGGGCGCTCTCGATTCGACGCGAGACCATGGGCGGATCCTGGGACGGTATCCAGGAGATCTGAGGGGGGGCGATGAAGAACGAGGCCCTCGTCATCCCGGACAAGATTTATTCCGTGAGCGAGCTGACGAGCCTCGTCAAGCTCGACCTCGAATCCAGCTTCCCCCTGGTCTGGGTCCTGGGGGAAGTCTCGAATTTTCACCGCCACTCCTCGGGCCACCTCTACTTCACCCTGAAAGATAAAGCCTCGCAGCTCCGCTCGGTCATGTTCCGGAGCGAGGCGCGGGCGCTCAAGTTCGACATCCGGGACGGGCTTCAGCTCGTCTGCCGCGGCCGGATCAACGTCTACGAACCCCGGGGAGAGTATCAGCTCGTCGCCGACCTGGCCGAGCCCAAGGGCAAAGGGGCGCTGCAGCTCGCCTTCGAACAGCTCAAGGAGAAGCTCCGGGCCGAGGGCCTCTTCGACACCCAGAGGAAAAAGAAGCTGCCCGTCCTCCCCCGGAAGATCGGCCTCGTCACCTCGCCCAAGGGAGCGGCGATCGTCGACATCCTGCGCACTCTCGAGCGGCGTTTCGCTCGCCTTCACATCCTGATCTACCCCGTCCGTGTTCAGGGCGAGGGCGCGGCGGACCAGATCGTCGAGGGAATCGAATATCTCGGCCGCGTTCCGGACCTCGACGTCCTCGTCGTGGCCCGCGGGGGCGGCTCGATCGAAGACCTCTGGGCGTTCAACGAGGAGAAAGTCGCCCGGGCGATTTTTCGAAGCCCGGTGCCGGTCATCTCCGCGGTCGGCCACGAGGTCGACTTTACGATCTCCGATTTTGTGGCGGATCTCCGGGCCTCGACTCCGACCGCCGCGGCCGAGATCGTGATCGAAAAGGAGGAAGCCTTCGCCGAGAGGATCGATAATCTCGTCCGGAGAGCGTCGCAGAGCGTCCGGTTCGCGGTCCAGAAACGGAAGCACGAGGTCACGAGCCTGGCCCAGCATCGCATCTTCCAGAACTTCGCGATGCGGCTGAGGAATCTCGCCCAGCGCGTCGACGACCTCGAGCGGCGCGCTGGGGACGTCCTCCGCCTCGAACAGAGAATCGTCGGCGAGGCCCGCGCCCGGGAATCCCTGCTGCGCGAAAAGCTGGTCGGGAGGATGCGCCACGTGCTCCGGGACCGGCTGGCCTGCTGGGAAAGGTTGAGCGCCGGGCTTCACGGCCACAGCCCGCTCGACATCCTGAAAAAGGGATACGCCCTGTGCTGGACGAGAGACGGCCGGCGCCCCGTGACGACCATCGAGGAAGTCCGGAGCGACGCCGAGATGCTCGTCTCATTTTATCGCGGCGAATTCGGCTGCCGGGTCACGGACGTGGACCGGGAGAAGAGGATCGATAAGATTG
>Ga0315282_10016207_pt1 | contig 10910 bp, 9 predicted proteins | sample YL17G07_20_MG_FD_203693 | JGI IMG/M metagenome (GOLD analysis project Ga0315282, IMG submission 203693) | Sediment microbial communities from Yellowstone Lake, YNP, Wyoming, USA - YL17G07_20 | ecosystem: Environmental > Aquatic > Freshwater > Lake > Sediment | place: USA: Wyoming | collected...
GCTATGGACTTTCTAGAGCTGCCGGCATTCGTAGTGCTCCGGACTCCTGCCAGTACTGGCATTTAACAAAAGGGTCAGCTATTCAAAGTAGACTTGACCAGATAGTGGGTGACCAGGACTTCTGTGGAGTCCTTTTGGAGTAGAATATTAGGACTCCTAGCTTTGGACTCCAACTTATGCTTGAAGGTAAAAACTGTTGGGCTCCAGCTTTGGGGTCGTTTGGGCTACTGATGGACTTCTGTGGTATACAAGAGGGTCAGGAATTGAGTCAGGTGTCTCCAGTACTGGCTCAGTACTGGAGATTTTGAAGCTCCAGCGCTGGACTGATTTGTATCTCCAGCACTGGATTGACTTCGTATCTAGCCGAGCGCTGAGCGCTGAGCGCTCACCCATATACCCGGTATACTGGGTCACCCCCTATGGATTGACCTTTATTTTGAATAATGGGAACAAACACTGAGCATAGCACAGCTCAACTAGGCAAGGTATTCTGACCACTAAAGTCAAGAATTTGACCATCTAAGCCAAGGTGTGGATTGTGACCTTATCCTGCTACTAATGGCAAGCCTACTTTGGCTATCACCTAGACTACGGGCTGTCGGTAAAATTGAACGAAACGATGAAAAGTTAATTGCCGCGACTTCAAAGTTCAACATCTAATTAAGTGCTCCAACGAATTTCTTGCATATCTCTACACCTTCAGCAGCATCGCTAGTGAAGGCATCGGCACCTACGTACTTGCCCACCTGCTCAGTAACAATGCCGCCACCGATAATAACCTTGACCTTATCGCGTAACCCCGCCTCTTTAAGGGCATCCACTGTCTGCTTCATCGATTGAAATGAAGGCGTGAGCAAACCTGACATGCCCAGAATCGGCGCATTTGTCCTGACTAGCTTATCAATAAACATGTTGGTCTTCACATCTACGCCAAGGTCATATACCTCAAAACCAGCCGCTGTGAGCAGGGTAGCGACGATATCCTTCCCTATATTATGTATGTCACCCTTTACAGTACCCAGTACTATCCTGCCCAATGGCTCGCCTTTTTTGCCAGCCTTGAGCAAAGGCTCGACTACAGCCATAGCTTCCTTGAATATCTCGCCTGAAATGATAAGTTCGCTGAGAAAGTACTCCTTGCTCTTATAGCGCTCGCCCACGGTATCCATACCCTGTCTTAGCTCGTTGACTATTGACATGGGTTCACTGCCGGCATTCACCCTCTGCTCTACCAGTGTCCTGACCTTCTCTTCCTCCAAATTGGCTAGAGCCGTAGAGAGTTTAGACATATTGTAGTAGCCCTCCTTTTGCGGTCTTGCCTAACACCTGTTGCACATAATGCGTTTCTGCATAGCGTAGCAGAGCGACCTTTGTGCCCCCCTATTAATGGGCACGATAAGTTTTAGCTGTATCGATCATTGCCTTCAGATTCTCAAATTTAGCATCCACAGGTACACTACACCCAACACCTAGAATGAAGCCCTCGCTTTCGCCTACCACATCAATAAGCTTCTTACAGTAGTTCGCCACTTCATCAGGTGTGCCAAGAGATAGCAATGACGCAGATACATCACCCATAATGCAGATATGGTCTCTGAGTATTTCGTTAGCTTTAAAGATATCAGTAGTACTATCAAATTGAGCAATGCACTTACCCCTCGGCAACTCCTTTAGATAAGGCAGATTCAGCGTCCAATCTTGGTCAAAATGCAAGATAGGTGTAATCCCTTCAGCAACAAAGGCTTCGACCATTTGTTTTAAATAGGGTAGTTCAAAGCGTTCAAATACCTTAACAGGGAAGTAACCACATCCACCCCTTTCCAGCACGATTAAGGCAGCAGGTATTCCCATGGGGGGCTCTATACCACTATCCTTCACGCTTTGAATGGTAACACTAATAATGTCAGAAACCATCGCATCCATTACCGCCTTCACTTTATCAGGAGTGCGGTGGATGTCTAGCATGAATTTCGTCATCGAGCGGCTGCAGGATAGCATCATCAACGGTGAGAAAGGCCCGGCACCACCCAATATCGGTATGCCCCTCTGCTCCCATTGCTTATTGAACGCTCTGATACTAGTTAGTTCTAGGCCTGCCTTCTGCTCGACACGCCTCTGGTATTCGGCGGTACCCCATCCTCTGAACCTAGGGTAGAAATCAGCAATGAATTTCTTCCAACCTAACTCGATTATCCTATCGTAATCACCCTGCTTAAGTACCTCGGTTTCTTCCCACTGGATGACATCATCGTCAGGTATATCTTTCCCTGGCACTTTGATAACCATAGGTGCTTCTAATATATTTCTGATTGGTGTCGTCATGGTATCGGTAAAGGCTATGTCCCATCCTCCCAGCTCATCAAATATCTCAAGTAATGCGTGGAATCCACGGCTCTGGTTCCGGAAATGTTCACCTTGGGTGATGCCTTTATGACGGCAGGGGAACTTGTAGTCCATCACCAGTGAAATCGGTGTTCGGTCACTAGTTCCTAACGTGATTGCAGATTGTACCCTTGCCAAACGGCTAATCAAATTATCCTCATTCATTGTATTTCCAGTCCTTGTGAATCTAGCCTTGTAGCAATACTGACTTCCCTATGTCCAAGGCTTCACACAATGTTATCGGCTGTGTCAGGTACCGCTTACAAAAACTTAAGTCTGGCTCTGCCAGCCGGCTGACCCGGGGATGCATGCTTCACGTATTCGCTGCAACTATATATGTTCTTAGATTTATAAGAAGCGTCTAACTTAGCCACCTCTTTCGTCTCTTATAGTGTTTTACTTCCCGGTAGCTTTTCCTAGCACCTATGTTGCTAAGACCGAAGTAAAATTCTCTTATGTCCTCATTACTTGCCAGCTTATCAGCAGAGCCATCGAGAACTATCTTTCCGTCCTCCATCACGTAGCCATAGTGAGCAATCCCTAAAGCTGCCTGAGCATTCTGCTCGACTAACAGGATAGAAGTTCCTTCCACCTTGTTTATCCTACCTATTATCTCAAAGATTTCACGAACCAATATTGGGCTAAGCCCAAGTGACGGTTCATCCAGCAACATGAGTTTTGGCTTTATCATCAAGGCACGCCCAATTACTAGCATTTGTTGCTCGCCCCCGGAAAGATAGCCAGCTTTCTGCCGGTACAATCCTTTGAGTGCTGGAAAATATTCGAGGACACGCTCTATATCCTTCTTTGCGCTTGCAGCGTCAGCACGTGAATAGGCTCCCATTTGTATATTCTCCATCACAGTGAGCTGTTCGAAGGCCCTCCTTCCCTCCATGACCTGGGCAATCCCCATTCTCACCAGTTCAGCAGGACTCTTGCCTTCTAACCTAACCCCATCGAAATCAATGCTCCCATCGCTTATTTGTCCCTCTTCAGTCCTAAGCAGCCCTGATATGGCCTTCAGCGTAGTTGTCTTTCCTGCACCGTTGCTGCCTAAAAGGGCAATGATATCTCCATCAGGCACCTGCAGTGAAACTCCCTTTAAGGCCAGTATTACCTCTTGATAGACAACTTCGATGTTGTTGACACGGAGCATAAGTTAGTCCTTTCAGGAGCCCACGGGACCTGTGACCTAGTCCGTGAGCTCCTGATTTAATAATGTCTATTTCTTCCAGTAATCTACATTCCACCACTCACTGGGCCACACCGGAGGACTAATCCAATCGCTTATCACTTCGAAATTTCCAGCCTTATATTGTATCATCCTCATTGCACGTGGTCCCAAATGGTCTGTTGATGTATAAGTTATAGGAGCAGTAATGCCCTTGTTATCAAAGTCCTTAAACGTTTCCAGGGCCGCTTTAATGGCTGTACCGTCCAACTTGTCATAGCCCACCTTGCCAATTGCACGTTTTATGGCTTCGCTTAGAACGTTAATTGAGCTCATGGCCCACCAATACTCAGCGCCACGATATTTCACACCCGGGTGATACTTTGCAGCCAGTTCGTGAGCCAGTTTTACTGATGGGGCATCAGTCTCGTGCCACAAGCGGAATGCTTCTGGAGCTACTATGCCTTGTCCTATCTTCTCACCGAATAGCGCTGGCATCACTGCCGAACTCATGTTACCTGCGGAATATATCGTGGTCATGGGAGGAGTGGGTGCCATTCGCGGGTCCTTGAGAAACGGAGCAACTAACATGCCGCCAATTAATAAATAGTCCTCCTTTGCCTGCATGTGCTTGAGTACTTCGCTGGTCAAATCCGCGGTACCAGGAGGTGTGACGGTTATGGGGTCTATCTTCCATCCGTATTCTTTAGCTAGTGCCTCGAGTGCAGTCCTTTGAGTCCAGACCCACACAACGTCTTCCATAGCAAGTCCTATACGCGGGGCAGTGGTTCCCTTCCACTGTGACTTTATCCAGGGCATAACTACTTGAGCCCGGAATATATAATTAGGGGCATACGCGAATGTATATGAATTTGTGGCTGGGAGCAGGGCGGTAAGCTCGGGCGAAACCATCACTGACATCTTGTCTTGGTCGGCACGTGGTTTGATGGCAGCGGAACCTCCAGAGCCATCGATGTGTATGGCATGTACCTTATCCACAGTTCGCAACTTTTCGTATCCAGAAATATGCGCAGCCACGTCATAACGTGTGTCAACACTAATTATTTTGACTGGGTGTCCATTTATTCCTCCCTGCTCGTTTATGTAGCTGGCATATTCCTCCAGAGCCTGGGTAGAAGCAGTGTAGAGCACCGACAACGGGCCGGTAAGGTCAGTTAGGTCGCCAATTCGGATCTCACCCTTTGGTTTTTCAGGCGTCGGCGCTGATGGTGGTGCCGCCCCTTTTGGGGCACAACCAGCGGCTGAAGGTATAGCTATCAATAGAGCTACTAATACTAGAGTAACCAGTATGCCTTTCGAATTCCTCACAGTTTCTAACCTCCTTCTTTTTTTCTTATCTTATTGGCATCATTAAGTCTTTTCTTCTAGGTCATCGCCGCTCTCCTCCTTTATGCTTGTTGGTTATGGTTATGTTCAATGGGTGAAAGGATGCAGGCGGTAGGCCACCTTAAATAGTGCCCATCTGTGGGCTAACCCCCTAGGCTCAAAGATCAAGAAAAGGACAACAATTAAGCCAAAAAGGAATTCCTTGGAAGCGAAAAGATAGCTCGTTATACCATGAATAGCCCCCCCTAGGGCACTAAAACCGACGCCCAATCCCTCCATTAGAAGTTCTATGAATATCACCCCGAAAAAAGGACCTACTGTTGTGCCTAATCCGCCAACGATTATATACGCCAAAAATCTAATGGAATGCGCTAGAGTAAATTGCTGTGGGTCTATGAATCTTATCCAGTGTGCCCAGAGCGACCCTGCGACTCCGGCGAAGGCACAGCCGACAAAGAAGGCTATTAGTTTGTATCGTGCGACGTTAATTCCCATGACCTCTGCAGCAAGGTCGTCATCTCTAATAGCCACGAATGCCCTGCCTACTTGCGTTCGCACGAGGTTTCTGGCAATGAAAGTCATAACTAGGAGGGAGACAAAGACGATATAGTAGTAGCTTCGATTGGTGTTAAAAGTTATCCCACTCAGTGTAGGTGGAGGAACCGCGTAACCAATTGTGCCGCCAGTAAAGCTCTTCCAGCGTGTGATGACAAACATGATGATAAACTGCGCAGCTAATGTAGCCATAATTACGTATAGCCCTTTTATTCTTAGAGATGGACCGCCTAAGACAAGGCCGATCAACCCTGTAATAATTCCGGCACTGGGTACGGCGAGCCAGAAAGGTAGGCCAACCTTGGTAACCAGAATCGCGGAGGTATAAGCACCTGTTGCTACAAACGCAGCCTGTGCAGCCGATATCTGTCCACAATATCCGGTTAAAATATTCAGGCCAAGCGATGCTATGACATAAATCATTATCAGAATAAGTACAGAGAGCATGTACTCGTTTGCAAGGAGAGGCAATACAAGACTAACGAGCAGGCCCGATATTAAGAGCACCCACTGCAGCCTTGTTCTCACGATGGCCATGTCCTTGTCATAGGTTTCGTTATATGTTCCACAGGGCAAGCGCATGTGCTAGATCCTCTCTATCCTTTTATAGCCAAACAGGCCATAAGGTCTGATTATCAGGATAAGCAATAAAACAACGTAAGGAGCTACCATCTTGATCCCGGGTACGAGATCGCCTAGATATCCCTCGGAGAACTGTTCTACTAACCCAATGATTACACCACCGATCACAGCGCCCGGAAGTGACTCGAGGCCGCCAACGACTACTGCAGATAAGGAAAAAAGCCCGATCGCCTCTAGATTAATGGATAGAAATAACAGAGTGGCCAAAAGTATACCCGCCAAAGCTGCAACCGCAGAGGAAATTGCCCATGACAAGCCGAAAATCCACTCTACGTTTACACCAACTGTTTGAGCTACCTGTTCGTTCTCGGCAGTTGCCCTCATTGCCATCCCTATCTTGGTAAACCGAAAGAAAATAGCGAACGCGATTAGCAATACAGATGCGATTACGAACGCCCAGATATTAATCTGAGGCACTATCACCCGACCTATTAATAAGGGCTGTTCAGGAAGATAAGCAGGATAGATATCCTGTACGGTTGGCCAGCCTGCTAAGATAATGCCTCTGAGCAACGAGACAAGGCCAATGGTCATCATGATGATACCGAGTAGAGGCTGACCAATCATAGGGCGCATGAAGAGTCGTTCGATAACGAATCCTAAAAAGAAAGAGAGCAACAGGGTTAAAGGGATGGCCAGGAGAAAAGACAAGCCGGCTTGAACGGCCAGGGCGTAGCAGATAAAGGCTCCCAATACAACGAGTTGGCCATGCGCAACGTTGAAAACACCCGTTGATTTGTAAAGCAGCACAAAGCCCAGAGCAATCAGTCCATATACTGCACCAACTGTTATACCAGTTATACTTAGTGTAGCAAGTACTGTCATAGCAGCTACTACTCCAGTCTGCCTATCTTGACAGCAGTTTTAACTTTCGCCGTTTTCCCATCTCTGTATTTGACCTCCGTTTCGGCTAGGTATTCGGTATCATTACTGTACAACGCATCTACAAATCCACTGTAAAGCCGTGAGACATAGCCCCTTCTCAGCTTAAAGGTTCTGGTTAGCTCAGCGTCATCAGCATCCAGTTCCTTTGGTAGCAAAGCATATCGCTTTAATCTTTGCCTCTCTGGTAAGCGGTAGTTTGCCTTCATCAAGTCATTCCGTATAAGATCGTAGACCTCCTGTTTCTGTGATAGGTCAACGAATGTAGTGAACGGCATGCGGTGATTTTCAGCCCAGTTTCCCACGTTAGCGGAGTCTATGCTTATCAGAGCAGCCGTAAATGGTTTCCCATCACCCAGGATGATTGCATCCTTTATATAGGGGCTGAACTTCAATTTGTTCTCTATGTACATAGGTGAGAAAACGGCACCATCATCGAGGGCTCCGAGGTCTGACACCCTATCGTAAATAACTAGGTGGCCTTTCTCATCGAAGAAACCGGCATCACCTGTATGGAACCATCCCTCAGCGTCGATAGCCTTGCTAGTCTGTTCAGGATCATTGTAATACTCTATAAAGCGCAGTGGTCCACTAAGCCAGACCTCTCCCTTGTCACTTATCCTTATTGTGGTTCTTGGCGTGATAATTCCAGTCGTCTCTGGGTCTATATCGCCTTTGGGATGCATGGTAGCCGGCACAAATTCAACCAATCCGTAGAGATTTCTTATATCTATGCCGATAGCACGAAAGAACAAAAACATCTCAGAGCTAATAGCAGCGCCCCCTACATAGACGCTTCTCACCTTGGAATATGCCAGCCAATCTTTTAGGCTTCTAAAAAGAGCGATATAGCCCAGGGCATTAAGGGTTCTCCAAAATATGGAAGGGCTTCTCTGGCGGATATCGAAGTCCGCCATCTTATAGCCGACCGGCATGAATAGATGATACAAGAACTTTTTGAATCGGCTTGAGTCAGCAATCTTAACTTGTACCATTGAGAGTTGCATTTGAAGCCATCTAGGATTTGATACGCATTTGCCTTGTCCTATTTCCCGCAAATTTCCCTCGATGGTTGCAGGTTCTTCAGGAAAATTGGTGGTGGCACCTACCTCCAAAGCAGGAAGAGTTTGATATATCAGGTCAGCATCATAACAAAGGGGAACAAAGCAAAGATAATCATCACTTTCACTGGCTGGCTCAAAGGCACAATAGGCTCGGGCGCAAGATAATAGACTTCTGGAATTATGCATGCCACCCTTGGGGCGTCCTGTGGTACCAGAGGTATACCCAATGTACACGGGGTCTTCTGGTTGACTCATTTCTATGTTTTGCTCAAAAAATCCAGGGTGCTGCTTTTCGTATTCCATGCCAAGCTGTAACACCGCTTCAAAGGTCATTAACATAGGGTCATCATAGAACTTAAGCCCCCTTGGATCCCAAAATATTGCCTTAATTACCTTTGGACAGTTATTCTTGATCTCCAGAAATTTGTCAACTTGTTCCTGGTCCTCTAAAACCACAAATTTTGATCCGGAATGGTTAATTACGAACTCGATCTCGTTGGGCCTCGAGTCAGCGTAGTAGCCCGTAACTACCGCGCCAGCACACATTGTGGCAAACTGGGCGTAAAACCACTGCGGCTCATTGTTCCCTATTATGCAGACTTTATCGCCACGTTCTAGTCCGAGGCTCACTAAACCTAAGGAGAAATGCTTCACAGTCTCATAAAGATACTTCCAAGTGTATCGCCTCCAGATTCCTAGATCTTTCTGGCGTATAGCCACCTTCTTGTCCCAGCCTCTTGTGCAGGCACTCTTGAAAAGCTTTGGGATGGTATCATCAGCCATGTTTTCTACTCTTTCCCAAGGTAGGCTTCTATCACTTTGGGATTAGTTCTAATCTCATCTGGCGAGCCCTCAGCTATCTTGCGCCCGAAATCAAGGACAACTATCCTATCTGATATATCCATGACCACGCCCATATCATGCTCAACAAGAATAATAGTATCGGTTCTCTCTTCATGAATATCCAGTATGAACCTGGCTATGTCTTCCTTCTCTTCCAAGTTCATCCCTGCCATGGGCTCATCCAGAAGTAATACCTTTGGCTCTAAAGCAAGTGCCCTCCCAAGTTCGACTCTTTTACGTAGCCCATAGGGGAGAGTACCTACAATTCTGTGTCTTATGTTCTCCATCTCCAGAAAATCGATTATCCTTTCTACAACTTCCCGGTTCGCTTTTTCGTCCCTGTGCGCTTTTCCAAAGTAAATGCTGCCCCAAAAAGTACCGGTATCCATATGGATATGCCTCCCTGCCATGAGGTTGTCCAAAGTAGTAAGCCCCGTGTAAAGACAAATACTCTGAAACGTGCGAGAAATGCCTAGCTTCGCAACTCTATGGGGCTCTAGATGAGTGATCCTCTGGCCATCAAAGCGGATCTCCCCTTGTTCCGGATGATAGAAACCATTTATACAATTGAGAACACATGTTTTACCGGCGCCATTTGGGCCAATGATCGAGAGTATTTCTCCCCGTTTGACTTCAAGACTTACTTGCTCTAAAGCTTGCAACCCACCAAAGCGTAGGGTGACATCTTCAACCGATATGATGTTATTGTTATCAACTATCATTCTAAATCCCATCCAGTCATTTTCACACTGCGTTTAAGTAGGAAGTGCGAGTTTCTCTATATCCATAAATTAGGACAGGTTCGAGACAAGCGGGTTATATGGAAGATCCCAATTCCATTCTCCCTTCCGGCAAATTTACACTTCCAAACATAGCAAGATTCAAAAAACTTCCACTTTACTCTTTATTTGCTAGTATCGCCCTGAGAATAAGCTCAGTCTGTCCTTTTATGTATCCTTCCAGAGTTTGAGAATCTTTAAGAGTCCATCCTCTAATAGCCCATAGGTCTGCTAGCGCTTTAATATTGTGAGCAATTAATTTAATGTTATCTATCTTGAATTCCCCGCTATGAATTCCTTTGATCAATATGTGCTCAAACAGTTTAATAATATATTCGTCACCCTGCTTAACTGCCTCCTGATCTGCCTTAGGCATAGATCTGGTATCGAGATAGAGGATTAATACTTGATTTCGCGAAGCGTCAACAGAGTATATGTATGATTTGATAAGTTCCCTCAGGGCGTCACTTGGCTTAAGATCTTCAATTTCAGTTAATTTAGTGATAAAAAATTCATTAAGCTTATTTTCATATCCTCTCCAGATTGCGTATAAAAGGTCATCCTTGCCACCGAAGTAGCGGTATAGAGAACCTATGCTCATGCGTGATGCTTTGGCGACATCTGCCATGGTCACGCCTTTAATGCCTTTTTGCCGGAATAACTTCAGCGCACGTTTAATTATTTTTATGCGGCACTTCTCTACTAGCTTCTCATTATTGCTGTATGCACGTATTTTTCTTCTTTTGTGCCTTTGAGCGATAAGTTCAGAAAGGATAACTATAGACTGCGACGCAAAATTATCATCCGCAGGCTTTTTTGAGGCTGTTGGTTTAGTACTCATTACAGTTTAAAGATGTGATGAATCATCATTCACTGAATGAAGGTTTATTCACATTATACAACGGCTCCATTAGCCCTGTCAATACTCTTTGTCATTAGGTTAACTTTTTTCGTGTTATTCTTATCTGTAGCATTTACTGAATCACTTAGATATATTATCCTCGGAGGATTACCAACACCCAAACTAATTGTATAACATGAGTGACCTCTGATAAGATGAAATATGTGGCACCGCTAAAGATCAGAGGGAAGATAGACGGTTTACATTATTATGCATCGCTCAATGGCTAAGCCAGTTTTATGGGGCTCACTTTAGCCGGTTGATCAAAACGTGGAATGCGACAAATCGCTCGAGCTTGTGTCTAATTGCGTAGAGTGCCAATAGCATCATGACGGCAAGCATTA
>Ga0315282_10016208_pt1 | contig 10910 bp, 10 predicted proteins | sample YL17G07_20_MG_FD_203693 | JGI IMG/M metagenome (GOLD analysis project Ga0315282, IMG submission 203693) | Sediment microbial communities from Yellowstone Lake, YNP, Wyoming, USA - YL17G07_20 | ecosystem: Environmental > Aquatic > Freshwater > Lake > Sediment | place: USA: Wyoming | collected...
CATTGCATTGGAAGATACGTTTGATCGTGGGCCTTGTCAGCTGTCAGCCCTTTCACACGGTTAGAGGGCCACCCACTCATATAATTTCCTAAACGACAAGAAAACCATCAGGCGCAGACGTAAGCGCAGAGTGCGCCACGTGGTGGCTGACACACAGTACTCAAGCCAAGCCTTCCGGGAAGAAGTGAAGCGTCTACACGCGAAACCCGTCATACCATACCCAAGGAACCAAGCGAAAGGCAAGAAGGTTCTGCGTGTCGACAGAAAGTTTCGTTCACATGGACCCGCTAAGCTGAAGCGGCTCTATCTACGGAGATCCGCAGTAGAACGCGCAATATCCAGACTGAAACATTACTTCGGGTTGAAGCATCTTCGAACCAGAGGCCTAAGAAACGCTGTCACCCACACACTTCTCTGCATCCTCGCAATGCTAATCACCGCCCTATCCTCAATCCTACACGGACACACAGACCTAATGCGATCACCCGTCGCCCTCATGAAATTAACAGGAAAGTTGTAATATTGCAAGGAACTGGCGCGGGGTTTCCAGCTTTTATTTGTTTGTTAAGCGAGCCGATGAGACTATCGAGAAGCGAGACGCCCTCGATGCTGCCAGTGATTTTGACAGGCTGATATTTGCGGTCACAAAATAGTCGAAGAGTGAGTGCCGCTAGATGCTCAGCGCGCGCTTTGCTCTCTATCGCTTCTTTCTCAGGTGGTTCGTGAGCTTACAATGGCAATTATAAGCAGGAATCACTCCCTTTGAGATGTGGGATCAGAAATTGAAGCTTGAGAATTTGTTGTTCAGAAGCTGGTACTATTTTAGACTCGGATACAATACGTACTTCAGTTTTCCTATCGGATACGTGAGCACGCTTGTCACAGTTTACTATTTGGCGATACGGAACGTCCCTGGCTTACAAGACCTCGTGCCAAGGTTTCTCATTTTCTGCGTGTTGGGAACCGCTCTTCTCCTTCCGCTTTCGGTGGCGATTGGATGGATTCACATGAAGAGGAGCTTGGCTTTGAGATCCGAACTGGATATTCAAGTCGAAGCGAATCCTTACAATTACAAGCTACCTCCAGGCTATTACAGGGAGGTATTGTTCCCAACTCTCCAAGAAATACTGACCGGGACAATCCAGCTTCTTGATGAAAAGGGCTTGATAGACTCCTCGAGAAAGAAACATCTTGGAGAACTGCAGCAGAAGCTTGATGCGCTACTCCAAGGAGGCTATGTCGGTCGTCCTCACCTGAAGATGCGATAGCTTCAATCCACCAGAGACAATGAAAAGGGAGATGCGGGAGGACCAGTTCGAGTAGCATTTTCCAGGTTGGACGATTTGGTGGGTGAAAAAACTATAGGGAAAAATCAACCTTGAGATTTCTTGATCTTACAGAAGGCCACGCGGAAGTGTGGGACAGAATAGTTCACGATTCGCCTGATACGTGGTTATACCACCTGTATGACTGGCTCAAGAGAACTGAGAAAATCTGGGACTTAGAGTCAAGGAGCTTTCTGGTCGAGAATAATGGAGAGATCATTGGTATTTTCCCTTTGCAGATGCAGAAAGGGTCTAGGAAATTGTATTCCATTTTTATGGGAACCGGAGGAGCCGCTGTTAAGAATGGTATTCTCCCGTCTTTCCGTGAGAAAGTGATGGAAGGAATGTACGATCATGTGGAACAAATCGCCTCTGAGAACGGATGCCCAAGCGTAGTAGTATATTTGCCTCCTCTATCGGAGTCTTCCACGAATAATCGTTGGAACGTTAATCCCCTCGTAAATCACTTCTATACTGACATTTCTACCCACAGCTGGATTGTGGATCTAACCCAACCAAAAGAGGGAATCTACAAGAACCTATCAGAGAATGCGAAAAGAAAAATCCGAGAGGCGACAAAGAAGGGATACAAGATAAGAGCCATCAAATCCCGTAGTGAAATTGACATTCTTTATGACATACATTGTGAGACATATCACCGAACCGGAGCAACCCCTCATCCTAAAGAGTACTTTCTGTCCATCTACGACTACGTGGTTGCGAAGAACAATGCAAAAACTTGGGTTGCTGTGGATGCGAATGACAATCCAGTTGCCTTTACAAACATAGGGACATTCAAAAAGGGAGCCTTCTACTGGACGGTCTGTTGCAGGGACGAGCATTTCAAGAATGGCGTCTACTATCTATTGCTTTGGCACGCTATACAATCTGCGAAGGATGACAATTTCATATGGTTTGACTGCGCCGAAGCATTTCCAAATGTGAGAAACGGAAAACTGAAAGGACTTAGCGAGTTCAAGAGCAAATTCGGCGGTGAACTGCACAGGTTTTACAAAGGAAGCATTACTTTCGATACGAGAGTAGCAAGAAAGACTGTGTTCGAAAACTGGCTGAAAGACACTGAGTTGCTTCTTCAACCGCTATTAGGAATGAGAACCGCAAACCTCATTACGAGACTATTTCGGAAATGCGGTTACTTCGCAGCGAAGATAGCCCGCGCCAGTAGCGCGCGCGCTAGCAAGAAACTGGCGCGTCAAAAAGACTCTGGAAGCATTCCTAGATGATAACTGAGAAGGCATTGGAAGTAATTGCCTGTCCAACCTGCAAGAATACTCTGGTTCTTGATAGCGAGAGTGTCATTTGTAAGAAGTGCAATAAGGCATATTCAATCAAGGACGGAATAATCGATTTTCTTGCCAAAGAGACATTGGACGAACGCAAGTCTTTGAATTCCGAGTATCACGATAAGGAGGTGGAGTTCTACGATGACATGCATCTTCACATGTCTAAGGAGAAAAGGCTATTCAGAAGAATCACTCGGAACTTGGAAGGCAGTAGTGTCTTGGATATTGGCACTGGAACAGGGTTTGTACTGGATAATTTCCAGAGGAATGTTGAGTTTGTATGCTTGGACATCTCATCTAGGATGCTACGAAGGGCATCAGCAAAACATCCGGGCAGAATATTCCTCGCACTAAGAGCTGATGCAGAATCCTTGCCTATTAATGATCGCATGATGGATATTGTTGTGATCTCATCTACTTTGCACCACCTTCCACACTGGGAAAGGTGTATGACAGAAGTGAACAGAGTGCTGAGAAAACATGGAAGGCTCATCATATTTCACGAACCATGTCTGACACGCCATCACGGCTTTTTCTACAGAATTTCTCGAAGAATCTACAGGAAGTTGTATGGGCCAAAAATGAGACAGCTTGAGAAGAACAGATTAGAAAAGGCAGAGGATATTGCCCAACGCATTTTCGGGTTCAATAGAGAAGAATCGTGGCAAAGAATACAAGAAGTCAATCGAATCGTTAATGTTCACGGGGGTTTTGATCCATTCACTCTTTTGAACTCCGCCGATTACCGGAATATTGCTGTAAAGACATATTATGCCGAACAAACTGCATATCATGGACTGATGGGCACATTTTTCCCAAAGAACGGTGAACTCTTCTACATAACCGCAACCAGAAGATGAGGAACAATTCAGAAGATTAATTTCATCAGACCGTATTGGGGTGCTAAGGAGTTTCTAGCTGGAGCTATCTACAAAGATGCAGAGAATTGCGACACTCTGGAGAGAGTGAAAGATAGGTTCAGAAGTAAGCTCAGAATACCTGGAGCGATTATACTTACTAGCAGCGGAAGAGTTGCGCTTGAACTTGCTCTCCGGGTTCTGAAAAAGAGCAATTCTGCGAGAAGAAAGGTGATAGTCCCAACCTACTGTTGCAGAGGGGTGTTTGATCCAGTAGTTCGAGTGGGGCTTCTTCCTGTCTTCGCTGACATGGATCAAAATCTAAACATCTCTAGAGATTCTTCCAGACAGCATATGAGTGATGATGTTCTGGCAATTGTCGTTCCCCATATAGGTGGATGCAAGGCCGACATAGAGAATATTGCCTCTTCAGCAAAGCAACACGACATAGCGGTGATAGAAGATGCATGTCAATCACTAGGCAGAGAATCTTCTGGCCGTTTTACTGGAACAGACTATGATATGTCAATATTCTCTTTCACATTGGGAAAGAACTTGATGGCTACCGCAGGCGGCCTTCTTGCGTCAAACATTCTGAAAGATAACGTATGTAAAGAGGCAACCAATCTCCAACAAGAAGACACATCAGTTGTCAGGAAACGATTTAGGGCGATACTGCTCAGATATTTCTTTAGCATACAAACGAACATCGATGATGGCCTGATTAGCTCATATCAGTACAATACGATGCATCCGCTTGATGCGAACCTGTTGTTGTTGCAGTTTGGAAAACTGGATGAAGTTGTGATGTTGAGAAGAAACAATGCACAGAGAATAATCAGCTCAATTCAGAAGGCGAACCTAGATGTCAGATTGCCAGAAGATAAGGATCATATCTACACAAAACTGTCTCTGATTTCTAGAAGTCCGGAAGAGTGCGGCAAGTTGAGAAGTTACTTCAATCGGCAACGTATTGAGATTGAATCAATGTACACTCCATTGCACTTGAGAGATTTCGGTGTGAGCTATTCTAGGGAGTCACTTCCCAATTCTGAAGGAACGTACAGAAATGTTTTCAACATTCCAGTGAGGCCAAACCTGAAGTCGAGAGAAGTGGACAGAATTGTCAGAGCAATAGAGAGTTGTACCGGACAATAGTATGACAGTATTGCGCGCTGTCCGCTTGCTGGAGTTTGACTGATGAATGAGTGACAGAAAGGCCTACATGAGAGATGTCTATTGCAGGTACTGGCTAACGGCCCGGGAAGAGATATACGGTTTTGGCGAATATGACAAGAGCATCTGTAATCTCATCTGTGACTCGGTGCCAAAAGAGACAGAGCTGCTGGAAGTCGCCGTTGGCACCGGCTATCCCCTGGCAGACTTTTTTGCGAAAGTAGGATACTCGGTGCATGGGATTGACATTTCCCAAGATCTTGTAAAAAAGTGCCGGTACCTGAATCCGAAGATAGATTGTGTAGTGGGTGATGCCGAGCATCTCAGTTGGGCCGACAACTGCTTTGGCTGTGTCTATTGTCTTCATTCGTCTTGGTATTTTCCAAACCTGAACCAAGTCATTGATGAGATGCTGAGGGTAACTCTTCCCGGGGGACTGGTGATATTTGACATTCAAAATCGTAACAACCACCAGATAGCAGACAGCTACCGCAAAAGATTGCGCACCAATACTATTCCCTGCATCGTCAGGCGGGTGGCAAAAGAATGCGGAAAACAACTTCTGCGCGGTACTCGGCTGAGCGTTGTTACGTTCTGAAACGGGTGCGTGAGGCTATTGCGGCGACAGATTTTGCATGTGTATTTTGTGTATGAGGGTCGGTGAGAGTATCGGTGCACTGGCGACAAGGTCATGTCAACGGGACCGATTACTGCAACAATTACGTCGGCTAAGACAAAGATAAAGTGCATGCGCTAGGATGACTTGTAGTGAGAATGCGGTCAGCCGAGGTGGAAGGACATGAGGATTGCATGTGTATGTTGTGAACCTGTCAGCCGATATAGAGATCAGGGATGGGCTGTAGAGCGGCTGGCCCGTTATTACAATCCGAATGATGTTGCTGACGAAGTAAGAGTATTCTCCTATGGAGATCAAGACTGGGAAATTTCGTCGAATGTCAGAGTTACTGGATTCGAACATTTCCGCGAACTGGAGAAAAAGTGTGAAGCATTTGGTCCGAATATAATTCGGTGCTACGATGCGAATCGACCATATTGTGATTATGCTCTCATCCTTGCTTTCCGCCTACGAGTTCCTTCCTATCTATCGCTTCACGATATGAACAGACAATACTATCGAAGACTTGGAGAGTTCACGGTAATTACAGCGTACACAGAAACATTGGCAAGAAGAGCCGCAAGGGATTTGGGCAGAGAAGTTGAAACCCAGCTTAACGGTATAGATTCTAATGTTTTCAAGCCGAGAACTCCAACCTCAATAGACGAGCGAGTCGCACACGCAAAATACCGAATATTCACGATCGGTCGGGATGATCCGGTCAAGAACATCAGTACTGCAATACAGGCGACAGGAAAACTGTCCAGAAAAGTTGATTCCATTGCACATGTGATTGCTGGACCGGGCACAGAGAAGATAGGCTTCGACGGAGTACACCTTGGTCTAGGGCCTTTATCTGAGAGAATGGTAGCTGAATACATTAATTGGTGCATGTGTTTCCTGCAGGTGCAGCTGGTTTCGGATATTGGAATGGCCGCTGCTGAGGCTCTAATGATAGGGCGACCAGTCGTTTTGACTGGTGATCAACATGGAAATGCTCAGTACCGTATAGATGAAAACAGAGGCATCATCATTTCGACGGAAAGAGTAATGGACTCTGAGTTCATTTCTGAGGCGCTTTATGTCTGCCTAAACCGCAGATACAACAGTGATGAGATCAGAAGATGGGCTATTGAAACCTATGATGCTAAAGAACTGAGAAAGCAGGAAGCAGAAAGATATCTCAGGCTCATTTCAACAAGCGGGATCGAGTCTCGAAGCCATGTCAAAGCGATAAGTCAAAGACTACTTCTCACAGTTATGCTTGCAGAACTAGAGATTTGGAAAGTGCGAAGAAGGACTAGCCGAGCACTCAGTGCGTTGTCGTAGCACATCCCAGCTCATCAAGCGTGAAGATATCTCGACTAAGTTCATTCGAGTTCTTCTCGCAGGATCCTAGAGATTGCCTCGCCAGCTCTCCCGTTTCCATAAGGTGATTTGGAAGGTAAGCGTCTTCGAGAAATCATTGATTTTATACCTCTCAAAATGCGTTCCTTCTGTGTGCCTACGACGATAGCAAACTTCGCTTTGACCGCCTCGGGACGATCAGTCGATTCCCTAGTCACAACAACAGGTTTCCTGATTGAAGGAGCGGTCGCCTCTTCCTGGAGTCCTCCTGAGTCAGTAATGATGACTCTGCATTTCTTCATTAACATAAGGAGGTCCAAGTAACCGAGCGGAGGTAGCAGAATGACATTCTTCGAACAAGCTATTTTCTGGTAGAACCCGAATGTGTGTAGCCTGCTTTCTGTCCGCGGATGCAGAGGAAGGACCACCGGAAGGGGGGATTCTGTAAGAGCCATCACTAGATTTGACAATACCTCTCTGCTGTCGACATTTTCTGCTCTATGCATTGTCGCTAGTGCAAATTCATCACAATCGACTTTACTCATTATTCTTGACTTTCTTGCAGCAATTGGCATCATATCTGTCACAGCGTCAATTATGGTGTTACCTGTTACCCAGATTCTGCCAGGAACGCTCTCGTCGAGAAGGGTCTTCTTAGATGCAGATGTGGGAGCAAACAGCAGTTTTGACACATGGTCGACCATGCGTCTATTGTGTTCTTCTGGCATTCGCCAATCGTAGCTTCTTAGACCGGCCTCGACGTGCCCCACATCCACTCCCTGTTTTAGCGATCCCAAGGCTGCTCCTAACACGGTATTCGTGTCGCCTTGAACAAGTACCAATCCAGCTTTGGTTCTAGCGATGAACTCCTCCATTGCGATCATTATCCTCGCAGTTTGGGCCGCTGGTGTGCCTAAGCTGCCCACCACAGGAAGGCGTCTAGGGTTCGGTAAGCCGAGTTCCTTCACAAACCTCAAACACATATTGTACTCATAGTGTTGCCCGCTGTGAATGAACTGGAACCTGTATCCATCTTTAAGCAAAGCCTTGATTATGGGAGCCATCTTGATGACTTCAGGCCTCGTACCAACGACGAGAACAAGTTTCGTTTTCGGCATCTGCAATATCGGTTCCGCTCACGCACTTCTCTATTCCTATATAGAGCGAAGCACGTATTTTAGTCAGATTCTCCATTGCAAATAAGTCTGAATTGATAAGACTTCCAGGAAACTTAATGATATGCCTATCATCAAGTTGTCAAGGAATCAGCTGGACATCATATGGATCGTGATACCTTGGCGATCGTGGTTCCTTACATAGGTGGTTGCGAAGCTGAGATCGAAAGGACAGTGCCTCTTACGTATTTCCTCAATGTACTGAACTCAAGAACTGAATTGAATTGCCGGGGCGATAGAAAGTGCCGGAAGACGCTAGACCAGAATCGTACAAGATGATTGAGAGCATAAACAGAACGAAATACGAACGAGATTATGATCCTACCATACTATCCGCTGTGAATGGTACCGACTTGAGTGAATACTTCTCTAAGCTCAAGAGGATTAGATTGGCTTTCATACGAAAGTATGGCCACGACAGGACTGTGTTGGACATCTGTTGCGGTCCCGGCGAGCACCTCTTTCGATCTCGGCACTCCATAGAAATGGGTGTTGGGGTAGATTTTAGCCTCAGAATGATCCACGCGGCCGAGTCTAAGAAGGATGTTTTGAACGCTGCTAACACAGAGTTTGTGGTGAGTAGTGCCAGACAGATCCCCTTTAGAGAAGAGACCTTCGATCTTGTGTACTCGTTCTCCTCACTCTACTACGTACCACAGGTTGAAGAAGTAGTACTTGAAGCAGCAAGACTGTTGAAACCCAAATCAATCGCCATCTTGGAATTGGGAAATCTGTACAGTCTAAATACTATAGTCTGTCGGGCTTATCCTGAGCTGTCGGTCCCTTGTCATATCAGAATTGGTGATATGAGTAACGTCATTAGGGATGCTGGGCTAGAGGTCGTAGAATGTCGGCGATTCCAAATACTTCCCTTGTGGGGCAATAGACCCAAGTGGCTCAAGCCTTTACTCCATCCCATATGGAAGAAGATTCTGCAGAGAGATATAAGTCGGAAAATGCTTGACGAATTGATATGTAACATGCCAATTCTTAGATGCTACTGCTTCAGACACATATTCATCTGCAAGAAGATGTGAAATGGATGAGTGTCTGTAAGTTGATTGCGAGAAAAAAGATTGTGTAGGAAGGACCAGAGAGTATGTCAGATCGCGTTTTCTCGATTGCAAACGACCATCTTATCAGCAGTTACAATAAGGCACTTCTGTGGATAAAGGAAAACACTATTCCTGAACAAGGCATTGCGGTTAGCTCAGTGGTAAGATTTCCATATTTGGAGGTGACTGGCTATCTGATTCCCACACTATTTGATATGGGAGAGGTCCTCTTGGCTGAGAGGTATGCAGAGTTTCTTTCATATATGCAGCGCCCGAATGGGTCATTTCTTGGGACGGATGGAAAGGAATATGTTTTCGACACAGGCCAGGCCCTCCGTGGGTTAATACGAGCCTCTCAACACAATGAGAAATTCAGGCCATTCGCTCTAAAGGCAGCAGATTATGTTGCGTCCTGTATTGAGAGAGATGGTCGAATCCCTTCATCGTACGGGAAAGCAATACCCGAATATGTCCATGTTTTCGTTTTGCCTCCCCTCGTGCAAGCGGGCAAAGCGTTCAACAAACCTGACTATTGCGAAAGGGCTGAAAAGGCCCTTACCTACTATATGCATGCTCCAGATGTTCTGGATGATAATTACTTAACTCATTTTCTCGCGTACACCGTAGACGGTTTTGTCGATATGCAAGAAACAGAGTTTGTTCGTCCTGTTGTTAAGGAAATCTTTTCTCGCCAAAGAAAGAACGGAAGTATCCCGGCTCTTCCAAACGCTAGGTGGACATGTAGTGTTGGGCTCGCTCAATTGGCGATCGTTGGATACAAGCTCGGAATGTGTTCAGAGGCAGACAAAGCAGTGGATCATCTATGCAAGATTCAGAATCCATCAGGAGGATTCTATGGGAGCTATGGGTTTGGCGCAAACTACTTTCCTCGAGAGGAGATAAGTTGGGCAAACAAGTTTTTCCTCGACGCAGTTCACTTGAAGACAAAATTACTTGGTGGCCGAGATATAGGCCACGCGCTCTCTGACGCGCAGGAACAAATCGACAGGGCCAACGACATCTACGAGTTGGATAGCCGTCTGCTGACAAAGACTGAGAAAAGTAACAGGATTGTTTTGGATAGCAGAAGATGGCATGATGCGATAATCTCACGTCAATCGGCCGATAGCTTGGCAGACAAGATCCGAAGGGGCGAGTTTCCAGTCTGGTGCAGGCCTATCCTTCAACATACTTCGCCCGGTGATTCAACGCTTGAGCTAGGAAGTGGGACTGGGCAGCTTTCTGCGATTCTAGGCATTTATCATCGAGTTCCTCACCTTCTAGATTATTCTAGGGAAAGCATTGAATTTGGAAAACGGTTGTTCCGAAGACTGGGAATCGAAGGCCATTTCTACTGTGCTGATATCTTGGAGGGAATACCAATGCAGGACGGCTCCGTTGATTGGGTTTGGAGTAGTGGAACTCTCGAACATCTTTCCGGTAGAGAGATGGCGAGCGTACTCCAAGAATCAGTGCGGGTTTGCAGTAAAGGAGTAATGAGTCTGGTTCCGAATGCAAACTCGATCTTTTATCGAATAGGCAAGTTTGTGATGGAGCAGAAAGGAACTTGGCCCTATGGAAGGGAAAGGCCGTTTTTCACTATGAGGAAGCACTTCGAAGCTGCTGGTCTAAAGAACATAAGAGAATTTTCTGTGGGCACATATCACTCCGTTGAGTTCTGGGGATCAAAAATGAGTGAAATCAAGAGCTTCTATGACAGCCTCAGCCTGCGGGAGCTCGAAGGCCTAAATCAAGGCTATCTTCTGTTCACCTATGGAGAGAGATGAATAGGACTATCGAAGACCCAGATTTATCACCTCCGTGCGTGTTTCAGTCATGCGAGTAACGCTAGAATAGTTGTGCTGAACTAGACTGTCGAAGTCCGTGCCAGCCTTTGCCTGGTGAGCAAGATAGATGGATCCCGGTTTGAAGATCAGCATTGTGATGTCCACGTACAACGGCGCGAGATACATACGGCAATCTATAGACAGCTGTCTGGGTCAGACCTATAAGAATACTCAGCTGATAATTGTCGACGATGGTTCTACTGACAAT
>Ga0315282_10016209_pt1 | contig 10910 bp, 6 predicted proteins | sample YL17G07_20_MG_FD_203693 | JGI IMG/M metagenome (GOLD analysis project Ga0315282, IMG submission 203693) | Sediment microbial communities from Yellowstone Lake, YNP, Wyoming, USA - YL17G07_20 | ecosystem: Environmental > Aquatic > Freshwater > Lake > Sediment | place: USA: Wyoming | collected...
CGAGCTCTACGGCCTGCCGATGTCGCAGCCGGAGAAGCACGGGCCCTTCGTCTCGCAGCGCTTCCAGCGCATCGCCTTCCAGCTCTGGGTCGAGGACGTGCCGGGCATGCCGGCTAAGGGGAGCGTCGTCGGCGTCCTCGGCGGCGACTTGATGAAAGAGGCGGGGCTGCTGCCGGCGGGTGCTGGCCAGCCGCTTGGTCCGGGCGGCACGGGCACCGCCCAGCCGACTCCGGCGCCACAGCCCACCGCAACCCCGGTGCCGCCACCGGCGGCCAACTACCCCTGGCGAGTGACCAGCGTCCAGGGCTGGCCCAACTGCGGGACGACCTACATCCGGGCCTACACCCGAGACGCGGCTGGCAACGGCGTGAACGGTATGACGCTCAAGAGCTGGAACGACTGGGGCAACGAGTACGTGGCCAGCACCAAGAACTACAACGGCAAGGACGGCTACTGGGACCGGGTGATCGGTCCGGGCGTCCGGGCCGGGAAGTGGTACGTGATGCTGATCGACGGCTCCGGCCGGCAGTCGTCCGACATCGCCACCGTGGACTTCACCGGAAGCTGCGCGGAGAACCAGGGCAACGTGCAGGAAGCCGAGGTCGAGTTCAGGTCCCAGTAGCGAGGCGATCGACCTCACCCCCTGCCCCCTCTCCGCACGCGGAGAGGGGGTTTTGCCTCCCCCTTCCCCTGTCAGCCTTTCTTCGGCGCGATGATCTCGAGGCCGGCCGGCAGGTACGGGCGCAGGGCGGCGGGCACGACCACGCTCCCGTCGGCCCGCTGGTAGTTCTCCAGGATCGCGATGAGCGTCCGACCGACGGCGACCGCCGTGCCGTTGAGCGTGTGCACGTACCGCGGCCGGCCGCCGTCCTCCGGTCGGAAGCGCGTGTTCGTCCCCCGGGCCTGGAAATCGGCGTAGTTGCTGCACGAGGTGAACTCGCGGTAGACCCCGTCCGACGGCTTCCAGAACTCCAGGTCGTACTTCTTGTAGGCCAGCGCCCCGAGGTCGCCGGTGCACATCAGCACCACCCGGTAGGGGATGCCCAGCCGCTGGTAAATCTGCTCCTCCAATCCTACCATCCACTGGTGGGTCTGCTCGGACTCGGACGGCCGGGTGTAGGCGAACATCTCCACCTTATCGAACTGATGAACCCGGAACAGGCCCCGGATGTCGCGCCCGCCCGAGCCCACCTCGGTCCGGAAGCACGACGAGAAGCCCGCGTAGAGGAGCGGAAGCTGCTTCTCCTCGAGGATCTCGTCCACGTGCAGCCCGGCGAGGGGCACCTCCGAGGTCCCGACGAGGTAGGAGTCCTCGCCCTCGATCTTGTAGATCTGCTCGCGCATGAAAGGGAAGTGCCGGGTTGCCCAGAGCGTCTTCTCCCTGACCAGCACCGGAGGCACGACCGGCCGGAACCCGTTGGCCATCAGGAGGTCCATGGCGAGGCGGACGAGCGCGAACTCGAGGAGGACCGCCTCGTTCTTGAGGAAGTAGGTCCGGGTGCCGGAGATCCTCGCCGCCCGCTCGACGTCGATGACTTCCAGGAGCGTGCCCAGCTCGACGTGGTCGCGCGGCTTGAAGTCGAAGGCCGGCGGCTCGCCCCAGCGCCGGACCTCGACGTTGGCCGATTCGTCCGGGCCGGTGGGCACGTCCGGGGCGATCACGTTCGGGATGGTGAGGAGCATCTCGCGGAGCCGGGCCTCGACGTTCGTCAGCTCCTCCTCGGTGGCCCGCAGCCCCTCCCTCAGCTCCCGGGTCCGGGCGATGAGCGCCTCTCGCTCGGCCGGGGGCGTCCGGCCGATCTGCTGGGAGAGCCGGTTACGCTCCTCTCCCAGGGCGGTGACCTGCCCGGCGAGTGCCGCCCTCCGATTGTCAAGCTGGACGATCTGATCCAGGGGAGCCTGGGCCTGCCGGCGCGCCAGCATCTCCTCGACGGCCGCCCGGTCGTTGCGGATCAGGTTGATGTCAAACATGCTGCTCGTCTCCCTCCAGAGTGCGTCGCCTCTCGGCGATGGCCAGCAAGGCCAACGAAAGCAAGGCCAACAAGAAAGGCGCTTCTCGCGTCTCAAGGACGAGAAGCGCCCGCCTTCGTGGTGCCACCTTGATTGATCCTCCCCGTCCGGGGAAGACCCTCATCCCCGACGCGCCTCTGGTGCGTCGGGCCGCCCGGTAACGGGGGCACCCGGCTCGGCATACTCCGGCTGCGCCGTTTCCGCCGGCAACTCGCGAGTGCTCTCGGTCGGCGTCGCGGACCGCCTCTCACCAGCCGGCGGCTCTCTGGCCGCGCCCCGCCGACCTACCTGTCTCCGTCGTCGTCTTTGCCCGGTATGGGTTGCTCTGATCTGACTGCTGTCATTTTACCACGCCCGCCGCCCCGGCGCCACGCCGGCGGGTGCGCGTCAGAGTCTTGCGCTACTTGCTGGCGAAAGCCCGGCGTTATCGCCTGTAGGTACAATGGATTGCGGGCAGTCCGTTGTCTCAGGATGGATTGCGGCGCCCTGCGTCGGCATCCACCCTGGTTTGCGGTCGCCTGGATGGGCGCCGCAATCCATATCAGGCCGCGCGCGGCGAGCTGGTAGGCGGTCTCCTCGACCTGCCAGAGGTGCAGGTGCAGGTGCAGGAGGGCGGTGAGCTCGCTAGTTGGTGGGCTCGTCTGGGGTTTGCCTGACTGGGGCTGGCATGCTCTCTCTTTCTCTTGGGCCACTGAGAGCCGATGTTGGGCGGTCCCCGGCGCTGGCTGCTGGTCGGTCCAGCGGTGCCAAGCATCTATGGGGCGTCGGGCGCCACGCTTCTGATGGGCCCGGGCCGGCGCTGTGCTGGCCGATCACCTTTAGGGCCTCGAGGGCCAGGCCATAGTTGGGCCTTGGGACCCTTGCCATGACGGTGCATAGATGCTATAGTAGGGTTCCAGAGGATAGGGGGCGTTGGACAGTCGCTCTCCGTCCTTGGTGGTGGCGAGGCTGACCTCCCCGGCGTGCGCGGCGGAGCGAAGACCTCGCGAAGCGCCCCGTCTGATGCGGTCGCGGAACGCGGCGGCGCAGGGCGGGGATCGGGGCTCAGGTGTCTTGTCCAGCGCCGGGCCCCGCAACGTCGGCTGCCACACCGCGAGGTGGGTGGTCGGCCCGACCGCGTGCCCCGAGGAGCTGAGTAGGCCAAGCGAAAGGTTACTCGGGGCATCGCTGTGCCCAAAGATAGCCATACTCGGGACTGGAGGCTGAGGTGTCCGAGGCCCTGCGAGGCGGCCTGATCGTCGGGCAGTCCGGCGGACCCACCGCCGTCATCAACGCGAGCCTGGTCGGCGTGGTCGAGGAGGCGCTCCGCCATCTGGAGATCACTCACGTTCTGGGCGCCCTCCACGGCGTGCAGGGCATCCTCGAGGGCGACGTCGTCGACCTCGGGCGGGAAGACCGGGCCACGCTGGAGGCCCTCCGGCGCACCCCCTCCGCCGGCCTTGGCTCTGGCCGCCACAGGCTCCAGCCCGGCGACCCCGAGCGCATTCTCGCCGCTCTCCAGGCGCTCGACGTCCGCTACTTCCTCTACATCGGCGGCAACGACTCGGCCGACACCGCCCATCGGGTCGCCGCCGCGGCCGCCGAGCGGGGCTACCCCCTCCGGGCCATCTCCGTCCCGAAGACCATCGACAACGACCTGCCCTTCACCGATCACTGCCCCGGCTACGGCAGCATCGCCCGCTACGTCGCCATCGCCGCCCGGGACGCCGGCCGGGACACCGAGGCGATGCGCAAGGTCGACCCGGTGAAGCTGCTCGAAGTGCCGGGCCGGAACGCGGGCTGGGTCGCCGCCGCGGCGGCCCTGGGGAAGCGCTCCGACGAAGACGCGCCGCACCTGATCTTCCCGCCGGAGCGCCGCCTGTCGCTGGACCGGTTTCTGGACGCGGTGCGGCGCGCCTACGACCGCCTGGGCTTCGTCGTGGCAGTGGTCGCCGAGACCGTTCGAGACGAGCAGGGCGACCCCATCGGCACGGCGGCCCCCGAGATGGGAACCGCCGACGCCTTCGGCCACCGCCGACTGGCCGGCGCCGCGGCCTACCTCTGCCGGGAGGTCGCCAGCCGCCTGGGGTTGCGCGCGCGCTGGGACAAGCCGGGCACGCTCTCTCGCAGCTCGATGACCTGCGTCTCGGAGGTGGACCTTGGCGAAGCCCACCTGGTGGGACGGCAGGCGGTGAAGGCGGCACTCCGGGGCGAGACGGACCGGATGGTCACGCTCATTCGCGAGCCCGGACAGCCGTACCGGGTCTCGACCGGGCTGGCACCCCTGGCGGACGTCGCCAACCAAGAGCGCCACCTTCCCGACGAGTACCTCACCGCGGACGGCACCTTCGTCACGCCGGCCTTCCTCGACTACGCCCTGCCCCTGATCGGCGGCCCGCTCCCGGAGTACGCCCGGCTCCGCAAGGTCAGGTTCCTGGGTCCCGGGTAGGGGCGCTGCCCCGACTCTCTCTCGCGCGAGCGGGACGTCAGATCGCGCGAGGCTGGCCCAACCCGCCGTCCGGCGCCGACCGGCGCGGGAGGTCAAACCGGTAAAGGTCGTACTTGTCCATCAGTCCGATGAGCTTCTGTGCGTAGCTCGGATCGGTCGCGTACCCGGCCTGCTGGATTATCTGGGCGAACGCCCGAGCGTCGTCCTTGAAGTCGAAGGCGCGGGCGTAGCGCTGGCTCTCGGCCAGGAACCTGCCGTGGTCGAGGAAAGACTCGGCCATCGAGTGGTAGGCCCGGAAGGGGGCCTGGACGGTCTGCCAGGCGCCGCCGACGAACTCCTCGGTCTGGGCCCAAACGACCCCGGCCGGTCCCGGGCCGCTGGTCGCCTTGATGCCGAAGTAGTTGTTCGCGCCGTCGATGGTCGCCCGGCCCCAGTCAGACTCCAGGATGGCCTGAGCGATGGTGACTGAGGCGGGCACGCCCGTGGCCAACTGGGAAGTCTGGGCGGCGCTGGCAGCCGTCTCGATGAAGGCGGCTTTGGGGTCCATCGCGGCGAGTGACTGGTCTGGCGACCTGGCGCCGACGACCTCTGGCGGGGACTCGGCCAGCACGCCGGTCGCCAGAGCGAGGGAGAGCAGCGGGAATACCAGGGCAGCACGCAGGAAGATGGCTGCCCTGGGCAGGCTCATCAGCCTCCTGCGGAGCGCGCAGAGTCCCTGGGGCAGCGCCATCGAGGACCTCCTCCCCTACCAGCCGGGATGCGCGAGCATTATCGTGAGATGGGTGAGCTGAGTCAAGCGCCGAGGGGCTGGCCGGATGGTCCGACGTTCATCTGCCCTGTCCCGTGACTCCCGGCTCCTACCTGAACTCACGGGCCGGCGGCGGCTCCAGGTCGTCGAGCCGCAGGCCCTCGAGGCGCCGGGCGAGGACGCTCACCGCGCCGTCCTGGCTCTGGAGGACGCCCTCCACCAGGACGACCATGTCGTGCCGGACGGCCCGGCGGTAGGTCTGGTAGACGTTCGGCCGGATCGTCACGTTGCAGAGGCCGGTCTCGTCCTCCAGGGTCAGAAAGACGTGGCCCCTCGCCGTGGGCGGCGCCTGCCGGCAGATGACCACGCCGGCCACCCGCACCCAGCGTCCGCTCGGCCGGGCCGGCAGCTCGTCGCAGCGGAGCGTCTGCCGGCCGTCCAGGTGGCGCCGGAAGAAATCCATCACGTGGTAGGCCGTGGAGAGACCCAGGACGAAGTAGTCGGACCGGGCCTCCTCGATCGGGGCCAGGGGAGGCAAGTCGACCTGGCGGCCGAGCATCCGGAGGCCGGGCAGCTCGCCGTCTCGGGCGGCCTGGATGGCCTCGGGAAGCTGCCAGAGGAGCTGGCGCCGGGGGACGCCCAGGCAATCGAACGCCCCCACGGCGATCAGGTTCCCGACGGCCTCGCGCTCCAGTTGAGTGCGCCGGCAGAACTCCTCGAGCGAAGCGTAAGGGCCGGCCGCGGCCGCGGCGTCGAGCCTGGCCAGCGCCGCCTCGCCGACGCCCCGGGCGTAGCGGTAGCCCAGGCGGATGGCGAGGGACGGACCCAACCCCCCCATCCCCCCTTCCCCGCGGGGGAAGGGGGGAGCCGGACTGACTCCCCCTTCCCGCGCCGGCCGCAGGTGCCCCGCAGGGGCTAAGGGGGCTGGGGGGTTAGGTCCGCCCCTCACCCCGCCTTCGGCACCCCTCTCGCAGATGCCAGCGCCTTCGCAGATGCCCGCTCCCAAGGCCCGCGCAGCGGGCGGGAGACGGGCGGGCGGCGCGGCCGCAGGCCGCGATGTGCTGGCTGGCGCCCGCTTCGCGGGAGAGGGGCCAGGGGTGAAGGCTGACTCTACCGTGCAGTCCGCCCGGCTCCGGTTCACGTCGATGGGGAGCACCCGCACGCCGTGGCGCCGGGCGTCGCCGACCACGACCGAGGGGTGGTAGAAGCCCATCGGCCAGTTGTTCAAGAGCGCGCAGTAGAACTCCGGGGCGTAGTAGAGCTTGAGGTAGGCCGAGTCGTAGACGATCTTGGCGAAGGCGGCCGCGTGCGACTCGGGGAAGCCGTAGGCCGCGAATCCCTCTAACTGGCGAAACAGCTTCGCCGCCGTCTCCTCGTCGAAGCCGATGCCCCGCTCGACGGCGCCCTCGACGAACCGCCGCCGCAGCCTCTCCATCTTGTCCCGCGAGCGGTGGCTGCCCATCGCCCGCCGGAGCAGGTCGGCCTCGCCCGGGGTGAAGCCGGCCGCGACGACGCCGACCTTGATGACCTGCTCCTGGAAGAGGACGATCCCCATGGTCTTCTTGAGGATTGGCTCCAGGCAGGGGTGGAGGTAGGTCACCGGCTCCCGGCCTTGCCGGCGCTGGACGAACGGGTGGACCATCTGCCCCTGGATCGGGCCGGGCCGGATGATGGCGATCTCGGTGACGATGTCGTAGAAAGTCCGGGGACAGAGGCGAGGCAGCGTCGCCATCTGCGCCCGGCTCTCGACCTGGAAGACGCCGACCGTGTCGCCCCGGCAGAGCAGGTCGTACACCTTCGGGTCGTCCAGCGGCAGGCCGGCCAGGTCGATCTTGACGCCCCGATGCCGCTCGATCAGATCCAGGCAGTCCTGGATGAGCGCGAGCATCCCGAGCCCGAGCAGGTCGATCTTGACCAGGCCGAGATCCTCGACGTCGTCCTTGTCGTACTGGCAGACCACGCGGCCCGGCATCGTCGCCCGCTCCAGGGGGACGATCTCGACGAGAGGCCGGGCGGTGATGAGCATGCCCCCGACGTGGATGGAGAGGTGCCGGGGGAAGCCGTCGATCTCCTTGCACAGCTCGAAGAGCTGCCGCCACTGGTAGCCCTTCGCCGCGGCGGCGAACTCCGGCGCCTCGACCACCTCCTTCTCGACCCCGGTCGCGCCGTGGTGGTCCAGGCTCTTGGCCACCCGGTCGAGGAGGCCGAGCGGCAGCCCCAGCGCCTTGCCGACGTCGCGAACGGCGCTTCGTCCCTGGAACGTGATGACCGTGCAGACCATCGCGGTGTGGTCCGCGCCGTACTTCTGGTAGATGTACTGGATGACCTCCTCCCGGCGAGAGTTCGCGAAGTCGACGTCGATGTCGGGTGGGCCGGCCCTCTCCTCGGACAGAAACCTTTCAAAGAGCAGATCGAGCTTGATGGGGTCGACGTTCGTGATGCCGAGGCAGTAGGCGACGATGGAGTTCGCGGCGGAGCCCCGCCCCTGGGCCAGGATGCCCCGCTCCCGGGCGAAGCGGACGACATCCCAGACGATGAGGAAGTACTCGGAGAGGCCGAGCTTCTCGATGACGTCGAGCTCGTGGGCGAGCTGGGCGAGGACGCGGGGCGTCAGGGGCCGGTAGCGCTCCCGGGCGCCCTGGTGGCAGAGCTGGTACAGGTAGCTGAAGGCCGTCTCGCCCGGCGGCAGGTCGAAGGCCGGGAAGCGGTACGCGCCGAGGCTCAGGTCCACCGAGCACTGCTCGGCGATGCGCCCGGCGTTCGCGACGGCCTCCGGGTAGTCCCGGAACAGCTCAGCCATCTCCTGCCCGGACTTCAGGTGGTACTCGGCGTTGGGTCGGCGCAGCGAGTGGGACTGGTCCAGGCTGGTGTGAGTGCGGATGCTGACGAGCACGTCCTGGAGCCGGCGGCGCTCGGGGACGTGGTAGTGGACGTCGTTGGTGGCGACGCAGCCGACGCCGAGCTTCGTCGCCAGCCGGGCCAGGGCGGCGCAGAGCCAGCGGTCGTCGGGCCGCCGGTGCCGCTGGAGCTCGATCCAGAAGGCGTCGCGCCCGAAAACCTCGAGGTAGCGCCGGGCGGCGGCGAGCGCCTCCGGAAAGCGCCGGGCCAGCAGGTTGGCGGCGACCTCCCCCTCCCGGCAGCCGGAGAGGCAGACGAGGCCGCTGGGGTGCTCGGCCAGGGCGTCGAAGGGCAGGCGCGCCTTGCCCTTGGAGCTGGCGAGCTGGGCGGCGCTGATGAGCCGGCAGAGGCTCGAGTAGCCCTCGCCGTCCCTGGCGAGCAGGACGACGTGGTGGCCGCTCTCCAGGGTCAGCTCGGCGCCGACGATGGGCTTGACGCCGGCCACCCGGCAGGCCTTGGCGAACCGGACCGCGCCGTAGAGCCCGTCGTGGTCGGTGACCGCGAGCGCGGGCATGCCCAGCTCGCGGGCGCGCTCGGCCAGCTCCTCGGGGTGCGACGCGCCGTCCAGGAGCGAGTAGTTGGTGTGGCAGTGCAGCTCGACGTAGGCGGGGGGCTGGAGATTGGCTGCCACGCCTGGTCTCTCCTTACCTCACCCCCTGCCCCCTCTCCGCCTGCGGAGAGGGGGTGCTCCGGCTCCCCCTTCCCCCACGGGGAAGGGGTTGGGGGAGTTAGGTCAACTCCGGGGCGCACCGAACGTTTGTTCTACCTCCAGTATAGCGTAGACTAAGTAGCCTGGCAAGGGGTTGGAGACCGCTTGACCGGCGGGAGCAAGGGGGTATATACTGAGCATGGCGTATATACAGGCCGCGAGAAGGTCGGGTCGGCCGACCAGGAGGTGCTTGATGATCGTCCAGAAGCTGCGCAAAGTGGGCAACAGCTTCGTGGTGACCGTGCCGCGCGAGGAGGTCGAGGCTCGGGGCTTGCGTGAGGGCGACATGGTGGCCATCGACGTGCGGGCAGTGGAGCTGCGCCCGGTGCTGCCTGCCGAGATCCGCAAGGCGTTCGAGGAGAGCTGGAAACGCAACGAGGCCGGCTACCGTTACCTGGCGGGACGCTGAGCTGTGACTCAGGTGCGCTACCTGAGCGTGCTGGACGTTATCGCCCTCCACGCCGCCGTGACGGAACAGACTGGCTCCTTGCCCGCGCCCCTGCGTTCTCAGGCACTGCTGGAATCGGCCACCATGCGACCACAGATGGCGGCGCACTACAAAGGCGCCGACCTGGTGCGCCAGTGCATGCTGCTCGCCGTCGGCCTCTCCCAGGCCCAGGCGTTCCTCGACGGCAATACGCGCACGGCCTTCGCGGCCGCCGACGTCTTCCTGCGGTTGAACGGGCTTGCGTTTGCCGGCGAACCGCTGGAGTTGGCCCGCCGCCTGGAGGACGTGGCGAGCCGGGAGTCCAGCCTGAGCGAGGCGACTGATCGGTTTGAAGCCTGGCTGCGCCGGCAGGTCGAGCCTCTCTGAGCTCCACCGGGCATAGAAGTTGCACCTCTTGTCCCCTATCCTCCATCGGAGCGCGATCCGCCGCAGCAGGAAGGGCCATAGGGGGACAGTCGCATGAGCGCGCCGCGAGTCATCATCGCCCTGGTGTCTGCCACTGTGGTCGCCGGGTTCCTGGTGGCCCGCCTGGGGATGCCGGCCGGGCCCGGCGCTCATCTGGTAACCTCACCCCCCGCCCCCTCGCCGCAGGCGGCGAGGGGGGGTGGGCGCGAGTCATCCCCCGGCGTGCCGGAGGATTACAGGGAGGGCGACACCACTCCACAGCCCCCGGCCCGGCCGACGCTCGCGCTCGAGCCCCGGGCCGCGCCGCCGGGAACCCGGATCAAGCTCTCCGGCTCCGGGTTCCCGCCGCTCGGGCAGGTCACGGCGGCGCTGGTGAGCGCCGGCCAGGGCGGAGAGCGCCAACTGGGCAGTCTCTCCACCGCCGCGGACGGCCAGTTCGGCGGCACCCTCACGCTTCCGGTCGACCTCGCGCCGGGCCGCTACTCGCTCCGAGCGCGCGACGCGACCGGGGAGGGCGGGGAGACCGGCCTCTGGGTCGTCCCGGAAGAAGGGAGGCTAGACCTGCGCAGCTACGCCGCCCACCCGGGCGAGGCGCTCGACCTGACCGGCGCCGGCTTCGCGCCCGGCGAGGCCGTCCGGCTCTACCTGGCCGACTCGCCGTCGCCGTCCCTGGCCACCCTGACGGCGGACGCGCAGGGCGGCGTCGCGGCGTCGGCCGTGAAGGTGCCCGACCTTCCCGCCGGGATTCACACGCTCGTCGCCGAGGGCGAGCAGACGGGCGTCGCCGTTCGGCGCGAGTTCGGCGTCGTGGACTACACGCCCTGGGTCGTGCTCTCGACGTACGCGCTGCGCCCGGGCGGCGCCGTGGACGTCTCGGGGCACGACTTCGCGCCGGGCGAGGAGGTGCAGGTGTACCTGGACGACGCCAGCTCCCCGACGCTGGCGCTCAAGTCCGGAGCGGACGGGACCGTGTCCGTGCGGGCCGCCTTCGCCGCGCGGCCCGAGGACGTCGGCAAGCACCGGGTCGTGCTGGCGGGCGCCTCGACGCGGACTCAGGCGAGCGCGACGCTCGAGGTGCTCGCCTACGTGCCCAAGCTGGCGCTGACGTCGTGGGCCGGCCCGCCGGGCGCCGGGGTCGCCTTCACCGGCGAGGGCTTCGCGCCGGGCGAGACCGTGCGGGTCTACCTGGAGCAAGCCAGCTCGCGGGAGCAGGTGGCGGCGTTCCCGGCCGGGGCCGACGGCGCGTTTCAGGGAGCGGGGGCCT
>Ga0315282_10016210_pt1 | contig 10910 bp, 6 predicted proteins | sample YL17G07_20_MG_FD_203693 | JGI IMG/M metagenome (GOLD analysis project Ga0315282, IMG submission 203693) | Sediment microbial communities from Yellowstone Lake, YNP, Wyoming, USA - YL17G07_20 | ecosystem: Environmental > Aquatic > Freshwater > Lake > Sediment | place: USA: Wyoming | collected...
GTTATATGTTATGTGTTACGTCTTTACGATCTATTCTACCGTAACTGATTTGGCTAAATTTCTCGGCTTATCAACGTCTCTGCCGTTCAATACCGCCATATGATAAGCGAATAACTGTAAAGGTATGACCGCTAAAATTGGCGTTAACATCTCCAAGGTTTTTGGTATAGGTATAATTTCATTGGCAATATCTTTAATTTTATTATTACCTTCGGTGGTTACTGCGATTATTTTACCGTTTCTCGCTTTTATTTCCTGCATATTGCTTAGATTTTTTTCATAGACACTATCCTCTGGAGCTATAAATAATGAAGGAAAAGTTTCATCGATCAAAGCGATAGCGCCATGTTTCATTTCTCCCGAAGTAAAACCTTCGGCATGAATATAGGAAATTTCTTTTAATTTTAACGCTCCTTCAAAAGCTACTGGCTGATTATATTTTCTACCCAAGTAAGCAAAATTGCTGGCTTGGTAAAACTTGGCCGCAATCTCTTTTATTAGCTGATTAAGTCGTAAAATTTGTTCAATCTTTTCAGGTAATGCCTTTAACTCTTTAAGAATCTGCTCACCCGTGGCCAGAGGCATCTCTCTCTGCCTACCTAATAAAACGGTAAGTAAAGCCAGAATGGCAACTTGCGAGGTAAAAGCTTTGGTCGAAGCCACGGAAATTTCTGGCCCGATGTGATTATACACTCCGGCTTGAGTTTCTCTGGCAATAGTTGAGCCAACTACGTTAACAATACCTAAAGCAAACGCGCCTCTCTGTCTGGCTTCCCTGACTGCTGCTAAAGTATCGGCCGTTTCACCGGATTGACTAATAGCGATAATTAAAGTTTTATCGTCTAAGACCGGCTGGCGATAACGAAATTCGCTGGCATAATCAACTTCAGTAGAAATACTGGTATATTCTTCTAGCATATATTCGCCGACCAACCCGGCATGACGAGCCGTACCACAAGCCACAATAACAATTTTTTTAATCTCCCGTAATTTATCAGTCACGGTTTCCAAACCGCCTAATTTAACTTTACCATCATCCGCGACGATTCTCCCTCTGATACTATTACCAATAGCCTCTGGCTGTTCAAAAATTTCCTTTAGCATGAAATGGGGGAATCCGCCCTTTTCCGCCTGAGTCAAATCCCAATCAATCAGGCTAACTTTTTTATTTATCTCTTGACTTTCTAAATTAAACATTTTTAATCCGTTACTATTGACTTCGGCTATTTCATTGTCGTCGAGATAGATTACCTGCTTGGTATACCTAATAATAGCGGACACATCAGAAGCGATAATCGTTTCATCTTCAGCCAATCCGATAACTAGAGGCGAGCCTAATCTGGCGGCCAATAATTTATCTGGTTCATCGGCATGGAACACCACTAAGCCGTAAGTGCCTTTTAAAATTTTTAACGTTCGTTTTAAAGCCTCGGCTAAATTCCCCTGATATGAATCCTCGATTAGATGAGCGATAACTTCGGTATCGGTTTGAGAAATGAACTTATGATTCCTGGCTTCTAAAATTTTTTTTAACTCCTGATAATTTTCGATAATTCCGTTATGCACTAGCCAGATCTTACGTGTACAGTCGGTATGGGGATGAGCATTAGTTTCGGTCGGCGCTCCATGAGTCGCCCAGCGGGTATGGGCAATACCTAAATTACCTTGAATTTGTTGTAAATTGAATAATTTATTATTTAATTCTTTAATTTTTCCTACCGATTTTAAAGAATAGATTCCCTCCCTTGTCCGGATGGCTACACCAGCGCTGTCATAGCCTCTATATTCCAACCGCTTAAGTCCATCCAGTAAAATCGGTAAAGCATCATTTTTTCCAAGATAACCAACAATACCACACATAAAAAATTTGAATTAATAACTATTGTATAACTACTGTATTACTATGAATTATTATTTAAACAAACTGATTAATAAAGTAACGCAATAGTTATACAATAGTAATACTAAAACTATTTTTAACTTATTAACTTCCATAATTGTAAAAATATGGCCTTCTGCGTCTGGTATATCATTTTATTCTCAATAATTACCCCGACCGGATTATTATGGTTGTCACGTGAGATAAAAGCGCACTTACTAGCATAAATTAAAATATATGTCATAACCACGTCGGTATCATTTTCTGCCCTTAACCAACGTCTCTCATCTAAGCCGTAAGTACTGCCACCAGGTGATAATGATATGGTTATAGCTTTAATTTTATTCTTAATTCTTTTTTTATTGAAATCAGGATAGGCGCTATAAACATCTTCCCGCACGTTAGCGGCAGAATAGACATAATATTCTTTTTCTTTTTCTTTTTTCATTGAGAATAAAATATCATCCAAAATAAATTTTATGCCATGTTTACCTTCATAAAATTTAGTTACCGGCTTATCTCCCCCTTTTTCTTGTAAAGATTTAAGTTCGGGAATAATTTCTTTTATTTTTAGTTGAGTTTTTTCTAAATCTTCTTTTTGATCTGCTAAAAGTTTTAAGATTTTCTCCGGATCTTCGGCTACAAAATGTTGCTTGGTATTTTTATGATAAAAACTGACTAAACCGATCTCTTGTAATTTTTTTAAAATATCATAAGTTGAACCACGATTGAGCTTAGAAGCTTGGGCTAAATTTCTCACTGAACTTGCTCCGTCTTCAAGTAATTTTAAATATATATTTATTTCTTTGTCTGCTAGACCTAGTTTTTTAAAGATTATTTGATCCATATTTTATTTGAAATAAATATAATTGAATAACTTAATGATACAACTGCTGAAATACTCTGTCAAATATTTTTCTACAATTTTATATATTTTTAATTATTTTAGCTAATATTAATGTTATTTTAAAATATATATGTCATAAATTAATTTAACAATATATAATTATACACAGTAATATAAATTAATAATTCTTTTTAATAGAAAAGTTAATCAAATAATATATTAAGCAAATTCGTTATACTAAACTTAATATTTTTATATTATCTATAAATATGTTATAATATCTACATATAAACTTATTAACAATTAATCTAATAAAATCTATGAAAAAAGTTAGTGCCTATTCTATCATCTACTGGACAATTATTTTAGCGGCCATAGTTGGTGGTTTTTTAATGATTGTCGCTTCTTTTACTTCTTTGGGAGTAAAGTAAATATTTTCAAATAATATTTACGCTTAATTTAATAAGCGATATTATTTTATTTTTAGTAACGACTTAAGTATTTAAATTTATTGAATTTAACTAAATTTTATCCTTAGTATTATATTTGATTTAGTTATAAATATTTAAAATACTGATATTATAACTAAGCAAAAAGAGATGAGTCTTTAGACTCATCTCTTTTTATTTTTAAATATTCAGTAAAGCTTTTTAGACTATGCTTAATAAAAAACACCGGATTCCCGGCGCTGGCCTCGCTTCGCGAGTCGAAGCGGGCTAACTTACTTTCCCGGTCCCGATAGCCACCGGGGCAAATACCATCACGTCATTCGGTCATACTATCTCGACATGACGTGGCGGGAGCGCTCGGAGCTGAAATGCTTAACCCCGTTAGAAAAATATATATTGTTGTATATTTGAAAAATGCTTAAATAAAAAACATCATGCTTGATCCACGATGTTTTCTAACGGGGTTAACTTCCGAGTTCGACCTGTGTCCGCCGCATTTAGTTACATAATCCTGGCGATGACCTACTTTCCCAGGGTTAAAACCCAAGTATCATCGGTGCTGAATGGCTTAACTTCTGAGTTCGGGATGGAATCAGGTGTGACCCATTCGCTAAAATCACCAAGATAATATAACCAAATGCTCTGGCAGGCGGGGATGGAATCAGGTGTGACCCTCTCGCTATAAGCACCGGAACCATGGTGCCTTTTTATATGATTCACTTTTTTATTTCCAAATCCGTTCCGTAAAAATTTTTGGCCGTAGAACTTTGTTCGCTAAAAATTTTTACGGAACACCAATCAATTTTGGAAAGTATTGAAAACCTTTTTTAAAAAGGTTTTCAAAGATTTAAAACAAAAACGTGGGAAAATCAAATGGTTTATTAGTACTCCTTGGCTCAACATATTGCTATGCTTACACCTAGAGCCTATCAAGGTCATCGTCTCTGACCAACCTATGAAACCTCATCTTGAAGACGGCTTCACGCTTAGATGCTTTCAGCGTTTATCCTAACCGAAGGTAGCTACCCAGCAATGCCCCTGGTGGAACAGCTGGTACACTAGAGCTTCGTCATTCCCGGTCCTCTCGTACTAAGGAATGTCCTTCTCAAGTTTCCACGACCATAGTAGATAGGAGACCGACCTGTCTTACGACGGTCTGAACCCAGCTCGCGTGCCGCTTTAATGGGCGAACAGCCCAACCCTTGGGAGCTTCTTCACCCCCAGGATGCGACGAGCCGACATCGAGGTGCCGAACCACGCCGTCGCTGTGGACGCTTGGGCGTGACTAGCCTGTTATCCCCGGAGTAGCTTTTATCCGATGAGCTTCCGCCGTCCTATTTCGTACGGTCGGATCACTAAGTTCCGCTTTCGCGACTGCTCGACTTGTTGGTCTTGCAGTAAAGCTGGCTTGTGCCTTTACACTATCTCCCGGATTTCCATCCCGGGATAGCCAACCTTTGTAAACGCCTCCGTTACTTTTTAGGAGGCATCCGCCCCAGACAAACTACCCACCAGATACTGTCCCCCTATCCTGATTCAAGGACAAAGGTTAGAACTAAAAATATACTAGGGTGGTATCTCACTGTTGTCCGCCCAGGTTTTGCTTATCATTATTTATATTTTGTATCATGCTTCTTAAATAATAAGCAAAGTCTGGGCGGACTCCCACCTATTCTGAACAAGCATATTCTTAATTCAATATCAAGTTATAGTAAAGCTTCACGGGGTCTTTTCGTCCAACTATGGTTAACCAGCATCTTCACTGGTCTTGCAATTTCACCGAGTCCTTCGTTGAGACAGTCTCCAAGTTGTTATGCCATTCGTGCAGGTCGGAACTTACCCGACAAGGAATTTCGCTACCTTAGGACCCTTATAGTTAGGGCCGGCGTTCATCTGCGCTTAAGATCAAGGCTTTGTCCGCGCAGCGAACAGACACGAAATTTTCACGAATATTGACGAAATTAACGAACTAATTTCTATTTTATATAAGTAAAAAATTCATTCGTTTTCTTCGTATTTATTTTCGTTTATTTAGTGTTTGTTTGCTACGCAAACTAACCTCTCCCCTTAACGTTCAGACACTGGCCAGGCATCACCCCCTATACATCCTCTTACGAGTTTAGCAGGGAGCTGTGTTTTTGGTAAACAGTCACTTGGAGTCTTTAGCTGCGTCCGCCCAAATTTTTGGTTGCTATTTTTAAAATAATATTATTAATAACAACCCAAAAAATTGGGCGGAAGGCCTTATTGCGAACTTACGACCGCTTTTTTGCCGAGTTCCTTAACGAAGGTTCTCTCGTACACCTTAGGCTTCTCGCCTTATTCACCTGTGTCGGTTTGCGGTACGGTTACTATAATCCTAATCTAAAGGGCTTTTCTGGGCAGATTATTTACTTAAATTGACTCTACCAAAGGCTTTGTCTTTTGACAACATCGTTAGTCTGATCAGGTTTTACCCGGATCAGCTAACTTTGTCATCAACGCTCATACCATAAAAACGCTTAAACATTTAATCTGCGTCTTCCTTTAAGAAGATTATAGTAGTGCTGGAATATTAACCAGCTTACCCATCGGCTACACCCGCACTACACGGATCTCGCCTTAGGACCGACTAACCCTGAGTCGATTTGCGTTGCCCAGGAAACCTTGAATTTTCGGTGGGCAGGGTTTTCACCTGCCTTTTTGTTACTCATGCCAACATTCTCTCTTCCTTATTCTCCATTTCATCTCACGATAAAACTTCGGTAAATAAGGAATGCTCCTCTACCGCCCGCGAAGCGGGCATACACAAAATAAACGAAACAAAGACGAATTAAACGAATGTGCTTTCATGTATGATGAACAATAAACTCGTTCTTTTCGTTAATATTCGTTTCTTTAGTGTATGTCCGCTAATGCGGACTCACATCTTCGGTAATATACTTAGCCCCGATAAATTTTTGGCGCGCGGCAACTTGACTAGTGAGCTATTACGCTTTCTTTAAAGGATGGCTGCTTCTAAGCCAACCTCCTAGTTGTCGTAGTCGCGACACTACCTTTGACACTTAGTATATCCCGCATTTATTAATAAAATTAATCTATACGGGACCCCGCAAAGCGGGATATTTAGGGACCTTAGATGGTGATCTGGGCTGTTTCCCTTTTGACTGATGAAGCTTAGCCCTCATAGTCTGACTCCCGAGCTTAATATCTAGGTATTCGGAGTTTGGTTAAAGATAGTATCTTGCGACCCATCCTCATCCAGTGCTCTACCCCCTAGATGAAACACTCGAGGCTAGCCCAAAAGCTATTTCGAGGAGAACCAGCTATTGCCGAGTTCGATTGGAATTTCACCGCTAACCACAACTCATCCCCTAGTGTTGCACGGCTAGTGGGTTCGGTCCTCCCCTCGTATCTCTACGAGGTTCAACCTGGTTATGGCTAGATCACCCGGCTTCGGGTCTTATATATGCGACCTGGACGTAGCAATCGCAGCCAATTCGTTTAAAACGAACGGTACTACTGCCACGATTAGAGTGCTTTTCGCAAATTATAAGTTATTAGTTTATATAACCTATAACTGACCATCACTGCAATAATCGCGAATAATTCTCTAAACGAGGCAGTAGCAATAACTGCGAATGCTTCGCCATGCGGGCTATTAACCCTCGCTTTCACTACGACTCCCCCAGCCCCAGTTTTACGATAATAATCACGAAAACTGGGGCTGGGTTAGTCAAGCCACATACAATAAACTCGTTGGCTCATTCTTCAATAGGCACACCGTCGCGCGCTCCGCTACCGCTGCGCTAAAATAAAATATTTAAAATTAAAAATAAAAAATATTGATAAAATTACTCGTGAAAAATTTTTTTAAAATTTTTCACTCCTAATTTTTGATATTTTATATTTCATTTTTTATTTTAGTGCGAAGCAATAGCGAAGCACGTTCCGATTCCTTGTAAGTATATGGTTTCAGATACTATTTCATCTCCCTAACCGGGATGCTTTTCACCTTTCCCTCACGGTACTTGTTCACTATCGATCTTAAGAAGTATTTAGCCTTTGGTCATAGTCGACCCAGTTTCCTACGGGATTTCACGTGTCCCGTAGTACTTAAGATATGCCACCATAGAGTCATAACCCCTTTCGCTTACAGGGCTATCACCTGCTTTGGCAGAGCTTTCCAGCTCGTTTCAACTAGGGAAGTTATTAATTTTACCTCTATCTTGTTTTTTTCAGGAAACAAAAGTAACCATCTTGCAACCCTCAATAAACATATGGGCCTGAACCCTTCTGTTCGCGCAGCGAACAGACACTAAAATAACGAATAGTAACGAATTACACGAACTATTTATAATGAAAAATTATTTTTTCTCATTCGTTTTTTTCGTATATTTTCGTTCCCTTCGTGTATGTTTGCTGCGCAAACTCAGTTTATAGAGTTTAGACTTCTCCCCTTTCGCTCGCCACTACTAGGGGAATGTAGACTAATACAGACTTAACGCGGACTTTTGCGGAATTTAATTCCGCGTTAGTCCGCTCTAGTCCGTATAAGTCAGTATTTTTTTCTTTTCCTCCGGCTACTAAGATGTTTCAGTTCGCCGGGTTGTCGTCTCACTAGCCTATGTGTTCAGCTAGCGGACTCCCTGCCTTCAGCAGGGAGGGTTTCCCCATTCGGATATCCTCGGGTCAAAGGTTGCTTGCCACCTCATCGAGGCTTATCGCAGGCTGCTACGTCCTTCATCGTCTTCTTAAGTCAAGGCATCCACCATATACTCTTAATGAGATTTTCCCACACTTTTGTTTTAAAAAAGTGTAATCTCTTAAATTAATTAATACTTTTACTTTTTATTTTTATTTAACTAAATTGTTAAGGTGCTAAGTTATTAGTTTTGTTATAACTTTTAACTTCTAACTTATAGCTCGTTTTTATCGCTACCCATGAGTTATAGGTTATAAGTTATGAGTTATTATGTTTTCAGAGCAAACAAAAAACCGCTCTCAAGCGGTTTAAAAGACACAAGAACATCGCCGTCGTTTAACCGCTTTTGTATTTAAGAGTCAGTTGATATTTTATCATATGTTTGAGATTATTCGTAGTTTAATTATATTATACAGGATTTATTTATTATGTCAAGCCGAAAGTGAAATCTAATAATACTAACTTATTTTATGCCTTTTTGTTTAAAGTTAGATTAAAATCATTATAATTAACTCTTTCTTTATAAAATGTAACGTTACCTATTAACATTTCTTCCACAATTTTTTCCTATTTTTATAGTTCTTCTTTTGAGCTTTTTGCGTATTGCATAGCCGCTTCTTTATCTTCAAAAAATATACCGACTGCGTGGCCTTGATAAGTATCGAAATAATCTGTTTTATCCTTTTTATTCATAACTCCATCTACGATCTTTATAACAATTTTCATACCCGGATCATTTGCAGTTTCGCAAACATAATATCCGGTTAACTTTAATCTTATAATATCATCTAATCCATCTTCATCCTCAACGCTATAACCTTCGATATCTTTTATTCTTTGCAATTTTTCAAAAGAAGTAAATTTTTTACCTTCGGCCTCCTCCATCTGCTCTATGGTTGCCATAAGGTTTTCCCAACGGTTCTCTCTTTTCTCTCTTGCCTTGCTCGATCTTTTTTCTTTGTCAGACATCATTAATTCAGCTTTTTCTAACTCAGGATTTCTTGAATACTCAATAGCCGTCTCTTTATCCTCAAATAATACGCCTTCTGGGTAACCTTGATATGTATCGTAATAATTTAATTTATCTTTTTTATCCATTACCCCGTCTATAATTTTTATAACAACTCTTGCTTCTGTATCATTGGCAGACTCACAAACAAAATATCCAGTAAGTTTTAGTCTTATAATATCTCCTAGCTTATGAAAAATATTTCCTTCAATATCAGTTATTCTTGCCAACTTTTCTCTGGGCGTAAATTTTTTACCCTCCGTATCTTCCATCTGTTCTATAACTCCCATAAGATTCTCCCAACGATTCTCCTTTCTCTCCCTTGCATCGCTCAATCTCTTCTCCTTGTCAGACATCACTGACTCTCCTTTTTCAAGTATGTTTTTTTCATAATTTTCGTTCATAAAATTTGTTTTTAACAATTAAATTTACAACTCTAATCTATGGCCTTAAACTCTTATCAAATTGATCGAGTTGCGCCTTTAAATTTTTATCAATCTCTACTCTGGAAGCAAATTTATTTATTAAACCTAGTACTCGTCTTTCCACTACGTCACTTGAGGCCAGGAGTTTCCCAACGACTTTATTTCTTACTGCTAAAGGAAGTTCTGAGTAATCTTCAATAATAGAATCCTCGATTCCTTCGTGTTCAAGATCGTCGGCCGCGTCAATATCACCTAATTCACCGTGATATTCTTTTATATCTTTTGACTCTCCGGTTGAATGTTGAGCAGTTAAACGATCAATCGCATCTTTAATAAATTCATCTTCTTCCAAATTAATTTTCTCCTTGGTACGCATTATTGAATCTTTAAAGACCATAAAGTTTATTTTAATAAATTTAATAAACTAATAAATTAATCTGCTTACTGTTTACTATCGTCTGTTTTCTGTTTTCTATAATATCTTAAACTTTTCCAACAACTCCGGATTTTCCATCTGGCTTTGCGCAACTTCTTTACTTATTATTTTGCTACTATATAATCTTTTTAATTCTTGGTCCATACTGATCATACCTTCTTTAGAGCTAGTTTCAATAACAGTCCTGATTTGAGCAATTTTATTTTCTCTAATTAAATTAGAGATCGCCGGAGTATTGATTAGTAATTCTCGTGCTGCAATTCTACCGCCTTTTAATTTAAGGATTAATCTTTGTGAAATAATCGCCACCAAGGTCATCGACAGTTGCATCCTGACTTGAGTTTGTTGATGGGACGGGAAAATATCAATTATCCGATCAATAGTTTGAGCCGCACTATAAGTATGTAGAGTTGCTAAAACCAAATGCCCGGTTTCCGCTAAAGTAATGGTAGCGGCAATAGTTTCTAAATCACGCATTTCCCCTACCATAATAACGTTAGGATCCTGACGTAAGACATGCTTTAAACCATTAGCAAAAGAAGTCATGTCATTACCTAGCTGGCGTTGGATGATAATACTTTTATTAGGTTTAAAAATAAACTCAATCGGATCTTCTAGGGTAACGATAGTACAGCTATGATTTTCATTAATATAATTTATCATCGCGGCTAAACTGGTAGACTTGCCGCAACCGGTCGGGCCGGTTATTAAAATTAACCCTTGCTTTAAATTTAATAAATCATAAACAATTTTTGACATCTCAATCTCTTCCAAAGTTGGGGTAGTATCTTTAATAACCCGGGCTACCAACCCGACATTATTTTTCTCATAATGTAGATTAATCCTGAACCGAGAATTATCTTCTGATTCATAGCTTAAATCCAGCTCACGCGAAGTTATAAACCTTTGCTTTTGTTCTTCACTGATTATGGAAAAGGCCATTAGCTCTAAGCTCTTATTAGTAATTATTCCGTTATCTCTCAAGCTATGCAGTACTCCATCAATTCTCAAAATCGGTGGTAAACCCACTACTAAGTGTAGATCTGAGGCTTTTTCCTCAACAGCTATTCTAAAAAGTTCTTTAATGTTCATAGGTTTAATTATAAATTATTTATAGTGACTATTACTACCAATTTTTAACTTTTAAGCCATTCTCCGCGGCTTGCATTTGTGCTTCTTGC
>Ga0315282_10016211_pt1 | contig 10909 bp, 5 predicted proteins | sample YL17G07_20_MG_FD_203693 | JGI IMG/M metagenome (GOLD analysis project Ga0315282, IMG submission 203693) | Sediment microbial communities from Yellowstone Lake, YNP, Wyoming, USA - YL17G07_20 | ecosystem: Environmental > Aquatic > Freshwater > Lake > Sediment | place: USA: Wyoming | collected...
GAACCAGTAAATGTGTTCGGGTTCATCGTCCGGGGAGAACCAGAACTCCAGCGTGCCTTCCGGCGGCATCTCCTTGAATGCCAGTGGCAGCGCCACCGTGGAGGCGTCCTGCTTGCTCAGCCGCACGCCCTTGCCGAAACGCCCGCCGTTCTCTTCGGTGAGCTTGGCGCCGTTTTCGAGGCGGTGCTGGCCCAGCCCGTCGAAGTCCACCAGGAGCAGCGTGTGTTCGTCCGCCTTGAACTTCGCCATCAGCGGTGCGGTGGCGTCAAAAGCTTGCGGCAGCTCGGCGGAAAAGAACGCGTCATCCAGAAACGCCTGTTCGCACTGCCACGGGTTGAGCCGGATAGTGACGCTCCGGATGTTGCCCGGGATCGTCACCTTCTTCCGCGTCTCTGTCCATTCCGGCTTGAAGGCGATGTCCGCTTGCGCCAGTTCCCTGCGGCCTTCATAGGCGTTGCCATAGACGATCATGCGACCGCTGCCCGTTCCCTTTCCCCAGACGCCGAATGAGTACGTCGCGCCCGGCACGACCTCGATGACCCGCATCTCCAGCTCAAGCCCACCCTTGGGACAGACGACCCGCAAGGCCCGCTGGCCGGAATGAGCTTCCTTCACCCACCGCATATCTACAGAGCTTCCGTGCTGTACTGTCCAGCGCACCGGCAATATGGGATCGGCGCCGTCGAAGGTCATGCCGTTCCTGCTCAAGGCCGCCAGACGCTTGGCCGCCAGTCGGCCAGTCATCTCGAACCCGCCATTGGCCAGCAGGTTCGACTCGGCAGCCATCATCGAACCGAGTGACCCCACCAGGAGGACGGCCAACCCTGTGCACGACGGCTTTGGGGTTCCCGACATGTTCGCCTCCTTGACGTTGCTGTGTCCATAACGCCATGTGAGTGCACATATTCAATGTCGCCGCGGATGAATGCAAACTTGTTTCGTCTCGCGTGGTGACCTTCGACGAACTCAAAGCTGCCCGTGCCGTCCAGGCCGGCAGCGCCTGGAGCCAATGATGACAAGGCTCGACATGTCGCTTAAGATCGCCCGGCAGGTCGGCGTTGACCAGTTTGTGGCCGTCAGGATCGTCCAGGCAACGCTGGACGCCGTCATCGCCGTGCTGGCCACGGAGGCCGCCTGGAAGTCCGCGACTTCGGCGTCTTCGAGGTGCGTGTCACCAACCTAGGAGGTGACGGAATCCGAAGACGGGCGAGCAGGTCATGGTGCCGGAGCGACGGCGGGTGCGGTTCTGGGCGGGGAAGAAGATGGAGGAGCGCGTCTCGAACGACGCCACGCCCGGCCGCGGGAAGGATGGTATGCCAGGGGCGACCGGCTCGGATTCCCAGCGCTGACGGGGTTGCGCCCGATCCGCCTGATCGCGATTGGTTGTCCAGGCGCTGCACCGATATACTGCGCATCCTGAAGCGAACGGCTGGTCCAACAGGATTGGCAAGGGGCGGCACGGGGATGAAGCTCACCTGCCCGAAATGCGCCCGCGCGTTAGGCGTGCCCGCCACCGTAAAGTCCATGCGGAAGGTTTCGCCGCGCACGGGGGACAGGGCAGTGTCGCACAACGACACAGTAATGTTGCAATGGTAGTGCCGTTGCGACGGCACAGGAAGTGTATACGTACAGTGCCGGACTTCCTTGAGCACGGAGGTCCCCAAAGGCAGGAGAGGATGAGGCTGATTCACCGTTGTACTGCGTGCGCCGTGTTTCTCGGAGTCCTGTACACGGGTTCCTGTGCGTTTTCTGCTGAGGGACAGGCCGAGAAGCCACCGGCACCGGATCTCGCGAAGGGCAGCGCCGCCGTCCCTGGCGGCACCGGCACGCGGACGGCCCTGTTGGTGGCGCTACCGGCGGAGTCTTCCTGGCAGGACATGGCGTTCCTGGCGGCGGTGCCGGCGGCAACCGTCGTCAACAACGGGGCGCCCTCGCTCGTCGCGCTCGACGCGTCGGGCGCGCTCTCGCCCGAGATCCAGGACTACGCTCGCCGATATCGTCCCGACGCAGTGTTCCTGCTCGGCGGCGCGGCCGAGGGCCTTGCTGTCGCCGGTCGCGCGTGCGGCTTGCTGCGGGCGGGCTCTGCTGACGAAGCCGCGTGCGTACTCAGTGAGAAGTTTTGGCGCGCGAGCGCGACGGCGGTCATCTGTCCTGAAGACGACTACGAAGCCGGGCTTGTCGCAGCTCCTCTCGCCGCACGGCTGCGTGCGCCGCTCCTGTTCGCCGCCGCCCAGGGCCTGTCGCGGCAGGCCGCGGAGGAACTGCGACGGCTGCAGGCGCGTGAGTTGATCGTGGTGGGAGGACTCGCTGGTGGTTTGCAGTCGCTGACGCAAGTCGCGGCGCAGGTGACTCAACTCGCCAGCGCGCGTGACGTAATGTCCTGGGTGCGGCGACGCGGGCTGACGGTGGGGTACCTTGCCGCCGTCAACCCCACCGACCGGAGCCGTACGGTCATCAAGAAGCTGTCGCTGGCCGGAGCGCTTCTGGCTGCCGGACGCGACGGCCTCGTCGCTCCGCTTTCGTACGAGGTGCGGTGGAAGATTCCGTTCAATGGCGTGGAGATGAAAGGCGAGATCCCAGCGGACCTGCCGAAGTCGGAAGCAAAGCCGAAGGCCGGACGCATTGTCCTTGGCGGCCGGGAGCACGCGTTCATCCTGACCGGCAAGCCCAAGGAGCGTGACCTGCGGGTCAACATTGACCTGGATGGTGACGGCAAGTGCACTGGTGCCGGCGAAGGCCCCTTCGCAACGGGAGACACGGTGGAACTCGACGGCAAGCGATATGTCATCACGCTCGGCACCGAGAACGGCGTCGGCAAAGCGGATGTGCGGCTGACCTGGCCGCTGGCCGAGCAAATCGTCGGGGACCTGCGCCGCTACTACGAGGTGCTGGGCGCTCCGCCGGAGCACCTCTGCCTCGTGGGGTTCCCTGATGCGGTCCCGCAGGCGATTATCGGCCGGGGTGGCCTCGTTGACGAACTCACCTCCGACCTTCCGTATGCGAATGCGGACAACGACCCGTTTGCTGAGATCGGTGTCGGGCGCGTCATCGCCGAGAACGCCTCGTTCGCAACGTTGTACGCCAGCCGTGTAATCAACTACAGGTCGCTGCTTGACGCGGAATGGCAGGACCGGGCTTGTCAGGCGCGCTGGGAGAACACATACGGGAAGTTGTTCGAGAACGTCGGATTCGACGCATCATACCGCCACACGGAGGAGAACCTGAAGTGGGTCGCGCCTCCCGCGCAAGGCAAGAAGGGGAAACGGGCGCAGACCTTCGAGCAGGACTCGCCCCTGGCGCGCTGCGCCGTCCTGACCCACATGGACCACTCCTGGTGGCACGAGCTCGGGCACACCTTCGCGTGGGACGCAAGCGTGCTCCTGGCGCCCACGGTCGTCGAATCGGGTGGATGCCTGACGGCGGCCCTCGACCGCGAAACGGACAACCGGTCGGTGATCGCGCGCCTGTTCCGGATGGGCGCCGTCTCGTTCGCCGGCAACGCACGGCCGGGCTGCGCCCAGCAGGAGCTCCAGCGGCTGGAGTTCTGGAACGGTGTCCTCGCCGGGCAGACCCTCGGACAGGCGCACCGGCGCTCGATCAACAGCGCCCTCGTGACGATTTTCGACAGGAAGGAGAGCGCGGGCGGCGCCTATTGGTACCAGCTTCGCATTCGCACGCAGTTCGGCGACCCCGCATTCGCCATGCGCGTGCCCGCAACGCCACGCTCAGCGCCCGCCCGTATCGCCGTGGATGGCGACACGGTGACCGTCCATGCGCCGGAGCGGTGGTGGCCGATCAAGATGTACGTGCCCGAGGACTGGAAGAAGTGGGTGGGCAAGGACCTGTACGTGTTGCGGGGAGCCGGGACCTATGCGCGCCGAACGTGGTGCAGCGAGGACTATGACCGAGAGGAGACGTACGTGACCGCTGAGTTCGCCACGCGCCGCCGCATTGCGAAGATCGAGCAGGTTCAGAAGCCGCCAGCACCGCTTGGCTGGTCCGGGTTATTTCATGTGGACGAACATGCAGATGGCTCCCGGGCCTACCGCTGGGCCGTGCGTCTTGTGGACTTTGACCAAGTCAAGGGACGCATAGTCAATACGGTTGATCGCCTCGACTATCGGGTGTCGTACGAGTGAGCCGTCATGGCGACGATGAATGCCCTCGGCGACAACGAGCGCGTGCGCACCGTGTCTGATGCGGCCAGCGCGGTGCTCCAGCGCGCCAGGGACGAGGGCGGAACTGGACCAACGGCGGCTTGGGGGATTGGCAATATCATGGGCACGAAGGCCGGCGACCGGCGACCTGGTGATGGGGCCGCCGGAACGGACCGGCGGCGGGAACAATGGTCGAAGCAATCGTGATGGCGGACGGATATCAGCCCGCGACGTGGGATATGTGGACGGCGCGGTGCGCTACTTCATGTTCGGCGAACCGTGTCCGCCACGGAGTTGGATGGCGGTGGCGTGGGTGTGGCGAACGTGCGGGCCAAGGTGGACATGGTCAGGAAGCCAGTCAGTGGGCGCTGGGCGCCGACTCCACCACCACGCGGAATCCGACACCGGCATTACGGTGACCAGGGTTGCCCACGTCGCGACGCGCCGAACGGCAATGGGCTGGCCCACTATGCCAGCTACCGCCGCGAAGCACGCGGTCGCCGCCCGTGGCCGGTCCCTGCGGGTCAACGGCTGGTGATTCCCCGTAGTATTTGTCACTCCAGTTGTCTTGGCACCACTGCCAGACGTTCCCTGCCATGTCGTAGGCCCCGCACCAACTGGCATTCTTGAACGCGCCGCCCGGCGACGTGAACGGGTAGCCGTCGTCCTCCTTGATCTCGCCCCACTGCATGTTAAAGCCCGCTCGCCGCAGCGAAGCATCCGCGACGTTCGCGGTGATGCCTTCCCACTTGTCCCCCCACGGGTACTTCAAACCCTTCGGCCCGCGTGCCGCGTATTCCCATTCGGCTTCGGTCGGCAAGCGGACGGTGTAGCGCAACTTTGAAAGTTGCGCCACAGAACTCGCCCACTTGCAGAAATCTTGTGCATCATTCCACGTGACGACCACGACGGGATGGTTGTCTTCCTGCGTGAAGCCAGGACTTCGCCAGGTGACGCCGGTAACTTCCTGCCACTTGCCGTTTTTCACCGTCCAACCCTTGTTCTGTTTCTCCGCCTCCGTCTGGAACTTCACGGCGTCTGCAAAGGCCCGGAACTGAGCGACAGTCACGTCATACTTCCCGATGTAGTACGGCTGGCTGATCTTCACCTTGTGGACGGGCTTCTCGTTTCCGTCGCCGTCGTCCGATCCCATCATGAACTCGCCCGCTTTCACAAGCACCATGTCCATCTTCACACCACCGCCAAGGTCCAGCGCCATCGTCTGCGGCGGCGCGGTTTCAGGTTCCAGGTTTCTGGTTTCAGGTTGAACCGCGCCGATGCCGCCCTGCGGGCTGAGCGTGGCGCGTTCACCCTCGAGCGCCTTCGCGCGGATATCATCGTATTTCTTCTCCGCAGCCCGGGCCAGGACGGTCCTGTACCTTCGCAACGCCTCCTGGTAATCCGGCGCTGGTTGTTGCTGCGCCTTCAAGCGAAGTACCTGCGCCTGCGCCAGCAGAACCTCCAGCCGCGCCCGATCAGTCAGCGCGTCGGTGTCAACGCTTATCCGCAACAGCTCGTCGCGGAGCGACTTCACGGTTTTCTCCGCCTGCGCCAGCCACTGCTCCGCCTCGTCCAGCTTCCCTTCCGCGATCAGACACTCGCCAACCTTGACCTGAATATCGAGGAGGAAACGTGACTTAGGGTTAGCCATCAGCGCCTTCTGGTAGTATGTGGATGGCGGCGCGTACTGCACCCCCGATTTGCCCGTGTACCCCCGGTAGTGCCCCGCTCTGAAGAGGGCGTCCGCGAGGCCGTAGTTGCAGTATTCCGCGGCCCACTTGCGGTTGTCCTTCATGCCTGCGAGGGCCTTATGGAAGTAGAACGCGGCCGTGGTATATTCCCCCTGGTCGCGACGCGAGATGGCAAGATCGTAACTGGCGTCGCGGTCGGCATAGAGGACGTCTTTCACCGCCCAGCTTGGCACCCTGTTCGACATGTATCTCCTGCCTGACACGTACAGGTAGTTCTCAACGTCGATCCTCATCGGCCGCACAGGGGCGCCATCGAGGCGCACGATCTCGTCCCACTCGCGCGTCGCACTCGGCAGCGTCGGCGCTGTCGGCTCGGGCTCTGGCTGTGCGTCAGCGATAGCCCTTCCGGCTGCGGCACCGCCGCTTGGCTGTTGGCTGCCCGTGCGCTTCGCCCAGACTTCGTCCTGCTTCTTCTTCGCCTCCTTCGCGGCGGGGTCGTCGGGGCGGGTGAAGGTGCCTTTGCCGGCGATCTCGATGATATCGGCACAGTGTATTCGGTCCACTGACCCCCAACTCGCAATCCCGACCAACTTGGGACTGCGGAGAGCCCATTCCCTGTTCATCCACATATCACGGTAGCTCGTCCTACATTGGGCTGCCAACTTCCCGTCCACAAAAGCCTTCAGCCCGTCTCTTCTCACCTGCACAATGGAATTATGAGCACGTCCAGGTTCAAGACCGGGATCTGGTTTTGCGGAGGTGGCAGGAACGGCCTCGAATCCGTGCCAGTCCACAGTCATGACCCAACTGAATGCCTTTCCGTCCTTCGAGAGTATCTGGTTGATGCAGTAACGTTTCTCCGCATTCGAGATAACCAGACGGAAGTCATATTCGTCAGGTGGCTGATAGGGCAACTCAATCCGGCTGCGGGAGCCCAATCCGCGCCCGTCGGAGACGAGTAGACTGTTCTCGAATCGCCACGTTCCATCCACCGCGTCCTTCTTCGGGTCCACCAGCGCCAGCAGGTCAATGGCGTTCTTCCAGCGTTCGGGGTCGTCAACGGCAGCGGCGGTTTTAGGTCTCTGGTCCGCGGTTTCGGGTTGAACGACGACGGAGCCAGCGGCGGGTGGTTCCCACTCACAGACGAAGCCGATCAGAACGTCGTTGGTGTCCCCGATGTCCGCCCACTTACCCGCAAGCTGCTGGTCATTGCTTCCGTAAGTACAGAGGTAGTTCTCGTTTCTCCCTCCATCGGGTTCCGCGGTTGCGAATCCTGGCATCTGCGGGCGCCAGTTAGTAAAGGTGAACGGTTCCCCCGTGATCCAGCGCCAAGTTCCCTCCTCCATCTGGTCAGTGGCCCCAAGAGCCAGTACGGCGATCCCCGCTGACTTGGGCAGCAAAGAAGTGACGAAGTCAGACTCCGGTATGCTGGTGACAGTGGCCAGATGCCCTCCGATCGCTTCGCATTGGCGTCTGCCTTCGGTCCACCCGACTTTGGACTCGAAGACCTTGTACCAATGTCCCTGAAACTCAACGGCGTCCGGGGGAATGTTGGCGGGCCGAGGCACTGCAACAGCGACGGGCGTGGTTCTCACGTCGGCCTTCGCCGGTTCCTGGGGCTTCGTGTCCGTCTTCGGCGGCTCCGGCGGTTTCGTCGCCACGGCGGGCTGCTGCGCGACCTTCGGTGCTTGCGCCGTCGTCTTTGTGCCACTGTCCGCAGACAGTGCGGGCTGTCTCTCCGTTTCGGGTTTGGTGCTTGTTTCGGATTTCGGATTTCGAGTTTCGGGTTTCTCGTCCGGTTGGTTTCCCCGACCCATGAACACAACCAGCCCGACCAGCAGCATCACCGCGCCTACGCCAGCGGCGATCATGGCCGTCTGCATCTTCTTCGCCGCCACCGGTGTGCCACGGGCAGCCTCTGTTTGCTGTTGGCTGCCCGTGTGGTGTCGCTCACGGGCAGGCAACGGAACCTGCCCGTGCCACACAGGCTCCTGCTGCTCCGTGCCGACTGGCTCGTGCCGCCGCGTGCCCACGGGCGGCACAGGGCCGCGTGTCCCTCGTGGCGCATCACGGGCGGGGACGCCCGTACCACGACCGGGCGGGCGGGACGCCCGCGGTATACGCGCCACCGCCACGGACGATTTCCCCACGTCCAGCGCTTGGCTGGACGGCATCTTGCCATCCAGCACCAACTCCAGGTCGTCGAGCAACTCCTTGCAGTTCGCGTAGCGGTCGTTCGGATCCTTCGCCATCATCCGCATGATGATCTGCACGATGCCGTCCGGGATGTCCTCGTTGATGTCCTGCGGGTTGGTCAGGTCCTCGCTGATGTGCTTCATCATGATGATCGCCGCCGTCGAACCCTCGAACGGCGTCATGCCCGTGACCAGATGGTAGAGCGTCGCCCCCAGCGAGTAGATGTCCGTCCGCCCGTCAATGGTCTTCTCGCCCTTGGCCTGTTCGGGGCTGATGTAGTGCGGCGTGCCAAGCGCGATGCCCGTCTGCGTGTAGAACGACGAGTCCGACCCCATGGTCTTCGACAGGCCCAGATCGAGTATCTTGGCGACGAAGCCCTCTGCGAACAAGTCGCCCCGCTCCCCCTCGCTGCGCGGCGGCCTGCAGATGAAGATGTTGGCGGGTTTGATGTCGCGGTGGATGATGTTGTGCTCGTGGGCGTGCTTCAGGCCGCGAGCGACCTGGAGCACGATGCCCAGCGCGGTGTCCCACGGGATGAGCCGCTCGCGTTTGAGTACCTTGTCGAGCGGCTCGCCGTCGCAGTATTCCATCGCGTAGTAGTGGTGCCCCATGTGCTCGCCGACGGTGTACGCGCCGACGATGTTCACATGGTTGAGCTTGCCCGTGGCCTGCGCCTCGCGCCGGAAGCGCGTCAGAAACTCGTGGTCGTCCGCGTGCTTCTTGGGCAAAACTTTCACCGCGACCTTGCGCCCGACGTTCAGGTCGTCGGCGAGATACACCGCGCCCATGCCGCCTTCGCCGAGCTTCTTGAGCAGCTTGTACGGGCCAAGCTGCATCAAACCGCCAGCCTGTTGGGCCTCGACTTTCTGCTCGACGGTCTCGCGTTGTCTGGCTGTGATGACGCCCTGCTGGATGAGCACCTCGGCCAGCGGGATGACAACGCCCTTCTGCGCATTCTCGGCCACAACAGCGCGTGCGGCTTCGAGATCATCGAAGCGCGCCATGCCCAGTTGCTGCACGGCGCGGGCGAAGGCTTCGTCAGATATGCCAGCCATGCGGAATCCCCGACACGCGGCGAAGACAGGCCAATAACCCGAAGTCCAGCGGGATTAGACCGCGGCGCCGCGCAAGGGTCAAGGCGATTCCACTCGATGATTGGTGGGGTTGCGCGGCCGATTTCGCGTCCAGACCAGCAGACCGGCCAAAGTTGCCACCGATGCTGAGATCGTCGCTCTGGTGCGCTGAAACCCCTGTTTTGTCGGGGTGTCAGCGCCCTTTCCAGCGAAGCGCAGCTTGCTCTTGCGGCGCGGCTACGGCGTCCTCGGCGTCACGTCCACCACCACGGGAAAGCCGACGAGGTCGAGGACGGCCCCTTCCTCTTTATTGAAGAGACAACATACAGAAGAGACATAAGACTGACCGGGTGTCCCTGAAGCGGGCAGGTAAATTCCCGTTCCGGGGGACAGGTGGGGTGTCCTCGAAACGGCCAGGTTGCCGGCGGCATGGCCGGTTGCTGCCTTTTACCGCGTTGAGACGGTCCGAAGGCCCAGAGTTGCGGGCTCGGAAGCCCAAGAAACCTGGAATGTATTGAAAAAGGATGGTGAACGGGATGGCGATGCCTAAAATACGCGAAGATCAGGTCGCCAGAGCGGCCAAAGGCTCGTTATCCCGGAAATCCCGGGTTGAGCAGCGCCTGGGTGCGGGCAGCACGTCGAGTATGCGTTCCGTCCGGCGCACGATCACCATCGGACCGACGAGCGCTGATGTCTTGTGCGAATCCACGCGGGAGCCCGCGGTGATCTTGGAGGAAAGAGCCATGCGTTCCGTCGTGTGCCTGGTCGTCGTCTTTCTGTGCGGCGCTGCGTGCGGAACCGACGTAGCCTTCTGGACGGAATACCAGGCCGACGCCGAGACATACCTGCTGCTGCAGTTCAATGGCGACCTCAAGACCGCCGCGGGGAAGGTGTCGAGCGTCGAGACCGTCGGCGAACCCGTGGCCGAACCGCAGGGACGCTTCGGCGGCGCGCTGAAGCTCAACGGCCGCAGCGCGCTGAAGGTCTCGTCCGCGGAAATCTTCCCCGGCGGCTTCCTCTGCATCGAAGCCTGGGTCAAGCTCGACAAACTGCCTGCCAAGGAAGGCTACATCGTCTTCCGCCCGGCCGACGTGGACAACGATCCGAAGTACAACCCCGAGCGCGACGTCACCAAGGGCTTTGCGCTCTTCGTGGACAGCGCCGGCGCGCTGCATCTCGAAACGCGCAATTGCTTCTACGGGACGATGACGCGCACCTCCAGCCCGCCGGGGGCAATCGAGACGGGCAAGTGGCTTCACATCGCCGGCATCAGCGCGCAGTTCCCTGACAGCCATCGCCGGCTGTACGTGGACGGCAAGGAACTCGTCTGCACCGGCATCAACTGGGGCCAGGGCCTGACGGTGTCGGGAGACGAAGAGCGGAAACCCGGCCCGGTCTTCATCGGCAATAATGACAAGGGCTTCCTCGGCATCGAGGGCCTCGTTGACCAGTTGCGGATTCACCGCAACGTCTTCCAGTTCCAGCAGCCCGATGCCCCATCGCGTTTCAAGGCCGCCGCGGACAAGCCCGTGCCGCAAGGCCCGCCGTACTTCGTCGCCGAACACCAGCCCGTCGTCTACCTGCCACTGGACGCGGACGCGAACCCGGCCATCTCCCAGCCTGCCGGCCTCAAGGTTAGGACGGCCGGCAAAGGCCCTGTTGACGGCGTGCATGGCAAGGCGTGGCAGGGCAAAGTGTCGCTCGACGCCCCGCAACTTGGAACGTTGCAGAAAGGCTCCATCGAATTCTGGGCACAGCCCGTCGGCTTCAACAGTTGCTCCGACCGCAACAT
>Ga0315282_10016213_pt1 | contig 10907 bp, 9 predicted proteins | sample YL17G07_20_MG_FD_203693 | JGI IMG/M metagenome (GOLD analysis project Ga0315282, IMG submission 203693) | Sediment microbial communities from Yellowstone Lake, YNP, Wyoming, USA - YL17G07_20 | ecosystem: Environmental > Aquatic > Freshwater > Lake > Sediment | place: USA: Wyoming | collected...
ATCTGAGCGTGTACATTGGATACTACTTATATAGACCCAAATTCCTTCGTAAGACTTCGTTGCGAGGTTGTTCCTCTTGAAGGCCTCGAAGCTGCGCTCGTTGCTGTTTGGCGGGTGTTCGGACTTAGGGCAATATGCATCCGTTGCTGTGCGTGTGATGATTGCTGCGGTATGGTTCAATTCTGACATACCACGTTGGGTTGCGTTAGTCGCTGGGCATCCCGAGTCAAGCTTTTTCGGAATACTAAGGTCTACATCGAGGATTGCGCTTCCTCTGACTTACTTCTTTACCTTCTTCGAAGCTGTGACCGCGATCGCATATGTTCTTGGTCTGCTTACGAGACTTGCGTCTTTGTGGTCGTTTGCGGATTTCGCGGTGCGGACCGCGATTGGCGGTCTGACTCGTCAAGTTCCGCTCGTGGACTTTGTTCTTTGGGCTGGTGCATTGTGGTTGCTTCTGAATGGCAGCCTTGTTTGGAGCATCGACGGATGGCTTGCCAAACGGAAGGGGGGGATAATGAGGATCTGTGCCTACCGAGTGCCGAGCTTGTGCACTAGTTCAACATAACGCGCACCGCTTAGAGGCGTGAAAACGATAGTGTCCAACAATTTGATAACCGTGGGAGCTTTCGGAAGCCAGTTCTCCAAAAGTTAGTGTTCGACAACCAGTCGTCCACCCGACAGAGCAGGAGGCTCCCAAGCAAGAAGAAACGGGTTGCGAGCGGCCTAAGGCCACCGTTCTTGGAATCACTGCATCATTTGAAATATGATTAAGATCTTTCACAGAGTTCAGGTAGGGACCTTGTTGTCGGAACAGTGGATTCCTTGGGCTAAGCCGGACATAGGTGAGAAAGAACGAAGGTTCGTTTGCCGAGCGCTTGCGTCCACTTGGATTTCAGGGGGACCATTTGTAGAGAAACTGGAACGTACGTTCAAGGAACACTGTGGTGTTCGATTTGCATTGGCCGTGTCAAGTGGGACGGCAGCTTTGCATGTGGCGTACAGGGCATTAGGTCTAGGACATGGGGACGAGGTTATTGTTCCCGGATTCGCATTTATGGCAGCTGCTAACATCGCATTGCAACTTGGGGCAAAGCCTGTCTTTGTTGACATTGACCCCAAGACTTGGTGCATTACCGCCGACACCGTCAGGAAACATATCACAAGGCGCACAAAAGTGATAGTTCCCGTGCACACGTACGGAAATGTCTGCGATATGGATGAGATCTTAACTCTGGCGAGAGATCACAACGTAGCAGTAGTGGAAGATGCTGCCGAAGCGTTTTGCTCGCGCTACAAGGGACATCAAGCTGGTACGATGGGAACGATTGGATGTTTCAGCCTACACGCGACCAAGCTCGTCACCACGGGAGAAGGTGGGATTGTTGTGACAGAAAAAAAACAGCTCTCAACCAAGATGAACTTGTTTCGAAATCATGGAATGATGCGCAAGAAATACTACTGGCATGAGCTAGATGGACACAACTTTCGGCTCACAAATCTACAGGCGGCGCTAGGATGTGCTCAAATGGAAAGACTAGAACGCTTTATTCGCGAACGAAGAAGGATCTATAGGCAATACGTTGTTCATCTCTCCGATGTTGCTGGACTTACCCTACAATATTTCGCCCCCGAAGTTGATCCAGTGGTGTGGGGGTTGGCTGTCAAGCTTGGCTCGCGCGAATTTCCGCAAGACAGGGATGCTGTGATGGACCAAATGCGAAAAAAGAACATTGAGACCCGCCCAGGATTCTACGCTGCGAGCGTTATGAAACACATATTTGATTCGCCAAGAATTCCAATCTGCGAGGAAACAAGTCGGCAGATGATCAGTCTGCCTATGTACACCTCGCTTAGAAACAAGCAAGTCAAGTACATCTGCGACTGTCTCAAGCGACTGTGTGTGTAGGGCGTGCAAGACATAGGCAACATTCTTCTAAGATATATGAGCCAGGCGCCCTTGGCACTGGCCATCGAGCGATCGTTAGAATGCCGAATGTATGCGAGGTTTGATTTCAATAGGCCGATTCTCGATCTGGGATGCGGTGATGGTCTTCATGCCAAAATGCTTCTCACTGAGAAAGTCGATGTCGGCGTCGACGTGGAACGGCGTGAACTGACACGAGCCCATCAGTTAGACGGATATTCAGATTTGATTCGTTGCTCGGCCTCAGCATTACCGCAAACCGAGGGGATCTACAATACAGTCTTCTCAAACAGCGTCCTGGAACACATCAAAGATCTTGAAACAGTATTAAACGAGGTATTTCGCATACTTGCACCGAAAGGAGAGTTCTACTTGACCGTCCCCTCGAACCAGTTTGACGAGTACACTCTGATTAACCAAGTGTTGGTTTCAATGCGCTTGCCAACGGTGGCATTGCGCTTCCGGCGATTCTACAACAGATTCTGGAAACATTACCATCACTATTCCTTGGAGGAGTGGAGAGCCATTGCACGACGGGCTGGGTTTGAGATCGTCGAGTCTCATGCTTTCGATTCCAGGAAGATGTGCCTGCTCAATGACTTGCTGGTTCCGATAGGCGTTTTTTCTTTTGCTACGAAGAAGTTGATCAATCGTTGGACGATTCTTCCACACCTGCGCCTTCTGATTCTCTACCCTCTCTACCTCTTCCTCAGAGGCCTCCTAGCATCCGAGGTTTGTGGAGAAGAAGGTGGACTTGTGTTCATGGCGCTAAAGAAAAGGTGAATCGTGATGAAGGTTTCTGTGATTCTCCCAACTTACAATGAAGCTGATAACATCATTCAACTGGTTCGCGAGGTGATCAGGAATGTTCCTCCGGAATGGAAATATGAGGTAATCCTGATTGACGATAATAGCCCCGACGAGACCTACCGAGTCGCAAAAGATGCTTTCAAAGACAACCCATTTGTTATCATCCTCTTGCGGACATCCGATCGCGGGCTCGCCAATTCGATTCGTTGTGGGATTGAGATGGCTCAAGGTGGCCAGGTGTTAGTCATGGACACTGATTTCACGCACGATCCAAAGGAAATTCCAAACCTACTGCATGTGGGGAAAATGTATGATATAGTCAGCGGTTCAAGGTTCTCTTCTGGAGGGAATATGCAAAGCAGAAGGCACTACTTGGCTAGCTTTGTCTACAACCTATTCATTCGTGTTGTTTTGAGAACACAGATCCAAGATAATCTAGGAGGGTTCTTTACGATAAAGAAGCGCAAGCTGGATAGCTTGCCCAAGGAGATGATATTCTTTGGATACGGAGATTACTATTTCAGACTGCTACACTATGCGCAAAAAAGAGGTATGTCAATCGTAGAAGTCCCTGTCATTTACCGTTCTCGTAAGGCAGGTGCCAGTAAGTCCGATTTTGGGAAGCTATTGTTTTCCTATACTAGGGCTGTCCTGCAATTACGCCTGAGAACGTGGCTAGATGGCAAAGAGCGAGTTAGTTAGGAAATGACTCTGCAAAGGATCAGAACAATCGTACTAGTTGGTCATGAAAATGAGGGCTCTGCCAAGTTATTTGAGAAAATTACCTCCAGTTTCCCCGAAGTAGAATTCCTTACGGTAATTGGATTGGGTCTGTATTACAAAAAATCCTTCCTCGGATCGATCGTGAAACTCTTGCGCGAGGCGAGTTGGATTTTCTTAGCTTATAGATTTATCGACTTGGTCAGATTCAGGCTTGGAGGAGAGACATTAGCAAAAAAATGTCGACAGCGAGATATCCAAATTGCATACACTCATGATATTAATTCACCTGAAGCCATAGATCGAATAAAGAGATTCAATCCTGATTTATTGGTCTCTCTCTTCACGATGCAATTATACAAGGCTCCAGTACTCAAAATAGCCAAGTATGGGTCAATTACGAGTCATCCTTCAATCCTCCCAAATTACCGTGGCCTGGAGGTATTTTTTTGGGTTTTAGCCAATAATGAAAGAGAAACCGGGGTAAGCGTGTTCTTTTTAACTGAAAAAATCGACGCAGGACAGGTCTTTGAGCAGCAAGTAATACCAATAACACCCGAAATGACTGTGGCTTCTCTCTATAGGAAAATCACTGAGATTGGAGGGGATTTGTTGGTGAAGGCTGTAAGAGATATTGATAGTGGCGAAATTAAATACATAAAGCAGGAAGGCAGAGGAGCTTATTATCGTATGCCAGATCGAGATTCTGTCCGTCGTTTTCTTAAATTAGGGCGTAGATTCTTCTAAGCATATTTGCCTGGATCAGTCAGCTTTAGCGGGATCTGGTGAGGAATACCTATGACTAGCTGGAAGCCCATCCCCTCGGCTAGACCAGAGTTCTGGGGCAATAAGCAACAATACGTGCTTCAAGCAATTGAATCTACTTGGATTTCGGGCGGACTCTTTGTTGACCGACTGGCAACGAGGTCGGAGATAGCGAGTATTTATTAGCGATACTCCAAAGCAAGTTGGATTCATGAGAAGAGCGTTAATTACGGGTATAACAGGTCAAGATGGAGCTTATCTTGCCAAGCTTCTGCTGGAAAAGGGATACGAGGTCTTCGGATCATACCGGCGTCTGAGTACAGCGAATTTCTGGCGCCTGGAATATCTTGAGATCTCCCAGAGAGTCAATCTCGTTCCTATCGAACTAACCGACACGAACTCAGTAATTGAAGCCCTCAGGCTCTCAGAACCGAACGAGATATATCATTTGGCCGCGCAAAGCTTTGTAGAGGCGAGTTTCGAGACCCCTGTGGCAACGGGGGATTTTACGGGATTGTCCCTGACTCGAATCATCGAAACAGTCCGGCAAACCTGTCCTGATGCGAGATTCTACTTCGCAGCTACCAGTGAAATGTTCGGAGAAGCCTTCGCCCTTGGTGGTGACAGGCCTCTCAGAGAAAGCGACGTGTTTTGTCCTATGAGCCCGTATGCTGCAGCAAAGCTGTATGCGTATTGGATCACAAGGATTTACAGATCCGCCTACAAGATTTTCGCAGTCTGTGGAATTCTTTTCAACCATGAGTCCCCACTGCGCGGCCTGGAATTTGTGACTAGGAAAATCACCAATGAGGTTGCCAAGATATCCCTTGGACTTAGCAAGAGACTCAATCTTGGAAATCTCGATGCCCGGCGTGATTGGGGATACGCCCCGGAATACGTTGAATCGATGTGGCTCATGCTCCAACAAAAAGAACCAGATGACTACGTCGTTGCCACCGGCGAAGCACACAGCGTGAAAGAGTTTGCCCGAAAGGCTTTCGAGAAGGTTGGACTTGACTGGCAAGAATACGTCGTGCCCGATAAGAGGTTTATCAGACCATTGGATGTTCCAAGCCTGGTTGGAGACTGCACAGCAACCGAGAAGAGACTCGGATGGAAACCCACTGTGAAATTTGACAGGTTGGTGGAACTGATGATGAATGAGGACTTGGATCGATGGAGAAGATGGTCGAAAGGAGAAAGATTTCCGTGGGATGCTCCCAATTACTCAAATGAGAACCGTATTCTAACTAGGGGCCTGAAGATGTAACCCATGACGCTCTCAGAACTGACGAAACACCTCTATCGGACTGCCCAGAAACATGGCAACATACTTTCACCTATTTTCCTGTGCATTATTGTAGGCGCCTTTTGGAGCATTCTGTGGATACACAACATCAAGGTGAAACCAGTATACATAGGAGAATTGAAGGCAATTTCTCTGGCCGATTGGAAGACCATGTGGACATGGACAGATTATGAAGCCTACTACCGCTATTCCCCGACAGGTCTGCTGGCAATCGGCATGATCGATCGATATGTCTTGTCCCCTTGGCTTGGCATAGCTTTCTCTACGCAGCCAACATCTCAATTCGCTGTTGCGCTCCGACTTGTACCCATCATCATATTGGGATTTGTGTTGCTTGCTCTACTTGTATACCTTCTATGTCGGGCACTCTCGTTGGGCGTGCGGGCAGCGTTCATCGCGGGATTGTTCTTCGGAGTCAACAAAGCTTTCGCCTACTACTTCTACTTCGTGAGCACGCTGGCTTTGGTTCTGCTTGCGATATACGCTATAGGACTGCTATTTTTCTGGACTCGTTACCTTAAGAACCGTAGGGAAGTCTACCTGATCGGGTACTACGCGTGTCTACTATTGGCTGTTGGCGCCTGGGAACAATGGATGAATTTACTGCCTTTTCTGCTGCTTTTCTCAATTCTCTTGATGTCACACAACAAAAAGCTTGACAGAGGAATCTTGGTTCATGGCATGATAGTGCCCATGCTAATCTTCCTTGTTTACATGTTCTTTCGCTACCCTACTCTCCTGCTCGAGTCTTCGTCAGTTGCTGAAGCTCAAAGCGTTTTCTCTTACCCATCGGTATCCCTGATGATTGAAGACATCTTGTCGAATGCGAGCTTGCTCATCGCAGCGACATTCGATTCTTTGCTTTTTCCGTGGCCGATGCTCTCTCAGTCCGTTATCTACGGCTACAACATGGACACATACAATGCGTATGATAAGCTGTATACGCAGTATTCAACCCTTCATTACCGTGCCTTTACGGATTGGTACGCTGGTCTTCTGTTTGCTTTCTTCCTTTGCTTCACGCTCGCTCTGATCAATTACCTGCGCAAGAAGCCGCCGCAAAGGAGTGTACCTGCAATGAGTTTGGTCCTCGTATATTCTGGCTATGCGATCTACCTTCCTCTCATGTACAGGGCTTACTTCATTCTTCCGGGTGTCGCAGGTCTACTTGGTTACAAGAGCTCTCTCTCGATTCTTGGCGCCTCAATTTTGATTGGTTGGATTATTGATCGGATGCTGAAAAGTGAAAGCAAACGAATAAGTCCAAGAATGGCCAGCTACATTGTACTTGTGTTATGTGGCTGGATTCTCTTGAACAACTGCGTGAAGATCGCGATCAGCTTCTCTTTTCCATGGGGGACCTTTCCGTGGTAGTTGGCGGAAGAACTCGGTACCTGAACGCGTCAGCTTGAAATGATGCGGCGTTGGATTGGTGCCAATAGTTGCAAGTGACTAGGCGCAGCAAGTGTCGTTCATGCAACGGCGTACTCTCGACCGTGTTTTCTCTAGGTGAACAGTACATCTCCTCCTTTGTCGACAACAATTCGCAAGATGCCCCCAAGGCTCCGCTTGAACTCGGGCTCTGCGATACAGCGTCCGGCGGGTGTGGTCTACTTCAACTGAGGCACACTGTTCCGGCGGATCTAATGTTTAGGCGCTACTGGTACAGATCCGGAGTCAACGCCAGCATGACCAGAGCTCTGCGCGACATCGCGCAAGCAGCCAAGAGAGTCGTCAGGTTGCGCAAAGGTGACGTTGTGGTTGACATTGGATGCAACGATGGTACCTTGCTTCGATCCTACGACGCCGAGGAAGTCGTACTAGTAGGCTTCGAGCCTGCTACGAACCTGGTTCCCCTCGCCGAGGTCGGAACAACCAACATCATCAACGACTACTTTACTCGCAAGAACTATGATCGATGCTTGCCGGAAAGAAAGGCCAAGGTGATTACCAGCATAGCAATGTTCTACGATCTTGAGGCCCCCAACGTCTTCGTCGACGATGTTGCCGCTTGTCTTGACAGAGATGGAGTCTGGATAATACAGATGAGCTATCTCCCCTCAATGCTCAACCAGAATGCCTTCGACAACATCTGCCACGAACATCTCGAATACTACTCCATGGGATCACTCAAACATCTCTTGGCGCGGCATGGACTGCGAATTTTCGACGCTGAACTCAACGATGTTAATGGCGGAAGCTTTCGAGTTTACGTGAAACACGACGCCTGCAAATCACTAGGGGATGATCAAGCGTCTCTGGCGAGGCTCAAAGAGATCGACAGGCTGGAGGCCGCTATGCACTTGGCGGATAGGCAGGCATACGACGATTTCGCGTCAAGGGTCCACTCTCTGCGCGACAAGTTATGTCAATTCATATCCGACGAACGCAAGAAAGGAAAACGGATCTACGCCTACGGTGCATCAACCAAAGGAAACACTCTACTGCAATTCTGCAACCTCGATCATTCTCTGATAGAATGTGCTGCGGAACGAAACCCAGACAAATGGGGAAAGAAGACTGTTGGCACACTCATCCCAATAATCTCTGAAGAAGACGCGCGGGTGAAACACCCCGAGTACTTCCTCGTACTCCCATGGCATTTCATAGACGAGTTCGTTAGACGTGAGGAAGCATATCTCAAGTCAGGTGGGAAGTTCATAGTCCCATTACCCGACTTCCGACTCATACAACAAGCGCAATAGGAGACTCTAGCAGCAGGCCGCATTGCCAACTAACCCTCATCGTATGTTTGATCGAATGCGGAGAACGAGTGGTGAATGTCCAAAAGGGCTCGAAACCTAGGGCATGCTTCTGACCTCAACCACGTATCCATCGGTTGCGTATCTTGATCGACTAGCTACCCGTGCAAAATCAGAATACTCACACATCACTTCACGCGGCTAACCGCTACAGCAGTCTGTTCAACTCCATGAACTTATCGTTCGCTTTCGCATGCTTCCATTTGGAGACTGCTTTATGATAGCTTGAGCCTAGTCGTGGTGGTGGATTTCTAGACCAGATGAATCTGGAGAACTCAAATCCATCTACACGTGGCTCCCCTGAAACCTTCAGAGCAGCAGCGGTGATCGATATGTCAGAGCGCAACTGAAAACTGATAGTTGATACTCCAATCAAGTACAGTTCTCGGAATCTTAATCCATACTCACAGGCAATTCGTCTCGCGCATTGGGTAAGACTCTCACGGTGAAGAATTCGCCCTCCAGGCAAAGCCCAGACGTTCCTATACGGACCAATGATGCGCCAGCCGTATAGGATTGAATTGTCACTCCGCTCGACAACTAGGTCCAGGCAGGCGATTGGCATTTTCTTCATGACTTCGCTCCATTCCGACGGAGAGAGCCACTTGCCCCTCGGCACGTTCTTTCTATCAGCCACAGAGAGTATCATCGTGTTCTTGCTAGGATGTGCTGGATTGACTTGAACTTCCAAGTTACCACTTCGTCTGTTAGACCTACATTAGTCCTAGATATTCAAACCGCTCCCGCATAACGGAAATCATGGCCAATGAGTTTCGATCGCTAGAGCTGAGTGCCGAAATCGCAGAGTTAGTTGCGCGTCGAGGTGACGGCACAAATCTTTGCGGAATTGAGCATAGCTTGCCTTTGTCACTGGTGATGTTATGCGCTCGCGATGCCCCACTATGTGCCTGAAGTATTTGCAGAGGAATGAGCGGGGTGACCATACGGCGCGAATCGCTGGCAAATTGCAGAAGGTAGAATTTATGCGCGATGCTTGAGAAATTGAGGACGACAGCGTACGCATAATATGCAGATCAGTGACTAGAAGCGATATGTCTTCGGCTGCAGTCTAGTGTCGTATGCAGAAGTTCAGGACTTCTCATTTCATTCTCATGCTCCTGATGTCACTGATTGTCATTGACTTCGTTCCTGTGTGGGCTGGTTCGGACACGACGGGCGGAACTTCTGTTTCCTCAATACCGAGCATTGGGTATGTGTATGCTTTTCCGATTTCAGTGTCAGGCTCTGGAACAGTTCAGAGTATTGGCGTAAACTGGGCAGGAACACAGACGGGAAACGTCATTGTAGCACTTTACAGCGCAGGATCAAGCAGACCCGCAAGTCTACTGACTCAGAGTGCAAGCACAGCCATGTCGTTGAGTGCGGGTTGGCAGGATATCCCGGTCACTTCCTACAGTGTCTCAGCGACCGGTTACTGGCTGGCTATAGAGCTCAGCGTCGGTAGAACTATATACTACGCTCCTGGGGCTCGCGCGTACTACGCACGTGCGTTTGGTTCATTCGATTCCACTTGGAGCAGTGGCTCAGGCGGCGATGCAGCTGCACAATGGAACATGCGAATCACATACACAACCGGACCGCCTCCATCCGATTTCACGATCACTGCGTCGACAGGTTCGCAAACGGTTGGAGCCGGAGCTACCGCAACCTATTCGCTTAGCATACAGTTTGGTTCATCGCTTAGCACTACCGTTGATCTCGGGGTCACATCCGGTTGCCCGACTGGTGTTACCTGCACGTTCTCTCCGCCATCTGTCACGGGTTCAAGTACGGTGACGCTTTCCGTTCCGACCCTGCCCACGACGCCGGGAGGCACGACGACTATCACGGTTACGGCAACGAGCACTTCGCCTGCGCTCAGCCATAGTGTTCAGGTTCAGTTGACAGTTAATCCTCCCGGATCGTACCCGGTGTACGTGTATGCTGGTGCATCAAAGGTCACTGTTACCGTTACATGGAGCGGGTCAGGGACCGCAGCGATCTACTTAGCCGGACCAGGGGGCTCACCTACGCTCTCGGAATCTGGAGCTGTGATCTATGATAGGGTTGTGTACGTTAGCGGCTCCTCAACACCCACATACATTCACAGAGTCACCTTCACCCTCAGCTCGCCGCCGACATCCACACAAACCTGGAACGCACTAGTCGCATTAACCGGCAGCTACACCGTAACAATCGAAGTCAACTCCCCCTCCCCAACCACGTAGGACTAAACTAGACAATTGAGACAGATTGCCTGTAATTCTCACATCTTGTTCTACCAATTCAGATCTGATGCTAGTATTGAATCGTCGGTTCGGATATACTGGTAATGAGCAATTTGACGTCGCGGTCAGTCTGCTGATGGCACATTATTGTACTGATGGGATAAAGCGACATACAGCTCAGAGCATTTGATTCATGGGGCCTCAATCGTGGTGCCATTGGTTCATTCCGGAACGCCATCCTTGCGACGGTAGGCGCGTGAGTGATGCGATGAAAGTACTTTTGCTCTTGTTGATCTTCCTCATGTTCGGCGCCTCAACAATTAGCGGAAGCTCCACAGCATCCTCGGCCACATCAAATCCGTCATGGCAGATAGCCGCACAGCGCG